>Ga0315312_1000027_pt1 | contig 301382 bp, 299 predicted proteins | sample TDP7_MG_FD_203629 | JGI IMG/M metagenome (GOLD analysis project Ga0315312, IMG submission 203629) | Freshwater sediment microbial communities from Lake Towuti, South Sulawesi, Indonesia - TDP7 | ecosystem: Environmental > Aquatic > Freshwater > Lake > Sediment | place: Indonesia: South... | reverse complement strand
GCCATCCTCCTCCACTGGTTCTTCGACTACTACTTCATAGTTTACGCCATAGCCGCGGAGATATTCTCCGGTCAGCTCTTCCTCCTGAGCCTCCTGATCGATCTCGTTACGATCGTACTTGGCTTGGTGGGCTGGGTTGGGCTCGCGGGAGTGGGGGTTCTGAGTTTGGTGAGAAGGGTAAGACCTCGACCGATGCCTGTCGCGCCTATCCCACCCGTTACGACTATGCAACCAGTTCCTAGAGAAAGATACTGCCTTTTCTGCGGTTCTAGAGTGAGGGGCGATGTGATGTTCTGCACCGAGTGCGGCAGGAGGCAGGAGCCTGGTGGCTGATGGGACGAGGTTATCGGGCGGCTCCCTCTGGAAGGCATATTAACCCGAGCTTACACTGGGGTGGTAGTTCGGGCGATGGCGATGGGCACGGTCAAGGTCTTCTTGGTTAGAGGGGTCATAGAGAAGCCCAACTGGCAGACCGAGTTTCGGAAGGAGGTTCGCGCTACGAAGCCTGAGGAGGCTGTGGAGAAGACTTACTGCGAGTTCGGGAGTCGCCACAGGGTCAAGAGGTTCCAGATGAAGATACTGGACGTTCAGGAGATGCCGTCCGAGGCGGCTGGGAGTGCGAGCGACCTCTCGCCAAGTGAAGCTGGGAAGTGAGCTGCTTGTCCAGCGATGATGAAGAGAAGATCAGGAGGCTTGTCCTCGAGCTCAGGGTTCTTGAGAGCTCAGCCGGTACCATCCAGTCGAGGATGAGGGTTGTCGAGGCGGCTATCACCGAGCTCCGAGTGGCGAACTCGACACTCGACGGGCTTAAGGGGAGGAAGAAGAACACGCAGATGCTCATCCCGGTCGGAGGCGGGTCGTACGTGAAGGCTGAGCTTGGGGACGTGGACAAGGTCATCTATGGCGTTGGAGCGGGCGTGGCGCTGGAGAAGACCTTCGAGGATGCGAAGGTAAACACAAACAGCCAGATCAAGGAGCTTGAGAAGATCTACGGCTCCCTCCAGCAGCAGCTCGTACAGGTTTCCGCTAGGATTGAGGAGACGCGCTCGCAGATCGACGACCTGACCAAGCAGATGGACGAAGGGAGTCAAGGTGTTCGAGAGGCTTAGGAACAGCCTCAGTGGTCTCGTCGACAAGATCTCGAAGTCGGAGCTGACTGAGGAGAAGCTCGCTGGGGTTCTCGACGATCTGAGGCTTGAGCTCGTCGAGAACGATGTTGCCTTTGAGGTGGCGGACCAGATCTGCAGTAGCTTGGGCAAAAGGCTCGTCGGTGTCCAGGTTCAGCGCTTCAGTGGTCTCGAGGGGCTGGTGGGGGAGGCGCTGCGTCAGAGCCTCATTGACGTGTTATCGGCGGGGCAGCGGGTGGATCTGCTCGGGGTGGTTGCGGGGAAGAGAGGGAGGCGGGAGCCGGCGGTCTTGGTTTTTGTCGGGGTGAATGGCTCGGGGAAGACGACGACGATAGCTAAGGTGGCGAGGCTGCTTCAGAAGAGCGGCTTCTCGGTTGTGCTGGCGTGCGGCGACACGTATAGGGCTGGCTCCATCGAGCAGCTGGAGGAGCACGCTCGTCGTTTGAACGTTCCCTTGGTTAAGCAGGGGTACGGCGCGGATGCGGCGGCTGTGGCTTACGACGGTGTCGGCTACGCCCGTGCTAGAGGCATCAACGCCGTCTTGGTGGACACAGCGGGGCGGATGCAGACGAACAAGAACCTCATGGACGAGATGAAGAAGATAGTGACCGTGGCAAAGCCTGATCTGGTCGTTTTTGTGGGTGACGCGCTGACCGGGAACGATGCGGTCGAGCAGGCTAAGGAGTTCGACCGGTTTGTTCACATCGACGCGTCGATACTTGCCAAGGTGGACGCGGATGCGAAGGGCGGCTCGGCAGTCTCGATAGCCCACGTCACTGGAAAGCCGGTGATATACCTGGGCGTTGGTCAGGGCTACGACGATCTGGTTCCTTTCGACCCCAGCGTTCTGGTCAACCGGCTCTTCGAGTGGGCTCCGAAAGCCTAAAGGCTTCATGCCTCATCTTGGGTGGTGTGGTCGAAGGCGTTGCGTGGGAGGGACTTTCTCACTCTACGTGACTTCTCGTCCGAGGAGGTGTCGCTCCTTCTGAGGACAGCCTCCCGGCTGAAGGAGGACTCCGCCCTCAAGGTGTCAGAGGAGCCCCTCCGTGGGAAGACGCTTCTCATGATCTTTCAGAAGCCCTCGACTAGGACGAGAGTTTCCTTCGACGTAGCCATGACCGAGCTGGGAGGCCACGCCATCAGCCTCAGCTGGGTGGAGATGCAGATTGGACGAGGAGAGACTATCGCGGACACCGGACGCGTTCTCAGCCGCTACGGGGACGCGATAATGGCGAGGGTCGGTTCCCATGAGGATCTGGAGGAGCTGGCTAGGCATGCTGAGGTCCCTGTCATAAACGGGTTGTCCGACCTCTGCCATCCAGCTCAGGCTCTGAGCGACCTCTTGACTGTGCAGGAGAAGAAGGGCGACCTTCAGGGGCTGAAGCTGGCGTACGTGGGTGATGGGTCCAATGTCTGCAACTCCCTTCTGGCTGGCTGTGCTCAGGTCGGGGTGGATATCAGCGTCGCGTGTGCTCGGGGCTACGAGCCCGACAGCGGGTTCGTGAGGTTTGCTAGGGAGAGGGGGGCAGAGACGGGAGCCCAGGTGTGGGTTGGCACCGACCCAATAAAGGCTGTCAAGGGCGCGGATGTGGTGTACACCGACACCTTTGTCTCCATGGGGCAGGAGGCGGAGAGGGAGAATAGAATCAAGACGTTCATCCCGCGGTACCAAGTCACGCCAGAGCTCTTCAAGCGCGCCAGGAAGGACGCCATATTCATGCACTGCCTCCCTGCCCACCGAGGGGAGGAGGTTCTCTCCGAGGTTATCGACGGGCCGAGGTCCGTCGTCTGGGATCAGGCTGAGAACAGGGTTCACGCTCAGAAGGCGATTCTGGCGTCGATCATCTGACCGGTCGGACCATCATGCCGGTGCTGGTTCTTGCGTCTCGCTTAGACGTGGCGGCGATGAACATCGTGGACAAGCTTCTCCACAAGTTTAGCTTTGCGGAGTCCGGGCTCTTCTTCGGGGGGCACTCAGTGTATGCCCGGGGGGATGTCTACTTGGCGTACGTTGACTGCGACTCGATACACGTCTCAGACCTGGGCTCGCTGGCGAGGGTGGAGGCCGTGATCTTCGCGTCTAGGCACAGGAGCGAGAGCGGGCGTCCTTCGTTCACCGTTCACGTGCCCGGCAACCTTCTGGACGAGGCTCCCTACGGTGGGATGCCTCGTGAGGTGGCTTTGGCGGCCCCCGAGAGGATGAGGGCGGCTCTGCTGAGCCTCTCAGAGGCTAATCTTCGCGCCGGGTTGGGGTACTCTGTCTCCCTGGAGGTGACGCATCACGGTCCCACGGGGCTCGGAGTGCCGGTCGTCTTTATCGAGATAGGCAGCTCGGTCGAGGAGTGGAGGAACGGGCGAGCGGCTGAGGTAGCCGCTGAGGCGGTCATGCGGGCTGCCGATCCGGATCGCGGTGGTTTGTCGGCGGTCGGGTTCGGGGGTGGTCACTACGCCCCAGACTTTACCAAGCTCGAGTTTGAGGGAGAGCTGGCGTTTGGGCACATCGTTCCTAAGGATGCTGTGGGGGCTCTGGATGCCGGGTTTGCGAGGCGGCTCTTCGAGAGGACCTGGGGCGGCTGCAGGCTGGCGGTTCTGGACTGGAAGGGCGTGAAGGGTGTGGACAGGGAGGCTCTACTGCGGTTCCTCAGAGACCAGGATGTCGAGGTTTTGAAGAGCTGAGATGGTTCTGAACTAAACCACAAAGTTAAAAGATTACCCCGGTTTACTTACGAGGAATGCGCGGGAGCAGCTGAGCTTTGGGCTTAGCGTCTTTTCTAGGGTCCTGCAAGAGGCTTTTCGCTCTTACCAAGAAGCCCGGTCGAGAAGAGGTTTGGATCTCGATCAGGATCTGTCTGGTGGGGGTGTCTGCGATAGGGCTGATCGGGTTCGTGATCAGGTTCGTCTCCTCTATGCTCCAGGGTTTCGTCCCGACCGGGGTGGTGTGAGGGAGTGGAGCAAGCGAGGAAGGTAGCGACCCACCTGTACGCGGTCAGGACGACCGCCGGACAGGAGAGGAACGTCGCGAACCTCATAGGAATCAAGATAGCCGCCGAGAAGATCCCCGTGAAAGCCGTTCTGGCTCCAGAGATCCTGAGAGGATACGTGTTTCTGGAGGCTGAGGGGCCCCATCTCGTTGAGGAGGCTATAGCCGGGGTTAAACACGTCCAGTCCCGGGTTCCGGGGATCGTCGAGTTCCCGGATGTGGAGAAGTATCTGGTGACAAAGCCCGTTGTCGAGGAGCTGGGTGTGGACGACGTCGTCGAGATCATCGGCGGTCCCTTCAAGGGGATGAGGGCGAAGATAACGAGGATCGACAAGGTGAAGGAGGAGGTAACCTTGGAGCTTTTGGAGGCCACGTTCACGCTTCCTATAACCGTCCACGCGGACTACGTCAAGCTTGTCGAGAAGAGCGGTGGGGCAGGAGAGGGGGCGGCTCAGAGTGGCTGATAAGAAGATAATCGATCTTCTGGTGAACGGCGGTCAGGCCACGGCTGGTCCCCCGCTGGGTCCAACTCTTGGTCCGCTGGGGGTGAACGTCCTCGCCGTCGTGAACCGGATAAACGAGCTCACAAAGGCTTACTCTGGGATGAAGATTCCCGTTAAAATTGAGGTCGACACGGAAACAAAGGCGTTCGAGGTTGTCGTGGGCACCCCGACCACCGCGGCGCTCATTGTCAGAGAGCTGGGAGTTGAGAAGGCAACGGGCGACGTGAAGAAGCAGGTTACGGGCAACCTGACCATGGCTCAGGTTCTGAAGCTGGCTGAGGTGAAGCGGCAGCAGCTCCTCGCGTCGGATTTGAAGGCGTCGGTCAGGGAGGTGCTCGGCTGCTGTCTGAGCGTGGGCGTCACCGTGGAGGGCAAGAGTCCGAAGGAAGTTCAGAAGGAGATCAGCAAGGGCGCCTACGACCAACTCTTCCAAGGAAAAGTCTAGACAGGGGTGCGAGGGTTGCCACTGGACAGCAAGAGCATCGGCAAGGCGGTTGGTGAAGCTAAGAAGAACGCGGAGAAGAGGAAGTTCAGGCAGTCGGTGGAGCTGGTCGTGAGCCTCAGAGACCTCGACATGAAGAAGCCGGAGAGCAGGATAAGCGAGTTCGTCGAGCTTCCCAATCCGATCTCGAAGCCGGTCAAGGTCTGTGTCTTCGCCTCGGGCGATCTGGCGCTCAGGGCGCAGAGGGCAGGGGCTGACCGCGTGATGGGAAGGGAAGACCTGGAGAAGATGGCTGGCGACAAGAAGGCCGCTAGGAAGCTTGTCAGGGGTTACGACTTCTTCATCGCTGAGGCGCCTCTCATGTCGCTGGTCGGGAAGGTGCTCGGGGCGATGCTCGGTCCTCGAGGCAAGATGCCGACCCCTGTGCCGCCCACAGCGCCCATAGACTCTGTGATCGAGCGTCACCGGAGGAGCGTCAGGGTCAGGGTGAGGGACCAGCTCAACTCCCAATGTCGTGTAGGTACGGAGGACATGCCCGACGAGAGGATCGCGGAGAACATTCAGGCGGTCATTGCGAGGCTTGAGGCTAAGCTCCCTAAGGGTCTGAGGAACATCAGGGCTGCAAGGGTCAAGACCACGATGGGTTCTGGTGCCAAGATCGAGATCTCGAGGTGATGGGAGCGATGGCAGCGGTGGTGCAGCGGCAGGTGCCGGAGTGGAAGACGAGGGAAGTCGAGAACCTCGCCAGCCTGATCAACAAGCACAGGATCGTCGGGATAGCCAGCCTCTACAAGGTCAGGACGGTTCAGCTCCAGCAGGTTAAGAGGGCGTTAGGAAAGGACGTCACTGTTCGTGTGGCTAAGAACACGCTGGTTAGGAGAGCCGTGAAGGAGTGCGGGGAGGGCAAGAAGAACATCGGCGAACTCCTGGGAAAGCTGACGAAGGAGAACGTCTTCCTGTTCACCGACATGAACCCGTTCAGGCTATCCCTCCTCTTGAACAAGAGCAAGGTGAGGATATCCGCAAAGGCTGGGGATGTGGTTCAGGACGACGTGATGGTTCCGGCCGGGAACACGGGGCTTCCGCCGGGTCCGATGATAAGCGAGCTTCAAGCGGTCGGCATCCCCACCAGGATCGAGACCGGAAGTGTCTGGGTCGCGAAGGATACTGTCGTCGCGAAGAAGGGGCAGAAGCTGACTCCTAGACTCGCCAGCATGCTCTCCCGTCTGGGCATCAAGCCCCTCGAGGTCGGGCTGAGCATGGTCGCCGCCTACGACGACGGTCGAGTCTACACCGGCGAGGACCTGAAGGTCGATGTCGAGGCTGTAAGGCAGCAGATGCAGGACGGCTGGGCTCGGGCTTTCAGCCTGGCGGTGAACGCCGCATATCCCACAAGCGCGACTATCGGGGTGATCCTTAGGAAGGCGAGGGAGTCCGCGCTGGCGCTCTCGATCAACGCGGCTTTCCCCACGAACGAGACTATAGGTCACCTGCTCCAGCTGGCTCACGCCAGGGCTGCGAGTCTGTCGAGCGCCCTGCCGGAAGCAGGCTCCTCCAAAGAAAAAGGTTGAAAAGGAACTACCTGAAAGAGACTGGAGGAAGATCCAAGCGGAGCACTGAAGGCTGATCACGCCGTGACGGAGGTGAAAACGAGGATGGAGTATGTTTACGCGGCACTGCTTCTGCACGCCTCGAAGCAGAAGATCTCCGAAGAGAGCCTGGAAAAGGTCCTCAAGTCCGCTGGAACCAACCCGGACAAGGCTAGGGTTCAGGCTCTAGTCGCGGCTCTGTCCGAGGTCAACATCGACGAAGCCATTAAGGCGGCTCCGGGCATAGTGGCTGCTCCACCAGCGGCTGCAGCTCCAGCGCCGGAGAAGAAGGAAGAGAAGAAGCCGGAGAAGAAAGAGGAGAAGGAAGCGGAAGCCGAGGCGATTCAAGGGCTGGGTGCGCTGTTCAGATAGTGACCGAAAACTTCCACAAATGTTTTGGCGGTTGGACAGTGGCTACGAGTTACTCTACTGCCCTTCTCATCTACCAGCTGACACAGCGTACTTGTCCAACCTTTGACCTTGCTCGGACGTATTGCACTTGCTATGTGTCTCTTGGAACATAATACTAAGAGATCTAGGAGCGCCGATCTCCATTCTGCTTTGGCTCAATCAAAGGTTGATCTCGTTCTTGATACGGTTTCTTTCCTCGACAAGCTCAAGCCAGCGCTTGATCTTCTCCCAACGCACAATCCTAGCGCCGGTTTGCTGAGTCTCTTGTTTTGGTCTGGTTATGAGTGGCTCGTGCTTACTTGACTTTCCTTTTTGAGGGCTTTCTATTTGGGGAGAGACAGCAACTGTCCAATGTTCCGTGAATAATGAAGTTTTTTAACGAATACTTCTAAGAACGAGGTAAGATGGATGCATGAACTTGGTCGCTAGCATAGTATTCGCTCGGTGGGTGGAACGACTTCGGGATTCTTCAGGATTGTGTTGAATCTTTCCAGCAACTTCTTATCCTTCTGGACTCTATCGAGATAGCTCCAGCATACGAGTAGAATCTTGCTTAACTTGTCGCTCTGCTTAAGAAACGGTGTTACAAAAGCATCATGGTCGAATGCATCAACGTCGCAAACGAAAATAACCGAGTTCGCTTGGGCTCCCTCTACGTAGGATTGATACATGTGAAGCTCGCCGCCCACACGCTTGTCGTATTTTACGATGTTCCCCCACTCATTTCTGCTCTTACATTCGACCAGCGTTCGAAGTTCATCTCTAACAACAATATCTGGATTATCAGTTGCCATCGGAAGATCTACTACCCCTTCATATTCGCCTTGATAAGGATGCGCCGGAAGCTGGAGTACACGAAGTCTCACGCAGACTCTCCACTCGAATTCTGTCTGGAAACACTCCGGACGAGGTATGTCGATGCCCAGTGCTATATTGAGTTCTATCTGACGCTGTTCAACTGAGGTTTTCGTGAGCATCTGCTCTATTTCAGAGATGGTGAGTTTTGAGGCTTCGTTGAGATTCACCTTATCCAATCCAAGGTCTTTTGCCAGTTGGTTAACCTGCGTAGTGACGTCTCCTCTTAGCTCAAAGGGCACATCATAATTCACATCAAAGTCGACTCTCCTGCTCAGTCGGGAGAAGGAGGCATTCCAAAGTGCAAATTTTGCTTGTAACTCATGGAGAGTTTCTATAGCGTCCTTATTGAGCCGTTTCCGTTCAATCCGCAGACCCTTAGCCATTGCGTGGTTGTAGGCTATCAGAATTGCCGCTGACAAAACGCCGTCAGAGGGTAGCCAATCATACCAAATTGGGAACAATTCAGAGTAGTATTTCTGAACCTCAAATCCGTTCTCAGTTATCGTAGCCCAATTGTCTTTGTCTAAAGTGAGAAGGCCTCCTTGTCGCATCCAATCGACCAGCGGTTTGGTTGAACGTCCGATTTCTTTGAGCGTCTTCTTGTCTTCAAGCTTGAAGTCTTTCATGAAGCGAGGTATTGACTTCTCGTCATAAGGTGGATACTCTGCAAAGATGTGGAGTAACTTCCGCGTAGTTGTGGAGCTAACTGCTAAGTCTCTGGTTTGGGATAATAGATAATGGATCTCTGAAATGTGTAGCTTTAAGTCCCTGAGCACCTTGAGGATGGAAAGAAATGGGCGAGTGTGGAATCTTGAGTAAGTGCGCCTAGAATCGTATGCGTTAGTTAATTTTAGCTTCATCATTCGATCAACGAATACGGCCGACTCGTGAAGATCGCTGGGGCATCCTTGATCGAAAGTATATCGACTGAGCTCGTCTGCTATTGGACTCCTTGCGTATAGGAATTGATGGTCTTGTGGTATGGGGATAAAAAAGCCTAACATGCTCGCATTCAGTGCATGATCTCTTGCCCTCTTGAGTTTGTTTGGGCTCTCTAGTATGCTCTTCTTGCTTAGCTTCCTGTCCACGAGAATTCTGCCTATTTGCTCTGTATTGATTCCCTTCGCTGATGGTTTCACGTACTTGGGGGACTCGTTAACAATCGTTCGAATACGAAAAAGCTTATGAACGCGAGTAATCGGTGGTGCCAGAGTACTGCGTTTGGGCATGTTGTTTTCTCCTTAAGTCTTCCTCATAATGACTATGTTTTCTCTGTTGATCAGCTCGACTTTGTAATCCCTTCTCGGCAAGACTTTCTTCGGGATCTCACGTTGGAACGTCTGGGCATGTTTAAAACCAGTCAGCTCGCCAAGATTCTTTGTCAGTTCTCCATTCGAAATGACTACTCCGGCTGCGGATCTATCACCGATTACGATGCAACAATATCCGCCCTTCCTCATCACCCTGAACATTTCGTTTAGGCATTTAGCATAGTCCCAGTAAAAGGAGAAGATCTCTTTCGCTCGTTCCTTGTTCATTTTTGAAACAGTCTTCACGGTTTCGTCGAGAAGCTTAGAGTGTGGTCTCGGAAAAATGACATGCCCTCCTAAGGTTTTCTTTGTATAGAGGTTAAGTTTGTGGGGGGTCATCCCCATCCAGAGCAGAGAGAGTTTCGCGAAACGAGAATATGACATTGTATGGCTCTCCTCACCATATGGTGGTGAGGTAACAATGAGACTCACTGAGTCGTTTTCGATTGGGAGGGATCGAGCATCTGCAAGGAAGACGCGTGCCTGCACCTCTTTCGGGCACAAGCGGCTGAACTCTTTCAGGCGCTCGCACCCACTTATGATCTGTTTTTGGAAGGTTACTAGTACGTCAGGTGAATGGTTCTTCAGATCTTCTTCCGCAAGAGCCCTAATGAAGTATGGGTTATCCGCGAAGGCGATATTGGAAGTCTTTCGGATGGTCATCGAAAAGCATACCTGAAAGAAGTCGTGTAGATGGTCCGAAGAACGTAGCGCGTTTATTTGCTCCCTTACGATCGCGAGCTCTTCTACAACTTCCCTATTGAACCAATGGAAGATGTTGGGAAAGTAGGGCGTTTGTGCACTGTATTTTCCACTTCTATGTAGCTCAATCTTAGTTGTCACATTCTCCAAAAGTCTTCGGGATTCAATCTCAAGCTCTGATATTTCAATAGCCGTGCTCTTAACCTTCGCTATCAAATGGGCTAAAGGATTAATGTCCACTCCAACGGCATTTCTTCCCAAGAGTAGTGCTTCTGCGAGCACGCTTCCACTTCCACAGAACGGGTCTAAGACAAGGTCTCCCGCTGCAGATCGCTCTCTAATCAAGCGATTCGCTATCTGTGGAATCATCCTAGCGGGGTACGGATGTATTCCATGAACGTGATATTGCGTGTCAGCGTCTGCGTACTCCCAACCTTCCTCAACTTTCACTTCGTTCAACTCTGCTTCAACCAATGGAGTGCATCCCATGTGTCTCAATCAGAGTACTCTTTGGTCGTTCTCATAACTCTTTAGAGCACCTGTTATAAACCCCTATCAGCGTTTTCACCTGTGTTAAGTAATGGATAGAATCTTTGAGAGGATTTTCCGAAGCTAAGTTACTCGTACTTTGACCCGTGAGAATTCTACTTCTGGCTTTTGTGATGAGGTCGACTGAAGGCACGATACTTGATCGTTGATGGATTTGAGAGCGAGAGAGCGCCTGTGCCTCATGCCCGAGTTGGTGTCTAGTTTAGTCTCGCAATATTGCGAAATGGCGCCCTCTACGCCCCCTCCAACAGCCTCTTCGCCTCCTCCATCATTTCAACAACGGGCAGCCCGTATGGGCACTTCTTCTCACAGTCTCCACAGGCGGTGCAACTACTCGCCTTGGGCATGAAGTCCTTGTACCTCATTCTCTGCTGGTAGGGGTAGAGTCTGTGGTGCTTGATGGTGTCCGACTGTATGAACGTCTGTGGGATGTCGATTCCGACGGGGCATGGAAGGCAGTCTCCGCATCGGTGGCAGTGGCGTTTCCCGAGTATTTTCGCTTCGGCTTTGAGTATTCTCATCTGGTCTTCTGTGAGGGGGGTGAGGTTTGTGCAGGCTTCGACGTTGTCGTCCACTTCGCCTACCGTGGCCATGCCGGGAATTGTGGTGGTGACCTTGTGTTGCAGGATGAATCTGAGGGCCTCTCCGGGGTAGGTCGTTGCGCCGCCCACGAGTGGCTTCATGATTATTACTCCCACATCCAGCTTGTTGGCCGTTGGGATGAGCTCCTCAGCTGTCTCGGTCTCCACGAAGTTGAATGGAACTTGGACCGTCTCGAACTTCTCGGTCTTGATGGCTTTGGTCAGGAGCCTCCGGTTGTGACCTGTGACCCCGACGTGGTCTATCCAGCCCTTCTTCTTTGCTTCGAGGAGTGCTTGGTAAGCTCCGTCGGGGCTTAGAACCTGCTTGAGGACCTGTTCGTCGCAGACGTTGTGTAGCTGTAGGAGGTCTATGTGATCTGTCTGGAGCGTCTTGAGGCTCGTTTTTATGTCTTGGAGGGCTTCCCGACGCGTTCTCGACCTGGTCTTAGAGGAGATGTGGCACTCGTCCCTCCTGGCTTTGAGGACGCTGCCGATCTTCTCCTCGCTGTCTGTGTAGGTTCGGGCTGTGTCAATGTAGTTGACTCCCCTGTCGAGGGTGTGGTTGATGACGTTCACCGCCTCGGGGAGTGTTGGTCTCTCTATGCCGTTTCCGCCGAGTCCTAGAACCGTGACTTTGAGTCCGGTTCGTCCGAGTGTTCTTCGCTCCATGTTATGCGCCTCGCCTAGCGTGAGTTTACAGCATTCGCGTGATGAAATCTCTCATTATCGGATTCTCTAATAAATACCTCGTGGGGGCTACGGTCTAGCATGGTCTTGGTTTTGGGCAGGCAGGAGCGTCAGGAGCTGGTCGATCACTGTATAGCGTCCTCTCCCGTCGAGGCTTGCGGGATTCTGGTCGGAGTGATTCAAGGCAGAATCAGGCTTGTGAGGAGGGTCTTCAAGACGCGCAACGTTCTCGGGTCCTCCTCGGCGTATCAGATCGACGCGGAGGAGCAGTTCCAGATTTTTCTCCAGGCGGAGAGAGACGCGATGGAGGTGCTTGGGTTCTATCACAGCCACCCGTTCTGGGAGGCGAAGCCCTCGGGTGTGGATGTGTCTTCGGCTCACTATCCGGGGTGCTCTTACTTGATATACTCGGTTCCAAATGACGAGTTGAGATCGTACATCTGGAAGGGGGATAGGTTTGTGTCTGAGTCGGTTAGGATTGTTTAGTCTTGGTTCGGGTCGCATTCCTCAAACGGTAGAGATCCCGCTCGGATTCGTCCGGATAAGGCTGTTCAGCGAGAACTGTGAGTGCGGGCTGACCTTGATGGGATAGACTGATTAAAGCGAATCCCTTGAAAAGGGGATTCTAGGAGATGCCCGGATGGTCGACGAGAAGGTGGTGAGGGAGTTGGCTGAGCGGTTTCTGAACGCTGAGGCCTCGAGGACGCCCATAACCGCTGTGACAAGCAGGATTCCATCCTTCTCTGCGGAGGATGGCTACCACGTGCAGCTGAAGGCTTTGGAGCTGAGGAAGAATCGGGGTGAGGTGGTCATAGGGAAGAAGGTAGGCTGGACGAGCAGGGCTGTGCAGGAGCTCATGGGAGTGGACGAGCCTGCTTTCGGGCATCTGACCAGCGTGATGGTCGTTCCCGATGGCGGAGTGATCAAGGTGTCTGATTTCGCCCGCCCCCTATCGGTTGAGCCCGAGATCGCCTTCGTCATGGGCGAAGACCTCAGTGGTCCGGGGGTGGCGGTTCCCGAGGTTCTGAAGGCTGTCGACGGTGTGGTGCCCGCGATCGAGGTGCCGACCAGCAGGATGAAGGGGGGCTTTGAGATCCAAGACGCTATAGCGGATAATGCTTCCAGCGGTCGCGTGGTTTTCGGCGGGAGGAAAGTGGGGATTGGGGAGGTCGACCTGAGATACGTCGGGATGGTCCTCGAGGTAGGGGGTGAGATCTCCGCGACGGCCGCTGGGGCTGCGGTGCTCGGGAACCCGGTCCACTCCGTCTGCTGGTTAGCGAACAAACTGTCGGAGTACGGGCTGGGTCTGAGAGCGGGTGAGACCATCATCTCAGGCTCTCTCGTCGCCCCGTGGACCGTTCGGGCTGGCGACAGCGTGAAGGTGACCTTCGACCGGTTGGGTTCGGTCTCCGTCAGGTTCACAAAGTAGCGTGGTTTCAGGGCTGATACTGATGTCAGGCTCGTGTGGATGTGGCGAGGAGGGCGGGTAGGTGAGCTTTCCCGAGACTGAGTATCACGTTCGCTTCTTCGACGAGGAGGAGTTCGTCAGGCGGAGGTGTCGCGTCTGCGGCGCCTTCTTCTGGACCCAGAGGAGAGAGCAAGAAACGTGTGGAGAGGCTCCCTGCCAGGAGTACACCTTCATAGGTAGCCCCCCAACATCGAGAAGATACGCCCTGCCCGAGATGAGGGAGGCTTTCCTCAGGTTCTTCGAGGATCGCGGTCACGCCAGGATACGCCCCTACCCCGTGGTGGCGAGGTGGAGGGAGGATCTCTACGTCACGATCGCAAGCATAGCCGCCTTCCAACCCTTCGTCACAGACGGCACAATCCCTCCCCCAGCCAACCCTCTAGTGATCAGTCAGCCCTGTCTGAGGTTTGTTGACATCGATAACGTGGGACTGACCGCGGGGCGGCACCTCACGATCTTCGAGATGGGAGGACACCACGCCTTCAACTATCCCGACCAGGAGATCTACTGGAAGGACGAAACCGTTCGGGCTCACCACGAGTTCGTCACCCGAACACTGGGTGTTCACTCTGACGCGGTCACGTACAAGGAGGGGTCCTGGTCCGGAGGAGGCAACGCGGGTCCCGACCTCGAGGGAATCGTGGGCGGGCTCGAAGTCAGTACGCTGGTCTTCATGCAGTTCAAAGTGGTCGACGGCGCGCTTGTTCCGATGCCGATTCGGGTTGTGGACACGGGCTACGGGGTGGAGAGGTATTCTTGGCTGAGCCAGGGCACCCCGACCGGATTCCAGCCTATCTACGGCTGGCTAGTCGACAAGGTTGCCGGAATGGCTGGTGTTGGGGAAGTTGACGCGAAGCTCCTTGCCGAGAGTGCGAGGCTGTCTGCGCTGATGAACGTGGAGACGGTCTCCGACAGGATGGCGTTGAGAGGCAGAGTTGCGGGTCGGCTCGGTGTCAAGGCGGATGAGCTGGACCGAATCCTCCTGCCGTTAGAGAGCGTCTACGGGGTTCTGGACCACACCAAAGCGCTGTCCTTCATGCTCGCTGAGAGCGTAGTCCCCTCAAACGTTGGGGTCGGCTACCTGACCCGTGCGTTGCTGAGGAGGACGATGCGGCTGCTGAGACTCCTGAAGATCGAGGAGAGGCTGATCGACATCGTCGAGCTGCAGATCGGATTCTGGTCCAAGGACTTCCCCTACTTGACGGAGATGCGAGGCGAGATACTCCGAGCCGTGGAGGTGGAGGAGAGGAAGTACCGAAGCACCCTCCAGCGGGGAGCCAGCCTGGTGAGGTCAACCGTGAACGAGCTGAGGTCGAAGGGGCAGTCCGCGATTCCCGTCTCCTCTCTCATCGAGCTCTACGACTCTCAGGGGATGCCGCCCGAGATTGTGAAAGAGCTGTCTGAGAAGAGCGGGATGGCTGTCGCCATTCCTGATAACTTCTACTCCATGGTTACCGACAGACACGTCTCAGCTCCCCCTCAGGCTACAGCTCCACTGGAGGAGAAGCTCGGTGAAAGGCTGAAGAGCCTTCCAGAGACAGAACCACTCTACTACAGTGACCCCCGTCTGAGGTCCTTCAAGGGGAGGGTCCTCTGGGCGGAGGATGAGTATGTGGTCTTGGATAGGACGGCCTTCTACCCCGAGGGGGGTGGTCAACCGGGTGACCACGGGCGTATGGTTTCGACCCGGGAGGCGGCTGAGGTCGCGGACGCCAAGAAGGTCGGCAGAGTGGTCGTGCACGTGACCAAGGGTGTCCCGCCAAAGGCGGGTGAGGAGGTGACGTGTGAGCTCGATTGGGACCGACGCATCAGTCTCATGCGCCACCACACCGCCACCCACATAATCACAGGGGCTTGCAGGCGGGTTCTGGGAGAGCACGCTTGGCAGGCTGGGGCTCAGAAGGGACCCGACCGCTCGCGGCTGGACATCTCCCACTGGGAGAGGCTGTCCGGGGAGCAGTTGAACGAGATCGAACGCCTCTCGAACGACGTGGTTCTCAAGAACATGCCCGTCACCCAGGAGTGGATGAGGCGGGATGCGGCTGAGACCAAGTATGGCTTCCGCCTATACCAGGGTGGAGTGGTTCCCGGGCGCGAGATAAGAGTGATCAAGACAGGAGACTGGGATGTTGAGGCGTGCGGAGGCGTCCACTGTGCCTCGACCGGGGAGGTCGGCTTCGTTAAGATCATCGGATCTGAGCGGATTCAGGACGGGGTAGAGCGGCTCCACTTCATGGCTGGGATGCCTGCGGTCCTCCTCGTTCAGGCCAGGGAGAGAATGCTCTCAAGTGTGGCGGCGGCGATCAAGGTTCCTCTCGAGGGGGTGGAGGAGTCTGTCAGGTCCCTCGTTGAGGAGTGGAGGTCTGCGAGGCGCGAGCTTGAGAGGCTCTCGGAGCGACTCTCAGCCCGCGACGCCAAGGATCTCCTTGAGGCGGGTGAGACCTTGCGAGGGATGAAGGTAGTCGCGAAAACGTTCAAGGAAGTGGGAATCGACTACCTGATCAGCGTGGCGAACCAATCAGTCAAGATGAATCCGAGGGCTGTGATCATGCTGTGCAGTCTGGAGGCGACCGCGAAATTCGTGGTCATGGCGGGCAGGGACGCCGTTGCCGCCGGTGTGGACTCGAGCGCTCTCGCCGCGGAGGCGGCTAGAGTGCTGGGCGGGGGAGGAAGTGGAAAGAGAGAGTTCGGGCAGGGCGGCGGACCCCGACTTGACAGGGTTGAAGAAGCCTTAAGTACAGTCCGAAGGGTTGTAGAGAGGCAGTTGGGTGGTCGAGGCTAGGTTGCCGATCGACTGGAGAGGGATGGAGGCGAAGTGGCAGGAGAAGTGGAGGGTTGAGAGGGTCTCCGAGTCTGACCCCGACCCCTCGAAGCCCAAGTTCTTTCTGACGGTGGCCTACCCCTACCCGAACTCCCCCCAGCACGTGGGTCACGCTAGGACCTACACGCTCACCGATGTCTACGCTAGGTACAAGCGGATGCGCGGCTTCAACGTCCTCCTCCCCATGGGCTTCCATTACACCGGAACCCCGATCCTTGCGATGTCCAAGCGGGTCAGAGCGGGTGACGCCGACCTCGTCGACGAGTTTGTCAACGTGTACAAGGTGCCTCGGGACGTAGTGAGCACCTTCACCGAGCCTATCCGGATAGCTAGGTACTTCCACGACGAGCTGAAGCGCGGGATGATCGAGATAGGCTACTCCATCGATTGGAGGCGGGAGTTCACTACAATGGACCCCCCGTACAACCGGTTCATCGAGTGGCAGTTCGAGAGGCTGAGAGAGAAGGGGCTCATCACTAGGGGCAGTCACCCGGTCGGGTGGTGTCCAAGCTGCGGGAACCCGGTCGGCCAGCATGACACGAAGGGCGACGTTGAGCCCGAGATAGGTGAGTTCACCCTCCTCAAGTTCGAGCTTGAGCCTGGAAGATACCTTCCCGCTGGGACCCTTCGGCCCGAGACGGTCTTCGGTGTCACGAACATGTGGGTGAGACCCGACGCCGAGTACGCGGTGGCGCGGGTTGACGGGGAGGAGTGGATCGTCAGTAGACAGTGCACGGAGAAGGTCCGACTCCTCGGACGGAAGGTTGAGGTCGAGGGCTCGATCGAGGGGAGGAACCTGGTCGGCAGGTTCGTCAGGAACCTCGTTACAGGCGACAGGGTCATCATACTCCCAGCCTCCTTCGTCGACCTCGGAAACGCCACGGGAGTGGTTACGTCCGTGCCAGCCCACGCCCCGTACGACTACGTCGCGCTGAGGGAGCTCGCGAGCAACGCGGATGAGCTTCTGAAGTACGGTCTTACCCCGGAATCTGTCTCCAGCATCAAGCCGATACCGCTGATCTCGGTGGCTGAATACACCGGGATCCCGGCAGAGGATGTCGTGAAGAGGATGGGCATTCGGAAGCAGGATGACCGGAGGCTCGAGGAGGCGACCAAGGAGGTCTACGCTCGAGAGTTTCACACGGGTGTCATGAAGGAGAATACCGGGAAGTACGCCGGGATGCGGGTTTCAGAGGCGAAGGACAAGCTCACGAGAGACCTGATCGCTGAGGGGAAGGCTGAGGGCTTCTTCGAGATCCTCAACAGGCCCGTCGTCTGCAGGTGCGGGGCTGAGTGCGTGGTCAAGATCTTTGAAGACCAGTGGTTCATAAACTACGGCGACCCGGCTTGGAAGGCTCTCGCCCACGAGTGTCTCAACGCTATGAGCGTGCTCCCCGATGAGATCCGGGAGGAGTTTGACCACGTTGTGGACTGGCTCAGAGAGAAGGCGTGCGCCAGGAAGGCGGGTCTGGGCACAATCCTCCCCTGGGATAAGGCGTGGATAATCGAGAGCCTCTCCGACTCGGTCATCTACATGGCGTACTACATCGTCAGCCGGTACGTGAACCAGTTCGGGGTTAAGGCTTCTCATCTGACGGATGAGGTTTTGGACTATGTTCTCCTCGGAGTCGGTTCGGCGGGCGACGTTGGGAGGAAGGCTGGGCTGGACGAGGCTCTCCTCAGAAGGATGAGAGAGGAGTTCTCCTACTTCTACCCGCTCGACAGCAGGCACTCTGGCAGGGATCTGGTCCCGAACCATCTCACGTACTTCATTTTCAACCACGTGGCGATCTTCCCGAGGGAGCTCTGGCCGAGACAGATAGTGGTCAATGGAAGCGTCTTGATGGAGGGCAAGAAGATGTCGAAGTCGATGGGCAACATCATCCCCCTCAGGGACGCGATCCGGATGTACGGCGCGGACCCTGTCAGGTTCGCCGTTCTGGCTCAGGCGGAGTTGCTCCAGGACACGGACTTCAGCCCGACGCTGGCTAAGTCGACTGGCGACAGGTTGGAGAGGTTCCTCGCCCAGGTCCGCTCCATCACGGCGACGGAGAGCGAGGCGCCTAGCGAGAGGAAGCAGATGGACCGGTGGATGATCAGCAGGCTCCAGCGCATCATCGCGGCGACAACCGAGTCCATGGAAAGCCTGAGGGTCAGAGAGGCTGTCTACAACGCCTTCTACCTCCTGAGCCAAGACGTCCAGTGGTACATGAGAAGAAGCCGCACCTCTAGTTCGGAGGGCGGGATGAAGAGGACGCTCGACGAAGTGCTCGACGCGTGGGTACGCCTGCTCGTGCCCTTCATCCCGCACGTGGCTGAGGAGGCTTGGAGCGCGATGGGACGCGCTGAGCTGGTCTCAGCCGCGTCTTGGCCTGAACCTGACACGGGGAAGATCGACGAGACGGCTGAGAGCGACGAGGAGTACTTCAAAGCGGTCTTCGAGGACACCCAGCGCATCCAGCAGGTCACGGGAATGAGACCCAAGCGCATAGTGTACTACACGGCTCCCGCTTGGAAGTGGAAGGCGTACCTGAAGATCCTCGAGATGAGCGAGAAGGGGCGGTTGGACGTTGGCACCGTGATGCGCGAGCTGATGAGCGACCCGGCGCTGAGGCGGTTCGGCGGCGCTGTTCAGAAGTTCGTCCAGAAAGCCGTGCAGGACGCTACACAGGCTGCCTCGGAGATCAGGCGAAATAGAACTTCGCGAGGCGTCGTCGACGATCACGCTCTGCTCAGGGAGGCGTCACCCTTCATCTCTCGCGAGTTCGAGGCGACCGTGGAGGTTTGCGCGGCTGACGCTGCGGATCGGTATGATCCGAAGGGGCGGAGCGAGATGGCTGAGCCGTACAGACCCGCGATCTACATGGAGTAGCCTACGCCCCGAGCCCAAGCCTGACTAGAGACATGAGGAACACCCTGCCCGCGAACCTGAGTATCTCCTTTCCGCTCAGCTTCGACTCGCCCCTGACCCTGTCGACGAACGTTATCGGAACCTCACCGATCTTGAACCCTCGGCGGGTGCACCTGAAGAGCATCTCCACCTGGAAGGCGTATCCCTCGGATCTTACCCTGTCTAGGTCGATGCCCCTGAGGGCCTCTGCGGTGTAGGCTCTGTAGCCGCTGGTCGCGTCGTGCGCCTTGAGCCCTAACATGGTCTTGGTCAGGAAGTTGCCCCCCCAGCTTGTCAGCTTCCTCCTCAGGTTCCAGCCGATGATCTTGCCCTCGGGGATGTAGCGGGCACCAACCACAACGTCAAACCCCTCGTGAAGCTTCTCCAGGAACGCGGGGAGGAACGCTGGGTCGTGTGAGAGGTCGGCGTCCATCTCGAACACTATGTCGGCGCTCAGGTCGTCTAGTGCGATCTTGAAGCCGTTCTTGTATGCGCTTCCCAGCCCCTTCTTCTCAGATCTGTGAAGGACTCGGATGTTGCCGTACTTCTTGGCTAGATCCTCGGCGAGTTCACCGGTCCCGTCAGGGCTCCCGTCGTCAACAACGAGAATATGCAGTCGGATTTCGCTGTCGGAGGCAACCTTCTCCAGCGTGTCGATTAGCTGGGCGAGGTTCTCCCGCTCGTTGTAGGTTGGAACCACGACGCATGTCTTGATGTCTTGTCGCTCTGGGTGGGTCATGCAGGTGCACGTCGGCATTCGGGCTGGGTTAGAAAGGGTTCTGGTCAGGACTTAATGGTTTTGCAGCGCATCTTCGCTTGTCTGAGTACACGCGGATTCGCGACATTGTGAGGGGTTTGTGTGTCACGACGGATGCTAACCTGAGCTGGAGGCTAGGGGGTCTCTGATCACTAGGCTTCTATCTCGCCAGGTCACCTCGCCCAGCTTCTTGACCTCTTCATCGTGGGTGTAGATCATGTCTGCCTTATTGACGAGCAGGTTTGACAGGATGAGGGCGTCTCTCCCCCGGATCGCGTATCTGTTTGCCAGGTGGAGTCCCAGAACGGTTGCCTCTCTGGTCTGGTTGTAGAATTTCACATAAGGATCCTTCAGGAGCGCTGTGAGGCGTCTACGCGTTTCGTCTCTCTCCCATTTCCTAGCGTATACTAGGACCGTGTACGCCTCGTGGACTGTTGTCGGGTTCAAGGCTATGAAGAACTCCTGAGACAGTTGATCGAGTATGGAAGCGCAGTGTTGGTTTTCGGGGCATAGGGGGTCTAACACGTAGACGAGGATGTTTGTGTCCAGACCGGCAATCAAGCTCTCGGCTCCTCCAGCCTCTTCATTTCTTGAGGAGAGACCTCCCTCGGTTTCCCGGTCCGACGGGGAGGAGTCTTCAGCAGTTGTAGGAGCCTCTCGTGGTACTGTGCACTCTTCTCGGTGACTCTAAACCTGTAGGTCCCTTCGCCGACTCTCTCGAGAACCAGCTCGTCTCCTACCTTCAGCCCGAGCTCCTTGCGAATGTGCTCGGGGATGGTCATCCTGTACCTGTCGCTTATCTGCACTGTTTCCATCGTATCCCTCACCTAATATGAGGGAAGACTTCCCTAAGAATCTTCCTTCACGCTGAGCGACCTTGAGCTGTTTCAAGTGGCTTGCGGGTAGGTAGCTCTCCGATTGCGGTTTAGGGTCCTCTCCTCCGTGGGGGCACTATGGTCCTCTTTGAGGTGGTTCAGAACCTCATTTGAGTCTGCGGGGAGTTCGGCATAGTGACAGAAGTCTAAAATGATGCGACAGGAGTCTATGTAGCTGAGGGGCCCGTGGCCTAGCCAGGATAGGGTGCCGGCCTTCTAAGCCGATGGTCGTGGGTTCGATTCCCACCGGGCCCGCCAGAGCACTCCAAGGCGACTTCTCGGGATTTCCGAGATTTTTATCTGGGTATCGCGTTGGCTGCCATCAGTGCTGCGAGTGTAATGATCAGTAGCGCCAGGCGGTCTTGATGTCGCCTGTCTCGTCGAAAGGACTAAGTCATCTAAACTAGGTAGAGAGTATCGCTGTTCCACCTCACGATAGGGAGGTGGCTTGGCGTCTATTTCTGGTAGTCTTGGGGTCCGACCTTGCCCTTGATGTACTCGTCGAAGAGACCCTTACAGTTCTCGGCTATGAAGTCGCCGTCCCACCACTCGAAGGTCAGGAGGTCCTCTTCAACGAACATGAGGTGAGGTACTCCCGCCTTCACCATCACGACCTGCCCTTGGACCAGAGGATCCTCTTTCAATCCATTCTCGATCTTGATGTATTTTCCTCGACCGGATAGTAGGAGCGTGTACTGGTTGTAGGGGTGGGTGTGGTTGCCGCGGTACGCGCCCGCCTTGGTCTCTAGGACTGAGTAGAACTTGCCCCCTACCTTGAACCCGTACCCTTTCCCGACCTTCTCAAACGATCCCCACTCGTTGATCACTAAGCTCAAGCTGTACACCACTTTGCCCCTAGTTTGTCAGGTCGTCCAATAAATCATTCCTCTGTGTCCTTTCGTGGTACTTCATGAACGCTGTCAAGAGGTGGGATGGGTTCCCAACGGACCAGCTAGATAGAGCAGGCTGACTCGATCCTGCCAGAGATTCCTGAGCATGAGGATGGGCGCCTCAAAGGACAAATCGCTTGCTAAACCCCCATCTATCCTTGGGCATCGGGAGGTATTGCGAAGCGAAACGCCTTATTGTTGTGTCTCTGAAGCTAGGTGAGAAGGGGTGTACAACTCTGCCGAGGATCGTCTTCCATCGACATCTGTGCCGCGGATGTAGAAACTGTGAGTTAGCCTGCTCCTTTCACCACAGCAATCACGCGTTTTTCAACCCGGAGATCTCCAGCACGAGAGTGCTCAGAGACGGTGACACCGGGGAGATAACCATGTCTATCGGTTCCACATGCGATTCCTGCTCAAACGAGGACGAGCCCCTCTGCGTGAGATACTGCGCCTTCGGGGCTCGGACTGTACAGGTTGGGCGATGACCACGAAGAAGAGCTACGGATATGCGGGGCGGATTCTGAGGGTTGACCTCTCAAAAGAGAAGATCTGGACCAGCCAGACTCAGAGATATGCGAGAAGGTTCATCGGTGGAAGAGGAGTAAACCAGTGGATCCTGTTCGATGAGCTGAATCCAAGTGTGAGCTGGAGCGACCCTCAGAACCTTCTCGTCTACGGCGTCGGTGTGTTGGTCGGTACACCTGTTCCAGGAGCGTGCCGCGTCTCTATCGACACTAAGAATGCCTTCAACAACGGAGTTGGCTCCGCCAATGCCGGTGGTCACTTTGGACCCGAGCTTAAGTTCGCCGGTTTTGACCACGTGGTGATCTCCGGAAGAGCCAAGCGACCTTCCTACCTCTGGATATGCGAAGGAGAGGCGGAGATAAGAGACGCCTCCTCCTTGTGGGGGAAGACAACGTGGGATGCTGAGAAGATCATCAGGAGGGATCACGGAGACGAGAGGGTGAGGGTCTCTTCCATAGGACCGGCAGGCGAGAACCTAGTTCGAGCTTCTTCGATCATAAACGACAGGGCTAAGGCGGCGGGGGGCTCGGGGGTCGGGGCGGTCATGGGCTCGAAGAGGCTGAAGGCTCTGGCGGTTCGCGGAGACAGACCGGTTGAGATCGCCGAACCCGAGGGGTTCATGGAAGCCGTGAAGAGGTCTTGGTCCAAGGTGGAGGCAGCTCCCGGTTTGAAGGAACTGCGCGAGAAGGGGTTCTACTGTAGCTCCAGCGGTCCGAGAAGCAGGCTTTGGGAGATCGGGTACCGGCCTGTTAGGAACGGGCAGGACGACTACTGGGACCCCGAAAGGATGGAGAGGATAAGCGGGGAGGCTATGAAGAGGTATGTGAGAAGGACGCTGTCTTGCTTCAGCTGTATCGCATCCTGCATGCCTTGGGTGGAGATAGGCGAAGGGCGGTACGCGGGTACGAAGGGGGAGGGGTTCTGGAACAACTCCTCGAACTCGTTCTGCACAAAGTTTGACAACGACAACCTCGAAGCAGCCATCTACGCTCACAGCTTGTCCAATCAACTCGGATTGGATACTGACAATGCAGCCACCGTGATAGCCTGGGCCTTCGAGTGCTTTGAGCGGGGGCTCCTCACAAGAGAGGACACGGACGGATTGGAGTTGACATGGGGCAACCACGAAGCCATGGTGAGCATGCTCGAAAAGCTCGCCTGTCGTGAGGGCATCGGGGATTTCCTCGCAGACGGCGTGAAGAGAGCCTCCGAAAGGCTTGGCAGGGGCTCTGAAGCCTTCGCCGTCCACATCAAAGGTCAGGATTCCCTCGACGGGATCAGAATCTCGAAAGGCTGGGCCCTCGGGGTCGTCACCGCACCCTGCGGGGGTCGGCATCTACGCGGGGCAGCGTCGACTGAGCCCGTGAACTCGTACGAGGGTACACCTCTGCGAGTGTTCTTGAGAGAGCAGTTCAAGGCGATTCTGGATATGGTGGGGGTCTGCAGCTATATCCCCGACCAGACGCCGGGAGACCTCGCGGAGATGGTGTCGGCAGCAACGGGATTTGAACTCTCCGCGGATAGGCTTATGCGGGTTGGTCTGCAGGTTCACAACGTCGAGAAGGCTTTCAACACGCTGCACGCTGGGTTCACGCGCAAGGACGACCTACCACCCTACAGGTATTACAACGAGCCGGTGAAGTCAGGTCCATTCAAAGGCGAGAGCCTCAACCATGAGAGATGGGAGATGATGTTGGACGAGTACTACGCGCTTCATGGGTGGGACAGGGTGACGAGCTGGCAGACCAGAGAATGCCTAGAAGAGCTTGATCTGGCGGGCGTCGCCGGTAGGCTGGAAGAGGCTGGCAGGCTGAAGACCTTGTCTGAGGACGAACGAGAGAGGTTCTTAGCCTCTCGGAAAGAGACCGCTGGATTTCCCTATCGATGGTTCTAGGGCTCCCTTTCACCGTTTCATCCAGGCCCACTCTGTTGTCACAACCCTTCCGAGTTTCGACATTTCTTCGAATGAGGATCAGGAACCGGATGCGCCGGATTGTCTGAATGCCCCATCATCCGACTCGCCCATAACCTCCACATTCTCGCACCCATCGTGTCCCGGGTAGCTTTCCAGAACCAGGCGATCTGGGGTCGCTGATTCGCTCGACTTAAGAGATGAGGATTCACACTGAGAATGTGGTGAATGCTCAATGGCTGTTATGGTGACGGGTGGCACAGGCTTCGTCGGCTCTCAGCTCGTGAGGAAGCTCGTGGAGCGTGGAGAGAGGGTCGTGGCTTTTGACGTGTCCATGAACCTGAAGTTCATGGGCGACCTAGTCGATAAAGTGCAGCTCGTGCAGGGTGACGTCTCCAGCCTGGACGAGGTTTTAGACCCCGTCAAGAAACATGATGTACGCTGTATCTACCACACGGGTGGGCTACTCACTGGTGTGTGCGAGGTCGTCCCCCTTCGAGCCGTCAGGGTAAACGCGGAGGGGGTCGCTAACATCCTCGAAGCTTCTAGGCTCATGAATGTGGAGAAGGTCGTGTTCACGAGCACGGCGGGCGTCTTCAGCAGGGGTCTACCCGAGCTCGATGACGATTCGCCGAAGTACCCCGAAACCCCCTACGGCGCTACGAAGCTGATGGGCGAGCTGTATGGACTTTGGTATGCGCGTACCTACGGACTGGACTTCAGGGCGGTGAGGTACTCCCTGGTTTACGGACCGGGCGATCCCTACGCCTATCACGAGAGGAGCCGGATAATCGAGGACCCGGCCCTCGGAAGACCGGCTGAGTTTCCCTTCTCACCGAACCGTGTGGGCAACTGGCTCTATGTGAAGGATGCGGCGAAGGCGCTCCTAATCCTGTCCGATGTCAGCCGCCCGAAGAGGAGGATATACAACATCGGAGGAGAGAACCGCACCTTCCAGGAGGTGGCGGACATGGTGCGGAGGTTCATCCCTGACGCTGTGATCAGGTTCCCGCCCCAAACCTCTGCTACGCGGGAGGGCACCGCTCTGGTCGATCACAACGCCCGGGAGGAGATAGGGTGGAAGCCGTCCTACACCCTAGAGATGGGCGTGAAGGAGACCATAGACACGACGCGGGAGCGTGCCCTGTACAGCCAGGGGGTCTATATCAGGGATAAACTGGTCTAGCTGCTTGCAGGTGCTTTTGCCTGCTTTGTGAAGTTTCGCAGCCTCAGACTTAAGACGAGCTTCAAACCAAGTCTCTCTGGGAGCAGTTTTCGCGTTGGATGAAGACGAGGCGAAGACTAGGGTTCTGGGCACGATCGACCGCAGAAGGGTTGAGATAGTTGAGTTTCTTAGGCGTTTGGTGAAGTTTGAGACGCCTTGTCCGCCCGGGGTGAACACGGCTCCAGCCCAGCGGTGGCTCGCTGGTGAGCTAGAGCGGATCGGATTTCTGACCGAGACGTTCGACGTCTTCCCCGGGGAGCCCGACCTGATCGGGATTCTCAAGGGTGCCGGTGGAGGGAAGTCGATAATCCTGAACGGGCACATCGATGTCGCTGAGGTCCGCCCGGACGAGCACTGGAAATACCCCCCGTTCAGCGGGACGGTGGAGGAGAACCGGCTGTACGGGAGGGGCGCTTTCGACATGAAGGGCGGAATGGCCGCGATGACAATGGCTGTTGATGCTATTGCGAGGTCGGGAATCAAGCTGAAGGGTGATGTGGTAGTTGAGAGCGTCATCGGGGAGGAGGCGGGTGAACCAGGGACCGTAAGGTGTGTGGAGAGGGGCTACCGCGCCGACTTCGCGGTAATTCCCGAACCCTCTGAGGGGGCGATTGTGACGGGGCAGGGTGGGTGCATAACCGTGTGGATCACGGTGAAGAGCCCCGTTACCCTCCACGACGGCACGCGTGTCTCGTGGATTCACGCCGGGGGCGGGATGGAGGGCGCTAGCGCGATTGAGAAGATGGTGAAGATCATCGGTGCCCTTCAGGAGTTGGAGAGGCAATGGGCTGTGGTGAAGGTTTATCCGGGCGTCCGTCCCGGCATGACGACTATCAATCCCGCCGTCATCGAGGGGGGCCGTCATCCAGCCTTCATAGCCGATGAGTGTAGGCTGTGGTGCACGATCCACATGCTCCCGAACGAGAGGCATGAGGACGTGATCGCCGAGGTGGAGGACTACGTCAGGCGGGTGGCTGAAGCCGACCTCTGGCTGAGGACACACCCTCCAAAGTTCAGGTGGGGTGGCACTTCCCTGGTCAAGGACAAAGGTGAGGTGTTTCCTCCCTCCGAGGTGGACCGCAACCATCCTGGGGTTGTGGCGTTAGCCGCGGCTCACAGGAGTGTAACCGGTGAGGAGCCGAAGTTCGCCATATCTCCCTCTGTGGGCGACTCGGGGTGGCTGGTCAGAGCCGGTATCCCTGCGGTCTACTACGGGCCTGCGGGGAGCTGGAAGCAGGCTCACGCGATCGATGAGTTCGTGGACTTGGACGAGGTGATCAAGGTCACCAAGGTTCTCGCCCTGACCCTGATCGAGTGGTGTGGATGCATCCCGTGGTCGGTCTAGAAGAAAGAAAGGGGGAGGCTGTGCCCTAGATGGGGGGAATCTCCTTGAACGCTAGGTCTATGTCTATCCCCTGCCTCCTCCTGACGGCGCGGATGACCCAGTAGAGCACGAAGCCGACTAGGATCATCCCGAAGTTCAGGAAGAGCATCGCTGGACTCGAGATTCCGAATCCGGGCCACGCGGCGTACTCGTAGGCTAGGAAGAGCATGAAGCCCGCCCCGACGACTCCGCAGATCGTCATCACCGGAATTCCTGCGATCTCGCGCTTGGCGGGTGAGACCTCGTAGATGTCCCTTCTCCTGTAGGGTAGGAGTATTGCGGTTATGGCTGGGAGGAACATGCAGCTGAAGGCGGGTCCGATTATGGTTGAGGCGTAGATCGTCCACATCGCGTCTGGAAATAGCATCAGGATGATCATGAAGACCTCTGCGAGCGCGAAGGCTGCGATTGTGGCGTAGAAGGGGCTCTTGAAGCGGGGGTTGACCTCGGACAGCTTCTCCGGGGCGAGTCTGTCCATGGACCACGCGAAGATGGATCTGATGCACTGGAGGATGATGCAGGGCTGGTAGATTATGGTGTGCCCGATGCTCAGTCCGATCGTTATTATGGCGGCGAGAGCCACGTTCTGGGCTATCAGCCCCATGAAGAACGTGTTCAGCATCGCGGGGTCGGCCCACATGAGCCCCTCAGGATTAATCACTGAGAGGTATCCCACGGAGGCGGTGAACTCGTAGCCTAGGGTGCTGTAGAAGAAGTAGAGGAGAAGCGTCAGCAGGATGATGTTGAACAGCCCGGCTCCAGCCATCGAGATTAGGTTGCGCCGGAGGGACTCTGCTCTCTTGACCTCGCCCGCGATGTATGACTCGTAGAAGGTCCATATGATGGAGCCTGCCACGAGGGGCACACAGGGGGCTGCGAAGACGAACGGGGGTATCGTGTATCCCGCCACCTTGGCGCCCTCTATCACCGCTTGGTACGGGTTTGCTGTTGTCCCGTAGGGTCCACCGAACTTCGTCATGAACCTGTTGAAGACCTGTTGGAACCCGGGCTGACTGTTCGCGGCGAGGACGCCGATGGCTGCGAGGGACCCTGCGATCATCAGGATGAAGAGGATGTTGTTGAAGACGAGGAGCTTTCTCGTCCCCATGAGCGTGATGACCATCATCGCCAGGTTGAGGATTGTGCCGATTATGAAGGCGTTTGTGGGGGTGGCTATCGCCAGTCCCGCCTCGATCAGGGCGGGGTTCTCGGACAGGTATCCTATCATGTTGATCGCTGGTCCCAGCCCCACGAAGGAGATGAAGTACAGGTTGAACCCCATGAAGAAGAGCTGCCAGAACTCCAGGGAGAAGTTGAAGGCGAACCCGAGGGACGGGCTCAAGATTCGACTGTTGAACACGTAGTCCCCTCCGGATCTGGGCATGGTGGCGGTGAGCATCGCGTAGGTCAGGGCGATGGAGAAGGCTGGAAGCACAGCCGGTATCGCGGCGAGGAGGTTTCCGGCCGGAAGCCAGTTTATGGTCCAGAAGTAGAAGGCTAGGGCGCCGACGAAGCTGCTGGCGGCTACGTTGTAGGCGAAGGTGTCGAAGAGGGAGGCTTGCCTGACGAGCCCTGAGGTCTTCCGGACGAAAGCCTTTTGTTCGGTCATGCCTCAAACAGCTCTATAACCGAATATATAAGAGCTTATATAATCAGGTTATAGCTCGGAGGCTCCCATGTGAGGACGAGGATCTTCTTCGCCACCGACATTCACGGCTCCGAGGCATGCTTCCTGAAGTTCCTCAACTCCGCGAGGTTCTACAAGGCGGATGTGCTCATCATGGGCGGGGACATAACCGGGAAGATGATAATCCCGGAGGTCCAGCGGAGCGACGGCGTGTACGAGGTGAGCTTCCTTGGGGTGAACCACGTTCTAAGGTCAGAGCGGGAGCTCATCGACTTGGAGAGGAGGATAAGCCTAGTCGGATACTACCCATACCGGACAACACAAGAGGAGTTTGAAGAACTCCGGAGGGAAGAGGGTAGGCTCGACGAGCTCTTCTCTCGGCTGATGGTTGAGCGTCTCGAGAGGTGGATGAGGACCGCCGAGGAGCGCCTCCGGGATACAGCGGCGAAAGTCTTCGTCACAGGAGGCAACGACGATCGTTTCGTGATCGACCCAGTTCTGAGATCGTCCAGCCGTCTAGTCGACCCAGAGGGAACTGTAACCAAGTTGACCGATGTCCACGAGATGGTGAGCTGTGCCTGGACAAATCCAACCCCTTGGAAGACCCCGAGGGAGTGTAGCGAGGACGAACTCTACCGCAAGCTCTTGGACATGACTTCCATGGTCACTGACATATGCGGCTGTGTCTTTAATACGCATGCCCCACCGGTCAACTCGGGTCTGGACACCTGCCCGAAGCTCGACGAGGACCTCCGACCCGTCTTCGCTGGAGGTCAACCTGTGATGTTCGGAGCTGGAAGCGTTGCGGTTCGCAGGGTCATCGAGGAGAGGCAGCCTCTCCTGGGGCTTCACGGTCACATCCACGAGTCAAGGGGAGTTGCCAAGATCGGTAGAACCCTCTGCCTCAATCCGGGCTCGGAGTATTCGGAGGGCATACTCCGAGGCGTCGTCGTTGATCTTGATGACAAGAGGGTGAAGAGCCACCTCTTCACTTCCGGTTAAGTGCGGAAGTGCTCATAACCACGCGGCGGAATCGGTCTCTCCTTCCCGTTCACCCTCAGAACTATGGCTGGCTTCTCGGTCGCGCAGCCTATCCTGATCAGCCTCCCTCCAGCCTTTTCAACGGCTCTCTCCGCTCTGAGCCATCCCTCTGGTTTGATGGTCACTACGAGTTCGTACTCCTCCCCGCCGAAGAGGGCCAGCTCCTCCCTGCTGAGGTCGTGGATTCTGGCAAATTCTTCCACGTCGGGCGAGAGCGGTAGCTGGGTTAGCATGAAGCCCACGTGACTCATCTTGCGAAGCTCGTGGAGGCTGAAGGCGAGTCCGTCGCTCGAGTCGATCGAGGCGGTCGCCGCGCCCGACCTCGCGAGCGCCAGACCCTCCGAGAGTCTGGCTCTGGGCATGTAGACCGCGTCTAGGAGGCTCCTGCGGATCTCGCTCGGGGCGTCGAGTCCTCTTAGGAGAATCCTAAGCCCCGCCCCGGTCTTTCCGAAGGGCCCTGTTGTCGCCAGTATGTCGTCGGCTCGCGCGCCGCTCCGTCTGACTATGATCTTCTCCGTGGCTGTTCCGATGACCATGCAGCTGATGATGATGTCCAAGGCTTCGGCTGTGTCGCCGCCCAGAACGTAGGCTCCGTACTCCCTCGCGCCGTCGTTCAACCCCTTCCCGATCTCGATGAGGTACTCCTTTCCGCAGTCGCTTGGCACCCCAAGGGAGACGAGGACGGCGCTCGGTCGAACGCCTTTCGAGGCTAGGTCGCTGATGTTCATTACGACTGCCTTTCGCGCGATCTGCCTCGGTGTCATCCCGGGTGGCACATCGGTCTTTCCGACCAGCATGTCTGTCTTGATGACAGCGAGCTTTCCCCTGTCCAACGGGATGGCTGAGACATCGTCGCCAAACGGGATTGGCATTCTCGGCATCTTTTCCAGGTTCTCGATGATCAGATCGATTATCCTTCGCTCCCCGAGTTCGCCAGCCGTGGACAAGGGCTATCCCATCGCTTGGCCTTGAGTGCCAGAGTCTCCTATCTGCGGATAGGAAGTTTAAAGCGATTCTGACTGGGCGAGGGTCGCGAGTATCGGCGTCACCCAAAAGGATTAAAGACGACTTTCCTTAAGTGGTAGCTTGCCCCGGAAGAAGCCCCGGTTCTCCACAAGCGGGAGAGCATAGCGGTTAGTGCGTTCGCCTCGTAAGCGAATGATCGCGGGTTCAAATCCCGTCCGGGGCTCCATCATCCCTGGGCTTGAGCTCATTCTAGGGCTCATGCGGAGAAATGGACGCAGCGTCTTCTCATCTTCGAGCCGAATTCAGCCTGCGCGCTGTTCAAGCCTCGCTTCTGTGAAGACCCTCACCAATAGCATAACGCCTTAGTTTCGTGATGAAGTCTTGATATCCTACCTCGCCTTTTAGTTCTTCAAAGACGCGTTTTACCGTTGGAACCCGATCGAAGCCTTTGTCCGTTGAATAGATCTCGTGCACACCATGGCTTTTCATGATTGAGAGGTTGACCAGGTCGGAGATTCCCAATGGATACTGACCAAAAAGCTTCGCCGCCTCAAGTTCGTCTTCAAGTGTTGGTCGGACGATCCTGATCTTTGTGAGTGCGACTAGACTCCCCATGAAGTCAGCCACTCTTGAATTCCTGTATCGAGAAAACCAAATGAGAGCTTCATCTTTCACTAAGTCACTTGTGAGGGCTTCCTCTCCATCTCGAATCTTGGTTAGAATGTAGCCACACAGAGATGCCTCCTCATTTTGTAATGCTTCGGGAGACCTCACCTGCCCCCATTTGATGAAGATCGTTGTGTCAAGGAATCTCATTTACGGCTCCTCTTGAGCTTCTCTTCAACCTCGTTTATTACAGCCTCTTCAGCCTCGCTCAGTTTCCGTCGTTGTCCCCCAACGAGTCCAAGCATGCTAAACACGGGGTCGTCTGGCAACTCCTTTACTTTGTAAACCAATCGATTTCCTTCTACAGTGAACTCCACCTCCCCCCCAATCTTGATGGGAAGGCGGCGACGCGCGTCCTCGGGTATGGTCAGGCGGAATCCGCTCAATACCTTGACTTTTGTCCCCTCCATTTTGTATCACTATAAATACAGTACAGAGATATGCTAAATGCTTTGTGATCCTCGATGTCTTCGAAAGGCTGAAGGAAAGGTTTGGACCCCCGAGGACAATTCCGCCCGGACTCCGTACTCAGACTGAAAGTAGCCCTACTTTCTGGGCGTCCCAATCAGGCAAGTCATAAGTCAAAAAATTGGAAATAGATATGCACCCGAGAATAGAGTTCAAACTGTAGTTCGCGAGGTGGAATCTCGCGCGTTTCGCTATAGGCATGCCAATCCCTTCTGGTTGTTCAGGAGTCAAGCCACGCTTTGGAGTTTCCCTTGACTGTTGCAGTTGAGCTATCCTTCCAGAGTTCTGGACGCGTTTCTTGATGGACAAAGAGATAAGGGCTGATTTCAGCTCTCAATCTAGGAGTGCCCACAAATGAGACACAGGGTTCTGGGAAGAACGGGATTGAGGGTTTCCGAACTGGGAATCGGAGGTCATGAGTACAGGCGCTGGCTCAACCCACAGCACTTCCCTGGAAAAAGGGATATGGATGAGTTCCTGAGGACTCAGCCTCAGAGAAACAGCCTGATTGGGAGAGCGGTGGATGCTGGGGTAAACTTTTTCGACACAACTCTCTCGGAGGAAGCCGAGTCCTTAGGTTTGGCTTTGAAAGCCCTTGGACGAAGGGGAGACGTCCATGTAGCTGCCATGTTGGTTTCACTCTTCAGGCAGTTGGAAACAAGCCCTCGGACGAGATGGCGGCAGATCGTTTCTGAAGGGGTGGAGGGAAGGCTTAGACTGCTACAGACCGATCACATCGACGTCTTCAACATTCACATGCCCGAAAACAACTACTCGCGAGACAGGCTGAGAATCACTCTTGAAGTGCTTGGGGAGATGAAGAAACAGGACAAGATAGGAGCGATAGGCGCCTCCAGCCACGACCCGAGGTTCCTGGCTGAGATAATTCGAAAGTATGACTGCTTCGACTCGGTGATGGTTCGGTACAACTACCACCTCCAGGAGGCTAGGGACGCGATCTTTCCACTCTGCAAAGCGTTGGACATCGGCGTAGTCGTCATGAAACCGTTCTCCTGGCCCTACTACGGGGTATCCTTCACTCACTTCTGTCCCCATGAGAAGGGTTCCGTCAAGCCTGCTCAGGCTAGTCTGAGGTGGATACTCGGCTCCCCTGAGGTCTCGACGGTGGTTATGGGAGTCAACACTCTGTCTGAGTTGGAGGAAGACCTAGCCGCCCTCGACGAAGAAGGCAGGGGAGACGAGAAACTCCTGAGGCGATGCCTAAACACGGCGCAGAGCTCTCGGGGAAAGGAGAAGCTCGAGGAGCTGGTTAGGGACCCTGCGATCGATATCAGGAGCTATGCTAAGAGGGCGATAGAGAGCGAGTCTAAGGCCTAGAAACCAATTAGTGCAAATGTCGTTGGGCCCAGACCTCCTGTTCATAATCCCAACGGTTCTTTAATAGGTCGCTTGAATCGTTGTATGAGGTACCCCGATGCCCGAATTCCTGGACGCGTTCTCTGGTGAGATCGAGCGGAAGAGAAATCGATTCAGGGGGCTTCTTTCCTGGGGTGTCTCGAGCCCCTTGGATGAAGATCTTCGGGCGTTGATGCAGAAGAATTGGCATCCTTTCCCGTCCCTCGATGTGGTTGCAGGGGGAGTGGGTCTTCCCAAGGCGATCGCCGTGGATGCGAGCATGGCGAGGCGTTTCTTGGCTGTTGGGAGCACCTTCTATGTCGTTCGTTCGCTAGCCTTGTGCGGCAGGAGGAGGTTCAGACGTCTGGAGTCGGATGTGTTCGCTTCGAGGGCGGATGTGAGGGATATCGCGCGTTACGTCGGTCTGAGGTCGGAGTGGGTTGAGCACCGTGTTGCTCGGGAGGCGGTGGAGGCTGAGGAAGGTTGTAGGTTTCTGTTTGTGGACGGGAGCTTTCATGGACGTTTGATGGCTGTCCCTCGTGATACGCCGCATGAGGGGCAGAGGGGGTTTATGATCGACTACTTCCGGGAGTACTCTGAGCTTCTTGAAGCCTGCCGAGAGAGGGGGGTTATCCCGGTCGGGGTGAGCAAGGACAGCAGAGTTACCCTGCTACGGGATTACTTCCTTTCGTTGCTTCTGTCAGAGGAGTTGAGACGACTGGGGCTTTCTGTGGAGGACGGCAGGGAGATCACGGAAACCTTCCGGAGTATTCTGCACAGGCGAAGAGGGCAGAGGGTGAGACGGTTTAGACTCCTTGAATCTAAGTACGGGATTGGCGAGCTGGACCGCGTGCTCCAGGTTCTTCTTGAGGCTAAGGCGCTGCGAAGCGATCATCAGATGATAACGAACTTTACGAGCGGTGGGGGTTATTCGACCCCTCTCGAACTGGGGTCGTACGGCAGAGGGTCTGAGCGTTTCGCCAGATACGAGCGTGAGCCCCGCGACTACGTGAGTAGGTACTTCCGTGAGGCTATCGATGAGGCTGAAGACCCTGATAAGTTCGTGGATGACGCGGCGGATACTCTGTCGAGGATCCCTTCCTTCCCTACGATAGTTTCCTTCCACATCCGATTGGACGGGAGAGACACCCCAGTTCGGATAGATGTGCCATCGTGGGTTTTCGGGATCGATCGTAGTCTCAGGGATCTTCCGGGTTTCGCTCCTCTTTCTGATGTGGATGTGGATAGCGTTCTCTCGATGCTTAGGCTTCTTTTCGGTGGGATCAGGCACTACAACGTTCTCTTGACCTCGGTTGATTCTGAGGTCAGATTGAAGCGGGATGTTGTGGATCGTATATATCTGCCTCTGCTAGAGAAGAGTCTGGGGCTTCCGCTCCCACTAGCCCATGTGAGAGGGTATAGGCGTGGTTGGTATGTCCGCTGAGAAGAGAGTAGGAATCATCGTGGGTGAGGCGACGACAGACCTCTTCTACTTCGCCAGCAGGGTGGACGACTACCCTCCGAAGTGGGAGTACCTGATGGTCCAGGCGAGGGAGATCGTTGACGGGGAGGAGAAAGAGGTTCAGGTACTGGCCCAGGTCGAGAGGATCGTGTCGGCGAGTCAGATTCTGAGCCGGGAGGTCGACTTCGAAGCTATCACGCGCATACTACAGGCGCAGATTGAGGATCTAAGGACTTGGGGTCGGGCGAGGATACTGGGCTACATTCACTCTGACCCCCAAACGGGGCAGCGGAAGGTTCTCTTGCCTAGGCGAGCCGTGATCCCGGGTGCGCCTGTGTTCGTGGCTTCGGTGGCGTTGTTGAAGGAGTTCTACTCTGCCACGGGTGACGATGGGCTGTATGTTGGACGGTTGATCAGCCGCTCTGACGTTCCTGTCTATATCTCAGCTTCGGGGTTCAGGAGGCACCTAGCTATCATCGCTCAGACCGGGGCGGGGAAGTCGTACTGTGCAGGCGTCTTGATTGAGGAGTTGCTTGAGTGTGGTGCAACAGTTGTCGTAATCGATCCGCACGCGGACTACGTGTTCCTGTCAAGGATAATGACTCCGCAGGGTGAACGACCGCACCCTTATGCTGATCGAGTGGCTGTCTTCCGCAACCCATCGAGCACCGGGCGGTACAGTGAGGGAGAGGTCCTGAACGTTCAGCCCTTCGAGGTTGCCTTTCGCGACTTGGACCACTTCGAGATCTGTGACATAGCCGGGATACCCGAGAAGTTCACGAGGCTGCAGGATGCGGTGCGCGTCGCGGTGGACAATCTCAGCTCGTCGAAGAAGCGGTACGCCCCTCAAGATCTTCTCAACGAGCTGGACGCCCTGTCGAATGACGAGGAGTTGGACTCAGATATCAGGAGGGGTGCACGATCGGCTGTCAGGAGGGTGAGGGGTCTTTTGGCTGTGAAAGTGTTTGGCACGGCGACGACTCCTCTTTCCATGCTTCTGAAGCCGATGCACGTTTCGGTTGTGGACCTCTCAGGCTTGAACGACAGGAGCACGGGCTACGTGGCGTACCGGATTCTCAGCGATCTCTACGACCTGAAGGCAGGGAGGCTTGAGCAGGGTGAGCTCACGGAGTTCAAATACCCCGTCTTCGTCTTTCTTGAGGAGTCCCACAAGTTCGTTCCTGGTGAAGGCTCACCGCTCGCGAGCGACGTGATCAACAGGATCGCCGCGGAGGGTCGCAAGTTCGGGTTGTTCCTGACGTTGATAACTCAGAGACCTTCCAAGGTTCACCCGGACACGCTCAGCCAGTGTAACTCGCAGATTGTTATGAAGCTCACGAACCCCGAGGATCAGGAGGCGGTGAAGAAGAGTTCGGAGCGCATGAGCCACGAGCTGGTTGAAGACCTCCCAGGGCTGAACGTGGGCGAAGCGGTGATTGTGGGAGAGGTGACTCCGGCTCCGGTCATGGTCAAGGTTAGGCCCCGCAGGACTCGAGAGGGTGGCTCGGATGTCCCGGTCGACAGCTTGCTCAGGGAGGCCAGGAAACCCTTCCAGAGCCGGGTGCCATCCCGGTCCCGGGATGAGCTCAGCGACGAGGAGGCTAGGAGGCTTCTGAGGGAGGAGTAGCCTCTGCGGGTCATTCACGCCTCGGACCTTCACCTAGGAACGAGTACGTATGGGGTGGAGGATCCTTCAACCGGCGTCAACCGTCGGGTTTACGACTATTTTCGGGCGTTCGACCAGGTCGTAGATTACGCTATCGAGAAGAAGGCTGACGCTCTGCTTTTGTGCGGTGACACGTTTAGGGACATCAGCCCCAGCGCCACAGTCCTAAAGATGTTCGCCAGCAGACTTCACAGGCTCACATCCCAGGGCGTCAGAGTTGTCATACTACTCGGAAACCATGACTCCCCGAAGACCGTTGGCAGAGCCGCGCCTCAGGAGGTGTTCGACGAGCTGAAGCTTGAGGGTGTTCACATATTTGCCCAACCCGACTTCGTGGATCTCCGGTCGAACGATGGGACGGTCTTCAGAATCTTCGCCCTCCCGTACAGGCATCCCATGCACGTGGCAGCTAGGGAGGAGAAGACCCGAGGCGTGAGGGTTGGGCTTGATAGAGACGCCCTCGTCGCAGCGTTTCAGGATGGGGTCATGGAAACTCTCGAGGTCTTCACCAGAGCGGGAAGGAAGGGAGCAAAGGTTGGCATTCTGGCGGCACACCTGTTCGTCGAGGGGGCTCGGAGAGGGGCTGAGCGCATCTACATAGTAGGCGAAGAGTTTGCCGTCCCGCCGGGCGTGCTCCAGTCGGAGGCTTTCGACTACATCGCTTTGGGTCACGTTCACACCCACCAGGTCGTCCCGGGCAGGGTTCCGACGATCTACTCGGGCTCATTGGAGAGAGTGGACTTCAGCGAGGCGGACGAGAAGAAGGGATTTGTGGACGTCGTCTGGAAGGATGGGCGTCTGGCGTGGGAGTTCGTTCCGGTCGAGACCCGTCCAATGATCAGGCTGGATGTGGACTGTACGCGAGCCGAAGATCCGGATGGGCTTGTGGCTGGGGCGATCGAGACTGTTTGCGTCAAGGACGCCATCGTAAGGCTCGTCTTGAGGGTCAGACCTGAGACCACGATAGACCAGGATGAGGTCCACGACAAGCTGTCCTCCGCTTTCTGGCACGACGTTGTTTTCGTCAGAGTCACGGAGGAGCGCGAGGTTTCCACCTCCGTTGCCTGGGGAAGCCTAAACCCCCACGAGACCTTGGCGCGCTACCTGAAGACCGTGAAGCTGTCGGAGGAGGACCGGGAGCTGATAGCCAGGCTTGGAGGCGAGATAGTGGATGCCGTGGTGGCGGAGGGGGAGAAGGCGTGAACCTCCAGTCCATCACGCTGAGGAACTTCAAGAGCTACGGACCCAGCCCGCAAACCGTTGACCTATCGAACGTTGATGCTGTGGGCATAGGGGGTAGGAACGGGGCTGGGAAGAGCACCATAATCGAAGCCCTCACCTTCGCCCTCTTCGGAAAGGCTACCACCACCGAGATCCGAGAGCTCGGCGACGACGCGCTGATCAACGACAGGGCCAGCGAGGGTTACGTGTCGGTCACGTTCGAGAAGGACGGCAACGTCTACACCGCTGAGCGCTCGGTCAGGCGTAGGGGAGTTGGGAAGGCGCGGCTCACATCGCCTGTTCTTCCCCACCCCATCGCGGACGTTAGGGCTGTCAACGCGAAGGTTGAGTCTCTGCTCGGCATGAGCTACGAGACGTTCGTCAGCTCCACGATCGTCCGCCAAGACGAGATGGATCGTCTAACGGCGAAGCAGCCAGCCGAGCGCAAAGAAATCCTCGCCAACATCTTCGGATTGCAGGCGTATGAGGCGATGAGGGAGAAGGCTCACGAAAGGGCGTGGGCGATCAGGAGCGAGATTTCCGGACTTGAGGCGGAAAAGAAGACGCTGGAAGCCAGAATTTCTCAAGAAGAGGTGGTTGCGCGGAGACTGGCGGGTCATGAGGCTAGGATCAAGGAGTTGGGGGAGAGGCGTCAGGGTGCAGAAGCCGGGAGGAAGGAAGTTGAAGGCAGATTGGCGGAGGTTCGAGAGAAGAAGGCAGACTTCGACGCCAAAACCTCTGAGAGGAGAGCGCTCGCTGAACAGCTTGCGAAGGATCAAGCGGTTGTTGAGGGTATCCGTAAACAGATAGACGAAACCGTGAGCGTGGGCAAGGAGCTTGAAGCCCTCAAACCCAGTCTGGAGGAGCGAGCCCGACTCAATGATGAGCTGCAGAGGCTTACTCAGCAGAGGGAGCGGCTTAGGGTTACTATAGCCGAATTGCGAGAGGCGGTGCAAAGCATCGGGCAGAGGCTACAAGAGGAGTCAGAGAACTGCTCGAAAATCAAGGACTACAGAGTTCCCGAGTGTCCGATCTGTAAGAGACCCCTCGACGAACCCCACCGGAAGCAGCTTCTAGAGGAGTATGAGCAGAAGATCAGCGGGTTGCGGAGAGACCTTGACAACGCAGTAAAGAGGGTCCAGGACGCTGAGAGTTCTCTCAACGGTCAGGTGATTCCGTCCATCGGAAGGACGCAGAGCGCTCTTGACGAGCTGAAAGGATTGGACAAGAGGATTGGCGAATTAACCGCGACAGCGAGCGGACTCCCGCGGCTCGAAGAGGAGGAGGGCAGGTTGGCTGAGTCTATCGCGCAGAGAAGAGCGCGTCTCAAAGAGCTTGAGGAAACACTCCAGAGGCTTATCCCAGTAGTGGAGTCATTCAACGCTCTTGATGGGAAGCGTAGGGAGTTCGAACGTGAGCTGGCAAACGTGCAGGGAGAGCTAGGAACCGAGACAGCCAATCGGGACCACGCGAAGAAAGAGCTGGGTGAAATCGCGGAAGCCAAGGCTAAGCATAAGGAGCTGGTTAAGCAGATGGGCGACAAGGAAAGAACCAGAGCAGCCTATGAGTTACTTGAGAAGGATGTCTTCCATAAAGATGGCATACCGACCGCTATCCTGAGGGAGATCGTTCCGGAGATTGAGCAGGAAGCCTCCGAGATACTCAGATCCCTCTCGAACGGCAGGATGGATATCAGCTTCAAGTTTGGCAGGAAGACCAGAACGGGGAAGATGACTGAGGAGCTGATCGTCGAGGCGATCGATCAGGGGAGGAGCCACCCGGTAAGCCGCTACTCCGGTGGCGAGAGGATGCGAATCAATCTTGCGCTCAGGCTCGGCGTATCTGAGGTGGTCACTAAGCGGAGTGGATACAGGGGTAGGATCGAGACCCTTGTGATAGATGAGGGGTTCGGGCCGCTGGACGAGGAAGGCAGAAGAGTCACGGTCGAGATCCTGCAGTCTCTGCGGCAGAGGTTCAAGAAGATACTCGTGATATCGCACATCGACGACGTGAGAGAAGCCTTCGAGACGAGGCTCATAGTGAACAAGCCGATCGGTGGCTACAGCACGATCAGCGTCATGTGATTGATCGTGGATAAGCCATTTTAGTCTCTTTCACTCCACGCTCATCCATGAGTAAAGTCGATCTTAGGAAGGATCTGAAGAAGTTCTATGATGTCGGTGCCACGGAGCCAGTAGTCGTAAACGTTCCTGACGGCAAGTTCATCTCCATAACGGGGCGCGGGGAGCCCGGTGGGGCGGCTTACAGGGCAGCTCTGGGCGCTCTCTACTCTGTTGTCTTCACTCTGAAGTTTAAGTCCAAAGCTAAGGGTAAGGACTTCACCGTTATGACTCTGGAGAGCCTGTGGTGGTGGGACGATCCTTCTATAACCAGCCCTGCAAACGCTCCTCCGCGCGACGAGTGGAACTGGAAGTCGATGATCAGGGTACCTGATTTCGTGACCGATGACATGGTCAAGGCTGTCAGGAGAGAGGTCAAGGAGAAGAAGGGCATCAAAGAGGTGGACCTGATAGTCCTAGAAACGTTCTGTGAGGGTCTCTCAGCGCAGATCGTGCACGTCGGTCCGTACTCGGAGGAAGAGCCCACGATTCGAAGACTCCACGACTTCATCAAAGAGAAAGGATACAGAATGAGGGGTCACCACCATGAGATCTACATGTCCGACCCGCGGAGAGTACCACCAGAGCGGTGGAAGACGATAATCCGGCAGCCGATGGAGAAGACCTAACCTCTCTGAACTGTCGAAAAAGAGGGGAGTTGGACTGTGCTCAGTCCCCTAGGGCTAAGTCCACTTCTGGCAGATCTTCACGCCCTGAATGGCGTCTGTGGCGTAGGCGTCGGCTCCCACGGACTTGGCGTAGGCATCCGTCATCGGTGCTCCGCCTATCACCACCTTCAGCTTGTCCCTCAGTCCGACTGCTTGTAGAGAACGGATGACCTCTCCCATGGAGAGCATGGTCGTGCTGGTCAGCGCAGAGATGCCCACTATCTGGGGCTTCTCCTTCCTGACAGTCTCGACGAACTTCTCCGTAGTCGGGCTGGCACCGATGTCGATCACGTTGAATCCGGCTCCCATAAGGCATAGGGCGGTCAGGTTCTTGCCTATGTCGTGGAGGTCTCCTGGAGCACTGCCGATGACGACCTTTCCCCTGTAAGGCGCACCCTCACTGATGAGCTTCGGTCTAAGTTCATCTGTCACTTCCTTCATGAGGACTCCGGCGATGATCAGCTCGCTGATGAAGTACTTCTGCTCCTCCCATCTCTTTCCGATGACTTCGCTGGCCTTGCGCATCTCGTCGATCAGTGTGGTCGCGGAGACGCCCTGTTTGAGAGCTGTCTTGAGGGCGTTCTGAACTCCAGCTCGGTTGAGGTCGATCAGCGACTTGCTGAACTTCTTCAACGTCTCTTCGCGCTTCATGGGTTCATCTCCTCTAGATTGCGATCGGGTACTCACCGTACTTCAGGACAGCTTCATACATGGCGCAGAGGTTCCACGGCGGGACCTCCGGCTGGACGCAGTGTCCCGGCGCCGCGATATATCCTCCCCCGGGGGCGGCTACTTTGATGCACCTCTTCACCTCCGCATCCACCTCGGCGGGTGATCCGCGGGGTAGGATGTGCTGGGAGCCTATGCCGCCGCAGAAGGTGAGCTTGTCACCCCACTTCTCCTTGAGCATCGCGAGATCCTGTCCCGGGCACTCCGGCTGGACCGGGTGGAGGATGTCGACTCCTATCTCGATCAGGTCGTCCATAAACGGGACGTTGTAGCCACAGGTGTGGAAGAAGACCTTGGCGCCCGACCGCTTGTGAATCAGGTCGATCACCTTCTTCTCAGCTGGCTTGATGAACTGGCGGTAGATCTTGGGGTTGATGATGGGGGCGGTCTGAGCTCCTAGGTCGTCGCCGGTGGATACGACCGTGGCTATATCTCCCACCTCGTCTAGGAACATCTTGAATAGCACGAGGTGAATGTCCACAGCCTTGTCCAGCACGGCTCTGGCTATATTGGGGCGCATGTAGAGGTCCTCGATGAACTTCTCGAAGCCCCTTCTGAACCAGGCGGTCTCGAAGACTCCTCCATAGCTCGGGTTCGGAGCGGTTACAGCGAAGCCCTTCTCCTCTAGCTCCTTCGCCCGCTTCCTCGTCCCCTCAGCTGTCATCTCCTCCTCCGGGTCGAGCCAAAACCGGTCGTTCTCAATCTCCTTGACGGTCGTCGCGTACTCTAGGGCGTAGGGTCGTGCGAACTCCAAGTACGTGTCACCGGCGATCTGGTGGTATCCGTACTGGTTGACGTAGGTCCCGTCGTGGTAAACCTTCTTCGGGACGAAAGGCAGGTGTCTCAATCCCATCTTGACGGGGCGGAAGTCGATCTGGAACTTCCGGTATATCTCCTCGTCGATCGCCGCTGGAAAGTAGTTACCGGTGTAGCTTGCAGGCGCTGGGTAAAGGTCTATCTCGGAAAAGTCGAGAGGCAGGTGGAGGAAGTGTTTGAGCTTGAAGTAGGCTTGCTTCATGGGCCATGACATGCAGGCTGCGAAGTCGGCTGGGACGCGGTCAGCCTCCTCGTGCTCTAGTATCTTCCATACTCTCTCCCTTGGGGTGTACACCACCCTGTCTTACCTCCGAAGGACTCCTTAACAGAGGGTCAGTTTAAAAGGTGAGGCGTTTGCGCGGGGAAGGAAACGTCAAGGGGGGACTGGGCGCCTATATGAAGAGACGTCTTGTGTTGTGGGAGTACATGAACTCCTTGACGAGCACGTGTGGTGGGGTGAACATCTGGGTGAGGATGGACGGCTCTCGGAAGCAGTTGGTCAGGCACTCGTTGCACCTGACGTTCCTTAGGAAGCGGGGCTTCTCCGCCTTCAGGATGTTGAAGAGCTTCCCCTTGTGGAAGCACGGGTAGACGTCGCCTAGCCAGTCCACGTATATGACGTCCTCCCCGCCCTTGCAGTAGAAGTTGGGTCTCCTGTTCTGCTGTAGTCGCTTCGCGTCCTCGATGTAGGTGCCCAGGTTCGCGATGGGGCGACCAGCCCTCTTCAGGGAGAGGAGTGCGTCCACGCTCTCTTCGAGCCTCTTCGTGAAGTCGTGCTTCCTTAAGACGCCTCCTAGGCAGTAGGAGTTGACCTCGCTCGCGGTTGGATAGCAGAATCCGAAGGGAACCATCATCTCCTCGTTCACGAATCTAACAAGCTTCTCCACGCCGTCATCGATCAGGAACGGGTTGAGGAACGTGAGCCCGTACGCCCTGAGGTTCGCCTCCCGGGCGAGCTTGATCGTCTTCTCCTGCCTCGCCAGGATGCCCCTGTACCCCCTTATCTTCTCGCATACTTGGGGGTCCCAGTGGTCTACAGAGACGCTGAGCAGATGGAGTCCCGCTTCCTTTAGAGCCTTGAGAACGTCGGGTTCCACTGTTCCGTTGGTCGTTACGGTCGTCGCCATTCCGAGTTTGTCGGCGTAGCCTACGATGCGGGAGATATCCGGGTGGAGGGTTGGCTCTCCTCCGGTGAAGTAGACTATCAGGAACCCGTGTATGCGGAGGAAGTCAAGAATCCTCTTGGCGTCGGAGAGGCTTATCGTCTCCGGAGGTTTTCTGTGCATGTCGCACATCAGGCATCTGCAGTTGCAGCGGGTTGTTATCGCGAAGACGGCTGTCTTCCGCGAGCCCCTTAGAAACCTTATCAACACGTTTCTGAGAGCCGTCATGCCGCTGGGCGCCTCAGCGGAAAGAGTCACTTGGGTAGGTGAATACGTGGCTCCAAGCCTATTTATGGCTTAACGAGGAGCGGCAGAGAGACAAGTCCGAAAAAATTATGAGGGATTGTTCTCTTCTTCGTAAGGCGTCTGATCCAACGTCCATACCGTGAGGTCTCTCGGTAAGGTCGGAGCATGGCGAGTTTGAGAGTTCTCTTCTTCTGCCACGGTGGCGGTGCTGGTCACGCCACGAGGTCCGTGGCGATAGCCAAGACCCTCAGGCTGATGGACCCGTCGGTTGAGACCCTCTTCGTCTGCTCCGATGTGGGCGTCGAGTTTGTGAGGATGAACGATTTTGACTGTGTGGCTGCAAGGCAGCCTGTGGTAAGATTTTTTCACTCGGTCCAGAACGGCGGAGGCTATGGGTACCTCCACGTGATTCGAGATCTCGCCCCCTACTTCGGTGATGAGAAGAGGGTTGTCGACCGGTTCCGTCCTGATGTGGTTGTCTCGGACATGGACTTCGCCGGAGTTGTGCTCGCCAGGCTCAGGAGTGTGAGAAGCTTCCTGGTCTCTCACATGGTTGAGCTCTCCGGCTACAGGGAGGTAGGTCCGGTCACCAACCTCCTGAAGAACTTGGGGCTGCGATTCCTGTATGCCCTTCCCGACGCGATCGTCGTTCCAGACATAATCGACGCGCCCATCCCGCCTTCCCTGAGAGACAAGGCGTTTAGAGTTGGCGTCCTAGTCGACAACCATCACAACGGCGTTTCAAGCGTTCAACCTGGACCGAACAGGCGGATAGCCGTGGTCCCGTCTTTCGCCTCTCATCTTCCGTGGCAGAGCATGCTCCGGTCCCTGTCTACGCTCAGGGACGTGACGATCTACTCGAGGGTCGCTCCTGAGCGCCCCTTGGAGAACGCGATCTACGTCTCTCCAGTTCCGAGGCTCGTCGACCTCATCGCGCAGTGCGATCTCGTGGTCTGCTCTGGCTACTCCACAATAATGGAGGCGATTGGCGTCCGCAAACCCTGCGTCGTCGTCCCCGGGAACAGCGAGCAAGAGGTCGTGGCTAAGAGAGGCTGGGAGAAGGGCATCTTGGAGGTCGCAGACCCGACAACGCTCAGGGACAAGGTGGAGGAGCTCCTCCAATGCTCGGACAAGAGGAAAACTATGCTAGGGCGCCAAGAGACTATCCCAGACGGGACGGTGAAAGTGGCTCAGCTCATACTGGCTCAAGATCCAGGTTTGTATGCCTAATCATAGTCCGGCTCCGCCGCTTCGTCACAATCCTTCACAGGAACTTTAGATACTGTGTCGTGAGACTGTATCAGAATCTCATTCGGTGCCCTTCGACGATACGTTAAATACGCCCTCAAGTCCTAAGATGGAGATTGTGATGCGGGGATAGCCAAGCATGGTCTAAGGCGCAGGCCTGAGGCGTCTGTCCCGTAGGGGTTCGTGGGTTCAAATCCCACTCCCCGCACCATCCCTAAATAAGGATAAAATAGAGCTTTTCTGGCAAAAACGTCGCCTGTAGGATTTCGACTTTCAATTCTACCGTAGAACGATTGATAGACCTTGGAGTTGTTTAGTGCGCAGAGTTCCCTACGCCATTTCCACCACAAGACTACTTTGTCAAACTCCTTTTGGCCGCTTCCAGTTTGGCTACCAGATCCCACCGTGGCGGGGAGAAGACCTCAATCATGCGCAAGCCCCTATCAGAAATGTAGTTTCCGTGCTCCATGTTGGAAGGGACGATGAGGACATCACCTGCTTCAAGGTGATATAGCTTCCCGTCAAGTATGGTGTCAGCGGCGCCGTCGGTCATAATCACGATTTGCTCTGGTTCGTGGCGGTGAGGGGCAAAATAGATGTTGGGTTCGGCAGTAACAAAACTGGCAGTGATCCTTTCTGCGGATACGATGTGGCTTCTTGAACCGGGGGCCAGCTCGATAAGAGGAATATCGCGGTAGCGAACAACACGCCTCTTGAACTCTTCCTTGGTGGCATACGGTTCTTTTCTTTCCATCTTTGAAACAAGCCTCCTTTCAATACAACAGGCTGTATGCATTAGTCTGACATACTAGCTAAATATATTCGTTCGGAGCACCGCTCTGTTAGAAATCAAAATAAATCTTCTCACGCTATCCGTAGGATGACCGTCTAACCGCTACATGAACGAACTCAAGGGAGCTCGGGGCAACGGCGATGTTTTCTTCCAGATGGGTTGTCGTATCCCTGTCTTTTGTGATTCTCTTCATACTCACGGGGATTCAGATGGCCTTCTCGATCTTTCTCGTGCCTATGTCAAGGGAGTTTGACAGCACTGTCACCACTCTAGCGCTTGCCACGACCATAAGCATGCTCGTGACCGGCTTCTCTCTTCCGATCATGGGGAGAGTGGTCGACAAGTACGGATCCAAAATGGTCATCTTGACGGGTTCGGGGATAGCCGCTGTGAGTACGTTGCTGTTGGCTTTCACTACGTCCGTCTGGCAAATCTACCTCCTCTATGGAGGCTTCTTCGGTTTCACGATGACCAGCTGTGGCATGGTTGCGACGACGGCTCTGATATCAAGGTGGTTTACCGACAGGAGGAGTCTAGCCCTGACGGTTTTCCAGTCGGCGTATCCCGTAGGCTGGTTTTTCATGGTTCCGCTTGTGCAGAAGCTCTCGATGTACTTCGGTTGGAGGAATTCGTGGCTCGCACTCGGTGCGGTTCTCTTGTTTATCGTTTTGGTCGCAAGTCTGGTGCTAATGGAGCCTGACAAGACCAACGTCAACACAAACCTGGGCGACGTCGGCAAGAAGGTCCCCCTAGGGACCGCCATGAGGACGAGTTTCTTTTTGGTGCTCGGGGTAGCCATCTACTTTATCTGCGGCTTCACCGACGTGCCCTTCTCAACGCTCTGGGTTCCGATGAGCCTCGAGTGGGGAGTCGATGAGGTTACAGCTTCGTACACGCTCGGGCTCATGGCTGGAATAGTATTCCTAGGAACAGTGGTTATGGGACCGCTGCCCGAAAGGCTTGGCAAAAAGGTGCCTCTGACAGTTATGTACCTTATTAGAACATTTTCTCTGGTCATTCCTCTGCTGTTGAGGTCCAGTTTCACGTATTACCTGTTTGCAGTCTTGCTGGCGTTCAGCTTCTACGGCATGTCACCGATCATCGCAGCTTGGCTTGGAGAGGTCTTTGGAGAGAGATCCGTAGGCAGCCTCTTCGGGCTTTCACTTTTTATGCACTTCCTGGGATCAGGGCTGGGCATCTATCTCTTCAGTCTCTCAGCAGAGACCTACGGGACCTATAGCCTAGCCTTTCTTTCGGGCTCGGTACTGGCTCTGACAAGTGTCGCCCTCTGCCTCTCGCTCAGATCCCCGAAAACCTAGGTTTAGGCGACTCAAGACTGCCTCCGCTCATGGACTGACAGAGAGATTCTAAACACGTAGTTTTGTCAGGTCTCGGGATTCGGTCTCTGCTCGAAAGGTTAAAACGCGTGAAGGTTTCAGAGGTTCGTCAGTTTGAGGGATGAGTCTTGGTTTTGATGTCGGGAGCCGAGGCGCTCGTAGCGTGTCTGAAGGGTGAGGGTGTTCAGTACGTCTTTGGGGTTAGTGGGTCGTCCACACTGCCTATCTTGGATGTCTTGACGAAGACCCCTGAGATCAAGTACATCAGCACTAGACACGAGCAGATCGCGGTTTACATGGCTGATGGGTATGCGAGGACGAGTGGAAGGCTGGGGGTTGTCTTGGTCACGCGCGCAGCCGGCGCGGCAAACGTCGTGATCGGGACGATTACCGCCCTTTCAAGCGACTCCCCGGTGCTTGTGATAGCGGGACAAGCGCCTTCGCAGGTCCGAGGTCGGGGGGACTATCAGGAGTTCGATTTGGTTTCGATTTTCAAACCCATCACAAAGTTCAGCTACGAGGTCGAGAGAGCCTCCAAGATCCCGGAGGTCTTCCAGAGAGCGATCAGGATAGCACGCCACGCAAAGCCGGGTCCGGTCTTCCTCTCCATACCGAGCGACCTGCTCACCGAGAAAGCCGAGGTGTCCCTGACAAGACCTGAGCAGTACAGCATCCCGTTCAGGGCTCGACCTGATCCCGCCCTAGTTCAGAACGTCGCGAAGATTCTGGTTGGTGCCAAGAAGCCCGCCATAATCGCCGGCAATGGGGTCGTGATCTCAGGTGCCTCTCGTGAGCTGGTGGAGGTGGCGGAGGTTTTGGGGGCTCCCGTGTTTCCGATCCGTTACCGACTGGATGTTATCCCGACCGATCACCCGCTCTATGTGCGGGAAGTGGAGCCCCTGATCGGCTCAGATGTCTTACTGGTCGTCGGGACGAGCCCGCAGGATCTTGGCACTGAGGCTTGGGATATCCTCTCGAAGAACGCTAGGATAGTCCAGATCGAGCTGGACTGCTCGCAGGTCGCGAGCTTCTTCCCGGTCGAGACGGGGATTGTGGCAGACCCCAAGATGGCGTTGGCGGAGCTGGCTGCGGCGCTCAAGAGGCTGATCGTTGGCAGAAGGGCGAAGCTGGTTAAGGAGAGACTCGATCGGCTGAGGAGTGTGCACAAGGAGTTTCTAGCTGGCAGGTGGCCCAAGGAAGGCTGGGATGACATTCCCATAAGACCTTGGAAGCTTGTGAGGGACCTGAGGGAGACACTGGACCGAGAAGCGATAGTCTCTCACGACTCGGGCTCCTTCTCCTCCTCCTGGATCCGCCGCTGCTTCGACTTCTACGAGCCGAACACGTGTATCCAGTGCCTAGCCGGATGTATGGGTTTCGCGTTCCCTGGGGCTCTGGGTGTGAAGCTGGCTAGACCTGAGAGGCAGGTGGTGAGCATTGTCGGGGACGGGTCGTTCATGATGGTTCTTTCGGGGCTGAACACGGCTGCCCACTATGGTATTCCAATCACAGTGGTGGTCAACAACAACTCCTCCTACATGCAGATCAAGAGGCGCCAGAAGCCCCCATTCTTGGGCTCGGAGCTGACGAACCCCGACTTCGCTGGGGTCGCTCGGCTGTTCGGCGCCTATGGAGAGCGGGTTGAGAAGCCAGAGGAGATCAAGTCAGCTCTGAAGCGCTGTCTGGAACAGAACCGTAGAGGCGTGCCGGCGTTGATAGATGTTGTGACAACGGGAGATGTCAGGTACTCCACGGCGGAGACGTACTTCGCAGGAGTGCAGAAGGAGTAAACTATCCGGGAGCTTAGTCCGAGCCACCTGGGGGCTCCCGGAGACAGGGTCGGACATGCTGCTCCTCAATTCGGTTATGTGTCTTACTTCCGTGTGATACTGTTAACCTATTGGACATGATTCCCCTAAAGTGGGAAAGCAAAATATGGGGCATGAGGATGAGTTGGGCGCTCTACTCCTCTGCCAGTCTCTTGGAGAGTCTTTTTGAGAGAGCAATAATCGTCACAACAGGTGGAAGACCTGGTGCTTGTGGGAAGACGCTGGCGTCACTGACGAATAGGCCGCGAACCTCGGTCTCGAGATCCCTGTTAACAACTCGGCCTATTCCCGCTGTTCCACCCGGGTGTGCTGCTTCTACTTTGGTGGTGTGTAGGGTTCTGGGGTTAGCACCCGCCTTTGTCAGGATTTCTCTTGAGATCGCGTCTCCCTTGTCAAGCTTCTTTCTGTCGCTCTCTGTCACTGGCTTGTGTATTGTTCCGTCTCTGTCTATTCTTCCAGCGTCGTCGTCTGTTATCTTAGTCATCATGCCTAGAGTTTTCTTTCTTGCGAAGGCGCGCATCTTCTTTGAGAGAGGTAGTAGGTATAGGAACATGTAAAGAGTTGTATCCAAGAATGGCGAGAGGATGAAGCCGTCCTTCTTGTGGAACTCGTCTATCAGAGCCGCCATTCCCAGTTCGTCTTTCATGCTCCCCTCCTCGAGCAGCCCGTAAGTGTTGACGAATAAGTCTGCGAAGAGGTTGCTTCCAGCGTTGGCTATGCCGGATCTCTGTAGTATCACAGGCGTTTCCAATCCTCCTGCGGCTATCACCACTTTGGTGGCCTCGATGTCTCGGCTCCCCGATGAGCCTCGTGCACGTACTCCTTTGACCTCGCCGTTAGAGTGGAGAACCTGATCCACTGTTGTATCGATCAGAAGTTTGGCGCCGGCTCTTTGAGCCTCTCCGATGAAGCGTTGAGAGGACCATTTGGCCCCGTATTGGCATCCGAGGTTGCACATTCCACAGCTTCTACACTTGGAGAAGTCGATGAACTTCGGCATGGCCTTGATGTCATAGCCGAGCTCGGTCGCTGCAGCCATGAGTCTCCTAGTCCTCTCTCCGAGGGTTCTGTCAGGTACTGGAGTGATCTTGAGTTCCCTCTCCGCCTCGCTGAACTCCTCTTCCAAGTCTAGTCCGAGTGTTGACAGTTCGGTTTGCAGGCTTCTCACACCGTTAGCTATGGTGACGACAGAGGTTCCTCCGACCATGAAAGTTCTGAGGATTTCTACTCCTTCAGGCGTCTTCTCAGTTGGATGCCTAAAGGTGCTGAAGGATCCTTGCGAGCCGCTGAGGAATCCCGCAGCTCTTCTCTCAGTTCCTAGCCTGTGATAGTGGCCTTTCTCCAAGATGGTGACTTTCTTTCCTCTCACGGCGAGTTCTTTGGCGACAGTTGCTCCGCCGACTCCCGATCCGACAACTAACACTTCACTCATGCATTCCACCCACCGCTCTTATTTGGGAATGCTGTTGTTGGGCTTAAGAATGATCACTTCTCTTGGGCAACGAACCGACTTGGGCCTCCCAAAAGGTCTATTGCACGGGGGACTAGGGCGTAGGGGTCTTCTCCTCGGACCATAGCTACCGTCGGCAAGCCGCTCTCAACCTCTATCAGACTTAAAGGCTCGAGGTCGTATGAAATCTGATCTGGTGACGGAGAGTTGGCTAGGGTTCTGGTCTTGTACTACTCCAAGACTGGCAACACCGGCAAGGTCGCGGAGGCTTTCGCTGATGGGTTGAGGCGCGAGAAGGTCGATGTTACAGTAAAAAAGGTGGAGGAGACGAGGGTTGATGAGCTACTCGGCTACGACGGTATCGCGGTGGGCTCACCAACGTACTACGGGCAGATGGCTGGGAAAATCAAGGAGTTCCTGGACGAGTCTATCAAGGTCCACGGGAAGCTCAAGGGCAAAGTCGGAGCCGCGTTCACGTCGTCGGGAGGCTACGGATCGGGAGGCGAGACGACGGTCCTCTCCATTCTCGAGGCGATGCTCGTGCACGGCATGGTAGTGCAGGGGGATTCGAAGAGCAAGCACTACGGGGCGATCGTGGAGGAGACTCCCGGCGAGGAGGAGCGGGCGATGGTGGCGGAAAAGGGGAGGCAGATGGGACAGCTGGTCAAGAAGCTGTTCCAGGGCTGAGATCATTCATCACTCTGATTCCCTCTGTCTAGGGGCAATAGCAGCCTATCCCTGACCGCATCATCAAAGTATGGAGCGTTGTGGGTTGGGTAAGGACGAGAAGCTGGTTGAGAAGGCTGAGGAACTGATCAGGAAGGCGGGCGTCGATGCGAGCATCATATGGCATAGGGAATGGGGTCGGGAGACCGTTTCGATAGCGAAGGTTCTCGGAGTGGATGTGAGCCAGATCATCAAGTGTCTGGTATTCCTAGACCCCGGTGGGAGACCAGTTATGGCGATCGTCAGGGGGGACTCTAGGGTTGACGTTTCGAAGCTTTGCGTGGCTGCAGGCGCTTCTGAGCTGAGGCTAGCGAAGGCTAAGGAGGTGGAGGATTTGACCGGTCACCCGATCGGGGGTGTTCCTCCCATCGGGCTTGGAGTTCGAACATTTGTGGATAGGCTTGTCTTGGAGCGGGAGTGGGTCTACGGCAGCGCGGGTTCTCCGTACGCAGGTCTGCGGATCAGATCCGCCGATCTGGTTAGGCTGTCTGGGGCGGTTGTCTCGGAGATCTCGGCCTAGACTATCTCACTTGGCGGGTGGGTACCGAGAGGGTTTTCCGAGGATTTTGGCTCTGTGGTATGATGAGTAGAGCGATGCCGCCGGGTTGTGGCCGGTTACCCGGTCCTTGACGATGAGCGTTGTCACGGGGGCTTCCGAGGACTTCGAGAAGAGGATGTCGTGTCCTATGCAGAGGCCGACGATCACGTTCAGTTCAGTTTTCTCCTTGTTGCAGATCTCGGCTTGCGCTATAGGATTGCAGGCTGCCTCGAACTCCGCCTCGGGCCTGAGCTTGTACTCGCGGGGGATTCTCAGTTCTTCCTTGTTGAACGATCCGGTCTTGCAGCAGACGTGCGTCACGTTGAACCCCAGTTCTTCCAGGACTCTCGCTAGGATGCTTCCCTCCTGCTGCAGTCCGACGCAGGAGGCGATGCCTATGTTCTTGACATCCAAGAACTTGGCGAACTCGGCGAGCTCTTGGACCCTCGTCCACTTCATGTATCCGGTCGACTCTACGTAGGCAGCCGCGAGCATCAGTTTCTTCGCGTCCTCTTCCGAGTACCTGCCCTTGCTCTTGGCGTAGACCTCTGGGTACGTCTTCACCGGACAGTTTGGCTGGGCGTCTTCGGGGTGACCCAGGTGACAGACCATGGTTGGGCAGAAGGAGCACTTGACCGTTCGCAGAGCACCTCCCGATGTGTCGCATGAGAGTGGTGTTTTGGTGCTTCTAAGCGTTCTTCTCTTGAGCTTTCAAGTCGTGTGGGATGGAGATGTGACAGTGCCGACCACCCTCGCCCAGTCTGAACCGCCTGCGTCGGTGGGCGGCGAGTGTGTCATGCTGAACGTTCTGTCCGTGTTCAACGATATTTGCCTCCGCTCCGAGTCGACTATTGTGTAAGAGAACGGACTGAGATCTGTGAGGCTACTTCCCTCCAGCTTCAGCTGGACTTCGAAGCGGTGTGTCGCTGATCTACGGACCTCCACCGTGAAGCGGCATTCCCCTCGGTAGTCTAGCTTTGAGGCGTTCCGGTAGAACTGTTGGATCAGCCTCTCGAGTTTGAGGGCGGTTGCGGCTGCGATCTTTTGTGGCTGATCGCCCTCGAGCCAGTCTTGCGTCTGCTTCTCTATGAGGCTCTTCAGGTTTTCCGACTGCTGGAGGAGGCCGAAGATTCGCGTGGGGGATAATGTTCGAACCTTGAAGTCGGCGTGGATCCTCGTGAACGGTTTGGGCTGCGTCAGGGTTACCGATAGGTCGCAGTTGATGTCGACGGCTCCCTCGTAGAGGGCGTGGGTAACCGGCAGTGAGAGCGAGGTCATCTGTACCAGATCTCGAGGGTTCTGGTGGGGAGAGACTTCAAGGTTTGTTATTGTGATCTCGGCGCCGACTCCATCCTGTTTCAGGGATGCCACCATCCTCTCGATCCAATAGTCGGTCCTGATCCTCGACTCCAGCCCCTTGGGAGACTGTCCTGTCTGGGCGAGGAGGAAGATCTGCTCCGCGGTGGTGTGCGACAGATAGCGGTTCAGGTCGAGTAGGACGTTGTAGGCTGCTAGCTGTAGCCTGTCGGAAGCCATCCTGTTCGAGGCCGCATCGGAAGAGAGGTTGATCATCGCACCGTTTTGGTTGGAGAGCATCAGTAGCACGATGCCTATGTAGAGGGTTGAGGTTGACCAGAGGAAGGCTCTTCTCCTCATCCGCGGCTCACTCGGCAGACTATTCTAGCGTTCAGGCGGCTTGTTATCAGGGCGTAGCTCGCCTCTCCGTAAACCGTGTCGCGGAGTCCGCCCACGGACTTGAGGAGGGTTCCCGACTGATCTGATAGGAGAACTTGGCACGAGCAGCCGTCGGGGCAGAGGTGGGTGATCCTTGAGAGGTGGTCGGTGGGGTCGGCGTCGAGTTCGACGGCTTCAGCCACCGTGTTAATCCATCCGTTCATCGCGGATGTGAGCAGGATCTGGTCCGCCGCTTTCTGGTAGTAGGCTACTCTTGTGAAGATCATATCCTCGGTGGTAGAGTTCGCGGTGTAGATCGCGGTGAACAGCAGCATGAGGCTTAGACACAGCGAAGCGAGCGCATCCGCTGTTGGGAGGGAGGCTCTCGTTTTACGCCCTCCCAATCCAGCCGTTGATCACTGTTCCGTTGGCGAGCATCGGCACTGGTAGGGCTGGCTGCCGTGGCTGGTGTGTGGTGGAACGCCACTCTTCTCCCTGCCTTACCTCTGCCGGGACGACGAGCGGGTAGAAGTTGCCTGACTGTGGATCGACGTAGGAGTGCGTCTCGATGTAGGCTTGGATGTCGTCGGTGTTCCTTCCAAGGGTGTCCGTCGAGGTCAGTCTGGCGCCAGCTGAGAGCTCGTAGTTAACGGCGTAGAGCGCGTTCAGCATCGCAAGGCAGAAGAGTGAAACCGAGGCCATTGCCTCGATCAGTCCTCCCCTCATCTCCCCACCTCGTTGAAGGCTATCGCGTCGCCCATCCTGATCAAGTAGCTCCGACCCGGTTGCAGCACCTGTCCGGACATGGGGTATCTCGTTCCACTGGTTGCCCTGAGGCCTTCGGACTCCACTTCTGTGGTGTGGGCTTGGGTTCTGATGGCGTAGGTGTGTCCGTCGAGATTGTCGGGTAGGTGGATTGTAACCTCGACCCTTCTCGACCCCGCGATATTGACGTTGTCCGTAACGAACCCAGCCAAGGCGTGGAGCCGGTGCTGAAGACTGGCTTGGAAGGTGACTACCCCCGTATTAGCCGCTAGACTGAAACACAGCACTCCGAGCACGAGCCACACAAGCAGCTCGGAACTGAACTCGACCATCTCGCTTGGCATCAGGGTCACTCCCAGCAGATCTGTACGGCGAAGTTCGCTCTCTCAAAGTGCACCGTCCGGAGTCCGGGTTGGGGCGTTCCCTTTGTGCTCAGCTGAGCGGAGTAGGTTCTGCTCTCTGTGAATGTTCTTCCCAGGGCTGTGCACTCCACGGTCAGCGTGAACCCTGCGGCGCGGACTGTGGTCAACTCGGGGTAGAGGATGTCTCTCGCATACGACTCCGCTCTTCCGGAGGCGACTTGGCTGATTCCGAGATCTAGATCCTCGACGAGGACTCGGGCTAGTTGGAGCCTTCTGTTCTCCGATGCCAGCTGGGCTACTGTTGTGACCGTAGGGGACGACATAGCGGCTAGGAAAGCGAGGCTCAGGGCGAGAACTAGAGCTTTCTCAACCAACTCGCTCGTCGAGTTCACCTCAGGATGAGCAGGGTTAGGTCGCCAACGGTGAGCGCGAGGAGGAGACCTCCGAAGAGTATTGGGATCATCGGTATCTCCCGGGGTTTTGGAGTGGAGCACATCGCTATAGGAAGGGGTAGGAGCGCGAGAAAACCATGGGAGAGAGTCTTGGCTGCGAGAAGCGCGGCGGGAACGAAGGCGAGACTTAGGAGCTTGGATCTCTTGGTGGCTGTAAGCCGCTGTGCGGCGAGCACGACCCCCGCGAGCCAGAGCCCGTTTGTAAGTACCACCGCCGGGAATGGGATTCGACAAGAGATGGCTGGGAGGGTCGAACTTAGGTTTCGCAGGAGTTGAATCGTCTCTGTGGGATACGATGGGAAGCAGAGTGAGATGGCGAGGGAGTACCTTAGATCACCCTCTCCGACCGCTCCCAGCTTGTAGAGCACGAACAGAGCTCCGGGGTTTGCAGCCAAGCCGAGACCGATGTCTAGTAACGCAGCGAAGGTGAGACCTCGGGTCGCGAGAAACCAAAGTGTTGAAGCCGTTCCCGAGGCTAGCAGAATCCTATCGACCTGCGGGGGGTACTCTAGCCGCCTCAGGTCCTCCCAAGAGGCATAAGCCGAGCACGCCGCCGCTACGGGGAGAATGACGAGTTCAACGCACTCGAGCAAAATCTTCCCCGCCCTAGTCTTAGGTGGTCTATTTAAGCTTCCCTTGACATCCCGGATGGGTCTAGGCGTTGAGAACGATCCTCTTTTCAAGCAGGGCTGGGGGAGTCGGTAAGAGTCAGATTGTCGTGAACCTGGCCCGGGCGCTCACCGACTTCGGTCTGAAAGTGCTCGTCTTGGACTCAAACGAGGATGGTCACACCTCGGAGTTGGCGGGGAAGGATGTGGGCTTCGGTGTCGCTAGGCTTGATGGTCTGAACGGTCTTCTCTCGATCAGGGAAGACCACGGCTCGCTGTATGACATTGTCTTGGTAGATTCTGTTCGAGAGCCTCTCACGCAACCCGCTGTCGACCAGCATTTCCTAGTATTGACTCCTTCTCCCGCCGTCGTGGCTAGGAACAGGTCGTTGTTAGTCTCCCCTGTCGCAGGTAAGTCGCTTTACGCCGTTCTCAACATGGTTGGGGAGGTCAAGTGGCGCGAGGCTTTTCCGGATGAGATCCGGCGTTTGTACGACTTTGGTAGGGTGTTTGAGGTTCCGTACGACCCCAACGTTATCATCTCGGAACGCTCGGGCGAACTTGCCATGACGAAATACCCGAGGTGCGCTTTCTCGATTGCCGTTCTTAGGCTGGCTGCCTTTGTGGGAGGGCTCAGCTACCAGGCGCCGCCAGTTGGACAGAATCGGGCACTTGTCGGGCGAATTCGAGGAATTCTCAGCCTTCTCGGTCTTCCTCGTCGTAGAGAGAGTAGGGTGGACGAAGCGTCTTAGCAGGTCTGAGGGGATCCCCTTTGGTGGACGAGCTGTGTCACGAGGTTGAGGATCTGAAGTTCGCCCTAAACACGGTTCGTGAAGACGTTCGGTCCCTCAGGTCCGACTTGGCGGGGCTCGTTGAAAGGGTTGAATCGCTCGCTGTGAGCCTCGAGTGCGTGGAAATGTCTCTTCACGCCGAGGTCTCGAAGGTGAAGGAGTATGCTTCCCTGCTTATTCAGATCGAGTCGAGGAGGGGCGAGGTTGGCTGATCACAGATCTGTTGGAAGGCTGGAGGGGACGTGGCATAAGGACAGGGTCTTACGGTCGGCCGTCAGCGCGGTTCTCGGAGAGCTTGGTTTTTCAGTCGAAGATCTTCGAGAGGTCTCCAATTTCCGTAGATCCGTGTACGAAGATCTGGAGGCGACGAGGTTGGCGTTGGGCAGAGAGGTGAGCGCCGTCAGGTCGGAGTTGGAGACCCTATCCAAGCGGGTCAGAAACCTTGAGGGTTTGCCGACGCCCGCTGGTATTGATGACCGGCTTGAGCTGCTTGAGGCGAGGGTCGAGGCTCTCGTCGAGGCGGTGAAGGGTGGCTATCCTCCGCGCGTTGTGCACCGGGATTCGGGCTAGAATGGCTTCGGGAGTGCTTGGGTGTGAATCCTGTCTGTGCTTCCCGTGTTCGGTTCTATAGAGCTCTTTTCGGTTCGAAGAGGAAACTGAGGTTCAGGTGTTCCCCCTCCTGCGTTCATCCGTCGGACCTGGGCAGGTGTGGGGTCTGCATGGCGGCCTGCCTCTACCAGCTCAGGTCGGGGCAACCCGTGTCTCGTATCGTGATGGGCTCTCAGCTCAACCTGACGGTTTATCGTGAGGAGGACGCCGCCTTGCTGGTCGGGGTGGGGAGAACGCTCGAATCCGGGAGGGAGGGGTTGCGAAGTGCTCTGAGTGAGCCTGCGGTTTGTCCCTACGATCGGAGAGCGTCTTGTGATCTGAGGCTGGACCGGCGCCTTAAAGCGCTCTTCGACGAGATGTCGGGGCTCCTGTCTACAGATCCCGTCATCGGATATCTTCAGTTGCTGTGGCTGAAGGAGGAGCTCGAAGCGGAGATTCGCCTGGACAAGAGCTGCAGAGCGTGCCTCGCTCGGGTTTTCAGGTTCGTTTCGGAGTTCGTAGGAAGGCTGAAGCGCACTGCGCTAATCAGAAAGTTCGAGGATGCGAGTTTTCCGCCGGGTCTCATCAGTCGGGAGGCGGTCTACGCCAGGATCCTTCGTCCTCTCAACCTGTTCCGGGAGGCGGATCAGTCGAGGTTAGCTGTTTCCAGCATCGGCAGAGTTTTGGACCTGTACTCGGTTCCTCCATACGAGGTTTCGATTCTCGACGTTTCCGCGCCCCCCGGTACGATCCTGTACTCTGTACGTCCCGATGTTTCTGATCCGCGGGTGTTGGGCTTGGTTGGTCGACTGTCTCGCATGATTAGTAGGTCTGCTCTCTCGGATCGCAGACTCGTCGGCTCCTTGGACAGGCTCATTAGCTCCAGGCTTGAGATCGGTCGTCGACTTGTCTATGACCATACACTCAGGCTTAACCCGGATGATGCGGAGAGAGTGGTGAGGTTGGCGGTCTATCGATCTCTGGGCTTGGGTAGCCTGATGCCGTTCCTCTTGGACGAGAGCGTAGAAGAGGTCTTCGTGGACGCGCCGGGCACCCCTCTGTACCTCGATCACCGCAGGTGGGGGAGGTGCGTGACCCGAGTGTTCCTCTCCCCCAGGGAGATGGTCGCTCTGAAGACCAGGCTGAGGTCTGAGAGTGGGATGCGGTTGGACGCGCTTAACCCGTCGCTGAAGGCGGATGTTTCGACTAGGGATTTCCTGTGTCGCTTCTCCCTGGATGTGCAGCCTCTGGCAAACGAGGGTTTCAGTTTGGACGTTAGAAAGCTGAGGAAGAGGCACTTCACCCTGCCGGAGCTCGTCGCTAACGGCACTATTCCCGTGGATGCGGCTGCTTACCTTTACTTCTGCCTGATCAGGGGCAGAAGCATCACTGTGGTCGGTGAGCCGAAGTCCGGTAAGACGACCCTCATCAACGCCCTTGACCTGCTAACCCCCGCGTCTTGGAGGAAGATAGCTGTTGAGGACGTGGTGGAGAGCGTTCCTCAGTGGCTTATGGGCGCTCACCAGGTGAGGTTGAGGGTTGAACCCTTAGAGTCTATGGGGGGTGAGTCCAGGAGCAAGAGCGTAGAGATAGTCAAGCTGCTTCACCGAGCTCCGGATTGGATATATCTCGGGGAGGTTCAGACGGCTGAGCACAGCCGGGCTATGTTTCATGCTCTTTCAGCCGGTCTGCGCGGTCTCCAGACTTGTCACGCGGGCTCCCCGGAGCAGGCGCTGAGGCGGTGGGTGGTCCATCACGGCGTTTCGCCTGTGTGTATGCTAGACTTGGATGTTCTGGTCCAGACGGCGAGGCTCTCAGTTGGGGGGAGGGAAACTAGGAGGGTTGTCAGGGTGTGTGAGGTTAGAGGTTTGGCCAGGGCTCCTTACGAGGTTGGAGTTGTGGATTTGGGGAGGTGGGGTGTGCAGCTGTGTAGCGTCTTTGCGTGGTGTCCGGATGGGTCCTCGCTCTCATGCACGTCGGACCTGTTCGACACCCCTGTGTTGAGGAAGATAAGGGAGGTCGAGGCTTTGGACTCGGCGTCTTTTTGGGAGGAGTTTGGATTCTACAAGCGTCTCCTGGAGAGGCTTTGCTTCCTGCGGGTCTTCGATGCGGACTCCTGTGTGAAGGTCTTCCAGGCTCTCTTCGAGGAGAGGCGAGAGCAGAGGAGGGCTGGGTGTCCGGACTGGACTTCTGTTTCGAACGCGATCTCACGGCTCACGAGGCGAGCTGTGGCGTGAGTGTGGCTGACTGCTTGTACGGGTTCTTGGGTTCCCTGCCTTTACCCAAGGCTCTGGCTAGGAGGCTGGTAGGGGGAGGTTTGGCTGAGGCCTCGGGGTACTACGGCTACGACCCGATGAGGGTTGTGTCGTCCTCTTTCTGGTTTTCCTCGTTTGTGGGGTTCGCTGTGTTTGCCGCTATCTTTTGGCTCGGCTTGGCTCCCGCGGTCGTCGCGTCGTTCGTTGTGGTCGGCTTCTCCCTGAAGTGCTCAACGGGTTGTCTGCCTAGAAGGCTTAGGGCGGAGCGTTACGTGATCGCGAAGCACTGCGGTTCGGTGCTTGATGAGATCGCGTTCGTTCTTGAGACGACTGGGTCGGTCTTTGAGGCGATTGATTTGGTGGCGTCTTCGGGCTATCCGATCATCTCTGCCGAGTTTGGGAGGCTGCGGGGGAGGGTGGGTAACGGAGAGGAGCCTGAGTCTGTCCTGTTGGAGTACGCCAATAGACAGCCTTCGACGGCTTTCCGGGAGGGGCTTGTCGAGCTGATCTCTCTCCACGCCTCCCCAGGCTCGGAGGTGTGTGATCTGGCTTCACACGTTGAGCGTGAGGCAAGAGGCTTCTTCAGAGAGTTCTTCTTCCAGGTGGAGGCGCGGTTAACGCTCTTCTTCGGGGTGCTGTTCTTCTTCCCCATCGTGCTCGCTTTCATCTTGACCGCCTCAGACCTCGCTTCTTCCGCCTTGGTTCTTCTGGCTGTTCCGGTTCAGATTCTCGTGGCGGAGGCTCTTTCCGCGTTGACGCTTAAGTCTCAGGCTGGGCTTGTGGGATGAGAGCCCCGAGGGTGGTGAGTGAGATCCCTTCTCCAAGAAACCGGGAGTCGATGGCTGAGCTAGAGCGTTTCTTGGCTCTCCTGGGGGACAGGCTGTCGCGTGGGATCTGTCAGGAGGAGGCTTTCGTGGAGGCTCTCGGGGTGTATGATGGGTCCCTCCTCTTCAGCTTGAAGAGGGTCGAAGGCAGGGTTCTCAACGGCGTCCCTCTCGAGAAAGCCCTTTTCGCCTTGGGGCTACAGTCTAGCTCGCCGGAGTTCCGGGGGGTGGTCATGATGGCTTCGAGGCTGATCGGTCGGGGGTCTAAGGAGGCGGGTGAGAGGATCCTTCACATGGTTACGAGGCTCCGGGAGAACAGGAGGCTGGTGGAAGAGCGGGAGAGTCTCATCAGAGCGACCTCGTTCAAGGTGAAGGTCCTGACGGCTGGTTGCTCGATGTCTACCGCCCTCCTCACGGTCCTCCTACCCTCGTTCTCGGCCCTGATGAACCCGAGATACACCCTCTGGCCGAGTGCAGGCGTCGTTGTGATCGATGTCAACTGGACGTTGGCGGTCACGCTGTCGGTGACCTGTGCCATCTCTGCCTACTATGCCGCCGAGGGTTCGCTTGCCGATAACCCGTTTACACTCTCGTTGCTGGCGGCAGCCTCGTACTGGCTCGTCTTCATCGCGGCAGCCGTGCTTCTCCTGCGGGCGTTCTAGGTTGTTGGCGCTTAAATAAGTCCGTCTCAACCCTCCATGGGATCAGAAGTGCTCAGAAGGCTTAGGCGTCTCCTCTACGAGGCATCCGCTTCCCAGATGGTCGAAGAGGCGTTGCTGCTCGGCATCTCGTTTGTGATGCTCGCCGTGGTCATCGGCTTGGTCCAGAAGGTTACGGGGGTTACCTCGTCGTACTTCGACCAGGCTTGGAAGGCTATGAGCGAGGCTTCGCAGGGGCTCTTCAGCTGGGCTAAGCGCTAGCGGGGTGAAGGGTCTGCGCCTTCGGGGAAGGTCAGCGGATGCGCTAGTGGTTTTCTTGGCATCCGCTTCGATTATCGTCGGAGTCTACTACCTCGCTTTGGGTGAACGCCCGTTGCAGCTCGACTGGCAGAATCTCGCAACAATAGCCCTGGCCTCATCGCTGGCGACATCCTTGGTCTTGGTGGTGATCAGCCCCAAAAGGTGGAGTTGTTTTGCGGGTCTGCTAAGCCTCCGGCTTCGCGGACCATCTTCAGCTGAGGTTCTCCACGCCCTAAACTTGACATCGGCTAAGATCGTTGGTGAGGGCTACGTCGTCCTAGAGGCCGGTTCTGCGGCTCGAGTCTTTGGTCTGTGGCGGCTGCGCGGGCGCCCGAGAGTGCCCATGTCAGAGATAGACGCCAATCGCAGAGTGGACGGCTCGGAGTATACCGGGGTCTTCACAAAGATTCGAGATCTGTTCTCCGGGCTCCAGCAATCTGGGGTTCCTTGCATATACGCCGTATCCTTTCAGCCAATCGACTCGAACGGTCTCCGCTCAGAGATCAGCCGGTGCAGGTCAGAAGTATTGGAAGTCTCGGAGGATATGAAGAACAGCTCAGCTTCGAGGTGTGATCTTGAGGAGAAGGAGCTTGAACTCAGACGGATTCTGGTGGGTGAGAAGTCTGGGTTCTTCCAGACAGAGGCGGTGTTTCTGGTCTGGTCCGAGGGTTCCTCGGAGCGGATTGACGAGGCTAAGGGACTCCTAGAGAGAAGGCTTGAGATCGTTCGCGCCTCGCTCCTAGTTGCGTTTCCTGAGGTGAGTCTCGAGCGGCTGAAGGGCACGGCCTTAGTCGACTTTCTGAAGGGTTTTTTATTTCTTCAAACGCCGAACCTTTTGGGTGCGTCTTGATACCGGGAGAGCTGGTTTCCCTAGTCAACTTTGTGCTGCCGACGCCGAGTTCGGCTGAGGTGGTGGTTGAGCCTCCCTTCATCTTGCCCGCTCCAGATCTTGTTAGGAGAGGTGGGCCACTCCTCGGGTGGGTTAGGCGGTATGGTGGAAATCTTTACCCCGCATTCCTAGCTAGAGACGATTTCGTAACTCACGTTGCCATCTTCGGGATGACTGGCTCCGGAAAGTCGACGACTGCCGGGGCTCTGGTGGCGAGACTCATCGACCTGGGTGTGAAAGTGCTGATAATCGACTGGCACAGCGAGTACCGGGGGCTCATGATGAAGAGGGACGGACTTGTTTTCACCCCCGGAAAATCGGTCGCGCCACTAACCCTTAACCCTCTGGATCCTTCGCTCTCCGACGATCTGAGCGAGCACATAAGTCTGGTTACCGACGTGTTCTCGGAAGCCTTCGAGTTCACTCCACCCCAGAGCTTCATGTTCCGGGAGGCTCTCACCTCGGCCTACGAGGCGTGTAGTTCTCCACTTGAGTCAACTTCCCAGCCTCCAACGATCTCCACAGTCCTCAGCCAGATCGAGCACCGGCAGGTGTTGTCGAAGTACGATAACGAGATCAAGATGGCTCTCCAGAGGAGGCTTAAACCGCTCACGGTGGGTCAGGCTGGGAGAGCGTTGGACGGACAGTCGACGATAAGCATTCGGGAGTTGCTTGAAGAATCGGTCTCCATAGAGCTTGGGCACTTCAAGGAGCAGGAGGTGAGGAAGATCTTCAGCTATATCCTCTTCAAGCTCCTGTACGACTTCAGGATGGGCAGGCACTCCTCCTCGCTCGTGCACGTAACGGTGATGGAGGAGGCGAAGAACATCGTGCCCACGAGAGCCCTCGGGGAGCCGCCTACGGTGGGTGAGAGGATGATATCCGAGTTGAGGAAGTTCGGGGAGGCGAGCTTGATGATCAGTCAGTTTCCGACGCAGGTCTCAGGGGAGATGCTCAAGAACTCAGCCACGAGGATCTGTCATCAGGTGAAGACCGAGGATGACAGGAGGCTGCTTCAGGGTGCTCTGAGGCTGAACGACGTGCAAGCCGCTTTTCTTCACTACCTGAGACCCGGCGAGGCTGTGGTCAGCCTTCCCGGGGCGGATCACGCCTTCCACATCTATATTGAGCCCGAGAGCTATCCCAAGGCAGGTGACGTCTCTGATGAAAGCCTCGCGGCTTTCATGCGTGAGAGGTTCTACCGGAGGCGTCACTTTCTTCCTCCCTTTAAGCCAGTCTCGACCGACGCCGAGAGCATCCAGTACTACCCTCGCGTCCACGATCTTTTCGAGGAGAGGGGGAAGCTCAGTTTGGGTGAGCTGGAGGGGATTCTGGGTATCCCACCCCTCGAGTTCTACGCTTTGGTCTATCCTCTTGTCCTGATCATGGTCGAGGATGGGCTCCTCGAAGAGGTTCTTGGGAGTAGACCCGTGGAGGACGTGTACAGGTTCAAGGGTTGGGATCGTCGTACCGATCCTTCTTAAGGGCTTTGAGAATCTCGCTCGCGCTCCTTGCGTTTTCGGCGGAGGCTAGAACCCTTACTTTCAGGAGGTTTGGTCTGTTTCCGCAGTAGGGGCATGTTCGAGTCCTCTGTCCGGCCTTTGCTAGCGATAGTTTTCCGCACTTCTCGCACTGGATCACTAGGTACAGATCCTGCACCCGATCGCAAACCTTTTCCATAAAGGGTTATTTACGCTGTTGGTCTGGGGATTCGGCGATATCCTCTCTTCTCGAGCTCTCGGTCAGGTACTTCTCTGAGAGGGGTTACGAAGCGAAGCGCGACGTTGTTATGGAGGGCGTTTCCGGGAGCGTTCACGGGTTCGATCTTCTCTTGGAGAAGGCAGCGGACAAGCGTCTGGTGTGGATAAAGGACTGGAACAGAACCGTTGGGGTGAACATGGTCATCAAGGTGGACAAGGCGGTGGCAGATGTGGGCCTCCGGAACCCTGTTATCGTGGCGACGAAGTTCAGCGACCACGCCAAAGCCTACGCCAACAGGCGGGGTGTCACGCTGATTTCGAAGAGAGAGCTTTACGACGCGGTTTGGAAGAGGGGGATGTAGCCCAGATTAGCGGTCTCCGTTCTTAACAAGCTCTGGCACGGGAATTTTGGGCGATTCGACCTCGCTACACTAGTAGGCTGGTTTTGCCATGATCCTCCAGGTATGCGAGCCAGTCGATCCTTCCAACGGTCGGCTTTCTCCGCCCCTCCAGCACGTCGACGATTTCTTCGACGACCTCTCTTGGAGTCTTTCGAGTGCAGTCTATTTCGTGGACTTTTTCGCGACCGTAGGCGGAGATCGCCTCCAGAAGGCAGACATCGAGCGTCTCCGCCATCAGGTTCTCACGGATCTTCTCCTCTCCGTACCCCCTCCTTCTCATCCTCGTCCTCAACACGTCGGGGGAGCATCTGAGCACGAAAGCCATCCTAAGCACCCGCTTCGGAACAACGTCTGGTGCCAGGTGGCCGCTGGCGATAGTCGGGCGATTCTCCTTTCGAGCGCGCTCCATCACCAACTCTAAGAGCCTATGTGTATCAGCTACCAGTGTTCCTCTCTCACTATCGAAACCAAGCGTCAATCCTTTCTGCTTGACGACCCTTCCCAGGTCTACTTGAGCGACTCCCAAGGTCTTGGCCAGCAGTCTGGAGACGGTGGTTTTTCCGACGGCAGGGGTCCCAGTGATAACGACTATCTTGCGCGCGCTCGGCATTATCCGTCCAACCTTCCACTGGATCTGCCTATAGGCTTGTGTCTCTTGGTGATGCCGATCGTCCGTCACGAGCCTCACGGAGTGGCAGGATTGTCTTTCCTTAGGTGAAACGACGCGTTACCATCTTCGTAGCTTGTTCCATTTTCAAAGGAAAAATCGGTGATCCCGCTTGGATTATACGCTACTTCAGTAGCGGGATCGCCTTCTTCGTGGCTTGGACCAGCCTTTCGATGTCGTCCTCGGTGTGCACAGAGCTGACGAGAGCTATGTGGGTTGGCAGGAAGAAGATCCCGTTGTTGAGCAGCTCGAAGTAGTACTCGAACAGCTTGACGCGATCGGTCTTCTCGTAGACGGCTCTGATGCTGTTGATCTTGACGCCCTTCTGCTTCGGGAAGTGGGTCATGAACATCGAGCCCATTCCCGTGGACTGGGCTAGGATTCCGGCCCTGTCGAAGGTCTGATCGACCTCTCTCTTGGCTTTCTCGGCGAGCCTGTTTATGTGCGTGTATATTTCTGGATGTTCATCGAGGGTTTTCAGGGTGGTGTATCCCGCCACCATGGTGAGGGGGTTCCCGCAGAAGGTGCCTCCCTGCTGAGCGACCTGATCGTGGGGTCTACCCTTGCTCGGGTCGCAGACGTCCATAACCTCGTCCTTTCCCGCGACGGCTCCTATGGGGCACCCGCCTCCCAGCACCTTTCCCAGAGTCATGAGATCTCCTCTAACGCCATAGATCTCCTGGGCTCCCCCCCTGGCGAGTCTGAAGCCGGTGACGACCTCGTCTAGGATCAGGATAGCACCGGTGTCGTCGCACTTCTCCCTCAGAGCCTTGAGGAACTCTCGATCGGCTGGGAGCGCTCCGCCGGCCATTATCACGGGTTCGACGATCACTCCTGCCAGGTCGTCTGCGTTCTGGTCGAGGAGCTTCATTGTTCCGTCTACGTCGTTGAACGGGCATCGGATGGTGTACTTGGTAGTTTCCTCGAGCGTTCCGGCTGTTGAGGGTTTGTCCAGCGGCGCTCGGACGGCGACGTTGAGGATGTCGTGTCCGCCGTGCCAGTTTCCCTCGAACTTCGCGATCTTCCTTCTCTTCGTGAAGGCTCTGGCAAACCTGACCGCGTACATCGTGGCTTCTGTTCCGGTGTTGGCAAACCGGATCTTCCGGGCACTGGGTATCATCTTGGCGACCATTCTCGCGAGGTCTATCTGGATCTTGGATGGCATGCCGTAGTGGGATGACTTCTCTGCTTGGCTGCACATCGCTCTAACGACGCTGTCTGGGGCGTGTCCGAGGATCCATGCTCCGTGTCCCATCCAGAAGTCGATGTACTCGTTCCCGTCGACGTCCCAGACGCGGTTGCCCTTCGCCCTCTCGAAGAAGAGTGGATACGGCTGGTGGTACCTTATGTTGTGGTGGACTCCGCCCGGAGCCACCTTAACAGCGGCTTCGAAAAGCTTCTTCGACTTCGGGGTCCTCTCAAGGTACTTTTTCAGAGAAGCTTCGATCAATTCTGAGACACCCTTTACGCTCGGGTCGATACCTTGGTCGTCAGGCAACTGATTTAGGGTTTTGGATGAGCGGGTATACTTTCACACGACGAGCACGGGTTGATATCTTTCATGGGAGTGTTCCCTCTGCCTCGGTTGCGAGGGCGCCCTAGACTTAAAGAGCGGCTCTCAACCAGATATTCTGCAGGTGGTTTCCTTGGCTAAAGTGAAGGTGTACCAAGCGGATTCTAGGGCAACGGGCTTCGGGCAGGGTCTCCTCGACAAGACCGAGAAGATCTGGGATGTTGCTGGCTTTGACGGCCTGATCAGTCCAGGTGATCAGGTTGCGGTGAAGGTCCATATGGGGGATTCGGGCACGACTCGATATCTGAGACCCGTCTTTGTCAGGCGAGTTGTGGATCTGATACGCACGAGGACTCGCGGGCGACCTTTCGTCACTGATGCGTGCACCGCGGACTACGGGTACTGGGTCAGGAGGGCCACCCCGACCGAGCACCTGCAGACCGCCGCCGCGCACGGTTTCACGCCCGACTCGGTCAACGCCCCGATCGTTATAGCGGACGGGATGGGTGCCTCCGACGATGTGGAAGTTGATATCCCGAACGGGAAGCACCTGAAGAAGACCTACGTCGCGACGGGCATCGTGAGAGCTGACGCTATGATAACTCTGACCCACGTCAAGGGGCACAGGTTCGGGGTTATGGGCGGTGCGATCAAGAACCTGGGCATCGGCTGCGTTTCGGGGCGGGGGAAGTTTCACGTCCACTCCTGCGGCAGGAGGTGGAAGGCTAAGATCGACCTGAGCAAGTGCAAGGAGTGCGACTGGATCAAGTACTGCTCCCAGTGCAGGATGGGGGCTTTCCGCGTGGAAGGGGGCAGACCGGTCCACGACGAGGCGAAGTGCGGCTTCGACCTCTGGTGCTGGCTGATATGCGGTCTCGCGGGTAAGGGTGCGGTGACGATACCCAACCCTGACGGGAGAGGCTACCTTGCGAACTTTCAAGAGGCGATGACTGAATCAGCATTTGCCGTGGCGCGGGGCTTCAAGCCGGGGAAGGTTGGGTTCGTGAACTACGTCGTTGATGTCGCGCCGCTCTGCGACTGCGTGTCGTTCACAGACGTTCCGTTCATCATGGACCAGGGGATCTACGCGTCCAGCAGCCCGAAGGACAACGCCCAGGCGATGGCGGCGGTCGACAAGGCCTCTCTTGAGGCTGTGAACAAGGCTGCTGGTCTGCATGGCTCGGCTGCTGAGGACAGGAAGTGCTTGGAATCCGGGTCGAACAAGTTCGAGTTCATCGAGGGGTCTGATCCCTGGATCCAGCTGAGGCACGCGGATAGTCTGCTCCGTGAGGCGGTGGAGTACGAGCTGGAGAAGGTGGCTATTACTAGAGCGGACATAGAGAAGCTGGCGAAGAGATACCTCGAGGAGCGAAGGCAGTGGGTTCTCTGGGGCTGAGATTCCCAGCCTTTTTCTCCACCTTTTCGTGCTAGAAGAAATTCTGAGCTAGGTCAGTGGTCGTTGTGTAGGCGCCTATTCCTGTCACAAGTGGCTCAGATGCCTGCTGTGAAGTGGTGGTGGTATGCGTGGGCAAGGTCAATTGCGGTCTTCAGGTCATCTACCAGCTCTCCCACCTTGAGGTCGGTCTCCTTTCCATTGGCTAGGAGCCGTCGTCCCCGAGCTTCTATTACTAAGCTGAAGACCAGTCCCTTCTCATCTCGCACCACCGTGAACAGATCTTTTCTGGACGCAAGACCCGCCTTTATAGTCACAGCCGCGGAGTGCTTCGGGGCTAGCCCGTATAGTGACTCGGTCTGAACCACCACCGAGTCTTCCCTCAGCTCGATCGAGGCTTCCGCGTCCGCCACTCCAGAAATCTTGAACCGTGCAGACCTCTCGCCCTCGGTCAGAAGCCGATAGTGCGGGTGGCCTACGCGAATGAACTCGATAGCATTCTCGTAGACCTCTCGTAATTCATCCCGATCGTTCATCGTGGCGGTCGAACCCCGTCTTTTATATGCGCACTATTGTTATCTGCTTTAACGGTGGAAACCATGACTCTCAAGGGAAAGGCCGCAATAGTTGGTATCTACGACACGAAGCTGACCAAGTCTGCGGCTGGCACAACTATTCTAAGACTCCTAGCTGAGGCGGCGAAGGGGGCTATCGAGAGCTCGGGGTTGGAGAAGAAGGACATCGACGGGTTGGTCTGGTGCGTTCCATGGACGATGTCCATGATCTGGGTCTCCCAGCTGGCTGAGTACTTGCAGCTCTATCCCAAGTACCATGTTACGATCAACTTGGGTGGGGGAAGCCCGGGGACCTCGCTGATTACCGCCGCCTCGGTGGTTCAAGGCGGCGTCGCTGAGAACGTGCTCTGCCTGGCGGGGGACGCGATAGACACGGTCAAGTTCTACCAGAGGGGCTTCAGTGTGAGCCAAGACGCCGATATCAGGGTAGCTCTGCAGTTCGAGACCCCCTTCGGTCCTATGGGGATGAACTCCGCGTACGCCCTGGTCGCGAGGAGGCACATGCACGAGTTCGGCACGACCAGCGAGCAGCTTGCCAAGGTGGCGGTCGATCAGAGGTTCAACGCCCTCGCCAACCCGAACGCCATCTTCCAGACCCCCATCAAGATCGAGGACGTTCTCAGGTCCAGGATGGTGGTGGACCCGCTCCACCTGCTGGACATAGTCATGCCCGTCTCCGGGGCCTCCGGGGTGGTTGTAACGTCCGCTGAGAGGGCTGAGAAGCTTGTGGAGTCGCCTGTCTACATTCTCGGTGCCGGGGCGTGCACCACGCACCAGTCGATTGCCTGGAGCCCGAGCGTAACGACCTCTCCGATCAAGGTCTCGGCTAGAGGGGCGTTCTCCATGGCTGGGCTCGAGCCTCGGGATATGGACTTCACCGAGCTCTACGACTGCTACACTATCACCGTGGTCATATCCCTCGAAGACGCCGGGTTCTGCGCGAAGGGAGAGGGCGGCAGGTTCGTCGAGAAGACTGATTTGACCTACAAGGGCGAGCTGCCTTTGAACACTCACGGAGGGGAGCTCTCGGCGGGGCAACCCGGCTCGGCTGGGTTCATGATCGGCATCACCGAGGCGGTGAGGCAGCTGAGGGGCAAGGCTGATCGGAGGCAGGTCCCAGGGGCGAGATACGCGTTTCTGAACTCGAACGGCGGTGTCCTGAGCGTTGAGGCATCCCTGGTTCTAGGGAGCGAGGTTCCGAGGGGGTGAGATGCGATGAGCGGGACGGTTGAGTACAAGAAGCCGCTGCCGGTGCCAGACCTCGAATCCGCCGAGTTCTGGAACGGACTGAAGAGGCACGAGCTCACCATTCAGCGGTGTGAGAAGTGCGGCAAGCACGTGTATTACCCGAGGTCCATCTGCCCGCACTGCAGCGCGGGACCAGAGAGCCTGAAGTGGGTGAAGGCTAGCGGCAGGGGCAAGGTGTACACCTACGCCATCGTCCGTCAGGCAGCCATCCCGAGCTTCGCGCCCGACGTCCCCTACGTGATCGCCGTGGTAGAGCTTAGTGAGGGTCCGCACATGGTCACGAACATCGTCGGCTGCAAGCCGGAGGAAGTCAGGTGCGAGATGCCGGTGGAGATAGTCTACGACGACGCAACTCCAGAGATCACGCTGCCCAAGTTCAAGCCTTCGGGGTGAGCGGGAACCTCTCTCTTCCTGAGTTGAGAGAAACTTGTTTGAGGCAAGGGTTAGGAGAGTGCTTGTGCCGTCGGTTGAGCACCTCGCCCGCCCTCGTCGCCCTGATCCGAAGTAGGGTTATGTCTGTGGCGCAACAATACGTGGTGAGTAAGATTGGTTCCGGTAGGTGATTGAGGTGAGAACTCAACCTCTGCTAGTGACTCAGGTCGCCGTTGTTGCAAGGGATTTGCGTAAGACGATTGAGATGTATCACAAGATGCTGGGGTGGGGACCGTGGAACGTCTACGTCCTGAAGCCTCCCCGCCATCACCACACCACCGTCCGGGGCAAACCCGTGCACTACACGATGCAGATCGCGGAGACGCACGTGGGGCACCTCGGCTTCGAGGTGATCGAGCCTCTGGAAGGGCCGAGCATCTACAAAGAGTTTCTTGAGCAGAAGGGAGAGGGTCTTCACCACATAGCTTGCATGAGAACGGCGGCCGAGCTCGATTCGATGTTGAAGAAGTTCAAGAAGATGGGGGTCGAGGTCCTGATGGGCGGGAGAATCGAGGATAGCATCTACTACTGCTATCTCAACACAGAGCCGATGTTGAAACTGGTCCTCGAGACGGGAAGCGGTCACGCCATCAATCTGAAGCCTGATTGGACGTACCCCTAGGATCTCATGAGTCTGCTCCAGTTTTGGGGCAACATCGCGCGAGGCTTAGTGCACCCTATCGACAAGCGTTTGTAGAAACCTCTCAGAAGCCACCTCTACCGCGACTTGAGCGTTCGACCTCTCACCCGAGAGCTTCAGCTGCGCCCCTCTCAGCGCTACGGTCTGCCCTCTGGTCAGGTCGCTTTGAGTTTCGGCATCAACGTGCATGGCTTCGGTCCTGATCAGGCTTCTGTCGAGGGCGGCTGCGACGGTGAGCGGGTCGTGCATGAAGCATCCTCTCAGCCCCCTGACAGCCTTGACGACCTCGATCCAGGGCAGGGTCATGTCCACGATGTAGTCTGCCAAGGGAGTCCCGAACCCTTGGATCTCGGAGATATGCTCGGGTGTCAGAAGGGTCTTGGTTGTGACGTCAAGCCCGACCATGGTCAGGGGGATGCCGGAGTTGAAGACCATCTGGGCTGCCTCGGGATCACACCACATGTTGAACTCGGCTATCGGAGAGACGTTCCCGGGTGTTGAGATGCTCCCTCCCATAACCACCAGCTCTCTGACGGCGTGGACGACCTCAGGCTCCTTGGCGATCGCCATCGCAACATTCGTGAGCGGACCCAGAGCCACGAGGGTGATCTCCCCCCTCCGTTCGAGAATCTTCGACACCAGCCAGTCAACCGCGTGGATAGCCAGAGGCTTTCTCAAGGATCTTCTGGGGTATGTGTCGCGGAGACGGGGATGACTCACCGCCTCAGGAACCCCCGCCGCCTCCAGCCTCTTCTTCATCAAGCTACTTCCCGTCGTCAAATCCCTCAGGAGAGGTTTGCCGAAACCCTGTACGACAGGCACCTCCTCAGCCTTTGCCACGGCGAGCACGTTGAGCGCGTTTCTCGTTCCCTCGTCAGCGTCCACGTTCCCAGCCACGACTGTGATTCCCTCGACCTTTACGCCTTCAGACCTGAGTGCCAGTATGATCGCCAGCCCGTCGTCAATATCCGCGCCAGGCACGCCGATGCCTAGATCTGCGTCTATGATTATACTTCTCATTCCGGGCATCCTCGAGCCCCTAAGATTCGTGCGATGTCTTGTCATATGGCTTTGCCTGCGGGGATGTTGGAGGAGTTTCCAAGAATTTTTAAGGCTTGAGTGGGCTAGAGAGGGTGTGCCATTCATCGCCGGTTGTTAGGGGAGTAACAGTAACCGGCTTTCAGAGTGAACTGATTAAAGGTGGTTCCTTTGAGCATCTGGCGCAAGATTAGCGCTGGACCTAATGTCCCGAACATCGTGAACGTGATAGTTGAGATTCCCAAAGGCTCCCAGAACAAGTACGAGTTTGACGAGAGTCTCGCCTACCTCAAGCTGGACCGGGTACTGTTCTCACCCTTCCACTACCCTGGAGACTATGGAATAATCCCCCAGACCTTGGCTGACGATGGTGGCTTTCTGGACGCGCTTGTCTTAGTGACAAATCCCTCCTATCCAGGCATAGTGCAGGAGGCGCGTCCCATCGGGTTGCTCAAGTTGAACGACCAGGGAATCATAGACGATAAGGTTCTATGCGTGCCGCACAAGGATCCTAGGTTCGCGAAGACCGAAAGCATCGATGATTTGGTGAGTCACTACTTGAAGGAAATAGCGCACTTCTTCGAGGTTTACAAGGGACTGGAGGGTAAGAAGGTCGAGGTCCTAGGCTGGAAGGGAGTCGAAGAAGCGAAGAAGACCATCCTGAAGGCGGTCAAGCTCTACCGCAAAAAGGTTAGAGAACGGTGAGCTCTGGTCCTGGGATGAAAAAGGGTCCTCTCAAAGTATGTAGGTCGGTTCCCGCCTTCTTCTCGTCGAGGCATCGATGAGATCACGTAATTGGGGCATGCTCACGGTTTCTCTATCTAGCCGTTCCCTGAAGGCTTCAGCCTTATCCTCAAGGTCCTTCAGATCAAGTTTTATGCCAATCATCTCCGCGATCTTCTTGAGCATGCAGTACGCCGCCTTTGGAAACAACCCCACAACATACATTGGAACAGCGCACCACAAGCTCACAGCATCGACTTTCGCATTCCTAGCTTTCCAGAGAATCTCGCTGTACACACTGGTCGGGCCTCTGTAGTTGGTGAGCTCGACCTTGGCGTTCTTGAGTTCTTCTACAAGCTTTCTGTTGTTTGTCGACGCTGTTATGGGGATTTCACCTTGGTGAGAGATGTCTGCGAGGAATCCGCCTATGGTGTAGATTCGCTGTACACCCGTTTCCTTGACCAGTCCAAGTATAGCTTCGGCGTATCTCCGCCAGTTGTGGTGGGGCTCAACGCCGAGAAGCAAGAGTACGTCAGGGCCTTCTTCCCTATTCTTCCAATAGAAGAGGTCGTTTTCTGGAGGTGTGTATGATTCCATCACGCCATTTTCTACCGATACCATTGGCCTCTGGACAAAGTAGTCATGAAACATTTCGACTGGGATCTCGCCGAACTTCTTGGCGCCTAGCTTGTCCGCCAAGTACTTGACTGTGAATGTTGAGACCTCCCCCGCGTTCCCCCATCCTCCCAGACCTATGATCATGACAGCCTTGCGGAGGGTCACCTTCTCTTTTACCCTGATCTCATCACTCATAAGGTCTCCTCCTAGTCAAAGCGAAGGTCAGAGCGGGTATATGGCTATTATGGTGTTTCATTTGCTGTATCCTTGACGTTGACATTGCCATTGGATTTGGAGTTGAATGTGAGACGTTGCTCTAGTGACGCAATGAATTGCTTAAGGCATGCTATCTCCTCATCTCTGCCTTTATAATTTGCATCGAATATCTTATCGAAATGATCTGATTCTTCTTTGATTTTTTCCTGGTCTTTCAATTGCCAAAAAAGCTCTATTGGACTAACTTCGGTCTTTCTACCGTAGATGAAACATGATTTTTCTGTGATCATCACATTTTCATAGTACCCAACGTTTGCACAGCAGAAAATTACTGGTTGTGATTTCAACAAATTATCTAGACTCTCTTGCATTTCATGAACTAAATCTTGAACTTCTTTTGGTTTAACCAATGGTTTTAGGTATTCGAAGTATCTAGGACTGTTACGAACAATTAGACGGACTTTTCTTTCAGACTGGTCCGAGGGTTCTTCAAGATAGGTACGCAAAGCAAGGCTGAAACTTTTTCGATCCTCCAGTTTCAATCGGCGATCTATTACCCATTTTGGATGTAGAAAGTAAGGTCCCACTACAATAGCACGCAAAATTCTTGGTCGAGATTCCAGTTCCTTAATGACTTCTTCATTATATTCTGATTTAGTGGAAAAATCCCTTTTCTTGTTAGTCGCAAGAATGATATGAGATTCAATGAAACCAATAACTTGCAAGAAATTGGCAATGACGTTCAAGGAAATGAGAAAAACTACCACAATGTTGGTAGTAAGTCTTAAAGACTCATAATTCTCAATGTACGCCAGGTATAGCAGTACTGCGCAGACAAGCATAGATGTGATGAAAGTGTATGAGTTGAGTCTTTTCGAGGGCATTTTATCTTAGTACTTGCGTTTCCCCGATTTAAATCAGCTGACGACTGAAAATGTGTCCCAAGCTTCTTCGCTACTGGTTTTGGATCTACGAAATACGTTGTACTGTCGCTACGGTTGCCCAAGCCTCTTGAGGAAGCCCTCGGCGTTACAGCTCGAAAGCAGCTCCTTTTCGGAAAAGTGGCCCTCTGATCGGGATTTGAACCCGGGTTCCCGGCTTGGGGGGCCTTTCTAGTTGATTGGCGAAGGATTCGCAGCGATTTCATTGTATCTGAGGTCGAAGCGGTGTGATCCCCGCTATGAAGAGGACATCCTGAGCTACTTGGACAGATACGTCACCATCATCAAGAAACCCAGTAGTGTTTTCAACGCCTTCGTAGGGATCGAGCAGGGAAGAAGGCATGTGTGGCTTGGCCCGAGGGGTCTCTTCAACTACCTAGAAGCTGCCTGCTTCAACATGGATTATTTGAACGGTCTCAGAAAGGCTCTTCCGAAGTTTCCTGACGGGGATCTCAGGGTTCCCAGTGAGGAATAGATACTCGACTCCCCGAGGAGGTTTGGAAAGACCCCTTCAAAGTATAGGGCTCTGTACAACCTTCTGCTTGATCCAATTTGCAGAGAAATACCAATAAGCAGAGTTCCTCTAAGCAAAACTAGATTTGGCCCTATTGCAGGCTCGTCGAATGCTGCTAGAGGGAGACCATGCATATCCTGCTGGTAGAACCTGACTATTATACGCGGTTCCCACCCCTGGGTCTGTTGAAGCTAGCTTCTTATCACAAGTCCCTAGGAGACACGGTCGAGCTGGTCCGCGGAGAGAGGAAACCTGAAAAGAGACCTTCCAAAATTTATGTCACAAGTCTTTTCACGTACGCTTGGAGACCAGTTCATAGAGCTGTTAGGTATTATCGAAAACTGTTCCCAGACACAAAGATCCTGCTAGGCGGAATCTACGCGTCTCTCCTGCCAGAACATGCGACCATGTCGGGAGCAGAGGTCTACACAGGCTTGCACAAGGAAGCCGAGAAGTTTCGTGCGGACTATTCTTTAGTCCCCGGATGGGACGGTAGCATACTGTTCACATCAAGAGGATGCATCAGGAACTGTGGGTTCTGCTCTGTGCCCAAATTGGAGGGAAGGCCGAATTCGCTCGAGTATAGTATAAAGCATCTAATCTATCCAGGACACACGAAGATCATCCTGTGGGACAACAATATTCTTGCTAGTCGCAATTGGAAAGCGATACTGGACGAACTCAACGAGATCGGGCTGAAGGTCGATTTCAACCAAGGTTTGGATGCCAGACTCATTACAGACGAAGTTGCTGGAAAGCTGGCTCGACTGAAGATGGATGTCATTCGTGTAGCTTATGATCAACGTGCAACGGGCAAATCCCTCGAAAGAGCGATAGAAAGACTTCATGCGGCTGGCGTACGAAAACGCAAGATCTTGGCGTACACTCTCTTCAACTATACGGACGACCCACAGGACTTCTTTGAACGGGTGCGGGATCAGCTTAATTGGGGTTTCGTATCCTACCCAATGAGGTTTGAGCCTCTATGTTCGCTTGAGAAGAACAAGTACGTAGCCCCAAAGTGGGACAGAGAGAGGCTGAATATGGTGGCTCGCGCAAGGAGAGTAATAGGCTATGTGGGGGCATTTCCGCCATACGAGGGGCTAGTCAAGAAGTTCGACCAAGCAGAGAACTTTGACGAAGCTTTCAGCCTTCGGCCTTACAAGAGGAAAGATCAGGGCGTCTCTGTCAGCGTACCCATCCACAAGGCTGCTCAGATACCGTCCGCATATTTGCGCACTACTAGGAAAAAGCCTAGGTGGGGAGGGGGATTGGATTGGAGGAGAAATATAAGGTAGAGAAGAAGGCAAATGACAGAGTCTGTCTATGCTGCGGTTCTCCTTTTGACGACAACGGACACAGAAGGAAGGGCCCCTACCGGACAGGTCCGTACAAATATGTTTGTGAATGGTGTTGGCAGAAGTCGTTCCTGTATTTTCCAGACAAGGAAGTCTCCCTAAAAAATGGCTTGGCGAGACCAGCAAGACCAAAACGCTGGACTTCTGGTCAGTAGTTTGGAATCTGGTGAGACGACACCTATGAGCGAATACGAAGTGATGCACAACCAGGCCAAATCATTAGCAGACATGTTCAGAAGGAGAGGAACCTGGCTTCCAGCAACATCTGACGAGCCGACTGAAGAGGCCCAACCCCATGACGTTGACAGGTCTGAGGACGACTCAAACTACGACAGAAGCCAAGAGTGCTACAATATAGAGCGCGCCGCTGACCCGGCATCACCGTATGTTTCTCTGGGGCGTCCCCTGCACCGGAGAGAAAGGCATGTCTTTAGATATTTTTTGGACGGCTCGCTGCGCACTTACTACATGGGCGAGCTTATTGAGGGAAACAAAGGCTTTCCAATCCTCGCTGCTGAGATTGCCTCAGCAGTCATGGGCCGCGATGATGACGGCAGGATGCGGGTCGCTGGATTCGCTGACCACCTTACTATACTCACACCACCGAACCCTCCACTGTCCGACGGGACTTGGCAGGAACTCCAGCAAATCAGAGAGCAATTCAGCGCATCTTCAACAGGTTCTACCTGGGAAATACGTTCTCTAGCTCCAGGCGAAGAGTGGAAGGACCTCAGGACATCTCTGGCTGGACTTGCCCGCTCCATAATGCATGACACTGAACTTGAACTTGCGAGTACGGTGCCGAGAGAGCCTAGCCAATGGCTCATAATAGACGGTGCCATTCGCAAGAGACTCTTCCTAGACCTCGACTACACAATCGGTCTAGCAAAGTCTTTTAGCAGGAGACCCGTGTTCCGCATAAACAGGAGTAGGAGTGTTCGAGACATTGTATCTATGCTCAGCGGTCTGAGGGAGGGTCAGCGGACCGTTGTATTCAAGCAGGTTGCAGCAGTTGAAGAGGGCGGGGATGTAACGGACTCGTCTGTGAAAAAGAAGATAGCTCTTTGGTATTTGAAACTAAGGTCTGGCAGAGGTCTGGAGGGTCCGCTTCAAGGAGTTGTAAAAGTTGAGATCCGCCATGAACGTGAGGATTTGAACGAGGAGGAAGTAGAACTTGTGAATATGCTTTCAAGGGCATTGTTGGCAGAGAGGTATGTTTCGCCCTATCCAGTTCCCCGGTGGCACGCTCACATCTATCCCATTTACACGGCCGAGAACTACATCAAAGCGAGGATGCGCTCATCCATCTACATGCGCGGTCTACTTAGGGGGTGATGAGATGTCTGAAACTGTTAGAAGAGAAGTTGGAACGGAAGGGTCACCAGATCAGTGTATCATAGGGAGAACAACCGCTACCGAGAGGGTTCCGAATACGGTTGACCAATTTGCATTTTGGATTGGCCAAGATGTCATAATCAATCCGTTTGATTTCGTCACTGTCGAACACCTTGAAGGAACCCAGACCATAGGAATGATTCAGGAGATGGAAGCCATAACAGATGCCCAGTCACATCTTTCTGGCTTCGTGAGCAGTGAATTCGGCAACGTAAACATAGAGCCCAACACTCCTCGAATAGGAACAACAATTGCCAAAGCTGCGGTGATGGCAAATACCGGCATACCTGTTGGAGGGCGTTCAAATGTTGAGATCAATATGCCTGTGGAGAACGATAGACCAGTCAGGTTTGCCACAGCCGAAGAAGTCAGACTAGCCCTCGGCGTAGGTGAAATGAGACTGCCCATTCCGGCAGGAATAATCGAAATGTCAAACGGAACATGCGTCCCCATCACATTCAACGCTGACTACCTTATTGGACCTGAGGCAGCCCACATCAACGTATCGGGCATCTCAGGTCTTGCTACCAAGACATCTTACATGATGTTCGTCATACAGGCCCTCTACCAGCGAATAGGAAGTCAGAACCTGGCAATCATACTTTTCAATGTCAAAGGAGACGACCTCCTTCATATACACGAAGGCCCGGAATCGGGCTACCTGACAGATAGAGATATGACTCTCTATCGCGGACTAGGAGTGGAGCCAGTTCCATTTCAAAACGTGGACTATTTCCTCCCGAGGGGTCCCGACGACAGACCCAATTCATATCACGAGCCAGAAGGAGCAAGAATTTATGCTTACTCCCTTGAGGACGTACGTGACAGACTTGACCTACTGTTCTCAGAGATAGAGGATCCACACTTCACGATAGACAGCATAACAAGCTTCATTCGAGAGTCGGCATGGCCGCTCAGTCTCAGTACACAGAGAGGCGGGACAACGACAGTCAGGTGTTGGAGAGACCTAGCGAACCCCCAAATAATGTTCCCAAGAGACGTTGTTACTCATCTTCCATCTTTGGGTAGGTTCAGAAGGCATCTACGCCGGTTCAGAAACTCAAATCTCTTGGTCGAAGCCCGAGGACAGAACCAAGTCTATCTGGGCGACTTCATCCGTTCGATTGCTCGGGGACAAATCGTAGTGATAGACATTGCTAGGATCACCTCAACCGAAGAACAGGCATTCGTCATAGGGGACGTAATGAGAAGTGTAGATGACATATATGCGGAGATTGGAATTGAGCGCCCTCGTCTTGTCATACTGGTTGATGAGCTGAACAGATACGCTCCAAATGTCCGTGACATCTCAGCGGTTGGCCTCCAGATCATAGAGATCGCCAGAACAGGACGCTCTAGGGGTACCGTTTTGTTCGGGGCTCAGCAGTTCAAAAGTGCAGTCCATCTCCAAGTGAATGAGAACTGCAGTACACATGTGATAGGTCGAACTGGTTCTTCTGAGCTTTCAAACAGACCATATCGTTTTCTGGACGATGACACAAAGCTTCACGTCACAAGGCTGAGCCACGGTGAACTCATAGTGTCGCATCCCACATTCAGGCGCCCTGTCAAGATAGTGTTCCCAAGACCTGCGTATAAGCGCATAGAAAGAGGCGTGGGGCGGAGTGGCCAGTCTTCAGGCGGAGAGCATCAACCAAGATTTTATGGAACTAGGTAGCACATGAAAATCCTTCAGACCGCGGACAATCACATCGGCGAAACAGCGTATTCCAAGATAGACTCAGCGACGGGTCTAAACGCACGGGGGATTGATTTCCTAAACTCTTTCAAGAAAGTCTGTGATATAGCGCTAGAGAAAAGGGCTGACGTTCTCCTTGTGGTTGGTGATTTCTTCACCAGGGTCAATCCTCACCCGCGATACGTATATGAGGTCATGGGAGCTTTAAAGAGCCTTTCAAAATCCGGTATCACAACCATAGTAGTAGGCGGAAATCACGAAGCCCCGAGGCTTGCGACAACACTTAATCCCCTCAAGTTGCTTGAACACATAGACAACGTATACTGTGTCTTAGAGCCTGATACAATAAATGTCGATGGGCTGGACTTTGTGTGCGTCCCATCTCCGTCGAACTTTGACGAAATAAAATACGTCTTCAAACCCATGCTCGATTTGGCCCTTCAGAAATCCAGTCCGGGGACCAAGGTGTTGGCTGTGCACACACCTATGACCGGAGCCATAACCAGCTCTGAGCGAGTAATTGAGTTCTTTATGGGCGAAACGGTGGATACTTCACAAGTACCTACTAATTTCGCGTATGTTGCTCTTGGTCACATTCACAGGTTTCAGAGGCTCAAGGATTCCAGAATGCCTATGTACTACTCAGGTTCGAGTGAAAGGTGCGATTTCAGCGAAGAAGGAGAAAGGAAGTGTTGCATCCTTATTGAGGTCGAGGAAGGCACTTCACCGAATGTCACTCCAATAGAACTCCCGACAAGAAAGATGCTAACTGTCATAGATAAAGACTGCTCGGGGCTATCCGCGGCGGAGATAACGTTAGCAGTCTTGGAAGCCGTGGAAGTGGAAGCAAGTCACATAAAAGATTCGCTTGTCAGGGTCAAGCTGGACAATATACACGTAGACGAGTCCAAATACATAAATTGGGCAAAAATCCGAGAGGCTTTGGACGAAGCCGAAGCATTTGATGTAAGACCCCAACCAAGAACGGTTGTGCCCGCGGATAGGGGAACTCGGCTCGAAGCAGAATACGTGTTCCCGCCTTCCCGAGAACTTGAGCTGTACCTTCGTGACAAGCAGTATTCGAAGAACAGACGGGAATTGTTGCGTCTTGGTAGAAACGTAATAAAAGAGGCAGAGGAGACTCTGAAAAGTGAGACTTAAGAGCGTTGCAGCAAAGGGCTTCATGCGTTTCAAAGATGGTGTCCGCGTAGAATTTCCCCCAAGACAGGTCACCTTCATCGCCGGAGAAAACGGCTCAGGAAAGACCTCGATCCTAGACGCAATCAGCGTCTGCCTCTATGGGACCACATTCCGAACCTCGGGACAGGCACGGTCAGGCTTCATGAACATGAGGGACCTGATAAATCACGATTCAACACGCGCCCGTATCCAAGTCGAATTTGAAAGCCATGGTCATAACTACCTTGTCACAAGAGATATCCATTCCAGAGGTTCGCAAGGAGAACTCTTCGAAGACGGAGAGTCCAAGGCGATGGGTGAAGGAGTCTATAGGTACGTCAAGAATGTTGCCTTGGGACTCGATTGGGAGGGCTTTCGGAACTCCAGTATTGTTCTCCAAGGTGAGATGAGTAGTCTCACAAACCTATTGCCATCACAAAGAAAAGAGGCGTTCGAGAAACTCTTCGGACTTGACCGCTACCTAAGGTATGATGCAACAGCCAAAAACAGGGCAGACTCAACCTCGTCCTCGATAGAAAAACTCGAAGAGGTCAATTTGGCGCTCCGTCCCGATGTGGAGAAGATACCCGAAACAGAAGGACAGATCAAGACCATCTCAACGGAGAACGACAAGCTTATCACAAGAAAGAGAAACTTAGGCGAAGACCTAAGGAAGAAGAAATCTCTGAAGTCGAAACTTGAGAAGACCCACAACAAGTACTTGGTGTTGAATGAGAAACTATCTAGCGTTCAGGATGATATTGGTGGACTCGAAGAGGAAATCAACAGGAACACTGAGAAGTTGAACAAACTGCTGGAACTGAAGAAATCCTTACCTGAACTCAGGAAGAAGTACAAACGCCTCCTTTCCCTCGAATCGCGACTTGACAAACTCAAGCCGCTCAAGACTAAGTTCGATCAGTTGCAGGAAAGCCTCACGGAATTGAACACATCTCTTCGTGAAAACAGCGGGCAACTTAAGTCAGGGCGACAGGACCTTCGGGAAACTGAAAGGGAGATTAACTCGCTCAAGAGGTTGATTCCAACACAGGAGGAAATACAACAGGCAGAGAACAACCTTGCAGAAGCAGAAACGAGGAGGAACAGCGTGAGAGAGGCAATATCACGGATCAAAGGTGAAATTTCGACTCTCGAAGAAACGATCCCTAAGATAAAAAAAAGAATGACAGAAGTCAAGGGGAGGGATACATGTCCCCTTTGCCTACAGAAGATAGAGAACCCTGCGGAGATAGTAGCCCATTATAGAACAGAAATCAAGAACATCGAAGGAGACATGAGACAAAAGAAATCAACGAAGAAAATGCTTCAGAGTCGACTAAGACCTGCACGAGAATCATTGGAAAAAGCCAAGGGTAGAAAACAGGAACTTGAGAAGAGAAGCAGAAATGTAGGAGCCTTGGGCAGAGCAGAGAGATCATTGGGCAAGCTCTCCCCGAAAGTGAAGGCCTTAGCTGAAAAGGTTGAGGAACTCAAAGGGAAAATCTCGGGCATGAGGCAGGAAAAGAAATCTCTTGGCTTTAACGAGAAGAGGTACAACCAACTCGATTCGTGTGCCTCAAAACTCAGAAGATCAGAGGTGTCCGAAACATACACGACTGCCAAAACCCGGCTCAAGGAGATTCCAGCGCTTAGCAAGTTGATCAGGAAGCAGACCAAGCAGAAACAATCACTCCTGAACGCAAAAAGCCGACTGAATTCTAGGATTGCTTCCTTCGGTGACATAGAATCCAAATACACTAATGCAAAGACCGTGGTCGATACGGTTACAGAGCAATTGTCTCAAGCAGGCATCGAGCTAGCGAGTACAAAGGCCGACCTAAGAAACGCCAAGAAACTTCTGAATGACCAGAAACAGAAGAAGCGCAAAGTCAGGTCAAACGAAAAACTAGCTCGAACCTTGGGAGAGCAGATCAGTCTCCTCGAAACGCTCAGAACTATCTTCAAGCACGTTCCCGAAAATGTCCTAAGAAGACTAAGGCCATTCATCGAAAGAGAGGGGACTGACGTGATCACAGATCTTTCTGACGGAGAGATGACGTCCATCAATATAGAAGAAGAAACCCTTAATGTCTCAGCAACAATTCGCGGCAGGATAAGACCGATACACTACTTCTCCGGTGGACAGAAAACCCGAATAAATATGGCCCTTAGAGTCGCGATCTCAAGGATCCTCAGCAAGCTGCCACAAACAGAGGAACACACCTTTGCAGTCATGAAGACCCTCTTCATAGACGAGGGAGACTTTGGAGATCTTGACGAATCTGGTATCCGAGAAGCCATTAGTGTCATAAGGAACCTGACGAAGGAGTTTGATGTTGTAGTTCTGGTGAGCCATGTAGAAGCTATTAGGGACATCTTTCATGGCTACACGCTCGAAACGATTAAAACAGGCGACTTTGAAAGTAGTCTCAGAGAGGTTAAGGGTCCTGAGTATGCGCCTGAAGTTATTCAATACGCATAGTTTCATGCAATAGTACAATACTGTGCAGCCAGCATGACACAATCAGGGCTTAGTGTAGCGCATTTCTAAAGAGCACGTCCAGAAAACTAGAGATCTTCTGCTGCGCTTCAGAAAGCCCCGAAAACAGCTCTTTTCACGAAAATGTGGTGCTCCGGCCGGGATTTGAACCCGGGTTCCCGGCTCGAGAGGCCGAGATACTTAACCGGACTATACTACCGGAGCCATGCATCAAGACGATGGCGGTGAGCTATTAGTTTAGCGTTGCGCAGTTCAGTGCTGACAGAAAGAAAAGGATGAAGGGGTGAAGAATGGATTCTAGTACTCCATCTCGGGCCCGGGTGGTCCCGCTGGGGGTGCTTTCTCCGGCGGCTTCGACGCGGCGATGACGTCGTCGATCCGGAGTATCATTGACGCGGCTTCTACAGCTGACCTGATTGCCTGCTCTTTGACGCTCTGGGGGTCGAGTATGTCGTTCTTCATCATGTCTATGACTTTGCCCGATATCGCGTCGATGCCCATCCAGATTCCAGCCGGCTTCTCATGAGACGCCCTCAGGCTGACCAGTATGTCGATCGGGTCCAGCCCGGCGTTTTCAGCCAGCGTCCTCGGTATGGACTCCAGTGCTTGAGAGAACGCTTCGATCGCGAGTTGCTCTCTGCCTCCTACCTTTGCCGCGTAGGCTCTGAGCTCCTTCGACAGCTCCTCCTCGATGGCTCCGCCGCCAGCTACGATCTTGTTCTCCTTTACCACGTCTGCGACGGAGTATATGGCGTCGTTCATTGACCGCTCAGCCTCATCCACTATCCTTTCGAGTCCTCCTCTGACGAGGATGGACACGGCCTTCGGGTCTTTGCATCCCTCGATGAAGACCATCTTGTCCTCGCCGATCTTCCTCTCTTCCACAAGCTTGGCTGCTCCTAGGTCGTTTGGTCTAAGGTCTTCGAGGCTGGTCACGACTCTGGCGCCGGTTGCCTTGGTGAGCTTCTCCATATCGGACTGCTTCGAGCGCCTGACGGCGAGGATCTTCTTCTTGGCTAGGAAGTGCTGGGCGACGTCGTCGATCCCCTTCTGGCAGATGACCACGTTTGCACCGGTCTCGGCGACCTTATCCACCATCTTTCTCAGCATCGCCGTCTCCTCGTCGAGGAACGCCTTCATCTGGGTTGGGTCCCTGATCCTGATCTCGGCTGAGAACTCGGTCTTCTCCACCTCGAGCGCGGCGTCGAGCAGAGCGATCTTCGCGTTGTCAACCCGCTTTGGCATGTCCGAGTGGACCACCTCTTTGTCTATGATCAAGCCCTCGATCAGCTGGGTGTCGAGGAGGCTCATTCCCTCCTTCTTCACTATCTGGATGTCGTCCTTGTCCACCCTTACTGGCTCCTTCTTCTCTCGGGTTATGTGCTTGACCGCGTCGACGGCTATGTTCGCCAGGTGCTCTCTGGCGATTCCGACAGCCTTTCCGTGCATGGAAGTTATTGCGACCTTCTTCAGGGTCTCCCGGTCTTGCAGGTCAACGGGGACGGAGACCTTCTTGAGAGCTTGTACCGCCTCGTCCGCTGCCTTCTTGTAACCTGCCACTATCAATATCGGGTGGATTCCCTTCTCGATGAGGTCCTCGGCGTTCTTGAGCAGCTCCCCGGCTATGATGACGGCGGTCGTCGTTCCGTCGCCGACCTCCTTGTCCTGAGTCTTGGCCACCTCGACCATCATCTTCGCTGCTGGATGCTGGACGTCGATCTCGTCGAGGATGGTCGCGCCGTCGTTTGTGATTGTTACATCTCCGAGGCTGTCGACGAGCATCTTGTCCATGCCTCGGGGTCCCAGGGTGCTTCTCACGACCTCGGCTACGATCTTGGCTGCGGCGATGTTACCGCTCTGAGCGTCACGCCCTCGTCTTCGACTTGTTCCCTCCTTAAGGATGAGCACAGGTTGCCCGGCTAATTGTCCTGACACGGCAACAGCCATGTATCTTCCTCCTATCCGCTAAAATCTCTAGATGACGAGACGAGAAGGGAAATATAAACTTTAAGGAATGAGGTAAGCCGCGCCTTTGGTTAAGTAAAGGGTGAGTTCGTCTACTCTTTCACGACCTTCTTCACGGCGATAGTGATGTCCTCCACCTTGACGGTCTTTCTGCCCGTGTGGACGGCGAAGTCGAGCGCCTCTCTGGCGATCCTGACGCCGATGTTCTCGAGCGCTCTCCTCAGCTCGTCTGCAGCCGCCTCACTCACCCGCTCAGCGCCAGCCTTCTTGATTATTCTGTGCATCGGAGCAAGCTGAAGTTCCTCTTCGACCAATGAGACCAGCTCGATTCGCGTTGCTCAATTCGCGGCGATATTTAACACTATCGTAGGATTATCAGCTTTCTGCGGTCTCTTTTAGCCGAATTACGACGGGAAAGCGGAGAGAAAAGCACATAGCCCTATGGTGTACTGAAATGGAAACACGCCTCGGGGTGAGATCACGTTCTTCGTCGACGCCCACATACACCTCTCGGATCCGGACTACTCGAATGAGATCGAGGCGTTGATGGCCGAAGCACAGGCTAGCGGAGTGGTTGCGATGGTCTCGAACAGCGTCGACTGCGAAACAAGCAAAGGTTCGATTCGCCTCGCGGAGAGGTACCCAGATCTCGTCTACTCGGCGGTCGGTGTTCACCCGTGGAGCGTCAGGGAAGCAACGGAGCATGAGATCGAGGCGACCGAGAAGATGATCCTTGAGAGGGCTGACCGTGTTGTGGGCGTGGGGGAGGTAGGTATGGATGGCACGTACGAGAGAGGTCGGAACCTGGCTCGCCAAGAGGCGGTGTTTCGGAGGATGCTCAGGTGTGCGGAGAAAGCTGAGCTTCCTGTCATCGTGCACTCCCGGGATGCTGCCTCAAGAATACTGGAGATTGTCGCCTCGTATCGATTGAAGTCGGTGCTGTTCCACTGGTACAGCGGTCCGGCGGAGCTTCTGAGGGTGATCGTTGATCGTGGTTACTACGTGTCTGAGGGTCCGCCAGTCGTCTATTCACCTCGAACACAAGAGATAGTGCGGTCCTGCCCGCTGCCGTTGACTCTCTCCGAGACAGACGGACCGGTGGAGTACCGAGGGCTCCCAAAGGGGACGCGCACGACCCCAGCGCTGATTCCGAGCGTTGTCGGTAAGATCGCTGAGATCAAGGGAGTGAGGGTTGAGGATGCTGCCGAGCGGATTCTTCGAAACTTCGGAGAGTTCTTCGGAGTTACGGGACAAGCCTTTGAGAAACGTTAAAAAGGTCTCTCGGTAGCAATACGGTGCTAGAAGACCACGGTGGACTGGATGGACAGCCGCGCGTCGGTTTGGACAATCCGCCGAACTGGTTTCTGTCCCAGCTGTGGCTGTCCCGCCTGGTGCTGGTGTTAGCCCAGCTTCTTTAGGGGGTTGTTGGAAGGATGACAGTGCCCCGGGGGCATACCATACATCACGCTTCGATGATGCTCGATGTGGCAGTCGTGGACATCGATGAGGTCAAGCCGCACGAGGAGACGATCCCCAGCCTTCTAAGCCAGCTAACTGCCGAGATCGGGTGCGATGGAATCCTCAGGAATCCGATCGTTGTGGACCACGAGTCGCTGGTGATTTTGGACGGGATGCATCGCCGGGCGGCTCTGAAGAACCTCGGCTGTCTGAGGATACCCGTGTGCCTGGTCGAATACAGTAGCCCGTTTGTGAAGCTGGGTTGCTGGTATCGCTCGTTCATTGACTCGGGCTGGAGAGACGAGGTTCGCTCGGTGCTGACAGCGCTCAACTTGAGGTTCACTGAGTCTGATGTCAGAGCGGCTGAGACGAAAGTGATCAACGGGAGTGCTGTGGCGTTCAAGAGCCTGAGCGAATCCCTCGTCGTGACGGATGGCTTTGTCGGTGGACTGGGCGTTTTCAACGCGGTTCAGCAGATCGAGCGCGGACTCCTCCAGCTCGGTTTGAAGATGACCTACGATACGGAGTCCGATGCCCAGGAGCGGCTCCAAGCGGGTCTGGCGGAGGTTGTGATGTCTTACACCCCGGCCACCAAGGAGATAGTCCTCCAAACCGCGATGTCCGGTGCAACGTTCCCGCCTAAGACCACGAGGCACATCATCCCAGCCCGACCGATGGGCGTCAATCTCCCTCTCTCCCTGCTTCGGGACCGATCTCTCTCCACCAAGGCGGTGAACGCCGGCTTCGTCGCCTCTCTGAGAGGCAGAAAGCTGACGAGGATGCCTCCGGGGAGTGTGGACGATGGAAGGCGGTACGAGGAGGATCTCTATGTCTTCGAAGGCTGAGGCGGGGTGACCTCACGTGATCAGGGTCGAGGTTAGGCTTGTCGGGGTTCTGCGTGGTCTGCTTGGGGAGCAGGAGCTCAGTCTGACAGTTGGAGAGCCCGCGGTGGTGCGAGGTGTGGTGAAGGAGGTCTCGACAAAGCTCGGCAAAAGAGCGAAGCCATCGTTCTTCGTGCCTGGCTCCGAGGATCCCCGATCAAGCATCTTGGTTTTACTGAACGACGCTGACGTGAACTTGATGCAGGGGCTGGACACACCCTTGTCTGATGGCGATGTTGTCACCTTGATTCCTCTGTATCACGGTGGGTGAGGAAAATTCAGGGTGCTATATCCGTCTGAGATGTGTGTCGGTACGCAATTCGTCTCGTGCGGAAAGCTGTAAATAGTTAGACTCGACGATACCTAAACCGCTAACGAGTCTTCTCCGCTTTTTCAGCGATATGAGGCTCGTCGGCTTTGGAGTTGAGAAGATGAAACCCAACAAGGTTAAGCGGATGTTAAAGCAGGGGAAGGCGACCGTAGGCTGCTGGGATGGATTCGCATGTGCCGACCTCGCTGAGATACTGGCTTACCAGGGATGGGACTGGATCGTCTTCGACGGAGAGCATGGTCCGTTGGGCTTCGAGACGATGCAGAACCTCATCATGGCAACGGCAGCCACAGAGACTGTGCCGATTGTCAGAGTGGCTTGGAACGACCCCGTCCTGATCAAGAGGGCCCTAGACATCGGTGCGTACGGCGTGGTCATACCCTGGGTCAACACCAAGCAGGAGGCGATGAACGCCGTGGCAGCCTGCAAGTATCCTCCCAAGGGTATCAGGGGGTGCGGACCGAGGCGTGCCTCGAACTACGGCATGGACCGGGACTACCTCAAGCAGGCGGACGACGAGGTGCTTGTCGTCGTTCAGATAGAGACGGTGGAGGCTGTGAAGAACCTCAAGGAGATCCTGTCTGTGCCCGGGATCGATGTCTACTTCATCGGTCCGGCGGACATGGCGGCGTCTCATGGTCTCCTCGGACAGCTGACGCACGAAAAGAACTTGGCAACGATCCGCAAGGCTGTGGAGATGGGTAAGGGCTCCGGAGTGGCCCCCGGGATGTACTCGCTCAGTCCAGACCACGTCAACCAGCACATCCAGGAGGGCTTCCGCTTCATAGCTGCTGGCGGTGCCGAGACCTTCCTCCAGAGAGGTTGCAAGGCGGTCCTGAATAGTATCAAGAAGTAGTCCGTTCGTGTGTGAAGGGCGCGCAGAGGCGCGCCGCCTCACTTTTTGATTCTCACAGCGTGCTCCGTGCCGCCGTTTCTCCTCCAACAAGGCTAAGTTCTCGGTCGCCCTCACTGGAGTGAAGTCTCCTATGTCCGCGGTTGGAAGCTTTGAGGTGCCGAGCTGGAATCAAATATACGGGCTTCTCCTAGAGCTGGCGGACAAGGTTTGGGCAAGCGGTTTTCGACCTGATGTGATTGTTGGAGTGGCTCGGGGAGGCTGGGCTCCTGCCAGGGTATTGCTGGATCTCCTCAACGTTCAGAACCTGGCGAGTGTGAGAGTTGAGTTCTACGTGGGGGTCGGAGCCCGCTCTCAGAAGGCGGTCATCACTCAGCCCGTTTCGGTCGCTCTGAGGGGGCTAAAGGTCTTGGTTGTCGATGACATCGCCGATACGGGCGAGAGCCTGAAGCTCCTCCACTCGACCTTTCAGGGGGAGGGGGCTCTGGAGGTACGGACCGCGACGATCTACAGGAAGCCTTGGAGCAAGTTCAGAGTGGACTACTGGGCTAGGGAGATCTCGAGCTGGGTCATCTTCCCGTGGGAGGTGTGCGAGTCTATCAAGGCTATAGGCAGTAGGATGCTCTCTGAGGGCAGGTCGCTCGACGAGGTGGAGAGAGCATTCGCCGATATCGGCTTGGATTCATCTTTGGTCCGATCGCTTGTCAAGAAGATCTTCAGGTGTGGCGCATGATCAGGCCGATACCTGAGTTTGGGGTGTATGCCTCCATCCTCGGCTTCCGGAAAGTCCGTGTATCGGATGTCGAGGCTTTCTTGAGAACTGTGAGAGGCGCCGCGTCTCCCGCTGAGGTCCAGGTCTTTGACGCCGATAGAGTCGCGGGCTGGAGGCACCTCTTCTTCGCCACGGTCAACGCCCTTAGGGCTTTCAAATCAGGCAGGAACGTGTCGGGTGGGTTAGCGGTCGAGATCTTGATCTACGCTTCTGGGCAGGGGCAGATAGGTAGGGCGATTGAGATGCTGGGTGTGAAAGAGTCAACGTCGAATCTCGCGGTGCTCATAGTCGGAGCGGATGAAAGCATAGTCAAGAAGGCGGCGACCGGGGTCTCGGATGCGGTGTCGGGGACGGTCGACGAGAAGGTTCTCGAGATCGGGAGTGAGGAGAAGTTCCAAGGCTTGGCCTCTCTTTTCGGAATTGCGAGAGAGGAGCTCGGGACTGTTGTGTCCAAGTCTCCTGAGGAGGCCTTGACCCTGCTCGTGATCGAGAGGGGGGCTCTCCTGGTGGCAGCCCATTAGGTCTTGCGGCGAGTCTACTGGGCACCTCGCCTGTCAGAGGCTCCTCTTCTCGACTACCACAGCCAGGATGTCGCCAGGACTAATCAAGGAGAGGCCCGTGGTCTCTCCGACAACCTCCACGAGTGCGATCTTGTCCGGTCTCTCTAGGTCGACCTTTCTGTCGATGGTGGAGGCGACTGCCTCGATGATCTGCTCTGAAGGAAGTTGGTGACCTCTCTTCTCCACCGTGACCCTGAAGGTCTCCCCCTCCTCTATCCTCTTGAAGAGGCTGCCTGCGGCGTCCCGTATCTTCTCAAGGTCTGTCGGGGCGGTCATGTCGATGGGCACCACCTTCAGCACGGACCGGAACTTCCAAGGCTCCTCATTGAGAATGGACCGCAGCGCAGCTATCGCGTCTCGGGGCGCGAGGCTTGTGCGCGCCACTACCATTCCTGGAATGTTGGCTCTCTCCGCGCGGGTCGACTCGTCGCCTGCTTTCCGAAGCAGACGCGCGATCTCGAAGCAGGCTGCTCTCTCTCTGCCCCTGGGCGCGGAGATGAGCAGGTTGAAGTCTTCGAGCAACTCTTCCCCCACGGGCTAAGCCTTTAGTTTGGGTCTTGTCGATTAAAGGGTTCTCGAGAGGACTCGCGCTTGCCGAGGATTTCGGTGATCGTGAGCTGCTACAACAAGAGCGGAACGATCAGGGCTTGCCTGGACTCTCTCCTAGTCCAGGAGCACGAAAGCTTCGAGGTTGTCGTTGTTGACGACGGGTCGACTGATGGATCGGGTGGGCTTCTCGATGAGTACAAGGATCCCCGAGTCAGGGTGGTACACTCCAGCCATGGCGGTGCGTCCTCCGCGAAGAACGTGGGAATACGCCAGATGAGAGGCGAGATCGCGCTCTTTCTGGACGGAGATTGCGTTGTGCCACCCGGGTTCCTCGAAGACCTGTCGCGGTGTTACGTGGGGGATGGCGTGGACATAGTGGGCGGTGAGGTGAGAGCCCTTAATTCCGGCAGGGTCGTTGCCAAGACGGTTGAGTTGATGCAGAACGATGTGCGGAGGAAGTGGCCGTTCGGCGCGAACATAGCCTACACGAGGAGCGCGATCAGGAAGATCGGGTTTTTCGATGACTTGATGGATGCGGGTGAGGACGTGGACTACTATCTACGGGGAGTCAAATCGGGGTTCAGGTCGCTCTTGACCGCGAATCCGTGCGCGCTCACAGTGAATCCGACATCCGTCTCCGGCCTTTTCGGGCAGCGTTTCAGGTGGGCTAGGGGCTTCTCCTATCTCACCGAGAAACATCCGGAGGTCTTCACGCTGAGAATCAAGCTCTGTTACGTCTTGAACGCGCTCGTTTTGCTCTCGATCTCCCTCGTGACCCTGAACCCCATTCTTGTGGCAGTTCCGTTGACACTCCTGCTGGCTGACGTTCTGCGTTTCGTCCCGCACGCTTTCGTCGCTTCAAGAAAGGCGCGCAGCTACGGACACGCGGCTCTGATCCCGATACTCAGAGTGGTGAGCGCCTACGCCTACTTCCTCGGGTTTGTCTACGATAAGTTACGGCTTCGCCTGGGTTTGAGGAGGAGGTTCGACCGCTTTATTCCTCCCTAGTGTCGCGCTTCGATAACGCTTTTAATTCTGGGGCACATCCCTTAAGATTCCCTCGTAAGGTCTTTCGAGTTCGTTGTAGATCCTTGTGAGATGTGTGGGTTGGGCTTGGGTGATCAGGCTGGTGTTGCTAAGGTCACTAGAGGCGCCGTGTTTGTGAGTCTCCAGACTGCGTTGAACTACGTCGCAGGATTGGTCTTCTACATGATGGCCGCCCGACTGCTTCCGGGAGAGGACATCGGTTCTCTGTCGATGCTCACCTTCGGCTACTACGCCTTCCTCCTGATCGCGACAACGCCAACAGCTCTATCTCTGCCATCTGCCGCCGTGAAGTACATCTCGGAGTATGTGGGTAGGGGAGAGCCTGAGAAGGCGAGTTCCGTCGCCTCTGCCATGGCGAGGTTTATCCTGGGGCTCTCGGCAGTGGCTCTTGTGGTTGCGGTTGTCCTCTCGAGCTTCTTCTCTTCGATCCTCTGGGGGACCTCCAGTGGTGGGATGGTCTTTGCGCTAGCCTTCGTGGCTGCCTTCTTGGCGGTCGTCCGCACGACCTACCTGTCCTTTCTCCAAGGGTTGCAGCGGTTTGGGAGGTACGCGGTGGCTGGATTCACCCCAATCCTTGTCGGGCGGACGGCTGGGGTCGTCCTCATAATCCTCGGGTATGGTCTGCTCGGCGTCTCGGCGGGTTGGCTTCTCGGCGATCTGACAGGTCTCGCGATCTCGCTCTCACTGTTTGTAGGGCTCCTTCCCAGGTCTAAGAGGGTCCACGAGCTCAAGCCCCTAATCGCCTTCGGCGCACCCGTGCTGGTTTTCACGTCGATCTTCCTGTTCCTTGACTGGGTTGACAGGGTTCTATTTCTGGGATTGACCTCCAATCTCTCCGACCTCGGAGTCTACGACCTCGCCATAAGAGGGGCTCAGACCCTCTCGATCGTCTGGATGGCGGTCAGCGTCACCGTGTTTCCAGCCCTCTCGAACCTGTATGGCAGGAGCGGCAAGGAGGGCTTCGGGGAGGCCCTGAAGCTCTCATCCCGCTACCTAGCCTACCTGATCTTTCCGGTGGCTATGGGCTTGGCGGCGATGTCCGGGACCGCCATGGCTATACTCTTCGAGACTAGGTACCCGAGCGGGATAACCGCCCTTTCGGTCCTCGCCCTGGCTACAATCCCCTGGGCCTTCGGCATGATGGCTACATCCGCCCTCCAAGCGCTGGGACAGACGAGGCTTTTCATCAGGATCGGGATTGTAGCGATGGGCCTCGACATTGCGGTTGTGGTCCTAGCAACTCCTTGGCTCGGGGTGATCGGGGCGATGCTCGGCAGGGCGGCTATGATGATAGCCTTCTTCCTCCTCTCGAGCCACGCCCTGAGGAGGCAGATAAGGTTCCGCCTTGACACGGAGTCTCTTTGGAAGGGAGGTTTAGCCGCGGCGTTGATGGCTGTCTGCGTTGGCGTTCTTGAGTTTGTGGTTCTCGGCAGGTTCGTCTCATCAGCCCCCCTCAGGGCGGTGTTGGAGATAGGGTCAGGTTTGGCGGTCTACGGAGTCGCGGCTGTCGGGCTTCGAGCTCTTAAGCACGAGGACTTCGCTCTGGCTAGAAGGGTCTTGCCTCAGGCAGTGAGCCCTCTGTTAGGGGTGCTAGAGCGGCTGACGGTTAGGTGAGTTCGAGCCTTCCGCGACGCTTGAACGCAGCAAACTCTAAATCCCTTCTCTCTTTTCTGAGTCACGGGAGCTGATCCTTGTCCCTCCAGTTCTACTTCCTCGCCTACAAGCCGCCGGCTCGAGCTCTCGACCGGGTAAACCTGAGCAATCAGCTGAGGAAACTGGGCTGCTCTAGACTCCACTACTCCTTCTGGAAGGTTCCTCGGAAGGCTGTGCGCCAGGCTTTGGATGTTGTCCGCTCCGCCGATCCCATCGTTCTAAGGAGATCTAGGGATGTCACTTTGCCGAGGGTGGATCGTTCAAAAGGTGTCTACGACCTGGGCAGCCTGACGGTCTTTGCGTACCATGTGGGAGTGTTGAGACCTGGGGTGAGGACCCTTGTGGTGAGAATGCTCGGGAGGATGCCCCACATTCGGCTGGGTAAGTCGCTGTACGTCGTGCCTCACATCAGGTCCTCCAAGCACGACGCGTTTAAGGGCAGGATTCTTCTTCCGGAGGACTTCTTTGACGCTCTGAGAAGGCTCAACGTGGAGACCCACAGGTTGATGTACATGAAGGTTGTTTACCCGAGCTCGCAGCAAGTCCTGTACGAGCGGCTTATCGGTGGACAGGTGAAGGTGGGGCACGCGCTCCTTAGGAGGTCGCGTCTGCTGATGAAGCAGGTCAGGTCTTCCTCTGCTGGGGCGACGTTGAGGTCGAGGAAGATCCTGAGCGGGTTGAAGACGCGATACCAGGCGTTGAAGGGTGTGGCGTACTACCTGTACAAGACTGTGAGAGTCGATTTGAGGCCCATGCTCAGGGATGTCTATCACTCTATTGTCGCCTGTAAGAGAGCTTTGGACGCTCGGGGCTAATCCTGCGCTTTTCAATTGTGGCAGAACCTCACGCTGATTCCTCGAATCTTCTTCTGAAAATACGTCCAAATAGGGTCGTTTTCTTGAATAGACCTTTAAAAATGGGATAGATCTCGCGGAGAGTCCATATTTAGACGGATTTTGCGCATTTAGCCTCCTTAGTAGTTGATTCAACCGAGGCGTCATTCTTAAGTACTTTCTAGTAATCGCACTTCAGCGAAACCGCTCGTTCTGAGGAGGTTTGCCGATGGAAGAAGAAGAGTGGGGCGGAGAAGAAGAGTGGGGAGAAGAGGGTGAGGAAGAGGAGTGGGACGAAGGGGACGAGTGGGAAGAAGAGGAGGAGTGGTAGCCCCTTCAAACCCCGTTTTTTAGGTCACCTTTCGGTTTCAGATTTTGCGTAAGCGGTTGCGCGATCCTGTTCTCGCTGGAGAGTCTGGCTGATGGTTAGGGTGGTTGTCCTTGACAGCGAGCGGTGCAGATCGAAAGACTGTGGCACTGTCTGCTACCGCTTCTGCCCTATGGTTCGCAGCAAGGTCGAGGCGATCACCTTTCCCCGGGGCGCGGAAAAGCCCGTCATCACCGAGGCCCTCTGCTCAGGCTGCGGGATCTGTGTTAGGAAGTGTCCGTTTAAGGCTCTCTCCGTTGTGAACCTCGCAGACGAGCTGCAAACCGAGTGCAGCCACAGGTTCGGACCGAACACCTTCAAGCTCTTCAGGCTTCCAACCCCCAAGCCCAGCTCCGTGACAGGGTTGATAGGCAAGAATGGCATAGGAAAGACAACGGCTCTGAAGATCCTCTCCGGTGAGATCAAACCGAACCTCGGAGAATTCGAGAGCCCCCCCGACTGGCGGGAGATAACCCAGCACTACCGCGGCTCCTCGCTCCAAGACTACTTCGAGGGGCTGATCACCAGAAAGCTCAGGGTTGTGTACAAGCCCCAGTACGTGGACAAGATCCCCCAAGCGGTCTCGGGGAAGGTTGGGACCCTCCTCCGCAAGGCTGACAAGACCGGCAGGCTATCCCGCATCGCGGACAGGCTCCAGCTGAAGAACATCAACGATAGGCCACTCGATGTTCTGAGCGGCGGCGAGCTGCAGCAGGTCGCCATCGCCGCTGTCGCTGTTCGGGATGCCGATGTCTATCTGTTCGACGAGCCTTCGAGCTACCTCGACATCAAGCAGCGCCTCGAGGTGGCGAGGGTCATCAGAGGTTTGGCTGAGGAGGGGAAGACGGTCGTCGTGGCTGAGCACGACCTCGCGGTCCTCGACTATCTCTCGGACCAGGTCTGCATACTCTACGGGGACCCCGGGGTCTACGGGATAATCTCCAAGGCTCACGGGGTTCGGACCGGGATCAACATCTACCTCGACGGCTACCTTCCAGAGGAGAACATGCGCTTCAGGAACGAACCGATCAAGTTCCACATCAAGCCCGCGGTGACCGCGTGGGGGGGCTTCGCCGTCCGGCTCTCATGGGACGAGCTGAAGAAGTCGTATCCAAAGTTCGGGATGAGCGTCAAGCCCGGAGAGATCCACGAGGGTGAGGTCATCGGAATCCTGGGGTCCAACGGGACGGGTAAGACCACCTTCCTGAAGCTCCTGGCCGGCGTTGAGAAGCCCGATCCGGACTCAGCTCCGGTGCAAGAGGGTCAGAGCATAAGCTACAAGCCCCAGTACATAGCCGCCGACTACGAAGGAAATGTCGAGTCGCTGCTTCGCGCGGTCGCGAAGGAGGGATTCGGCACCGGGTGGTATGAGTCCGAGATCGTGCAGCCGCTCGGCGTGCAGAGGCTGATGGATCGGAGTGTGGCGGAGCTCAGCGGAGGGGAGCTCCAGAGGGTAGCCATCGCGGCCTGCCTCTCCCAGAAGGCTTCGATCTACCTCCTCGACGAGCCGAGCGCGTACCTGGATGTTGAGGAGCGGCTGGCTATGGCTAGGGTGATAAGGAGAATCGTGGAGAGCCGGGGGGTGACTGCTTTCGTCGTTGAGCACGATGTCTCAGCCCAGGACTTCATAGCGGACAGGATTGTGGTGTTCAAGGGCGAGCCAGGTCTGCACGGCTTGGCTGAGTCTCCAGCGAACTTGAGGGATGGGATGAACTCGTTCCTGAAGGACATGAACGTCACTTTTCGAAGGGATCCCTCCTCAGGGAGACCGAGGGTGAACAAGGAGGGTTCCAAGATGGACAGGCGTCAGAAGGAGCTCGGCGAATACTATTACGCGGCTCCCACCGAGGAGGAAGGGTGAGGGCGCGCTTTACTCGGATGCAAAGTCTTACATTCCCTCCTCGAAAGATTAGCACCCCGAAAGCCACGGTTTTGAGGTTGAACCGAGTTGAGCTCAACATCGATTAGGGTGCCTCTGATACTCGTCAACTTCAAGACGTACAGCCAGTCGACTGGGGCGAACGCTCTGAAGCTGGCTCAGACAGCCGAGCGAGTCAGCTTGGAGACGGGCGTCTGCGTTGTCGTCGCTCCTCAGTTCACCGATATTGCACAGATCTCCCGTTCGGCAAAGGTGCCGGTCTTCGCGCAGCACATCGACCCGGTCGAGTTCGGCAGCTTCACGGGGCACATTCTGCCCGAGTCCGTCAAGGAAGCCGGGGCGGTCGGCACGCTGATAAATCACTCTGAGAGGAGGCTGGAACTGTCCCAAATCGACGGAGCCGTGAAGAGAGCGCGGAGTCTAGGCCTTTACACCTGTATCTGTTCGAACAATGTTGACGTGAGCACTGCTGTGGCGGCGCTGAGACCTGACGCCCTAGCCGTTGAACCGCCCGAGCTGATCGGGTCCGGAATCTCGGTCTCGAAGGCGAAGCCTGAGGTTGTCACGGAGACCGTTGCCGCCGTGAGAAAGGTGAACCCGAAGGTCACGATACTATGTGGAGCGGGGATAACCAAGGGCGAAGACGTTATGGCGGCGCTCAGGCTGGGCACTGAGGGCGTCCTAGTGGCTAGCGGGGTTGTGAGAGCTGCGGATCAGCATCAGGCCCTGTTGGATCTGGCGAAGGCCACAAAGGCTGTCTGACCCACTCACGATTTCTTCTCTTCCTGTTCGAGCGCCCACCCGACCGCCTCTCTGAGCCCGAAGGAGTAGCCTGAGGCACAGACATGGTCGGCTTCCCTCTTCACCCTCTCGGGTGAGTTTGCGAGCGCTACGCCATAGCTGGCGACTTTGAACATCTCGATGTCGTTCAGCCCGTTGCCCACCGCTACGAACGCCTTCGCGTCCTTCTCTAGTAGTTCGGCTGATTTGACGAGGGCCGCCCCCTTGTTAGCTCTCGCGTCGAGGATGTGATAGACGACGCCGGTGTCGACTAGGCGCACCCCCAACCCCTTTTCTGCCAGTATGCTCTCCCCGAGTTTCAGATCGAACGAGCGGTCGAGCATGATGTCCGTGTACCTGACCGAGTGGTGGGTCTCCCGAACCTTCACCTGATCCCCAAGACGCTCCTTGAGAACCGCCAGCCCCGCCTCAGCCCTCGCCTTCTCCGCCAGCATGATGGGTCTCTGCATGAGGAGGCCCACGACTCCGCCGTTCTCGGCTATCAGCACCTTGCTTGTTCCCACGAAGATGCTCAGAGCCGCGGTGACGCAGTACGACCTCCCGCTTGCCAGGACGACCTCGTGCCCCGTGGAGCGGAGCCACCTGATGATCTGAATCGCGTCGATGTCGAGGAGTCCCTGACGGTCCGTGATGGTCCCGTCAATATCGAGGACGAAGCCTTCGATGGGCAAGAGTCGCTTCCCCCGATGACTTCAGGCTCATAGAGGTCGCCTGCCAATTTGAACTCTCGGGTCGAGGCAACGCATATTTATGTCGGGCGAGAGGTTTGGGTTGTCAGGGCCCGTAGCCCAGTTAGGATAGGGCGCTGGCCTCCGGTTAGCTTAGGAGAGAGCCGGCGGTCGTGGGTTCGAGTCCCACCGGGCCCGCCAACCTCTGCGCGCACACACCGAAGAGCGGCGATCTTCATCTTTGGAGGAGTTGTAGGAGTATTCCGTTGGGGTCTTTGAAGAAGGCGATGGTGTTGCCCACGGAGGTTCGCCACGGTTCAGAGTCAAAGACCACGCCCTTCTCCTTTAGCTCCTTGTATGTCTTCCAGATGTCGTCCACCTTGATGGCTATGTGCTTCATTCCGAGATCCTGCTCACCCAGCTCCTTCGAGGTGGTTTTCTCCTTGGGGGCGAAGACCTCAAGCCTCGCTTGTTCTGCTTCGAGGAACTGTACCACTCTTGTGGGCGTCTCAGCCCTTTCAGTTGGCTTGAAGCCGAGTTTGGCGTAGAAGTCGATCGTCTCTTGGAGGTCTCTCACCGTGATGGCGACATGATCTATGAGCTGAATCATTACCTGGACACCATCATTAGATCAATGCTGAGGATCATTTAAATGTGCCCGCCAATTTTCCCCAACGTCGACCGTGAAAGTTTCGGTCGAAACATTCGGGCTTTTTTCAGCTGCACAGTCGCCACGTAGAGTTTGACTACCCTCGTTCGGATGCTTTGCCTTAAAACACATCGACATGGCGTCAGGACAGAAGCCCTGCGAGTCTTCAGACGCGCACTCCGATGACCCGGCGGTGCTCAGATTAGACGAGTATCCTCTGGTGAATCAACTTCGCTAAGATGGCCAAGGTCACTAACGTGATGCCGATGAACAACCTAGTGTTGCGGGCTCTCTTGGATATCACTACCTCTCCCGTAGCGTATAGAAGCAAAGTCCCGAATACTAGACCCACGCCCGCGCTCAATATCAGCAAAGGCACGCTCTCCCATAGAGGAGGCAGACCGTTGACAAGCCATCTGTACCAGGTGTGGATGCTAGTGCTCACAGAAAAGAGGACAGTGTAAACTACGGGATGGTAGAAGATGCGGCGAAGAGTAGCCCAGCCGTAGGGCCTGTCCATCGGCTTCTCACCCAGTCCTCCCATCTCCCAGAATCATGCTTGATGGAATTGGCTCTTCTAAACTTTGCCATCGCACTTGGAAGCAAAGATGGCGGGAGCGCGGAAGGAGACAGCGCCTTCGACTGGGGTGATCTTCAACCCATAATCATTAATACCGTTCCGCAGCAGCGTATCTTTTGATGGGACCATGAGCGCAACTGAGATGGGTAGCATTCCTAGGGACAAGATCATGTTACGAGAGATCGTCCACGTCTGCGTCGTGGTGCGGGACGTAGAGAAGACGGCGAAGGCCATCTCCGAGAAGCTCGGCATCGGTCCCTTCCGAATAAGGGTCATCAAGACTCCATCGTCGAGAGCCAGCGTACGCGGCAAGCCTGTGGACTACACCCTAAAGTTCGGCCACGCGAAGGTCGGCCCGATCTACCTTGAGCTGGTACAGACCCTGGAAGGGAAGACGATCTACCAAGAGTTCCTAGAGAAGCACGGGGAGGGGATACACCACATCGGCGTGCCCACACCGCTGCCTTTCGAGGACGAGTTCAAGAAGTGGCAGAAGCTCGGGATCAAACCCCTGCAGGTGAACAGGATGGAGGACCCCGAGGAAGGATGGGCTTACATGGACACCCAAGACATCGCCGGATGCATAATAGAGATGCTCAGCTTCAGAAGATATCAGTGAAACTTTCTCTCGTTCTGGCGTGCTTTTTTCTCTCACGCATCTTTCCGCCAACCGCGCCCGGCATCTCAACGAACTTTGAACGAAGTTGGCTCGATCCTAGGTTTCGCGGAAAAGCCTCGCTAGCGCTCTGCGCCGCCACACGAGACTAGGCTCAGTCTTCGGCGACTACCTGGTTTCTGAGGGTGCCTATCTTCTCGATCGTAGCCTCCACGACATCACCGGGCTTCAGGAAAACAGGGGGGACTCTTCCGATTCCTACCCCTCCGGGTGTTCCCGTGGTGACGATGTCTCCAGGCTCCAGGGTCATGCCAGCGGAAAGGAGATGGACGATGCGCGGGATCTTGACGATGAGGTTTCCTGTGTTGGACTTCTGCCTCACCTCTCCGTTCACCTTCAGCTCCATGCTCAAGCGGTGGGGGTCAGGGACCTCGTCCTTTGTCACGAGGTACGGACCCATGGGGGCGAAGGTGTCCAGCCCCTTTCCTCTGAAGACCCCCACATCGAACTGGAGGTCCCTCGCGCTCACATCGTTGAAGACCGTGTATCCCGCAACGTACTCGTACGCCTCCTCCTCGGGTATGTACTTCCCCCCTCTGCCGATGACGAAGGCGAGTTCGATCTCGTAGTCCAGCTTCTCCGTCACCCTAGGATGGACAATCGGGTCGTAGGGCCCTACGACGGCTGTGGGGGGCTTGGTGAAGGGGGAGGGCAGGTCCTTCGGAGGAGGCGGAATGGGCGTTCCACGGGTCTTGGAGATCTCCAAGACATGGTCGGCATAGTTCATGCCCAGGCAGAAGACGTTCTTCCTCGGCCTTGGGATCGGGGAGGCGATGCTCACCGAGCTCAGTTTGTGGGCGATCCCCGTCTTCTCACTCTCATCCAGCCTCTCCACGTACTCGAGCGCTACCCTAGCCGCGTCCAAGGCCCCCATCCCCCTGTCCAGAAAAGAGAGCATGTCTGGTGGCAGGGCCCTATTCGCCAACTTCTTAGGCGCGTCCTCTCCCCGCTCTTCCCACAGATACCTCGCGTAACCCCTGTTCAGATCGACGACACTGTCACCCAGGAGAGCCCCAAGCCTAAGCCTCCTCCCGATTCGATAGGTCAGTAGTTTCAAACCGTAACTCCCTTCTCTCCAGACGCTATTTGGGACTACTAGCTTTTTTGTCATTAGCACGGGATAGAGGCTTCGCCAATCTTAGCAAGGTCACTCTCCGGCGGTTCTTTGTTGTTTCGCTCAGGAAGCAACTCGAGCATCAAAGCACCCAAGTCAGAGTTGGAGTCTCACTCGGACGCATCTCTCCGCAATGCGATCCGCAATTTGACTTCGACCGTCTTTAAGGATATCAACATTGATAGAACAATGAAAATACATAAAGTCTTGAAATACGCGTATTCTTCACAAGTTTTAAATACATACTGAACGTCTTATGCATTACTACATAAAAATATGCATTATGATGTAGGACTTGAGAGTTGAGGATCGTGACCAGGAAAAGATCCAGGCTGGAGATCTACCTAGACGTCCTGCACGTGGTAAAGAGCGGAGCCCAAAAGCCAACCCACATAATGTACAAAGCCAACCTGTCGAACAAACCCCTGCAAGAGATACTGAGGTCGCTTGTGAATCAAGGGCTCATCATCTTGGTAGAGGACGAAAGAAGCTCAAGAAGACACCAGATCACGGATAGAGGGGCGCTGGCTCTGGGATACTTCATGAAGACAAAGGAACTGCTGACGATCAAGCTGGGCGAGGGCTATTCTAACAAGCCCTTAGCCCAGTTGGAGTGACTGACCGCCTCAGGAAATAGCAGTGGAATGTCCCTGAAGCTTATCCTCCCCTTCTTCACCCTCTCCTGAGGGAGATTCAGCTCGGCGCACAACCAGAGCTTGGCTTCGTCAGGATCGACCTGAGAAGTCAACTGGACCACGTGCTCCTTCGCGGACAGATCAATCTTCGACGTTTCCAGGCCCACTCCCAACCCGCAGCTGAGCCGCTTCTCGAAGAAGAACAGCAGATCGGTGAGGCTCTTCACGGAGAGCCTGTCGAGGGTGAGCCCGTCTTCATCCTGCCTAAAGTGGAGTCTTATCCTTGGGAGAAGCTCCGAGTACCTCTGGATCCCCTCGTCAGATATCGAGTTCACCTGGAAGGTATCCTCGTCCGCATCGAACGTGACCAGCCGCGCCCTCGAGCTCTTCTCCTTGAAGTCAGCCCAGTCCGCGTACTGCATAGAAGAGGTCGGCGTAGCAGCCTTTTGGGCAGTCTCCTTGGCGCCGGCAGGCTCGTTCACAAGTTTCTCAAGCTTCTGAACTAGTCCGTCCAACGATTTTTCGTATTCCTTCAGAACATTCATAATCAAGTCGAAAGCGTCTATTTTACCCTGATATTCAGAATCCGAGCTCATCACTCATTTGCCCCTTCTAACCAACAGATTCCGGCAATATCTGAGGTTACACCACTTTTAAGCGGTGTGAAGAATAAGTACAGATTCTCCCAACAATCGCACCTAGAGTGTTTACTTCGAGCTCGAAGGTGAAAGCCTCTCGAAGACCGATTTCGAGAGCGGAGTTGATACTTCGAGTGTGATCCTCGCCTCCTCAGTGCTTTCCATGCAATGCTTCAAACTCTCACGAATCTCTGGACCATTGGCATCCTCGTTTCGTGCGAGCCTACTGAAGACAGCCGTATAGTTATGGCTTAAGACCCGCGCTCCACTCTTCTCAGCCGCACTTGGCCCAGGATCCTGCTTGGCTTCGACGACGGACCGGCTCACCGAGGACCCTTCCTCGTTTGACGAATCGATGTCCTTTTCGCCGGTCGCTCCTCCGAAAGCTCGTTTATAGATCACGCTGTACTCCGCAGGTTTGCTGGCGGGAGCGGTTCCGATTACTTTAGAAAAGACTCTTTCGAAGTCCGAGGTTATCTTGGGCGTTGTCTGGGAGTCCTCGATGCGTCGGCGAAGACTTGGCGTCGAGGGACTTTCGATCCTGTTTGAGACTACTTCCTCCGAGTCTACGCCGCTGTTTGCGACGGTAGATGGGTCCGCCGGCGAAGAAGCACTCTGCACGGGTCGGCTTTTTCCGGGGTTTGACACTGTCAAGGTACTCTCTTCACTCGTAACCGCCATCAACACGCTCAAACAAAAAAGACGGGAAGGGAGCTGTTCACACTCTAGAACAGCTTCTTGGGCCACAATCCTCTTGACGAATCCTTAGACAGGAACGCGCTTTCGACGCCCGTCAAGCAGACGAAGACGTGAGCGGTGTCGTCCATGGCTGGGTTGACCTTCGCGCCCCAGACAATCTTAGTCTTCGGCGAGATCGTGCGCGTCACCAGCTCCCCTGCGTGGTAGACCTCCGAGAGGGTCATATCCTCGCCACCCGAGACGTGGACAAGGACACCATAAGCCTTCGTGATGTCGTTCACATCCAGCAGCTGTCCCTCGAGCGCGATCTTGACAGCCTTCTCGACCTTCTCCTCTCCCTTGCCGTATCCCGCTCCGATGGCCGCGATGCCCCTCTTCTCCGTGATCGCCTTGAGATCCATGAAGTCCAGGTTGATCAGGCTCGCGGTCGTGATGGTCTCCGTTATGTCCTTCACGAACACCCCGACGAGTTCGTTGGCCACTCCCAAGCCCTGCTGGAACGATAGATCACCAGCGACCCGGACCAGCTTGTTGTTGTCGATGACGACCACCGTGTCGCACGTCTCTCGAAGCCTCTTTATCCCCTTGCGGGCGGTCTCCATCCGGACTCTCTCCACGGCGAACGGGAGGGTAATCACGCCCACTAGCAGAGGCACTCTACCCTTCAGAGTCTCCGACAGAGCGCACGAAACGCCTGTGCCGGTACCACCGCCAAGCCCCGCGACGAGGAAGACGATCCTCGAATTCTCCAGCTCCTTCAACACCGCCTCTTTGCTCTCCCTGAAAGACTCTTCACCCTTCTCCATGTAGCCACCGCAACCCAAGCCGCGCGTAGTCCTTTCACCTATGAGAATCCTCTTGTCCGCCTTGGTTATCGCGAGGTGGTTCGCATCCGTGTTTACGGCTAGGAGCCTTCCACCAACCATGCCCCGCTCCTTGATCCACGAGACGATGTTTGAACCGGCGCCTCCGAGACCTATCACCGAAACAGTGGGTTTTGCAAGTCTTGCGTACTCTTCGATCTTCTCCTGTTCTGGCTGCACTTGGTAGTTTTCTTCCAACTGAGTTTCCATACAGTCACCGCAAACTAATAGATTTTGTATATAACTAAACGGTTGTGAATGCAAATTCGATATGGAAAGATAGTAGAACAAATAGAAATCCGCAATATGTATTTCAAATCACGACGCTCAGTACAGAACCTGAGCATCCACCGTGTCTCTGACGGGTTTTCCTCAAAATCCCCTGAAAATTCTCAAGAGTAAGCACTTGGACCCGGAGCAGAAGAGGACAGACTAACCCCGACGCTGCCCCGTGAGCAGCGCCTCAAGCCTGAGAACCGCGGGCAAGAGGTGGCATCCCCTCTTCCTACCACACCCGCGCCTAGACTCGTGGTAGGAGCAGCTCCTACAGGACCATATTGTATACATGGGCGAGGTCTGTGTTTCACATATAGACTAATAATCTTTACTCCAGCCTCACTCTTACGGTTGCTCGGCTCTTCACTAGCCTTCAAGCGAGCCGTAACGAGCCTAGACGAGTCCCCTAGAGCTCTTTGAACACTTTCTGAGCAGCGCCCAAAGTCTCCTCAGCTTCCTCCATGCTCCCCACCCCGACCATAGACACCGGGACACCAATCTCATGAAAGACGTACCGGAATGCTCTTGCAGGTTCCACCCTCCCCCCACCTAGGGGCTTTATCGCTATCACAGGTTTCTTAGCCCTCCGAATCGCCTAGACCGCGAGCCTCTGATTTGGGAACATGTATATCCCAGCCTCGTTGATGGGGGTTAGGTAGCCGTCAACTCGAACCTTTGCCTCCTCCGCCATCGGAACTATGAGACCAGCGTAATGCGTACCCAAGAAGAAGTTACCAATTCTCCTCCTCACCAGTTCAGACACCTCGCTAAGCTCGTCGAACCTCCGAGCGAGGACCAAGAACTCGATCCCGGCGTGCGAGGCGTACAACGGCACTTTGAAGTCTCGATACTGGTTCAACAGGGCGTCCAGTTTCTCGTAGTCAACCGTAACACTCTTCCACTCTGGAGGAGGAGCTACGGGTAACGCCGTCGCCTTCCGGACGAACTTGTCTAGGTCCGCTTTCGTCGCCCTTCTACGCTCAAAACCATAGCGGACTATCGGGTCTTCGCGCCACAATGCGGGGAACTGTCTCTCAGCCAGTCTGAGGCTCAGCCTGTACACGTACTCAGCCGTCTCGGGCTGGACGTTTGTCGGAACGCCGGAGCCAAGGACGAGAGCGATCTCGGTATCCAGTTCTTCCATGGTGATTCTCAAGGCTTCCAAGTGCCACTCGCTAAGCTTCGTCTCGGAGGGAACCCTCCTCGAAGCCGTCAGACCGAAGCGTTGGACGACGGGCTTCATCAGCTCGACCATGCTTCGAGGGCCGTTCCACCTCCTGAGGTACTGCTGGTCTCTCTCCCAGCTCGTGTAGGTGACCCCATCGTAGGGGTGCTGCCCAAGAACAACCCGGGGAACCTTTCTTCCCGAGATCTCCACCAGCGGGAACTTTGAGCTTTGGACATATCCTTTCAAGGGCTACCGACCAAGAACAAATGTTGGGGAGGCGGTATTTCTGTCTCTCGAATCGGCATCAGCCCGGCAAGGGATGCGGGAGGGAAATCCCGTTAAGCCCTCTGCACAAGAGGAAGAAAACTGTTAAGCACCCGATCCAGCAATCATTAGCAAGCTCCTTCTCGGAGTGACTCGAGCTTGGATAAGCACGTTCAGGTCATCATGGAGAAGTGCACGGGATGTAGGCTGTGCGAGCTCGCCTGCTCCCTGGAGAAGACCTCGGAGTTCAACCCTAGGAAGTCGAGGATAAAGGTCACGCTCGTTGACATGCCGGAGATACCCGTACCCCTCCTGCTCGACTCCTGCGACTACTGCCAGGGCGACCCGGAGTGTGTGAAGTTCTGCCTGCCGGGAGCGCTCATCTGGAAGGAGATGGAGAAGGCCCCGCGCCGCCCACCTGTGTCCGAGGCGAAGAAGATAGCCGTCGCCTGGTTCGCCTCTGTTAACAAGTAGGGGGTGGATGACTTGGCGCGCGTCAAGGTCAAGACCTTCTCGAACATAAGGGCCGTGATCGGTGCGGAGGTCGTCGAGGTGGAGGTCAAGAAGCCCGAAACGGTGGGAGAACTTTTCGAGACGCTCTACAGGAAGTACGGAAGAGCTCTCAAGGACCAGATATGGGACAAGAACACGGGCGAGATCGCCCCCTTCCTGATCAAGCTCAACGAGAGGATCATCCGGTCGACCTACGACCTCGACACCCCGATCAGAGACGGAGACGAGATAGCGATCATCTTTCCGGTTGGAGGTGGATAGAACATGGCTGGAAAGTTCAAGCACGGAGGATACATCGGACAGCTCCTGAGGGTTGACCTCACAAGGGAGCGGGTACGGAAGGAGCCACTCAAGGAGGAGTGGGCTCAGGACTTCGTCGGTGGCGCCGGGCTGTCAGCCCGGATCCTGTACGAGGAGATACCGGCGAAAGCCGAGCCCCTCGGACCAGAGAACGCGATGACCATCATGACCGGTCCCCTCATCGGAACGATAATACCGACCGCATCCCGATCCTGCGTGTGCAGCAAATCGCCCTACACAAAGTCCTTCTTCCACAGCATCTTCGGAGGGTACCTGGGAGCAGAGTTGAAGTTCGCCGGGTACGACGGCGTCATCATCAGGGGCAAAGCCAGAAAGCCATCTTACATCTGGATAGACGACGAGAACGTCGAGATCCGCGACGCGTCTCACATCTGGGGCAAGGACTCCTTCCGAGCCCAGAAGACGCTCAGAAAAGAGATCAGGGACGAGGAGATCCACATAGCCACCATCGGCAACGCGGGTGAGAAGGGTGCGCCCTACGCGATGGTGCTTTGCGACATGCGAGCCTCTGGGCGCGGCGGAATGGGCGCGGTTATGGGCTCAAAGCTTCTGAAGGCGGTCGCCGTGAGGGGCACGGGCTCCGTAACTGTACCAGACAAGGAAAAAGTCCTCGAGGTAGCGCATAGACTCAATCACATCTTGAAGACCACGCCGGCTGTTCAGGGGCTATCCCAGTTCGGAACACCACGTGGCGTACTCGCACTGAACGAGGCTGGAATTCTGCCAACCCGGAACTGGCAGACGGAGGTTTTTGAAAACGCCAAGCGGCTCTCCGCAGAGACGATGCGGGAGAGGGTCGTGAAGGGAGATCGCGCATGTTTCGCATGTTCCGTGAACTGTACCAAGTACAGCGTCGTGCCCTCAGGCTCATACAAGTCCGTTATCAACGGTGTAGACTACGAGACCATATATGCTCTGGGAAGTTGCTGCGGCGTGGACAGCATCGAGGCGCTCTGCAAAGCCGACGAGATCTGCGACGAGTACGGCATAGACATAATCTCGGCTGGAATTTCAGTTTCTTGGGCGATGGAGTGCTACGAGAAGGGGATACTCACCAAGAAGGGCACTGACGGCATCGACCTGAAGTTCGGAGACGCGGACGCCATGCTCCACACCCTCGAAAAGATAGGGCGGCTCGAGGGCTTCGGAGCGCTCCTAGCCAAAGGCACACGCGCCGCCTCGGAGATAGTCGGAAAGGGCAGCGCCCGCTTCGCGATCCAGAACAAGGGCATGGAGTTCCCGGGTCACACCTGTCGACCGCTCCTTGGAGCCGCTGTCGGATACGCGACCGGCCCGAGGGGAGCGAGCCACCACGACATCCGACCCACAGGCGAGAAGATGGGGCTAGTCGACCGGAAGAACCCCGAGGGAAAGGGCGCGTACGCAGCCGAGATCAACCACTGGCTGATCCTCTGCGACTCCATGCTCCTCTGCCACCTCCCCGAAACCATCTGGGGGCCCATCAAGATCAGCCAGAACGTGATCGACGCGCTGAACGCGGTCACCGGCTGGAGCCTCGGATACGAAGAGGCGCGGAGGACGGCGGAGAGGCAGTGGAACATGATCCGATGCTTCTCAGCCCGGGAGGGCTTCACGAGGGAAGACGATCAGCTGCCTTGGAGGTTCACCGAGGAGCCGATTCCCGAGGGACCGATGAAGGGCAGCGTCGTGCCCAAGCCGGTCCTGGAGAGGATGAAGGACGACTACTACCAGTATCGAGGCTGGGACAAGAAGACCGGCAACCCCACAAAGGAGAAGCTAAAGGAGCTGGGGCTCGACTTCGCTGTCAAGGACGTCTGCTGATCAAAGGAAAACCCCAACCACCCCTTTCCTCCACGCAACCGGCTTCTCCAGTGTCCCAGCTCTAGTGGGGTTATCTTGCTTTAGCGAAGGAAAGAGCAGGAACTTTAGTACATAGCATAGCAAGACTTTCTCAACAGAGTAATGATCTCTAAGCCCTCGTTGATACCGGAATCGGCTTTTGTATCTTGTCTCTTTCCTGTTCTGCTATCTGCAGGGAGAGCTGCCTCTCGTATTCGATCAGCATTTTGACGATCGGGTTCTCCAGGTTGACCTTGTACAGGGTGGCTCGCCCAATCTTTCGCGTTGGGGCAACCAAGCCGAGCTCCTCAAGGTCCCCGAAGTACTTGTAGAAGGTGAGCTTGCTCATCCCCAGGGCTTCCACGATCTCCTTCTTCGTGAAATCATTGAGTTTGTAGTCCAGCAGGTAGTCCAGAATCCTCAGCTTCGGCGAGCTGCCCAAAGCCCGGATCAAGAGCGAATCGTACTCCATCTTTTCCTACGGTCTCCCCATTCTCTCATAGAAGCTCTTCATGTCTTCCTCCAAGTCTTCTATATCGTATTGGGCTGGCATCTTCCTTAGCCTCAGGTATTCCATCATCTCCCTTACAGACACATTTGCATCCATGGCAGCCCTTTCCAGAGTTATAGAGCCCTCAGCGTAAAGTCTGGCTGCGTACTCCTTCTTCCAGTCTGTTACAGCCTTGTAGAGTAGCTTTCTCAGCACCGTTGAGCGGTCCGCCTGCTCCACACCCTCTATCTTCTTTATGTCTGCCACCAACGACCCAGGAAGCCTTGCGGCAACCATTTCCTCCTTCTTCATTTCGCCACCTTCTTCGCTCTCTTGATCACATCGGTTATAACATCTGTGGATATCCACATCACCCTCGTCAGCCTAGTTAAGTCCTCGACCAACTCATCATAACTGATGAGGTTCTTTACAAACGCCTCGTACAAGACGATTAACGTGCCCGTGTAATCTAGGTCCCAACTCTTCGCTAAGGCTCTAGCCTCCTTATCGGACAGTGAAGCGCTTCAGAATCAGTCTTGCATACGCCTAGCCCCGGAACTGGAAGAGATGTAACAAGTTCACATGATCGGTTATCTTCAGGTCCCGAGGGGATAACGGGTACTAAAATTTACCTATCCCTTCTGACATTGATTCGGGAGGATTCTTGATGGAGATAACAGACGTGAAAACAACCCTCATCACGATTCCCTTCAGAGAGCCCGTCAGGGTCTCGATGGGCATAGACAGCAGAATCTCGGCAGTCATAATCGAGCTGGAGACTGACGAGGGCATCACAGGCATCGGCGAAACCCGCTACTCCGAAAGAACAGACGCCATGATACACAACGAGATCAAACAACTGGTCATCGGCAAAGACCCATTCGACCTAGAGAGAGTCGTCAAACACTACCTAGGGTCCGGCCGTGGGCTCTGGTGGCTCGAGGCAGCAAATTACGCGGTCGGCGGTGTGGAAGCAGCGTGTTGGGATGTCATGGGGAAGGCCTCGAGGCAGCCTGTGTACAAGCTGATGGGTGGGTGCTACAGGGAGAGGGTTCCAGTTACGGCGTTCCTCGGCATAGATACACCCGATCGGGTCGTCAAGGAGGCTATCCGGGCGGTCGAGCAGGGGGTTGGCACGCTGAAGCTTAAGGTCGGCCGTGATCCGGTCGAGGACATCGAGATTGTGAGGCAGGTTCGGGATGCGGTGGGGTATGGGGTCGAGATCAGGGTCGACCCCAACCAGGCTTGGTCCCCGCCAACGGCGATCCGTCAGATCAACAAGATCGCCAAGTTCGACCCACAGTACATTGAGCAACCAATTCCAAGATGGGACCTTGACGGGCTGGCGATGGTCAGGAGGAGGGTTGGCGTGCCGATAGCGATGTGCGAGGGGATACTCGACCCCTACCGCGCTCTGGAGGCGATAACGAGCCGGGCGGCCGACTTCATCAGCACGGACCCGAACAGGCTTGGAGGACTCCTCTGGTTCAAGAAGGTGGCTGGCATGGCTGAGCTAGCCGACATACCTGTGATACTGCACGTGAGCAGTGCGGGCGTGACGGTTTCCGCGTGGCTCCATCTTGCCACCTCAACGCCGAACGTGGCTTACGCCAACGACATCCCGACGGTGGGCGCCGACTTCGGGCAGTCTGCCGTGGACGACATCATCGCCACGCCGTTCAAGCTGGACAGGGGCTATCTGCGGGTTCCGAAGGGGAACGGACTGGGCGTGGAGCTGGAGAGAGCGAAGCTAGCGAAGTACGCCGACCTGTTCAAGAGGACGCCGAAGGGGAAGCCGGAGATGTACTTCCCTCCGGCATACTAGTCTCCTACATTTTTTCTAAGGGCTCTATCCCCAACATCTCAAGGGCGTTTCTCAGAGCTAGGCGGACCGCGTCGACAAGGCGCAGCCTCGCGTCCCTGAGTGGAGGTGTCTCGGCGCGGAGGACCTGCAGGCTTGCGTAGAAGGAGTTGAAGCTGCTGGCAAGATCGTTGGCGTACTCGGCGATCGCGCTCGGCTTTAGACTCTCCGCCGCGTCTAGGAAGACGTCGGGGAAGCGTGCGACCTTCAACACGAGATCCCACTCCAGCGGCTCCTTGAGCAGGGAGAAGTCGGGGTTGTCTCCTAGCCCCTCTGCCTTTGCCAGGATGTTGCAGGCTCTGGCGTGGGCGTACTGTGTGAACGGAGCGCTGTTCATCTCAAAATTCAGAACCCTGTCCCATGTGAACGAGACCGTCTTGATCGGGGCGACACTGAGCATCGCGTACTTCACCGCTCCCAGTCCCACGGAGGAGGCTATGCTCCTCTTCAACTCCTCAGGCAACTGGGGGGACCTCTTCGTCACCTCGTCGTACGCGCGGCGGATGGACTCGTCGAGGATCTCGTCGAACGAGACGAACCTGCCCCTGCGCCTCGACATCTTGTACCCCGGGAGCTCAACCATCTCGTAGGCGTAGTGCACGAGATTGGCGGCCTTGGAGGCGGAGCTGAGCGCTGCCACCGCGACCCTGAGCTGGAGCTGTGCCAGAGACTGCTCAGTCCCGATCACGTTCACCACTCTCTCCGCCCTCTCGAACTTCCAGAAGCTGTAGGCTATGTCGCGGGTCGTGTACAACGTTGTCCCGTCGGAGCGTATCAGAGTTAGCGGCGGAATCTCGTGATCCTTTTCAATTCCAAAGGCGCCCTTGAGTTCTAGGTTTGCGGCAGCCCTCTCCGCATCGAAGACGACCGCCCCCTTCTCGTCCCTCACGTAGCCCGTTCGTCTAAGCCGTGACATGGCTTCAGCCACGCGTCCGCTCCAGACCATCTCGCTCTCCCAGTCCCAGGAGTCCCAGGAGATGCCGATCCTCTTGTACGTCTCCCTGAAGCCGACTAGGCAGAGGTCGACGATCTCCCGGACTAAAGTCTTCGAATCGGGCTCCGCCTGCTCGTAGCCCTGAACGATCGACGCGATTGAGGCCTCTGGGTCAGGGGCAGACTTGATCCTTTCTGCAAGCCTGTCGAAGAGAGTCTGGTCCCGTGTCCGCAGATCCGCTGCCGCCGCAACCCAGTCGTCCAGCTCCTCTTGGGCTCTCCTACACTCACCTTCCCTTCCCGGACTCTGCTTCAGCAGTTCGACCCTTTCCTTGAGACTCCGTATCGCGGTGAGACAGCTCGTTGTGGCGTAGAGAAAGCCGATCCATTGGTCAGGCTTGCCCTTTGGCTTCGGCCTCCCAAGGAGGTTGTAGCCGTAGGCGATCACGGCCACCTGACGCCCCACGTCATCGATGTAGAAGTGCCTCGAGACATGATACCCCCTGGCACTTAGAAGGCGAGCCAAGGAGTCGCCTAGGATGGAATTTCTGGCGTTTCCGACGTGAACTGGGCCGCTTGGGTTGGCGCTCGTGTGCTCGACGATGACCTTGACCGGAGCCTCAGCCTTAACAAAACCGTACGAGGATCCGAGCCTCCGAGTTGATTCTAGGACTAGACCTATGAACTCGGGACGCTTGGCGTAGAAGTTGATGTAGCCGGCACCCGCGGGCTCCACCCGGTCGACCAGGACAAGTTTCGCTGGGTCGACAGACACAACTATCTTCTGGGCTAGCTCTCGAGGGTTCATCCCAGCATCCTTCGAGAGGTCGAAGCAGTTCGGGCATGAGAGCTCACCGAATCCCGAGCTCGGAGGTGGAACGAGGCCAATCCCTTGGGCGGGGGTCCCTCCAAGTACCTTCTCCAAAGCCCCCCGCAGAAGCCCCTCACACTCCCTGCGGAGTTCAGCCATCGGGTTAACAGCCAGACCTCCCACCCGCCTCAGGGCTGGATAACAGTCTTACTCGGCAAATAAGAGTACCGTTCTCGACTCGACGCAATCCTATCACGGCCGCAGCCACAAGACGGTGCACACCGCACAGACACTGCCACGACGAACGCTTCACCGAGATTCAGGGCACAAAAACCGTAAGGGCGGAACGGCTAAGTAGAAAGCAGGAACTCGCTAACTTAGATGTGAGAGAGGGTTGAGGGGACAGCGGCAAGGACGCCTGCCACTAGTGAGACTGCTCTTCGCCTCCTTAGGGTTCATAACGCTGCTCATGTGCGTGATTCCAGTCACTACCTCCGAAGAGGTGATAAACGCCACGTTCGCACTAAGCCCCGGCACGAGGTATGCTCCACCCAATGCAGGAACAAACTACCACACTCGAATATTCGGCAGGTCGGTTTTGAAGGGGGAAGGCACCGTTGAAGGGAACGGCATCTACCTGACAGTGTACGGCTACAACACCAAGAATCTAGAAAAATCGTACCTTGGGGGGAGATACACCTTCGTCATCGATCCAGCTGACGATCTGTACACGTTCATCTTCGACAACACGGAAGGGCGTGGTGAAAGCTCGGTGCAATTCACCCTTGAAGAGACCTGGATCCGACCTCTCGCAATCAGCTCGCCCTACACTCTCGTCGTATCGTTGCTAGGGCTATCCCTGTTCCTAACCGGTTCGATTACTCTCGCCCTAACTCGGATAAGACGTACACGTAATCTCCGGGTGTCTAGAAGCCTGTAGAGCACCTCTCAGCCAAACAGGAGCTGGAGCTCAAGAACAGGGTGGTAGCCACTCCGAACATCAGCCTCAACGTCCCTAGCGTTACGCTAATCAAGGCACGCAGCGAACCACAATAGTGAGGTTGTGGTAAATGGAAGGAGGATCGCGCATCAAGTCGGTCTTTGCGAGAGAGATCTTCTCCGAGCGTGGTCACCCGGGCGTCGAGGCGATCGTGAGAACGGAGAGCGGAGGAACCGGTATCGCAGTTGCCACCGCGGGAGTCTCGGTAGGAGCGCACGAGGTCAAATTCGTCTACGATGGCGGCACACGCTACGGCGGACTGGGCGTCCTGAGAGCAGCCAGCAACGTCAACAACATCATTGCTCCGGCACTGAAGGGCATGGACGCGACCAAGCAGCGAGAGGTCGACGAGACCCTGATCAAGCTCGACGGAACACCGGAAAAGTCTAGGCTCGGCGGAAACGCCACCGCAAGCGTCTCAGCCGCGGTGCTAAAGGCGGGCGCAGCCAGCCTAGGGATACCCCTCTATCAGCATATAGGAGGAGTAAACGCCTGTATACTCCCAACTCCGGGCGTCACCTGCATGGTCGGAAGCGACAGATACGGCAGCGGTCAGAGATCTGGGGGAAAACCAAGCTACGCTTTCATGGCTTATGGCTTCAAGAGCTTCTCAGAGGCCGCCCACGCCTGCTGGCACGTCGAGAACACGTTCGAGAAGCTTCTCCACGCCAAGTATCACATATCGGCGGTCGCGCTAAGGTACCCGACGATTCCCGCGGGCTACGTCCAACACGAGAGAGAAATCTGGGACCTCATGGTGGAAGCCATTGACAAGGTGGGGTACAAGAATAGGATCGGGATCCAGGTCGATGTCGCTGCTGGAACCTACTACGAGAAGGACAAGGACAAGTTCGTGGGCCTCTTCTCGAAGGAGGACAAGACGAAGGAGGATCTGATTCAGGTCTACAAGGACATGGTTGCAAGCTACCCCTTCGTGATCCTCGAAGACCCCCTCGACGAAGACGACTATGAGGGACACGCGCTCGTAACGAAGGAGCTCAGCAAGATAGAGGTGACCGGCGACGACCTCTTCACAACGAACATCGAGCGGCTACGAAAGGGGATCGAGGTGGGCGCGTGCAACACGGCCCTCCTCAAGGTCAACCAGATAGGAACCATCAGTGAGGCCTTCGACTACGTTCAGCTGGCGTACAAACACGGCTACGGTGTCCAGCCATGCAGTAGCCGGGGTGAAGGAGCGGCCCTCGCCGACTACTGCGTCGGCCTGAACACTGGACAGGTGAGGGAGAGCGCACTAGACGCGGTCGGAAACAGGTTGCTAGAAATAGAACAGGAACTCGGCAGCAGAGCTAGGTTCCTTGGGAAGGCGGGCTTCAAGCCCTAGTCTTCCCTCCTCTTAGGAGCCGGGGAAAATCTCGCCTTACGCTATCAGCACGCTACGAAAGCTCGACACGTACACTCCGATGGACGAGGAAGAACAGCTGGCTCTCGCGAGCGGAGCCTCCACGTTGAGACCTCTCTTTCCGCACACCTAAACCCAAGCTTTCGAAAAAATGCACTCGACTCACAAATGGTCCGGCTGAAGAGCCCAAGTGATCTCAATCCCGAGTTACCTGAATCTTCATGGCGGGCCCGGTGGGAATCGAACTAGGAATATTTCATGGGTTCGACGAAAGGTCGGAAGCGTCTAGGTAAGAAAAATCCGGATCCACAGAAGAGAGCGAATTGGAAGAATACCATTCCCAAGCAGGGATGGCATTTTGTGAGCGTCCTACCGAGCCAGAAGTTACTTGTCGAGAGATAACACAGAAGCTCCTAGGGTTAGTACCAACCTCATCCTCTGCTCGCTGGAGAGGGGAGACTCGAACGGAAGGCCAGCCAAGGACTAGGGGTGGCTAGGGGGTGCCTCAAGCCAGTCCTTGAGGAGAATCCAAGCTTTATAGCAAACGTTCATATCCTTAGCTCTAGCCTTTTCGTACACCTCTTTTAAAGACAGTCTCCTCAGCTCCAAGTTCACAGCTTCCGCTAGCTTGCCCGTGAGAGGCATGTCTTCAGAGAACCAAACCGGATGCACAGCGAAGTCCACGAACTCTTTCTTAGAGCTGGGTTGGTCATGAGCAGGAGAGGTCGCTTCTACACCCTGAGGCCTCACAGCATCCGCAAATACTTCAGGACCCAGATGGCCGCCCTAGGTGTTCCAACAGACTATATCGAGTACATGATGGGGCACAAGATTAGCCCTACCACGACATAGAGATGAAGGGCATCGAGTTCCTCAGAGACGTCTTCCCACATTTATGGAGCAAGCCATTTGAGATTTTTTGTAGATCATTTCTACAAAGAGTCCTGAAATTTTGCCTTCAAGAAAATGTGAAGACTGAAAAACTAACCCAGCTCTTTTCTCAGATTCCTCAATTATCTTTCTCATAAGTCGATATCTTTCTTGGTAGCTTTTGTGGTGGTGGTCCCTTCGGCGGGATCATGTAACTGAATACATGCTCCGTTGTAAGTACCGCGGCTGGAGGGGATGGTGACGGAGATACCCACGTAGGATCTGGTTCTGATCAGCTTTATGCTGGGGCCGTCATCTTCGCGCTGATCCCATTCCTACTGAGGGAGAAGAAATGAGAATGAAAGCCCAAAATGTGGCTGGTGGATGGCACCTCCTTTGTCCTAAGTGTGGAGAGAACCCCTTAAGGTTCTTCACCCAGGCAGGGCGCAGATGGAGACTTCAGAGCATATCCCGCTTTGCCGGATTAGTTACCGTCACTCCACAGCGAGGCCTGAAGACTTGAAGGGGAGACATGATTATAGGTTGACCGGGGCTGTGCGCAAAAGGCTTGTCGGTAAGGGACACAGTTTTGTCTGTAGGATGTGCGGGAAAGAGATAAAGCCGGGACGGGTGGTTCACTTGATAAACAGCAGTTCCACCGGAGGACACAGGGTTTAAGTTCACAAGGGCTGCTTTGAGGCAAGACGGATTTGAGATGCTGGGGTTGCAAGAGAGAGGTTCCTTCTGTTGAGCATCGTACGGGTCTCTGTCCGGAGTGTTTCTTAAAAAAGATTGAAGGATTGGCGTTCGGAGGCTGAGGAAGGATGAGCAGAACTGATAATTGCCACAGTTAAGACACTTCATTAGACAGGCTCACCATCGATGGTATAGTCGCTGAGGCTAATGTTAAACTCCCATTTGGACATCAAGATTCTATCCTGTTTTTCTGAAGGGGGCTCAGACAGGTTCTAATAGGGATCCGGAAATCCGAACTTTTCAAGGCGTCTCAGGAAGCTATCAGGTACGCCGTTCAAAACAACCTCAAAAGGACGAACCCAAACGGTCGTTGGAATCCCAAACACACCTAGCCATGACCGTAGAGTTTCACTTAACTAGTCAACGCGCACCAGAGTGATAGAAGAATCGGAGCTATGTCCGACGCGAAGCACTCACAAACAAAAATGGAATCTGAAACTGGACCTCAAAAACAGGGGTTAGAGAGGCTACCACTCCTCCTCTTCTTCCCACTCGTCCTGTTCGTCCCACTCCTCTTCCTCGCCCTCTTCGCCCCACTCTTCCTCTTCTTCCATGGGTTGACCTCCAGAAATCAGCGGTTTCGCAGAATTGCCTAAGCTGGGAAGTACTTAAGAATGACGCTCCGGCGGAATCAACTGTCAAATAGGTTTGATAGGAAAAAGCCCCTACGTTCTTGATTTTCTGGGCGAGCAACCCCATTTTCGCAGGTATGCGGATGTAATCTTTCCTGCTAGGCCATTTTTTCCGTAGAGACCACTCAGATCAGGCTAATAAAACTATTCCAGTAAAAATTAAGCTCAATTTGAAGCCAAGATCACGCTTTGTTCATGAAAAGAACGTGAAAAAAGCCTTGAGGAGAAAAGTCACGCCCGACAAAACCGAGTAAATAGAGGGTTACTCCCCAACAACCCCGAATAAGAGCCCAGTAAAACCAGTAACCATGAGTAACTAACACATTACTGAATAAGGGCAGCGCCTACTGTGAATAAGGGGTGGGGGGTGTTCCAAAGAGTTAGGAGGCCCAGGCCTTTTGATAGCGCCGAGTGCAAGGCCTGCCCCTTGAAGGGAAGCGCCTACTGCTGGAGGCAGTGCCCCTACAACCTCTGGCGGCAACGGCAAATCGAATAAAGCTTCAACTTGGGAGCTTGAGCTCGAGTTAGAACCGAATAAGCAGAGGAGTTACTCCCCGACAATCCCCAATAAAGCCGAGTAAAAACCCAATAAAACGAATAAACTCGAATAACCAAAAAGTTGCCATAGAGGTGAAAGGAACTAACATGGGAAGATTTGCAGTTCTGCTCGTTTTAGTTTTTCGCGCGGATCAGCTCTTCATATTCGAAATGTCCGACCTAAACAGACTTTACTAACTCGCTCGCTTAGGTGCGCTTCTTTTCTATACTGTTTGCTAGGAGGCTTAGATATGGGCTCCCTTAGCACTTAGGACCGTTAAAAGCTTAATTAATCTACTAGGTACAGTCTTTTTTCGGAGAGGAATATGCCCAAAAAAGTTAAGAAGAAAGTTAAGGCGAAAAGACCCGTCAAAAAGAAGCCGGTTGAGAAGGCCGCGCCCCCAACAGCACCTCCCGCTCCTCCAGCCGAAGCCAAGCCAGCGTAAAGGGGAGGACCTGGAGCAAGGTTTGGCGCCTCACAATCATATGTGTTGGGGCTTCCACTTCTTTTTACGGAGATCCTATATACGCCCTTAGCAACAAGTAGGTGAAGATATGGAGAAAATGAAGGGTGAAGACTATGCCTAAGAAAAAGAAAGCAACAAAAGGAAAAAAGGGGAAAAAGTAAACAAAGAAGGCAACACCGGAGATCAATCCGATCCGTAGTACCTAACCTAACGTTATTCAGTAATGCGACAACGCTTGCGAAACGTTGTGGCTGGATACTCTTTTCCAGTGAGGACCATCCGATCGCCCTCTAAGCCTGACCTCTCGCTGGGCAATTCTTCATTCTTTCAAGGAGGCATTCCGTGTGACGCTTGCACAGCCCACTCTTCTTGGGCGACCAGTTTGAGAGTATAAGACACTTCATTGGAGATCGCCCTTGAACCGTACACATGTGGTGGGGAAAGCAGAATATGCCTAGGGCCTCATGGACGGGTTTTGAGGGTCAAGGCAATCCCTCTCTCTAGCCCATTGGATAGACTCTAAGGTCACTTTCAGGTAGTCGCCCCAGTGGCGTTTAACCCATTCCAAGTGGCGTTTGGGTATGTATATGCCGAAGGAGCAGCCCCTGCACTCGGTGCTATTGAACGGTCTAGGCTTCCTGACTCTGCGATACAACCCCAACTCCTCAGTCCTTTATTGAATAACGAGTTTGTTATTCGCGTTATCGATCGGGGTCATCGGGTAGCTTCCTTGTAGAGAATTATTGGTTTTATTCGGGGTTACTGGTGGGTAACTCTTCTGTTTATTCGGTTCTATTGGTGGGTGTCTCCTCCTTTATTCGATTTTGTTAGGCATTCCCAATAAGTTTATAGAACCTACTTGCTTGAGAGGGGATAGGAGGGTTTAGAGAGTGGGTTTGCCCCCGAAAGTGGAGAGATGCCCTAGGTAAAAATAGGTCTTCAAGATTAATTGCTAAAACAATGATAAAAGAGGCCTATCAATTTGAGGAAGAAATTTCTTATAGAACAGGAACTTGATGAACAAAAGCTAAGGAGTATCCTAGACTCCATTCTAACTGGTGCTCAAGAGAGAACAACTCATAAGGTTAGGTTTAGAACCACAAAGGGAATATTGGAATTCGTTAGCATACCGCTAAAAAATCCATCGGGAAGATACAGTAGTATAGCGGTCAATGGAACAATAAGGAAGATCATCCTGTGGGACAAGAGAAACACGAACAGCCTACAAGACCATCTGCTGATCAACGGGATAAAAATTAGAGAAATCGTCAAGGATGGCCCACAAACATTGGAACTGAAGAAAAAGTAATTCAAAAGGTATTGTAGAAAGGTCCAAGTTTTTATTTTACTATTTCAGCGTTTGCGGTGCTACGGCCTATCCTTGTGATCCTTATTTTCAGGTGGTCTCGAGGCTTTGCGTTGGCAACGAATATTACGAATCCTTGGATTCTGGCTATGCCTTCCCCTTGGCGGCTCGTTTCCGTTATGTCAACCTCGTATTCCTTTCCCACCTCAACTGGGCAAGGCTTGAAGCCTCCCCGGCTATACCCTTCGGGGTAACCTCCTCTTCTCTCATAACCCAATAGGCTCTCTCCCCCCTTTACATTGATTTACTTGCCTTATAGGCTACTTTATGACTTCAGTGTTCCAAGTTCTTCTAACCGACACCCGCTTTACATGCCGCCTCAAATATGCTGGTTCCAGACGCTGTTCTTACCCTACGCCCCGCAGGCTCAAATATAACTGTAATGTTCGGGTCTATACGCCTTATCATATGATCCTCTCTGGTCTCTCCTACTCGCGGCCTAACCTTATTGAATAACCCAGCTATGAAACCCGAGCCCTGTACTCCATCGCCTCGACGATTGTCCTCCCAAGGTCCTCCCCGCTCATCTCAACGAACTCCTCAACATGTACGCCCCTCAATTCCTCCATCAAACAGTTCAGGAGAAGCTCCTCTAATTTTGGATAAAGGCATGGCCATCGTAGCGCCTCACTTCTCTCCCTCTATTGCAAGGTCATCGACAGCGTTTCTACTATGATGTCGAGTTGGCCTATGCTCTTTGTTCCAAGGACCACAGCTTGGCCCGAGGCGAAGAGGAGCGCTGTTGCTCTGTATGGCTCATTGATTCTGACGATTGCTCCTGGGAACTGCTCGGGCTCGTAGACTCCGTGTAGCTTCTCAGATACTCTCTCTACGTCTACAGGCTTGCCGAAATTGACGGTGGCAACGATGTTCTGTATTCTTACTTCGAGGGGGATAGGGTGTATCAAGCCCGCCTCTGCCAACATCGCTTTGACCTGCTGGAGGTCGTTGGACGCGTCCTCTTCACCGGTTGTTCCTATGCTGATCATCGTTCCTGAGTCGAAGACGTTTACCTTCCCCCTCATGGTTGGGGTCTTGACGTATGCGACGTGACCACGGTAGAGGTTGGGGTCGTAGCGAACGTTGGGTAGTTTTCCTATCTGGGGGAGGTCAACCTTCTGGTTGAGGCTGGCTGTCGCAACCACGTTCACGATAGTCGTCCTGATCATTGTTGGAGCTCTCTCGGCAGGAATAGTAAGTACAGTCCAAGACGTAAAAAGATAAACAGGCGAGAAGCATGGTCGCGTGTCTCCTTCACTCTCGGGATCAGCCCGTCAAACGTCCCCTCATGTGTGTGGGAAATATGGCGTGTGTGCTGGAGATGGCGGGCCCGGTGGGAATCGAACCCACGACCACCGACTCTCTTCTCCCTCGATCCGCAGGCCGGCGCCCTGTCCTGACTAGGCCACGGGCCCTATGACAAGCCGTGTCTTTGGACGCTAATATACTTTCCAGACCCTCACGTCCAAAACCTTTTCGAAGGGATGCGGTCCTTAATGTGTGCTGACTCCAGTTGTCGGAGAGAGATGTCAAGCACTGGTCTGAGGTCTTCGCCGAGAGGATCGTGAGTGAGAAGAAGGAGCCGTTTGTGATAGCCTCGGGCATCACCACGTCCGGACCCACCCACGCGGGGACAGCGTGTGAGTTCCTCTACCCGTCCGCCCTGGTCAAGTACCTGGTGGACCAAGGCTACCGGACGGAGTTCGTGTTCAACGGGGACATCATGGACGCCTTCGACAGCGTTCCCGAGCCCCTGAAGTCGCTCACTTGGCTCAAGGATCACTTGGGCAAACCGCTCTGCGAGGTTCCGGACCCGTACGAGTGCTGTGCGTCGTACGGTCACCACTTCCTGAACGAGGCCGCCGGCATAATGAAGAGGCTCGAGATCGCTCCACGGATCCTGCCGGCGGACGAGCTCGTCAGGCAGGGTAGGTACGACCCCTACGCGCGTCTCTTTCGCGAGCGGTTGACCGAGGTCAAGGCGATCGCCAAGGATGTTCAGGTGATGAGCGGGCTGACCGGGCTTCCCGACTGGGTTGACATCGTGATGCCGGTCTGCGAGAGCTGCGGGAGGATCGCCACCACGGTGGTCAAGTCGTTCGACGGAGATCGAATCCAGTACGCGGACACCAAGGACGTGAAGTACGCGAAGGGGTGTGGCTACACGGGCGAGATGAGGCTTGGGGACCACAGGTACAAGCTCTTCTGGAGGCTCGACTGGCCCAGCAGACAGGACTTCCTCCGAGTTTCGTCCGAGCTCGCCGGGGTGGACCACCACACGAGGGGTGGCAGCTGGGACACCGCTGTCGCGATTCATAGGAAGATCTTCGGGAAGGATCCGCCCGTCGGTGGTAGGTATGGCTTCGTCCTCTTCCACGGCAAGAAGTACTCGAAGTCTAAAGGAGTGGGAATCAGCGTGCAGGAGCTTCTCGACCTAGTCCCACCAGAGCTGGTGAAGTACGTCCTCTTCCGCAGCGACATAGGTGAGAACAAGGAGCTTGACCCGTCGGGGCACAAGCTGATGAGGCTTTACGAGGAGTTCAGTCACGCCGCCGACCTCCACGAGGCTAGAGGAGCGAAGAGCAGAGCCGAGAGCAAGCTGGCTCTTGCCTACACTCTCACCACGAATAGACGGCGGTGGAGAGCGAACTTCGCCGACGTTCTCCTGTACTACCAGGTGTACCACGACTGGGATAAGGTCGGAAGTCTTGTCTCGGATGTGGAGGGTGTGAGGTACCTCAAGCCTTACGTGGAGAGCTGGGTGAGCTCCGGGTATCTGCCTGAGGAGTATGTTTTCAAGTTCCAGCCTTCGAGGGTCGGGGAGCACGTCGATGAGATCCTGAGCTTCGCCCGAGACCTCACAGAATCGATGGATGCCACCGCTGTTCACAACTTGGTTTACGCGAAGGCTGCTGAGGGCGGGATAGACCCCTCGCAACTCTTTAGGCTGCTCTACACCTCTTTGATCTCGAAGGGGAGCGGACCTAGGTTCGGCAAATTCGTGGGGGCTCTTGGAGTGGTTAGGGTTAAGGAGACCCTCCTTAGCCTTTATGCGTGACCTATCTTTTACACTTTTTCAGTTAAACTCGCATGAAAAATTAGCTATTTTTTGCTAAAAAGATTTATATCTCCACCCGTTTTCCTCTCAGACTTGTCGGGAGAAGGTGGTGGGCTTGCAGGATTTCGAAGCCAAGGCGTTTGTGAAGGGGCAGGTGGACGAGATTCGGAAGGTTCTGGGCAAAGAGCGGGCTTTGATTGCGTGCTCGGGCGGGGTGGACAGCACCACCTGCGCGGTTCTCACGCACCGGGCGATCGGGAGGGAGCTTGTCTGCGTCTTCATAGACACGGGTTTCATGCGGCTCGGCGAACCCGAGCGGGTGGTAAAGATGCTCGGGAGTGGGCCGCTCAGCCTCCCCATAAGACTGGTGGATATGAGAAAGGAGTTTCTCGAGGCGCTCGCCGGGCTTGAGGACGCGGAGGAGAAGCGGAAGGCGTTTAGGGGGGCGTTCTACGACGCCTTCAGGGAGATAGCTCGCAAGGAGGGATGCCGATTCTTGGTTCAGGGGACGATCGCTCCTGACTGGATCGAGACGAAGGGCGGCATCAAGACGCAGCACAACGTGCTCGAACAGATCGGGATAAGCGCTGTGGAGAAGTATGGGTTCAAGCTGATCGAGCCGCTCGCGTACCTCTATAAGGATCAGGTCAGGGAGGTTGCTAGGTATCTCAAGGTTCCCTCCGCGATATCGGAGAGGCAGCCTTTCCCGGGTCCTGGGCTCTCGGTGAGGGTGGTTGGAACAGTGACGGAGGAGAAGTTGGGGATGCTCAAGAAAGCCTCCCAGGTTGTAGAGGAGGAGCTGGAGAGGCTTGCTCCGGAGCAGTACTTCGCGGTTGTTATGGAGGACGCGGACGAAAAGCGTGAAACGCTCGACAAGCTTCAATCCATCGCGTCCAGAGCGCTTGGGGTGTCCGAGAGAAGGGTGAAGGCTAGGGTGTTGAAGGGACGCGCCACGGGAGTCAAGGGGGATATCAGAGCGTACGGAAGGGTCTGCGCGCTGACCGCCCTGGATGAGGATGGCTCGCTTCACAAGCCCTCGCTCGACACTCTCACCTCTGCGCAAGTCAAGCTTGTTTCGGGAGTTCCGGGTCTGACCAGGGTTATCTACAGGACATCAGAGGAGGAGAGGAGAGGCAGCCTTCTCGTCGTGGTGAGGGCGATCAGGACGAGGGACTTCATGACCGCAGATCCCGCGGAAGTGGGTTGGAGCGTTTTGTCCAAGGTTTCGAAGCGGATCTTGGGTGCGTGTCCCCCCGTGTCGTCTGTCTACTACGATGTCACCTCGAAGCCCCCCGCCACGATAGAGTTCGAGTAGGAGACGTGGTGGATGTCTGTCCCCGTTGTCAACCTCGGAGGACAGTACAACCACCTCATATGCAGGATGCTCACCGAACTCGGCGTCGAGAGCGAGCTGTTATCACCCGATCTGACCTTGCAGGACCTTAGGGAGAAGGGTGCTATAGGGCTCGTTCTCGGAGGGAGCCCCAAGAGTATGCCTGAGGATCTGATAAGTCTGGGAAACCTCCAGTCCATCATCCACGACATCAAAATCCCTGTTCTAGGGATCTGCCTCGGCCACCAGTTCCTAGGTGTGTCTTTTGGGGGGGTGGTGCAGAGGGCTCTACGCCCCGAGTTCGGTCCTGCAAGGGTTTACGTTGACGCGGAAGATGACATCCTTGAAGGCATGGGTCGCTCCTTCGTGGCTTGGCTCTCCCATAATGACGAGCTGGTTCGTCTTCCGGATGAGCTGGAGGCTCTAGCCCACTCCCGAAACTGTCGAATCCAGGCTGTAAAACACAGGGCGCGCCCCATCTATGGGGTTCAGTTTCACCCTGAGGTCGTGCACACCAGGGGTGGAGATCAGGTCTTCCGAAACTTCCTAAAGGTGTGTAGGGGACGCCGTCCGCGGTCTGGGTCTTTGCCTTATTCGTGATGATTTTGACCTACATTTTCATCGATTTTGTCTAAAACGTTTATATTGCCCGCGGCTAAACCCTCACACAGGCTTGGAGGTACGGGAGATGCCAAGTCCAGGCCCCGACCGCGTTCTCGCGGAGGGTAAGACCAAGGTCGTCCTCCGGAGTGACGAGCCCGATCGAGTTCTGCTGAAGTTCAAGGACGACATCACCGCCTTGGATGGGGTTAAGCACGACATCCTTCCTGGGAAAGGAAGGATAAACGCCGCGGTCTCCGCCCGTCTCTTCGAGGAACTTCGGAAGGGCGGTGTGCCCACGCACTACGTGAGGATTGTGGAGCCCGACCTGATGCTTGCGACCAAGCTCACCATGATCAAGCTCGAGGTCGTGTGCAGAAACAGGGCGGCAGGACACTTCCTGAAGAGGCTGACCATGTTCAAGAGGGGCGAGCCCCTTAGGATTCCTATCGTCGAGTTCTTTCTCAAGAGCGACGAGCTCCACGACCCCATGCTGACGGAGGATCACGTGGTAGTTTTAGGCATGGCGACCAGGCGGGAAGTTGGTTTGATGAAGCGCTGGACGCGCGTGACGAATCGCTTGCTCAGCAAGTACATGGCGGCTCGTGACCTCATCTTGGCCGACTTCAAGCTGGAGTTCGGTCGTGATAGCCAAGGACGATTGCTCGTCGGGGATGAGCTGAACATAGACTCGATGAGGCTGTGGGACAGCAAGACGGGTGAGACTCTCGACAAGGATATCTACAGGCAGGGTCGTCCTCTCTCCGATGTTTTTATGGTATACGAGGAGTCTATGAAGCGGATCTTGGGGCGGGGAGCTTGAAGACGTACGTGGTTGAGGTTGTGATAGAGAACAAGCCTGCGGCTAGAGATCCGGAGGGTGAGGCGATCTGGCGGGACCTGATTGTGAGGGAGGGGTTCGAGGCGGTCAAGAGCGTCCGCTCTGGCAAGTACTTGAGGCTCTTGGTCGAGGCGGGGAGTGAGGAGGAGTCTCGAAATCTGACGGTCAAGATGTGCAACGACCTGAGGATATACAACCCGGTTGTGCACGTCTGCACGGTTAGCGTGAAGGGCGTTCGGAATTGAGGGTGGCTGTGATCCGTTTTCCGGGTAGCAACTGTGATCTGGATACGGTTCACGTTTTGAGGGATGTTCTGGGCGTCGAAACGGACCTAGTCTGGCACCGCCATTTCAATGGGTCCGATTACGATGGGGTTGTCCTGCCGGGTGGTTTCTCGTACGGGGACTACCTGAGAGCCGGCGCGATCGCGGCTCACAGCCCCGCGATGAGGGAGGTGTCTGACATGGCCTCCGAGGGCAAGCCCGTGCTTGGTATCTGCAACGGCTTCCAGATACTGATCGAGGCGGGTCTTCTGCCGGGGGCGCTGCTCACGAACGACTGCCTGGCGTTCGTCTGCAAGTGGATCACGGTTAGAGTCGAGACGGACCGGACTGCGTTCACGAGCCTCTGCAAGGAGGGTAGCGTCCTTCACATGCCCATCGCCCACTTCCAAGGGCGGTACGTGAACGACCAGGATCAGATCAAGGAGATGCTTAGCGACGATCAGATCGTGTTCAAGTATGTTGATGACGAGGGCAAGCCCACTCCGGAGTCGAATCCGAACGGGTCGGTCTCGAACATCGCCGGTGTCTGCAACTTGGAGGGCAACGTGGTGGGTCTGATGCCCCACCCGGAGAGGTCGTCTGAGAGCGTGCTGAGTCCTCTGGGCTGTAGCGATGGGGCTGCAGTCTTCAGGTCGTTGATGGAGTGCTTGAGGGTTAGGGGGGATATCCATGCCGGTTATAAGCGGAGTTAGGGTCGACCTTACTCCTGGGGAGGTCTCCCGCGTCCGGGCGATGCTGGGTAGGGAGCCCAACGCCACCGAGATCGGCATGATAGACGTGATGTGGTCCGAGCACTGCTCGTACAAGAGCAGCAGACCGGTCTTGAAAGTTCTTCCAACAGAAGGAGAGCGGGTTCTGATTGGTCCGGGCTTCGACGCGGGCGTGGTCGACATCGGAGGTGGTTATGCGGTCGTCTTCAAGATCGAGAGCCACAACCACCCCTCGGCGATCGACCCGTATAACGGGGCTGCCACCGGCATAGGAGGTATAATCCGAGACATTCTCTCCATGGGCGCCAGGCCGGTTGCGCTTCTCGACGCTCTCAGGTTCGGCTCGATCGAGGGTGGTCACTCTCGCTGGCTCATGAAGCATGTCGTGGGGGGGATAAGCGACTACGGGAACTGCGTGGGAATACCGACCGTTGCTGGGGAGATCGAGTTTGACGAGAGCTTCGAGACCAACTGTCTCGTGAACGTGGTCTGCGTAGGGATCGTGAAACACGGTGGAGTCATGAGGGGTGAGATGCGCAAACCGGGAGATTTGGTGGTTCTCACTGGTGGCTCCACGGGCAAGGACGGGATCCACGGCGTGACCTTCGCCTCGAAGACCCTCGACGAGAAGTCGGAGGAGGACAGACCGTCCGTCCAGGTGGGCGACCCGTTCCTCAAGAAGCTCGTCATCGAGGCGACGCTTGAGGCTCTTCAGACCGGTTTCGTTCACGGCTTGAAGGACTGTGGCGGTGGGGGAATCACCTGCGCGACCTCCGAGATGGCGGCCGCGGGAGGTGCCGGGGTTGAGGTTTGGCTTGAGAGGATCCCCCTCCGCGAGACCGGCATGGGACCGTTTGAGATCATGCTCTCCGAGTCGCAGGAGCGAATGATCCTAGTTGTCGACCCCAAAGGGTTGGACAAGGTAGCCCAGATCCTCGACAAGTACGAGCTTCCTCACTCAGTCATCGGGAAGGTCACCTCGACAGGGGAGGTGGTAGTCAAGAGCCAGGGGCAGGTTGTGGCGCGCCTTCCAGCCCGGGGTCTCGCGAAGGCGCCTGTGATCATCCGTAGAGCGAAGAGGTGGAGGTCCACCGAGCCTGAGGATGGGGCTCCTCCTACTCCCTCCAACCCTTCGCAAACGGTTCTAAGCCTTCTCAGCTCGCCGAACATAGCGGATAAGGCGTGGGTTTACCGACAGTACGATCACGAGGTAGGAGTCCGAACCGTCATCAAGCCGGGTGACGCGGATGCTGCGGTTCTGAGGCTTCTGGAGCTTGAGGGGAAGGGCATAGCCGTGAAGAGCGATGGGAACAGTCGCCACGGGTACCTTGACCCGTGCAAGGGGGCGGCGGGAGCGGTTGCTGAGGCGGCTTCTAACGTCTCCGCGGTTGGGGCTAAGCCCCTTGCGATGGTGGACGAGCTCAACTGGGGAGACCCGAGGAAGCCCGAGGTCTTCTGGCAGTTCAAGCAGGCTGTCTTAGGCATGGCGAACATGTGTGCAGGGCTAGGCATTCCCTGTGTCGGGGGCAAGGTCAGCTTCTACAACGAGGACGAGTCCACTGGGAGGTCCGTGAAGCCCTCGACGGTTGTTGTCGTGGTGGGGCTCATCGAAGACATGGGCAAGGTTACGACGCTGCCCTTCAAGTGCCCGGGAGACGCGGTGATCGTGCTGGGCAGAACACACCGGGAGATGGGAGGTTCCGAGTACTACTACCACTGCCACAGCCTGTCTGGGGGAAAGCCTCCTGCCGCGGACCCCAGCCGGACGAGGTCATCGATTGAGAGCGTCTTGGAGGCTATTGAAGGCGGCTTCGTCACCGCCGCCCACGACTGTTCGAGGGGCGGTTTAGGTATTGGGCTGGCTCAGATGTCGATAAAGTCCGGTCTGGGTTTGAGAGCGGATTTAGATCTCATCCCGAAGCAGCCCATGAGAATAGATGAGCTGCTCTTTTCGGAGTCCTACTCAAGGTTCATACTCGCCTGTGACGAGTCCAAGGTTCAGGATGTTCTCCGAATCTGCAGAAGGCAAAGTACCCCTGCGAAGCGAGTGGGTACGGTCGTTGACAGTGAACGCTTCGTGTTGGTCCAAGACTCGAAGCCGGTCGTGGATTGCTCGGTTCAGGAGATGAGGGAGGCTTGGTCAGAGGCTATTCCAAGGATGATGGGGGTGGCGAGTTGATCCGCGAGAAGTGTGGGGTAACCGGGGTCCGGAGCATCAACGGCTCCAGCGGGGTAGCTCCGCTCATCTGCCACTCCTTGTACGCGCTCCAGCACAGAGGTCAGGAGAGCTGCGGCATCTACGTTCAAAACGGGCTTGAGCTCGTCGGGCACAGATCTATGGGGCTGGTGGCTGACAGCTTCGACGGCGCGTTTCTGAAGAAGCTTGGGGGGGTGGCGGGTGTTGGGCACGTCAGATACTCCACAACGGCGAGCTCAACGATCGTTGAGGCGCAGCCCTACTTCTACGAGTCTGAGGGCACAAAGTTTGCACTTGCTTTCAACGGGACGATCAGCAACTTTTTGGATGTAAAAGACTTGTTAACCCAGAGGGGGCACAGGTTTGAGACAGCCACAGACACCGAGGTGCTCGCCCACTTCATTGGTGAGCAGCTGAAGGATAAGGGAGACTACTTCTCAGCCTTTGGCGAGTGCATGCAGACGCTTGACGGGGCTTACTCGCTCACTCTGGTGGACGAGCGCGGCGACGTGTACGGGGTGAGAGACCCGCTGGGCTTCAAGCCGTTGTGCCTCGGCCACGTCGGTAACGACTTCGCTGTGATCGCTTCGGAGAGTGTTGCCGTTGATGCTCTCGGCGGGAGTGTGTTCGGGGAGATCAGTCCGGGTGAGGTGGTCAGGATTGGGGAGGGGAAGGTTGAGAGGAGGCAACTCGCGGAGTCGCCCAGACACGCCTTCTGCATGTTCGAGTACGTCTACTTCTCTCGACCAGACTCCATATTCCATGACAGGACCGTCTTTGACGTCAGGGTTAGGCTCGGGAGAAACTTGGCTAGGTCGTGCCCCGCTGACGCCGACCTAGTCGTGCCTATACCGGATTCCGGGCGAACGGCGGCGGCTGGTTTCGCCGAGGAGCTCGGGGTACCCTTGTCCGAGGGTCTGATCAAGAACAGGTACGTCGGTCGCACGTTCATCATGCCCAGTCAAGACACTCGAGAGGTCTCCGTGAAGCTGAAGCTCAACCCAGTCAAGACGCTGACTCGCGGTAAGGACATCGTCTTGGTTGACGACTCTATCGTCCGCGGGACCACGATGAGGCACGTCGTCAGATTACTGAGGTCGGTTGGCGGGGCGAAGAGTGTGCATGTCCGGATCAGCTGCCCCCCGATCTGCAGTAGCTGCTACATGGGGATAGACTTCCCAACGGGTCGGGAGCTTGTGGCTGTCTCCAAGTCCGTTGAAGACATCCAGCGAGTGATTGGTGCGGACAGTCTTGGGTATCAGACTCTGGACGGGCTAGTCGAGGGTATAGGTCTCCCCGAGTCCGAGTTGTGTAGGGCTTGCCTGACAGGGGTCTACCCCCTGAGGAGGCAGCCGGATATGGTGCGTTTGGAGCAGGAGTTGGGCTTGAGAAGGTAGGTTGGGAGCTGTTAGCATGAAGTACCGCCGAGCGATTGGAACTCCTCTCCTCGAGGGCTCGACCAAGATACTACTCCTCGGTGCCGGCGAGCTGGGCAAGGAGATAGCGATAGAGGCGCAGAGGCTTGGGGTTGAGACGGTCACGCTCGACCGCTATGACAACGCGCCGGCAGCTCAGGTAGCCCACAGGCATTACGCCGTGGACATGAGGGACGGGCGAGCTCTGAAGGCGATTGTTCGCAGGGAGAGACCGGACGCGGTGATACCCGAGGTCGAGGCGATAGACACCGACGCTCTCTTGGAGCTCGAGGAGGAGGGCTTCTTCACCGTGCCCACAGCCACCGCCACAAAGACGACCATGGACCGTCTGCTGCTCCGAAAGCTGGCGGCGGAGAGGGCTGGGGTTCCGACATCGCGGTACGCTTTCGCGTCCACCTTGGATGAGCTCTATGCAGCCTGCCAGAACGTCTCCTACCCGTGCCTGGTCAAGGCTAGGATGAGTTCGGGCGGACTCGGATCCAGCGTTGTTCGAAGCCGCGACGATGTCAAGGCGGCTTACGATGTGGCAAGGACCCAGGCTCGTGGGTTCGGCGGGGAGATGATCGTTGAGGAGCTCGTCAAGTTTGACTTTGAGATCACCGAGCTCGTCCTCGCGCACCTCGGGAACGACGAGCGGGTCAAGCTCTCCTTCCTTGAACCGGTCGGGCACGTCAGGTCTGGCAGCCACTACCACTCGAGCTGGCAGCCCTTCGTCGTGATAGACGAAGACACGGGAGTGTCCTCAACACCCCTCCATGCCTTCGGAGGGAAACTTCACAGGCGGGAGAACCCTTCGAGGAGAGACTTTCTGTGGGAGTCGTCGTGGGACGAGAAGAGCATGCTTTCGGGGGTTGCAGAGGAGATCAGAAGGCAGTGCTACGATATCGCTGGCATGGTTGTACGGCAACTCCTGTCTTTCAACGGTGGGCTTAGGGGCTTCGGAATCTTCGGCTGTGAGCTCTTCGTGAAGATCTCTGACGAGCTACACGGTGGTAAGCCGAAGGTCTACTTCAACGAGATCTCGCCCAGACCCCACGACACGGGAATGGTTACGCTCGTAACTCAGGACCTCTCCGAAGCCGCGTTGCACGTGAGAGCTGTCCTAGGTCTCCCGATTCCGGAGATTCGGATTCTCTCCCCGGGAGCCGCCCACGTCATTCTGGCTAGTAGGGGTGGGTGTTGGGCTCCGCGGTTTGGAGGCGTCAGTGATGCTCTCAGGGTTCCGGGTGTCTCTATCCGTCTCTTCGGCAAACCCGTTACGTATACGGAGCGGAGGATGGGATTGGCCCTCGCCATAGCGGGTGACGTGGAGGAGGCCCGAGTGAAGGCGATGAACGCTGCTCACACGATCGAGGAGGGAATTGACTATGGAAAGTAGCGGACCAGCTGTCTCTGTTGTGATGGGGAGCAAGTCTGATCAGGCGGTTGCCGACGCCGCGACCAAGGTTCTGACCGAGTACGGAGTGTCCTTCGAGGTTAGAGTCCTCTCCGCCCACCGCAACTTTCGGGAGCTGGACGAGTATCTGCGCACGTGCCGAGCCTCGGTCTTCGTCGCGATCGCCGGACTATCCGCCCAACTCCCGGGGTACATAGCGGCGAGGACCAGCAAACCCGTCATAGGGGTTCCGGTCAGCGCAAAGCTTGGGGGAATGGACGCTCTGCTCTCCACGGTCCAGATGCCCCGCGGAGTCCCTGTTGGCTGTGTGGGAATAGACAGCGGAGAGAACGCGGCGCTTCTGGCTGTTAGGATACTAGCCCTCTCCGATTCCGGTCTGGCTGAGAGACTGAGGTCCAAGGGTCTTGGCTGAGAAGTGGACATACGCCAAAGCGGGAGTCGACGTAAAGAAGGCCGGCAGAGCCCACAAGGAGATAGGTGAGCTGGTCGAGGAGACCTTCAAGCTCAGGACGGGAAGGTTCGGCGAGGTGGCGAGTCGCTTCGGGCACTACGCCTCCCTGGTCCGTATTGGGGGAGGCAGACTACTAGCCCTCCACGCTGACGGTGTCGGAAGCAAGGTTCTGATCGCCCAGCTGATGGATCGGTACGACACTGTCGGCATCGACTGTGTGGCTGTGAACGTGAACGACCTCATCTGTGTCGGAGCCGAGCCTGTGGGGATTGTCGACTACCTTGCGGTCGAGAGGGTTGACGAGGGGGTCGTCAAGGCGATCATGAGAGGACTTGTGTCGGGGGCGAAGGAGGCGGGTGTCTCTATCCTGGGGGGCGAGACAGCGGTTCTTCCCGACATCATTCGCGGAGCTGTTAAGAGAAGGGGTTTCGACCTCGCCGCGACCAGCATAGGGGTGGTCGATGAGGACAGGGTCATACTGGGAGACAGGATCGCTGAGGGTGACGCTGTGGTTGGACTGGCGAGCAGCGGGATCCACAGCAACGGATTGACCCTTGCCAGGAGGGTCTTGATAGGCGAGAGGCTTGAGATGGTCCATGAGAAGCTCCCCGGCTTCGATCAGAGCGTTGGGGAGGAGCTGCTTGTTCCAACCAGGATTTACGTGAGGGCGGTCAGGGAGTTGTTTCGCAGCCTCGACGTGCATGGTCTCGCTCACGTAACCGGTGGATCTTTCGGCAAGCTGAGAAGGCTCGGCGAGTACTCAAGGACAGGTTTCCAACTTGATTTGATGCCTGACCCGCAGCCACTATTCAAGGAGATTCAGAGGAGAGGGAGGGTGTCAGACAAGGAGATGTATGGAACCTTCAACATGGGCGTCGGGCTGTGCGTCGTAGTCGACCGAGAGAGCGCGGAGGACGCGATCGACGTGTGCGAGAAGGCGGGATTCGGGGCTTCGGTTGTGGGGAAGGTCGTGCAAGAACCTAGGGTCAAGGTTCGCCCGCCCAAGGGAAGGTGGGTTTCGCTCCAGTAAAAACAACTCAAACAAGTCAAAATTGCTTAAATAGCATTGCTTAAGAAGAAGCAAAACTCGTGCTGGAAAGGGGTTCTCTATGATCGGAAAGGATGAGGTTGGCAAGATCCTCAGGAAGTACGACAGGAAGAAGATCACGATAGGCGTTCTTGGAAGCCACTCAGCCCTAGACGTGTTGGACGGGGCGAAGGACGAGGGCTTTCCAACGCTAGTGGTCTGCCAGAAGGGGAGGGAGGAGCCCTACAGGCGGTTCAAGAGGCTCGTCGACGAGATGATCCTCCTTGACAAGTTCGCGGACGTGATGAAGCCCGAGGTTCAAGAGAAGCTCAGATTCAAGAACGTCATATGGGTTCCCAACCGGTCCTTTGTGGTCTACACAGGTGTGGACCGGATTGAGAACGAGTTTCTGGTCCCGGTCTTCGGCAATCGATCCATCCTCAAGATCGAGGACAGGGAGAAGTACGAGAAGAACTACTACTGGCTGTGCGACAAGGCTGGAATACCCACCCCGAAGCGGTACAAGTCCCCCAAGGAGATCCGCGGCATGGTCATGGTCAAAGTTCCCCACGCTCAGAGGAAGGTTGAGCGGGGCTTCTTCACGTGCTCCAGCCTGAAGGAGTACGAGGAGAGGGTGGCTGAGCTGATGAAGGCGGGGGTGATTGTGGAGGAGGACCTGAAGTACCAGTGGATCGAGGACTTCATAGTCGGGCCGGTCTTCAACTTCAACTACTTCTACAGCCCGCTCAGCGGTGATACCGAGTTTCTCAGCATCGACAGAAGGCTTGAGACGAACTTGGACGGTCTAGTCCGCATCCCTGCTCGGGAGCAGCTGGAGGCGAAGATTCCTACCACATACATCATCGTCGGTCACACCGCCGCTACGATAAGGGAGTCCCAGGTGAACATGGTCTTCAAGATGGGGGACAGGTTCACAGATGCCTCCAAGAAGTACTTCCCGCCTGGGATCGTCGGTCCCTTCTGCCTCCAGTCGATCGCGACCTCCACCTTTGCGAATCTGGGCACATCCGAGCTGACCTTCGTCGTCTACGATGTGGCTGTCAGGATAGGCGGGGGAACCAACATCTATCTCGGCATGGGGAGTCCGTACAGCAAGCTCTACTACGGGAAACCTGTCAGCATGGGCAGAAGGGTTGTGATGGAGATCAAGAAGGCGGCGGAGATCGGAAGACTGGGCGAGATAGTCACCTAGCCAGAGAGAATGTTTAAAGAGACCTTTCCCCCTCCTCTCGGGGGAAGGTCTACCTATTGTCGCGCAGGAGAGGCAATGTTTTCTGCCCGAAGTGCGGAGCGCAGTTCGACATCTCCTACGCCCGAGTCTTCGCGTGTGGTAGTTGCCCGTCGGTCATCCAGTGTTCTCAGGTGAAGTGCCCGGAGTGCGGCCACGAATTTCCTAGATCCTAGCCATCCTGGGTGTGTGGGAATGATCGGTCAGGGTCGTGGGCGTGCTCTTGGGATCTTGGCCTTTCTCGTCGCAGCTTCCGCGGTAGAGACTTCGGTCGCACTTTACTTCAGTTCTCTCGGTTTTTCAGACGCCAGTGTATTCCTTCTCGTCTCCGCTGGAGCTGTGGCGGTTCTTGTCACAGGGTGGACTGAGGTTGGACTAGAGTCGGTCTCCAAAAGGGCGGTGGCGGAGGGCAAACCGAGGAGGAGGGAGATGAGGCGGGCTAGGGAGAAGGTCAGTGAAAAGCCTCTGATCGGTCCGGAGGTGCGAGGAGCGATCCTCGTTCTCTCAGTTTTCTTGGTCTCCCTCGGGGTTCCGTACGTTCTAACGTCTTCCGCTGTTTTCCCGAGTCTCCGATCGCTTCATGGAAGTCTGCCGGAACAGCTGGGAGGGCTGCTGAGCGGCTTGTGGCAGTTCCTGAACCCTGTCTACAGGCTTGACCTTGTCTACAAGTACGCCCTGTCCCAGAATCTGGCGGCGCTCTGCTCCTTGGCCTCGGTGCTACTGCTAAGGCGCTGGAGGAGAAGGTGAGACTCTCTACCCGTGGATCACGGCTCCGGTCTCGCGCGTGGTTATCAGACCCCAGCCTCTTTTCCTCAGCTCTTCTCCAAACTGATCCGAGCGCAAGGTCTGAAGGAATAGTTGCACTGGCTCTCGGTTCAGGCGCTGCTTTTGGACGGCGAAGTCGTACATCTCGTCTGCGACGGGTATGAAGTCCAGCCCGTATTGGTCTGCAACGGTCTTTATCCCCAGTCCCACGTCAGCCTTCCCCATGAGGACAGCCACCGCAACGGCGGTGTGCGACTTCGCCTCAACCCTGTAGCCTTTCATCGCTGGTGTGAGATCCTCCAGCTTCACTCCTCTGTCTTGGCAGAGCTTCCGCAGGTTCATGTCTAGGAGCACTCTCGTTCCTGATCCCGGGTTCCTGTTGATCGAAGTTAGGTCCGGTCTCAGGAGGTCCTCGAAGCCCGTGATCTTCTTGGGGTTCCCCTTGGCTACCATCAGCCCTTGCTTCCTCACGTAGCCCCTCACAAGCAAAGCCTTACCGCTCAGCCCGTGTCTTTCAAGAAAAGGAACGTTGTATGCACCGCTCTCCTCGTCGAGGAGGTGTGTGCCAGCTATGTCCGCCTCTCCTCTCCTCAGAGCCGCCAGTCCGCCCGAGGAGCCGACGTTCATCACCTTCGCGTTGAATCCCGGGCGACGCCTTCTGGCGAGGTCCAGTATCAGGTCGACCCCGATGCAATGGCTTCCGATTATCATGAGGTCCGCCGGCTTCATCTCAGGGCTGAAGAGGTGGACCTCGACCTTTTCTGACTCCTCCAGGAAGGCTCGGTCCTGGGGTATCTCTATGAACCCGTCTGCCTCGGCGACGGTGGTGATCGCCCCTGAGTCGCCTGCGACAGGGTATGTTGAGTACTCTCCGGTCTCAGTCCTCACTAGGTTGACGGGGACGTACTCGTGCCTTCCGCCGCTCGAGAATACCTTTTGGGCTAACTTTGCCTCCACAATCTTTCTCTCGATCTCTGGGCTCAGACCAGCCATGGTCCTGACGATCGGGGCGACGAACACGTCGAAGATCATTAGGGCCGAGGTCGGGTAGCCGGGCAGACCGAAGAGGGGTTTCCCGTTGACAACGGCTATGATGGTCGGTTTTCCCGGTCTGACTGCGACGCCGTGGACGAGTATTCCAGGGCTTCCGAGATCGTTGATTATCCGGTAGAGGAGGTCCCCCACTCCGGCTGAGGTCCCGCCAGAGATCACGACCATGTCGGCTGTGGAGAGTCCAGCCGTGATCTTCTCCTTGATGTCTTTCTCCCTGTCCTTCGCGATGCCTAGGAGGATCGGTTCTCCGCTGCACTCTCTGACTGAGTCGCATATCGACTGGGTGTTGATGTCGTAGATTTGTCCGTACTCGAGCCTTGCGCCGGGGGGTACTATCTCGTTTCCGGTGGAGGCTACTGCGACAACCGGTTTCTTGAAGACTTGCACCTCCGTTATGCCCAGTGCAGCCGCCACCGCGGTCTCCCTCGAGGTCATGACAGTTGCCTTCCTGAGGATGAGTTCTCCCGCCATGATGTCAGAGCCGGCGGACGCCACGTTCTCGCCGGGTGCTACTGGTCGGTAGATCCTGAGGGAGTCGTTCCTCATCCACGTGTACTCCACCATCACCACAGCGTTGGCTCCCTTCGGGATCGGAGCGCCTGTGCTGATCTCTACGGCGGTTCCGCTTTCGACCTCAATATCGGGTCTCTCCCCAGCCCCGACCTTACCAACCACGGTCAGATCGACGGGTTTGTCCTCCTCGGCTCCGAAGGTGTTCTCAGCGAGAACCGCGTAGCCGTCCATCGATGCCCGGTCGAAGGGGGGCACATCGGTCCTCGCCTCTATGTCTTGGGACAGAACCCTCCCGAGCGCTCTGTTCAGGGGCAGTACCTCGACGCCGCTCGGCTTGGGTGTAAAGTGTTCTGTCAGCCTGGCCTTCGCCTCCTCGATCGATAGGAGTTCTCTAAAGACCTTCCGGCTCAAGGCTCCTTCAATCCTCCAGCGGTCTGAGCAGGATGACCTCCGTCTCCTCACCCTCCTCGATCCCCTCCCTGTCCTCGGGGATCACGAGCAGACCGTTCGCCTTGACCATGGATGAGATGACCCCGGAGCCCGTTACTCTGAGGGGTTCAGCCACGTAGCCCGACTCGGTCTTCTTCAAAGTGACTCTTACGTAGTGCCTCATTCCGACTCCGGAGGGGATTCTCCTGAGAACTCTTGCTCTAACGGTTTCCTCCTTCTTGGGCTTTGACCCGGACATGATACTGATGATGGGCTTCGCGAAGACGTTGAACGCCAAGAGCGCGGCAACGGGGAATCCGGGTAGGAGAAGGACCGGCTTGCCGAGGGCTAACCCCAGCGCCGTTGGTCTGCCCGGTCTCATCGAGACGCCGTGGACTATGATGCCTCTTCCCAGGCGGTTTATCACGTCTGGCACAAGGTCTCTTGTGCCGACCGATGTGCCCCCCGTCACTATCAGCAGATCGGCTTGAGCCAGTCCGGATCGAATCCTGCGCTCGATCTCCTCCACCTTGTCCTCAGCGATCCCTAGGTCTAAGGGGATGGCTCCCTCGACCTCCACCGCGGCTGTTATGGCGGGTCTGTTGGCGTCGATGATCTTGCCGGATTCGGGGTTAGACCCGGGGTCGATCAGCTCGTTCCCGGTGGAGAGCACTGCCACCCTTGGTTTTCGCACGACCCGGACAGTCGTTCTGCCGACAGCGGCGAGGATTCCTAGGTCATGGGGTCGTAGGGTTGTACCCTTTCTGAGCACCAGATCTCCCTTCCTGACGTCTTCGCCCACCTTGGAGACGTTGTCTCCAGGCGTGGAGGCTCGGAGGATCTCCGCCCTTTCCTTTCCGATCTCCTCCGTGTACTCAAGCATTACCACGGAGTCCGCTCCCCGGGGCAGGGGTGCACCCGTCGCTATCTTCGCGGTCTCAGATCTTCCCACCAAGAATGTTGGTACCTCTCCGATCTCGACCGAGCCGACGAGGTTGAGCACAACCGGGTTTGTGCTACTAGCTCCGAACACGTCCTCCGACCGGACTGCGTAGCCATCCACCGCGGATCTGTCGAAGTGGGGAACGTCGACCTCTGCGAAAACGTCTTCGGCGAGTACCCGGTTGAGGGCGTGGGGGATCTGGACCTTTTCGGCTTCGAGTGCCTTGGCTTTCAACTCTTCTAGGAATAGTCTTAACGCCTCGTCAACCCTCTTGTACTCGCTGAAGCCCTTTCCTCTGACACTCTCCATTCAGATGACCCGCCTTTGGGGGTCCGTCACTTCGGGCGGATTCCTTCACTCGGTGGCTTGAAGACTGATCGGCGGCTCGTCAGATAGAGAATCGTCGCTAGAGCGGCTAGAGTGTAGATCAAAAGACCGAGATAGAGGACTAGAGTATTGAGGTCTGTGGGGGCTCCCAGATACATGGCTGAGCCGTACATCGTTGCTGCACCGGCTGTTATCGTCATTACTCCCGACACTACTCCAACCCAAAGACCCCAGCTCTTCCTGAACCCCACTCCAAAGGCAGCTATGAGGGAGATAACACCCAGTACCCCAAGGAAAGTAATGTTAAAGCCAGACGCGCTGGCGATCGCTAGGTCGACGGCTCCTATCACGGCTAGCACAGACGAGCACAAGACGATATCTCGCTTTCCTCCGTCCTTTCTCTCACTCGACGCTGCAGGGTCGCGTTTCGCCTTCAACTGGTCCGCCGACATGATCTTGGTTCAATGCGTGTTTGGAGGAAGGGATAATTAAAGGTCGTGTGGATGGGCGGTCCAGTCCTAGCGTGCGGGGAATGAGCCACCCCCATATCCGTCCTCCCGTGAAGAGGCGGGGCAGGTCTGGTCATCTGCTCCGAACCAGTTTGGCTATGAAGCACCCGTTGGCTTCGTCTGAGTGCGGGTAGAGCCTCTGGCATTCTTTCAGTCCTTTCAGCCCGGCTGAGCCGAGTCTCGGGGTGGCGTCTGCAAGCTCAAACCCTAGTCTGGACTTTAGGAGGCGTTCAACGACGTTCTCGTTCTCCTCGATCGTGATGCTGCAGGTGGAGTAAACAAGGACGCCTCCGGTCTTGACGTTCTCAGCCGCAGACTCGATCAGAGCCGACTGGAGGCGAGAGAGCCTCCTGACAGTTGACTCCGTGGTGCTCCACTTCATAGCCGGCTCTCTCCAGAAGATTCCAGTCCCCGAACAGGGCGGGTCCAAAAGAACTCTGTCGGCTTGAAGGTTGAGGGGCAGGAATCTCCTGGCGTCGGCGATTATAGCCTCCGCGTTCGTCACCCCCAGCCTTCTCAGAAACGTCTTCATGCTCCTCATTCTGCTTCCTGAGTAGTCAATCGAGTAGATGGACCCCTCGTTCCTCATCTTCTGAGCGATCACGGTCGACTTGACACCGGGGGCTGCGCAGAGGTCGAACACGACCTCGCCGGGCTTGGGATCGAGAACTTCGACGACTAGAGAGCTTGATAAGTCTTGGAGGGTGAACTCGCCCCGGGTGTGAGCCAGGAGACTCGCAAGTTGGGTCTTTGCAACCTCCACTCTGTAGACATGGTCAATACCGTCCACCTTGGACAGCTTTACTCGATTGGTGGAGAGCTCCTCGAGGAGGTCTATGTCGCGGGCTTTGAGGGTGTTCACGCGAATGTAGCTGGGCGGGGGCTTCGCGTTCCTCTCCAGTAGTCTTAGCGCTTCCCCTCGCCCTAGGAGTTTGATGCAGTACTTGACGTACCATAGCGGGTGGTATGTCTGAAGACCGACCCTCTCGTCCTCGCTTATTCCTCCGAGTAGCTCTTCGATTTGAACCATCGGAATGGTCCCCATCGCCTCTTCTACCGGCGCAAGATCCCTCCAGCCAAGGACGGATCTTCCCCACTCCGCGATCGTGCGAGCCTCATTCTCCCCTCCCCGGAGTTTGGTCTGGAGTGTGTAAACGCGCAGGAAGTTTCGAACTCCAAGCTTCAGGCTCTCAAGTCTGGTTGGTGCTATTGCCCTCTCAACGATTCGATCGATCAGGTTTTTTCGGCGTAGCGTCTCGGTTGCCAGTAAGCGAGCCTCTCGCGCGACCCTCTTATCGGTTATTCCGAGCTGGCTGAGAGCGCTTGAGAGGGCTAGCTGAAGGCCGTAACCTCGGAGCTCGATCCAGCTCAGCGCCTCGATGGATACGGCTAGAGAGTCCTTCAACCACCCGTACCTACAGGATAGGTTTTATCAGAAACCCGCCTAAAGGCTATGGTGGCATGATGAGTCTTAAGCCAAGTGAACCCGCCTCGAATAGGAGCGTCTCCCCCTCGGCGACGGTTGAGGAGAGGTCTGGAGAGAGGGATTTTCTGGTCTTCAAGCCAGCTGAGACGTTGGATCTGTCGGAGGCCTTCTTCGTCTCCGCCAGCTACGATGGCGGGAGGCGAGCCGCTTTCGTTAAGCTCTACGAGCCTGAGTCGAAGAAGATCTACTTCTGGTACGATAACACGGGTCACAAGCCCTACTGCCTCTCCGACCTGCCCGTCGAGGAGCTTCGGAAGATCGAGACGCTGGTGAAGCATCAGGGGTTCGACCACCTTGAGGAGGTTACCAAGGTCGACAGCCTTCGCGACAAGGTTTTGAATATGACAAAGATCGTCGCGACGGACCCGTTGGCGATCGGGGGAAGACCCGCCGGCTCGATAAGGGATATCATCCCGAAGGCTTGGGAGGCGGATATCAGGTACTACGAGTGCTTCGTCTACGACCGCGGTCTGTTCCCGGGAATGCCGTACCGAGTCGAGGGCGGGAGCTTGGTTTCCGTCAAGCCGAAGCTGTCGGAGGGGGTCTCGAAGAGGCTCTCCGAGGCTCTCGCCAACGAACCCGAGGAGTTCGGGGAGTTCATCAGAAGTCTGACGGATCTCTTCGAGTGTCGGATCCCCGAGTTCAGAAGGGTGGCTCTGGACATAGAGGTGGCCTCAGACGTTCCAACGAGGGTACCCGATCCTGAGGGAGCAGAATACCCTGTGGTCTGCGCCACCCTCTTGGGCAGTGATGGCGTCAGGAGGATCCTCCTGCTGAGGAGGGAGGGGGTCGATAGTGGACCGGGTTTTCCCGAGGGCGTGAAGGTCGAGTTCTGCGATAGGGAGGTCGACCTGATCACCGAGATCTTCAAGGCTCTTCTCGACTACCCTGTCGTTCTCACCTTCAACGGAGACGAGTTTGACCTCCGATATCTCTACCATCGGGCTGAGAAGCGCTTCAAGTTCGCTCGAGAGCAGATACCGATCGAACTCGGGAAGCAGTTCGCGCTCCTCAAGTACGGGGTTCACATAGACCTGTACAAGTTCTTCTTCAACAGGTCCCTCCAGATCTACGCGTTCAGCCAGAGGTACCGGGAGAACACGCTGGACGCGGTGGGCGAGGCGCTGATAGGGAAGGCGAAGATCGAGTTTGAGGGCTCGCTGAACGACCTTGCGTATTCCGAGCTGGCCGAGTACTGCTACCGGGACGCGGAGATCGCCATGGAGCTTACCACCTTCGACAACGACCTGGTGATGAAGCTGATTCTGATCCTGACCAGGATCAGTCGGATGCCTATGGATGACGTCTGCCGTCAGGGTGTCTCCAGCTGGATCAGGAGTCTCATGTACTACGAGCACCGGCTGAGAAACTACCTGATCCCGCGGTCTGAGGACCTGCTCGAGCTGAAGGGGATGACCTCGACGGAGGCGCTGATCAAGGGGAAGAAGTACAAGGGTGCCATAGTGGTCGAGCCACGCGCGGGAGTCCACTTCAACGTCTCGGTCTTGGACTTCGCGTCCCTGTACCCCAGCATAATCAAGATGTACAATCTCTCCTACGAGACGGTTCTGTGTCCGCACTCGGACTGCCGCGACAACAAGGTGCCCGACCTGCCGTACTGGATCTGCAAGAGGCGTAGGGGGCTTTCCAGCCTCATCATCGGCGCGATGCGGGATCTGAGGGTCGACTGGTACAAGCGGGTTGCGAGGGACAAGTCGCTTCCCGAGCCGTTGCGGAATCTGTATAACGTCGTGCAACTGACCCTCAAGGTGATTCTGAACGCCTCGTACGGGGTGATGGGTGCCGAGGCGTTCGCCCTCTACTGTCCGCCTGTGGCAGAAGCGGTGACGGCCATAGGGAGATACGCCTTCACCAAGACGATAGAGAAGGCTCGTTCTTTGGGAATCGAAGTCGTTTACGGTGACACCGATAGTATATTTTTGGAGGCGCCCACAGCGGAGCAGGTGGATGAGCTTGTCAACTGGTCCAGAGAAGAGTTGAGGATGGAGCTGGAGATCGACAAGTCCTATCGATACGCTGCCTTTCCCAAGCTGAAGAAGAACTACTTGGGCGTGTACCCCGATGGGACAGTGGACATCAAAGGCATGACTGGCAAGAAGCGGAACACCCCCGCCTTCCTCCAGGCGGCGTTCATGGAGATGGTCAGGACTCTCGGCGAGGTCCAGTCGCCCGATGACTTTGAGAAGGCGAGGGCGAGAATATTCGACGTAGTCAAGACTTGCTACGTCAAGCTGAAGCGGAGGGAGTACCCGCTCGAGGACTTGGCGTTCAACATAATGATCAGCAAGCCTGTGGAGGGCTACAGGAAAACTACTCCGCAGCACGTGAAAGCCGCCTTGCTCCTCCAGAAGAGCGGGATTGAGGTGAAACCGGGCGACGTTATCTCGTTCGTCAAGGTGACAAGCGACCTCGGTGTGAAGCCTGTCCGATTGACATCGTCGAGGGAGGTTGATGTGAGCAAGTATATGGAATACGTTCAGTCAACCTTCGAGCAAGTCTTGGATGCGCTGGGGATTGACTTCAAGGATATTATGGGCGTTACCAAGCTGGAGTCCTTCTTCGGAGCCGGTTAGAGCCGGCCTTTTGCTTGACTTTGTTCGGGTTCTTCCTTTGCATTTCGGGTATTCCTTTTAAGCCGAGCGTTTACCAAGGAGTACTGATGGCGGTGAGCTGTTTGAGCCTCAAGAAGTCGGACTTCTTGGATGAGCTGGACATGAAGATCCTTTCTGTCCTCCAGGAGGATGCCCGACGCAGCTACCGGGAGGTTGCTGAGATAACCGGAGTGGCGACTCAGACGGTCTACAACCGGCTGAAGAGGATGACCGATGAGGGTGTAATCAAGGCATATATTCCTCTCCTCGATCCGTCGAGGGTTGGGTACGACCTCACCGCTGTGATCCTTGTCCAGGTGGACGGACAGTTCTTGGTTGACGTGGAGAAGGCGCTCGCCCAGTACCCCGAGGTTCACGGGGTCTACGACATAACCGGTGAGTTCGACATCGCCATCTTGGTGAGGTTTAGGGATAGGGCCTCGCTCAACGGATTCATCAAATCGGTTCTAAAGATGCCTCACATTAAGAGGACTGTGACGAACGTCGCGTTGAACGTGGTGAAGGAAGACCCGCGGTTGAAGCTATGGTCTGATAACAAAGCCGCCCGTAAGTCTACAGCGTGAGTCCTTCCAGTCTGTCCACGGTCTCTATCTTTCCAGCTATCTTCTCCGCTGCCTTCATGTCTTTGAAGCCAACACCCGTCGCGTCCAAGACAATCGTCTCATCGGGTTCGACAGCGCCCTTCGAGATCATTTTCTTGAGGACAGCGTATCCCGTGGCAGCCGCGGGCTCGCAGAAGATCGCTTCTCTTGAAGCGAGCTCTCGACAGGCTTCGAGGATCTCCTGATCCGACGCCGTGCCCGCGACGCCGCGGGACTCTCTAACGGCTCTGAGCGCTCTGTCTCCACCGGGTGGCTTCGGGTTCAGGAGCGCCGTCGCGATGGTGTGGGGATTGGGGAAGGGCTCGACCTTGTCGCTTCCCCTTTCGAAGGCTGTGGCAATCGGGGCACATCCCTCCGACTGGGCTAGAAGTAGCTTGGGAAGTCTGTCGATCAACCCAGTCTCCTTGAACTCTTTGAAGCCTTTCCAGATGGCGTAGAAGTTCCCGCCGCTGCTCGTCGGAACGACCACCCAGTCCGGGACAGACCAGTTCAGGTCTTCGCAGAGCTCATAGGAGAACGTCTTCTGCCCCTCCACTCTGAGCGGTGAGTTGGAGTTGATCATGTAGACGCCTTGCATCCCGCCGATTCTGTGGCTCTGGTCGTACATCTGGTCGTAGGGGAGGTTTCTGACCGAGATCAGCCTAGCTCCGTAAGCCAGGGTCTGTGTCACCTTCTCGGCTGTGACGAAGGTCGGCACGAACACGAAGCATCGGACCCCAGCCTTAGCCGCGTAGGCTGCTGTGGAGGCGGCCATGTTGCCGGTAGAGACGCATCCGACAGCCTTCATCCTCCGCTCAAGGGCGAACGAGACCCCCGCGGCGGAGCCCCTGTCCTTGAAGGATCCGGTCGGGTTGAGTCCTTCGAGCTTGGCGTAGAGACTCTTTGTACGCAGCTCTCGACCCAGCTCGAGGCACTTGACTAGCGGGGTCCCTCCCTCGCCGAGGGAGATCTGTGAGGATGCGTTGCGGATCGGCAGGAGCTCTTTGTAACGCCACACGTTGTGGGGTCTTCTCTTTCCGCCCAGCCTCTTCCTTGTGAGGATCTGGCTGATCTCCTTGTAGTCGTATCTGACTGATATGGGGCGGTTGCAGTTTGGGCAGGTGAAGAGGGTTGAGAGCTCGAGCTGCCTGCCACACTCGTCGCACTGCATACCTGTTGAGAGTGACATCGGCTCAGACACCAGCCTATGGTTTTACAGGTTAGACCTTGATCTTCTCTTCGCCTTTAAACCATAAATACGGATGCGCTGAATACACGTAGCCCGTTTGACCGGGAAGTCAGGTTGTTTTCGACATCGAGGGTGTGTTAGATGAGAGAGATGGCATCCCAGAGGGCGCTGAAGACGGAGCGTTCCCTCTTCTATGTGGTGGCGGAGATCGCGTCCAAGTTCAAAGATTCGATCTACCTGAGCATCGGTGAGCCGGACTTCACCACTCCGAAGCACATCATCGATGAGGCTAAGAAGGCGCTGGACGAGGGCTACACTCACTACACGGGTGACAAGGGAGCTCTCCAGTTCAGGCAGGTGATAGCCGACCATCTCAAGAAGACCCGTGGGATCGACGTGAGCCCGATCGACGGGGTTGAGGTCGCAGTCGGTGCGGCGGCCGCCAACTTCGCTGTCTTCCAGGCGTTCGTCGATCCGGGTGACGAGGTTCTGCTTCCAAGCCCGTACTATCCTCCCCACGAGGCGGTCACTAGGCTGGTCGGAGGAGTGCCGAAGTTCATGCGCCTCAAGGAGGAGCTAGACTTCATGCCCGAACCGCGTGAGGTCGAAAGGCTGGTCACGAAGAAGACGAAGATGATGCTGATCAACAGCCCGGCAAACCCGACCGGAGGGGTCTTCGACGAGAAGTGTTTGAGAGCGCTGGCTCAGATCGCGATCAGGAACGACATGCTGGTCCTGACGGACGAGTGCTACGAGAAGTTCGCCTACGATGGGATAGAACCCAAGAGCATCATCTCGTTGCCGGGGATGTTCGAGAGGACCGTCCTGACGAACAGCTTCTCGAAGACCTACGCCATGACCGGCTGGCGGATCGGCTACGCTGCTGGCCCGTCGAATCTGATCTCCGAGGTTCTGAAGATGCACTACAACATGCTGGTCAGCGCGCCTTCCATATCGCAGAGAGCGGCGATGGCGGCCTTGCTCGGTCCGCAAGACTGCGTTCGCGAGATGGTTGCCGAGTACGATCGGCGCAGGAAGCTGATCGTCAGCGGGCTGAACAAGATACCCGGCATAAGCTGCGTGATGCCCAAGGGGGCCTTCTACGCCTTTCCGAACATCAAGGAGCTCCGCATGCCTTCGGTCGACCTCGCCATGTACCTCGTCAAGGAGTTTCACGTCGCGGTCACGCCGGGATCGATGTTCGGTCCCGACGGAGAGGGACACCTGAGGATCTCGTATGCCACCGCGTACGAGAAGTGCCAGGAGGCGCTGGCTCGGATCGAGAGGGCTGTTGAGAAGCTGAAGAAGACCTGATTCTTGTGCCGGGCAGGCCACCCAGCCCACCCTTTTTTGAGGTGCTCAGTGTCCTGTTTGTATCAGCGATGAAGAGGCTTCCTGTTAGTTTTTTGGCTGCTCTTTTACTCCTTGTGATGCCTGTTGGCTGCTTGAGCCAGGGGTCCTTTTGAGGCGGATGCTGGCTTCGATGGTGCCGATAGAGGCTAGCCACCCAGCCGTGACCATGATGGTGGCTGGGAAGAAGCCGATTCCCGAGTTCAGCAGGGCATACTCCTCCACCAGGAAGACCAGGCTTGAGACGCCTAGTGAGGGGAGTCCGGTCCTCAGTCCGTACCTCTCCACCGTCTGGATCGCCAGCATCCCCGCCAAGAAGATGTCCCCTAGACCGAGAACTATCCTCCCATCAGAGGGGAACATTGGAAGCATCACCACAACGGGCAGCCCGAGGGCGATCAGTTTCTCGGCAGATACGACCATGAGCCTCGTCCCAAAGACCTGTACGACGTCCATTACCGTCAGCAGGCAGGCGAAGACCGCGGCGGTCCTCCAACTGAAGAGCGTTCCGAGGAGTGTTGAGACCAAGATGGAGAGGGCAATGGCGAAGAAGTTCAGGGATACGGAGTTCCAGAAGAAAGCGTAGGCTAAGATGTATATTCCTGATGCGGCTACCGCGACATACCACCTCTTTGTGAGGGCGTAGGTGAAGGTGAAGAGCACAAGCATGTAGGATGCCGAGAAGAATGCGAGGATGGCGATTTGAGGGATGAACGCGATGACGGTCACCACGAGGCCCATCGCGACTACGAGAGTAATCGCGTCTCGAATCCTGAACTGGGTCTGACCCATGATCGACCTGAACTTCTCTCTGAGCCTAGGGTACAGGAGAGTCGACGCAAAGGTGACGGAGAAGAGGACCAAAGGAAGGGTTAGATCTATCTTCACAGACAGAGATTCGTCTGGTCGATCTTAAAAGTGGAGCTATGCTCACGGCTATCAGATTTCCCCCAGAATCTTGTGCGAATGGAGGAAAGACTCAATAAGGGAGATACCCGACTACTCCCTTCTGCCTGAAATCCGGCTAGAGCTTCGGCAGCGACTCACATTCCGGCACCGAGGGAGCACCTTTTGGGATACCTTCGCGAAGGCAGACTCTGGCTCGTTCCCTACGTCCCCCACGAGGCGGCGTTTGGAACAATATCGGTTCTAGTTCCCCTCTACGTCATCACCGACCTCAAGCAGAGCATGATATTTCTCGGCGTCCTCGAGGCGGCTTGGGGTGCCTCCATCATACTTGGCTCACTCCTTTCCGGCTACGTTTGCGACCGCCTAGCCAGGTACAGGCTTCTCGTGTTCGTTTCGTTCGCGGGTTCCGGGCTTGCCACTATCGGTCTTACTTTCTTTCATGACAGCCTAGCCTTTCTTCTGCTCTACTCAGTTCAGGCTCTCTTCTACTCGGCTTTCAGACCACCGAGTAACGTGCTCGTGACGGAGTGGAATCCTCCGGACGAGTGGGGATGGGTTATGAGCGTCTACACGTCGGTTCGAGCGATCTCTTGGGCGGGGGGGCTTCTCATAGGGGCCTTTCTGACGCCTTTCTTGGAGTTCGGAAGGATCTTCTTGTTGTGCGCGGGATTATCCCTCCTCGCCTCGCCGCTCTCTCTGATCTTCTTGCAAGATCCGCCATCGTTTCTGGATAGGAGGCTGGCTTCTCTTGAGAGGGCGGTGACGCGCGCGGAGTATGTCGTCGAGCTTCTTCCGTTGATCCACTCGCCTAGCCTCTCTCGGTTTGCCAGGAATGAGCTCGTACAGATCGGGAAGACGGGTTTCGGAAGCTTTCTCTTGGGCGCCCTGAGCTTCTCGCTAGCCACGAGCTTTCTCTTTACACAGATGCCTGTCTTCCTCAGGGGTGCTTTTCTCAACCCGACTCTCGTCTTCGCGCTCTTCTTCTCGGGTACTATGGCAAGTGCACTGATTCGCCCCGTTGCAGGGGCCTGGGGTCTCAGCGGAGTGAGAATCATCAGAATGAGCTGTGTCTTTCGATGCCTGCTCGCGATCCTAATCGTGCCGGCTGCCGCGCTTTCGTACCCCTCATCCCTGTACGCGTGCTTCGCGGTCTTCGGGGCGCTGGGGGGTATGTACGCGCTCTTTGATGTGGCGAGTAACCTCCTCTCGGTTGAGATGAGTCCCGAGGGTAAGGTTGGCTACTTCTTCGCCTTCTTCGGGATAGGGGAGATAGTGGGAGCTTTCCTGAGCGGTGTCGTCTCGACTCTGTATGGGTTCTCTGTCACGTTAGCTCTGTCCGGGTTTATGTTCGCCGTTGCTCTCGTGATGTTCTGGATGGTTCCTGAGCCCTGAGCGAGCTGCGTTTGTCTTCCTATGGCAAGGAGAGGCCGAGCAGTTTGGCCGGGTTTCCTTTCGTCATCAGGTCGATCTCTTTCCTGCTGATGTCGTACCGCATCATCAGTCGCATGAAGAGCCTCATCCCTTCGATGGGGTGGGGGTTGTACCACTGTCCGAAGTCGGTTGCCATGACGCAGCGCTCCGCTCCCACCCTCTTTATGGCGTCGGCTATCAGCTTCGGGTCGTATCTCTGCCCGAACGGCATGCAGGGGTTGAAACAGTGTTCCAGCACCGCGCCCATCTCAGCCATCTTTTCCTGATCCGGGATCGAGAGGTTAACCGCTTCCCAGGCTGGGTGTGTGACCAGAATCTTCTCCACGCCAGCCTCCTTGGCGGCTTCGATCAGGGCAAAGTCCTCCTCCACCGAGAGGTGGCTCGTACCCAGTATCACGTTTGCGTCCGCGATCATCCCCAGTATCTCACGGACCTGGGGGATTACTTCTCCTCGAGGTGAGAGTATTGTTATGCCCTCGACTTTTCGGGGCTTCTTCTGTGACTCTATGGCTCGTCTGTGCTTGGGGTAGTCGGCGACGCCTATCTTCTTGATGTGGTTCGCTGCGTGGAGCGTTGGCATCCAGACCTCCTTGGCGCCGAAGCTGATCGCCGCCTCCACGGCGTCGGGGTTGAGCCCTCCCACCGCGCGGTTTAGGACGACCCCTCCGAATACCTCGATTCCGGGAACGAGCTTCCTCAGGGCGATCGCCCGATCCGCGTTGATGGCGTGGTGACACTTGAAGAGGATGGCTCGGTATCCCACGTCTCTGGCCTGCTTCGCCAACTCCAGCTCGTCGAACGGTCGATCGAAGACACAGGGCATTGCGTGAACGTGAAGCTCACAAACGCCTCGCATGAGCTCGTGATCGGCTTCAGGAAGCTGAATGGACATGGTTATCTCCTAGCACGGGTCCGAAGAACTATTGACACGGCAGCCACTTAAATTGAGGGTATGCGCAGCCGATCATCGGTGATTCTGAGGGAGGCCCTCCTTCAGTGACGCCGTTTCAACTTTCTTATTTGGGGGCTCTCTCGATCAGTTTTCTTATCCCGTCCAGAAAATTGATCGGATCCCTGGTTGACAGGACTTCGCATCCCGCCTCGACCATCTTCTGGATTGTCGGTTCGCTGTATTTCTTGTGCCTTGGCTCGTGTGCTACGGGCGAGACGCCGAAGACTACTGTGGCGCTTTCCTCTCCGATCATCTGTCGGACTATTTCGTAGTTCTCAGCCTGTTTCGCTGCTTCTTCGGGCTTGGCGCTCGGATCCTCGAAGACGCAGTCGGTGAAGACGAAGCAGTACTTCTCAGAGCGGTCTCTGAGCATGCGCAGCTGGTCTCTCGCCCACTTCAAACCCGAGTTGGGAACGGTTCCTCCCCACTGCCCCTCTCCCGGGTGGGTTTTTTCCGCGTAGGCAAACTTTCTCTGGAGCTCCCCCGACGTGGAGACGGCTGCGTCAAGGAGGGAGTCGATCAGCTCCTCTTCTCCTTTGGGCTCGAACGTGTCCTTCAGCACGTGGGTGTTGCTCTCGAAGAGGGCGATGCCGTAGCGCTCCTTCCGGAAGGCGTAGACCATCGGGACGAGCGATAGGGCTGAGAACTGGATCGATGTGACGCCCGACCCTCCGCCGGCTATGTCGTCCTGCATGGTGTTGCTGATGTCCAGCAGGTATACGATGGACCTCCTCTTCGGCTCGTTCCTCCTCATGAGGAAGTCGTGGTTCTCGATCTCGTCCACTCTCTTGCCCTCGTCGACGAAGATGTGCTCCAGCGACCTCTCCTCGTCGATCAGCTCCGGGTCCTCTCCTGTCTCGTAGGGTCTGAGGTGGGGGACTTGAACCTTCCTTGTGACCACTTCTAGGTTCCATCCGAGCCGGATCAGCTTCCACTTGAGGCTCTCCTTCAGCATCGCCTTCGGTTTCTGCCTCTCATCCCACTTCAGGAAGTTTAGCAGAGCCCTCAGCAGCTTGTCCTCGCCGAGACCGACCCCAGGGGCGGGGAGGTTCCACTTCTGGAGCATCGATTCTAGATCATCCGACTCGTCTAGGTAGTAGATCGTGACGGCTTCCTCGAGCCACTTCTTCGTTTCGTCCGCTCGTTTCTGCAGCTCGTTCTGCTGTGTCGAGTCGAGGTAGTCCTCGAGTGTTCCCTCTCGCGAGTCCGGCAGGAGGTCGCCTTCCTCTTCACTAGCCGGGAACGTTCCGAGTATTATCTCCCAAGCGACTCGCCTCGCGAGGTCTTGGTTCTCAGGCTTCGAGGTTACGACTGCGGTCTCGACGAAGTCCTCGTACCGAAGGTGCCCTTTCTTCAGGTAGATCGGGAGGAGGAGCCTGAACATTCTCATGGGCTGCCTTGTGCTCGGCTTCTCAAGCACTTCCGGGTGCTCACGCATCTTCCTTACGAACTCGGGTATGAAGTGCTTGGAGAAGGAGATCGATGCCTCGTCTATCTCCGTCATCCGCGCTCCTCGTCTCAGCTCACATAGATCGGAGCGTTATTTAAGGTAGCCGTGCGTCCTGAAGCGTCTTGAAAAAAGAGTTGCTGCTTGGGCTGAAAGGTTGGGGGAGGGTGGTCACGCGGCGCTTTGCCTGTCCATGCCCTCGTACTCGGCGTATGCCTCGTCCGTCGCTTTCTGGATCTCGGCGATGTCCTGGTCGGTTAGGTGTCTGAAGCGTCCCTGCGCCTTCAGGTACTCGGAGACGGGTATCCTCTCCTTGGGCTTCAGCGTCAGCCTGAACTTTCCGTCCTCGATCTCATAGAGAGGGAAGAGCCCGCTCCGAACCGCGAGCCGGGTGACCTCGATCGCCTTCTCGGTGGCGTAGCGGTGCCCCGTTGGGCAGGGAGAGATGAAGTGGATGTACTTGCACCCGCGGATGGAGATAGCCTTCTTCAGCTTCCTTTGGAGGTCCTCTAGGTGGGATGGGCTGGCTGTTGCCACGTAGGGTATTCCGTGCGCCGCCATGATCGCCGCGAGGTCCTTCTTCTGGCCTCCCTTTCCTTTCCTGACGCTTCCCACGGGCGTAGTGGTGGTCCAAGCTCGGAACGGCGTCGTCCCGGACCTCTGGATTCCTGTGTTCATGTAGGCTTCGTTGTCGTAGCAGAAGATGAGAATGTCCTCGTTCCTCTCCGCTGCTCCGGAGCCGGACATGAAGCCCATGTCTCCGAAACTGCCGTCTCCTGTGAAAAGGACCACGTTGACCCCGGTCTTGTTTTGTGCTTTCAGGCCGCGGGAGATACCTGAGGCGAGGGCTGCACCCGCGGGCAGCGCGAGGAGCAGGGATGGAACGGCGTAGCCTGACTTGCTGGGATCGGTCGACGCCCAGGCTCCACACCCGGCTGAGAGGGCGAAGATCGTGTTCCTGCCGAGCGTCTCCAAGATAGTTCTAAAGGCTAGAACCATCCCGCAGCCTTGACAGGCGGCTGTTCCGGGCACGGTCAGTCTCTCCAGGCTTGCGGCCTTGCTTGGTGGTGGGGCCTCAACCTCTGTGATCTCAAACTCGGGATACCACTCTATGTCCTTCTCCACGGAGCCCTTCGCCGCTGCCTCGAGGGCGCGTTCGCCGAGGTACTCGAAGTCCTTGACTCCTATCTCGTTTCCGAGGAGGCCCGCTACAAAGCTGACGATAACGGGTTTCGCTGGCTGGTTCATGAAAACAGACTTTACTTCGTAGCCCAGAACGCCGTCTGCTCCGCCCAAGCTCGTCGCCCTGCTGATCACGGCGAGAGCCTTCAGCTTCTTCCCAAGCCTCTGAAGTTCCTCGACTGGGAACGGTCGGAAGGTTCTGATTCTGATCAACCCGACCTTCTTTCCGCCGCTCCTCAGGTTCTTGACAGCGACTTTGGCGTTCCCGCTGAAGGAGCCCATAACCACGAGTGCAGCCTCAGCGTCGTCCAGCATGTACTCCTCAACCAGTCCGTTGCCGTACCTCCTCCCGAACTTCCTGGCGAACTCTTCGTTAATCTCCCCTATCACCGCTTTCGCTCGTTGCTGCGCCTCCTCCATGGAGTACTTCATAGCCATCAGCCCGAGTGACGGAATGTTCTGGGGTGGGTCGACGGTCATGGGTCTGGCTGGGTTGTTCGGGTCTAGCGTGACTCCGGGCTTGTACTGGGGAAGGAACTCGTCGACCTCCTTCGGGTCGGGTACGTTGACCAGCTCTGTGGTGTGGGAGAGGTAGAATCCGTCCTCACATACCATGGATGGAAGTAGAACCCTCTTGTCCTCGCCGATCCGGTATGCCTGTATGACCGTGTCCAGTGCTTCTTGGGCGGTCTCCACGTAGAACTGCATCCATCCGAGGTCTCGACTCGACATGGAGTCAGAGTGGTCGCAGTGGATTGTTCCAGGCCACCCGATTGGTCTGTTGGCTATGCCCATGACGATGGGAAGCCTGAATCCTGGGACGTTGGCGATGTTCTCGTATCCGTACGCGAACCCGAGGGAGCAGGTAGCTGTAAAGGTTCTGGCGCCGGTCACGCAGGCGCCTATCGCCTCCGCCATCATCCCGTGCTCGCCCTCGGCTTCTATGTACTCGGCTTCGAGGTCGCCGTTCGCGACGAACTCGGAGAGGTACTCGACGATGGTTGAGCTCGGGGTGATCGGGTAAGCCGCTATGACTTTCACCTTGGAGAGCTTAACCCCGGTTGCGACGGCAAAGTTGCCGCTCATTGGCTGGATCTTTCCCATCTTTTCTCACCTACCCTTCACGGACCATCTTGATCGACTTGGTGGGGCACTCGTTCGCGCAGATCCCGCACCCCTTGCAGTAGACGTAGTCTATCACGGGCGCGGAGTCTCCCTTGCTGATCACGCCTTCGGGACAGAACTTGACGCAGGTCCAGCACTGGGTGCAGGAGGACTCGTCGAGCTCCGGCTTGATGCTTCTCCAAGAGCCCGTCGGATTGCTTCCGACCTCGGTGCTCCACCCAGCCACGTACAGCTTGACCTTGACCTTTGGCTTGGGCATGCTCATAAGCCTCCCATCCTCTCAACCTTGGTCTGATCGTAGGCGATCTGCACCGCCTTTATGTTCCGCTCTCCCATGGCTCCGCCGAACCGGTACTTTACCGCTTCGTGGATATTCTCAGGCTTCACCCATCCAGTCGCCTTGGCTAGCGCTCCGAGCATGGCTGTGTTCGTTATCGGGATCGCTGTCGGACCGAAGACCTGCAGGGATATACCTGTCGCGTCCACTGTTGCCAGAGCGGAAAGCTCGGCGGTCGGCTTCGGTGCCTTACCTTCCGGAACGTTTAGGACGGCTAGACCGCCTTTCTTTATCCCTCTCTGCCAGGGCACTATCCCCACGAGCCCAGCGTCTAGGACCACAACCGCGTCTGGCTCGTAGACCTGCTGGCGTACCAGGATGGGTTCACTGTCGATTCTTAGGAACGAGGTCACGGGCGCCCCTCTTCTCTCGAACCCGAAGAAGGGGAAGGCTTGGGCGTACTTGCCCTCGCGGCTCAGGGCGTAGACCATGAGCTCACAACCGGTGACCGCCCCCTGTCCACCTCTACCGTGAAACCTACACTCGATCAAGAGAAGCACCTCAGGTTGGTTGATGATAGGGTAATCCATCAGCCCTCCAACTGAAAAAGATAGCGCTTGTCACAGCCCCGGGAGCGTTCTCAAAGGGTTATATGTGTTGCATTCTCTAACTGTTCGTGATAGATTAGTCAGGGGTGAAAGGGATGAAACTCGTGTTCTACAACGACTTCGTGCTTGGTGCCCTGAAGAAGGAGCGTGTTGTTGACCTAGCACCTGCCCTTGTCGGGCTAAAGAGCGCGACGCCACAAGGCACACTTGAGCAGGTCATAGCAAAGTTCGACAAGCTCGCTCCCAAGATCAAGAAGATCGTTGAGGCTGAGAAGGGAGTGCCGGTCAGCGGGGTGAGACTGAGACCCCCAGTCCCGAAGCCGACGCTTCTCCTCTGCGCCATAGGCAACTACAAGGAGGGCGGTGTCCGACAGCCTCAGCCTATAGACTTCTTCCTCAAGTCGCCGAGGTCGATAATCGGGAACGGGGATACCGTCGAGCTCCCACCCGCTCAAGCCAACATATTCCACCACGAGGCTGAGCTGGCCTTCGTCATGAAGAAGCGGGCGAGGAAGGTAAAGGTGAAAGAGGTCACGGACTACGTCTTCGGGTACACCGCGTTCATCGATGTCTCGGCGAGGGGGCTGAGCAAGTGGTTCTTCAACCACAAGTCCTACGACACGTTCGGTCCGATGGGACCCGCGCTGGCCACGGCGGACGAGATACCTGACCCATACGATCTCGACGTCAGGCTCCGGGTCAACGGCGATCTGAGGCAGGAGTACAACACGAGCGACATGGAGCATCGCCTTCCAGAACTCATCGAGTGGCTCTCCTCGGTCGTCACGCTTGAGGCTGGAGATGTTGTCTCCTGCGGCACGAACCACCAGGGGCTGGGGCCACTCCAAGACGGGGACAAGGCGGAGATCGAGATCGAGAGGATCGGGAAGTTGGCTGTGAAGGTTCGTGACCCGCTCAAGCGGTCCTGGCCTAGGGAGATCGATCTGGAGACGGCGAGGAGGGTCCGGGAGACTTAGGGTCTCGCCCGCTCTCTTTCCATCCGTCTTTTTTGACTCGGCTATCGTTCCTCAAGCCCTTTCTCATGGTCTTGTTTCGGGTTCATCCCCTAAAGAGGGTGGCATACCGGATATTCGAGGGACTATGAGTTCTGCGTCTGCTATACGGGCAGCTCGGTGAGTAGCTTCCTTGCTCCCGACTTGGCGAAATGGTATCCTATGAAGCTCATTACCAAAGTCTCGACCACAACCAAGGGCATTACAAAAGCAGCTATGGGGCTAGAAGGTGCGACGAAGAAAGCGTATAGGACCGGAGCTAGGACCGCTCCCATGGTCACCATACCCGTCACAACTCCGATGATGTATCCTGACGCCGTGAGAAATCTGCTCCTCGGAACCTCCTGAAAGTTGGGGTGCCTGGCGCCGACTGCGAGCCCGATGAAAGTCTCCGCCACCACGAACAGAGCCGAGGTGGCGCAGAGCTGGAGCGTGGTCAGAAGACTCATATTCATATACAGAGCTACCGCCGAGGACACAACCACTGCCGGGATTAGCGCTATCAGAAGCGTCACGGTGGCTTTGGCCTTTACGAGATCTCTGTAATCGATCGCTGAAGCGTAAATGTGCCAGACCGCCATCCCTTCTTGTCCCACTAGGACCATAGACACGAATAGGACTAGAAAAGCCACGGCGTAGAAGACCACAAACACGAGCAACCCTCTTTGGAGCGCGCCGGACTCCCGAGCCCCCAATAGCATTGGAACCGCTACTGCCGCGGGAATCGCGAGCAACCGGATCATCTCTGTCCTTCGGGTCATAGCCTTAAGATCCTTCCGAGCGATCGCAGACTCGGCTGAGGTTAACCCGATCCTTCCCAGTAGACCGATTCTGGGGGTGTAGGGTCCGCTTGCCAGCTTGATCGAAACTTGGGTTGGAACCCAGTATTTCCCTCTGAGCAGAACCGCCACGTAGAACAGGGCGCCCGTGAAGGCAGCTGTCAGCACTCCGTAGGTGAGAGAGAGGGTGAGCTGGGCCTCTAGGCTGGATGTGACGGCTAGTGAAGGCCAGACGATGGGCAGAAACCAAAGGCTCTTGATCCCTTCAGCCTGAGTCTGGAAGAAACTGAAGTAAAGCTGCGGCTGGAACATGAGTTGGAAGACAGCCACGAACAGTATGATGACCACGAGCCTGACAACCATGGAGGACCTGCCTCCCCGTCTGTAGAAGGTTGAGGACGCCCTGTTCATCACGGCACGGAGTATCTCGACCGCGAATGCACCGAGGAACATGGCGATCGCGTTGATGAGGGTGAAGGCTATTGCGCCCCATATCTGTCCCACCCAGATCGCGGTTCCGAGGGAGATCCCGGCTACTGCCGCCAGAATGAATGAGTAGGTGTACACGGTTGACAGTGCGCAGCCCAGCACGAAGTCTGAGGCCGTGACTGGAAGCCAGTTCACGATGTCGCTCGACGCGAACTGAGTTGGCTGAGAGACCTCCAGCATTATCCCGATCATGACCGTCGCGGAGATGACGTAGATTGGCACGCCTGTCAGGGCCTGGACTAATGCCGTAGTCAGTGCCTGAGGCGGAATGGGGATTCTGATGAGAATTTGATGTGCCCCGATGGAGACTGCCGCAAAGATCACCACATCCAGCACTGCGATCGCTTTGGCACTTTTGATGAGGCTGGCTACAGCCTCACGGCCTCCGGCCGCGCGTGGCAACGATGGTCCGCTTCTCCCTGCCCTGAGAAGGGAAAGGACTAGGACATTGGCGATTCTACGGATCGCTCGAGGATTCAAGTGGCCTCACTGCTTGTTCTTGTAGTTAGACGGTCTTGCGCTGTATGAGCGTTTTGGCTGGGTTAGGCTCGGTCTAGTCTATATTACTGTCATTCGTCGAAAGGCAGAATAGACGTCCGTGAGTCTAGACTCACTATTGGCAGGGGGAGCGGGTTGCTGAGTCGGGATATGTCTCACTTGTCGGGGGTCTTCGGAGACAGGATCTATGCCCTCTCTGAGCTTGACATCCACCGCCTGAGGCTAGCTTCAGAGGTTGGAGATGTGGAAACGGTCTCCAAGATCCTTAAGATCAGCCCCGTAGAGGCGGCTAGGGTCGTCGCGAAGTACGCTGAGTATGCCCTCGGCCGTAGGGTCAAGGATACTCTGTGTACGCCTGACTCTCGGCAACTGCTGCAAGATATACTCGGAATTCTCTCGCGCTACCTCCTCACCAAGGTTGGAAGGGAGAGGATCAGGCTTCTGACTCCGTCCCTCGACAGGAGGGAGGTTGAGAGCCGTCTCCTTCTGGCCGATCGGGCGGTGAGACTTCTTGAGTGGCTGGATAGGGAGGGTAGGCTCTCAAGAGTGACAGACCTGCTCTCCGGGGCTGTGTTTGAATCTGTGAAAGCTGGGAAGCCGCCGCTGCTTGCTGTTACAGACAGAGGGCTGTATGAGGAGGTCCTCGAGAGGTTCGGGGCTGGGGCGAGAGTGGAGCTGGTCGAGTCGAGGGAGGGGGTGGCAGATCTGCTGAGGGGCGGGGACGTGGTTCTTCTCCTCGGGGGAGAGGCTGAGGGGTCGGGATTGCCGGGTGTGATATCGATGCCCGCAACTCCCGAGTCGATCGATGTCGATCCGGAAGCCTTCGTCAACTACTTTCTGGAGCGGAGAAGGGTCGTCGAGGCAGCGGCAGCTCTCGTATCTCAGTTGGAGGGGTCTGGCTCGGCGGGGGAGCTCTTCGATGTCGATGCTAGGTCCCTTACCAGAACCAGCTCAATCCTGAAGAGTTTGGAGGCGACCAGGGAACCCGACCTGGAATCAACCCTCTTCGAGGCTCAGGAGAGGCTCAACGAGGAGGCTAAGAGGATCGCCGATCGTGGTGGAGGGGCTAAGGAGTTCAGGGAGGCACTCGACGAGGCGCTCTTCGAGCTGACCAATTCCTTTAGGCTCGACCGGGAGGAGCAGCGGGTCCTACATCAAGCGGCGTACGAGCAGTTGAGTGTCCCCTTTGAGTTCTCGCCGGTGGGGGTTAGAGCCCTCGTATCGAGGCATACGCGCAGGCTGGGTGAATCGAGGTACTTCGGTGTGAGAAAGGCGGCTGCGGAGCTCTGGAGCTTGAGGGAGGCTGTGGATCGGGGGGTTGAGAGCGTCTTTAGGCTGGACTATCTGTTGGCTGTCGCCAGGTTCGCGAAGGATTTCCGACTCAAGCCGGCGAGGATCAACGGCGGAGCCGGGATCGGCTTTCTGAACGCCGCGAATCTGCTGCTTTTGGACGAGGAGGCTAGGGGGCGGCTGAAGGTGGAGCGCGTGTCGTACACTGTCGGTTCTACCGAGATCAAGATCCCCGGCGCTGGGGTTTTTGGGGTGGCGATGCTGACCGGGGCGAACAGCGGGGGTAAGACCACCCTCCTGCTGACCATAGCCGCGATACACATCATGACGATCCTCGGGCTTCCCGTCCCGGCGGATGAGGCTGAGGTCCCGCTCCTTCCCCTCTACCTCTTCAGGCGCAGGACCACCAGAAAGGCGGGTAGCCTCGAGCACGCGGTCCACTCTCTCGCGCCCGTCTTCGCCGATCCGGAGCCGAAGATTCTCCTCATCGACGAGTTCGAAGCTCTGACCGAGCCCATCTCCGCCGGCAGAATGGTAGCTTCGATAGTGAACCGAGTTTCCCTCAGCAACTGTCTGACAGTCTTCGTCACCCACCTAGCTAGGGAGGCGCTGCCTCACGTCAAGGTCAAGATCAGGGTCGACGGGATCGAAGCTTCTGGTGTTGATGCCAGCGGTGAGCTGATAGTCGAGAGGCAGCCGAGGTTCAATCACGTGGGGACTAGTACGCCGGAGCTTGTGATCAGGAGGCTTCACATGAAGGCTCGGAATCGAAGGGTCAGGGCTCTATACGTTGAGATGATGGGCGCCCTCGGGGAGCGTGGTCAGGTTCTGCAGACGCCGATCTCGCTCCCTTGGATAGAGCGGGCGAAGAATGGGCGATAGTCGGAAGGAACTAGGGGCTGGCGTCTCCGGGGCGCTTGAAAAGGCGGTCGTGTTCGATCCAGATGCACCTGTCCATGACAACGTCCATCCCGGCGTCTCTAGCCAGCTTTGCCGCAGCCTCGTTGGTGATTCCGAGCTGCATCCAGACTACGTGTGGGCGTCCGTACCTCTTCCTCAGCTCCACAGCCTGTTCGACAATCGGAGGTACGTCTTCGGGTCGACGAAAGATGTCCACGATCTCAACCGTTCTCTTCAGGTTCTCCGGCAGGTCTAGCAGGGAAGGATAGGACTTCTCTCCCAGCACCTCGGAGATGGTCGGATTGACGGGGATCACGTTGAACCCCTTAGACTTCAGATACGACGCCACCCTGTGGCTGTCCTTGACCGGGTCGGGTGAGAGCCCCACCACCGCCACGACGCGATACTTCTCGAGGATCTCCCTGATATCCAACCTTGACGCCGCTGGGGATGGCTTCAGGTCCCCAGGCTATCTTCGACGAACAGCTCTTAAATGATGGCGTTGCACGCCGTCTACCTGGTGCTACTCCCGCCTGTAGTAGGCCTTGATCTGCGGTCTGGTTAGGAAGACCAGCATCACGATGTCGACGACGTAGAGTAGGTACCAGGCGTAGCCAACCGGTTTCAGGTAGGTTTCGGTGACTTCTCTTTCAAACTGAAAGATGAGTTTGGCGAGTATCCCGGCGACGCTTAGGTCCAAGCTCAGCGTCCAGGCTGAGCCCTTCCCGAGTAGGAGGCCGCGCGCTGAGTACAGACCCGCCGCGCTCATGACAATAAAAAGTAGTAGGAGGGCGCCCGCAATCGTGGCGTCTTGAGGCGTTCCTGCCCCCTGCCATGGCAATCCAAGAATTGGGAGCCAGAGGCTGTAGCCACCGAAGTAGAGGATCATTCCACTGAAGAGGAGCAGGAACACGCTCCTCATGAGCTCGATCTCGACGGGGACCGTAGACCGCTCTTTTTTCTCACGGCGCAACCCTCTCTTGGTCCTCCCTTGGTCAGGCTGTTCGAGATCTCACAGGTGCCTCATATACTTCTGTCAGGGGGGAAGATACGGTTTTGCCAAGGACTTGTTCCTTGAGAGGCTAATGTGGAACTGGCTCGAAAAGTGTTATCTCCTTCTGAGCGCCAGAAGCCCTAGACGGGGTGAAACAGATGAGACTTGAGCTTCCGCCCTACGGAGGGATCGAGGGAGTACTTATTCGGAGCGAGGGACTGAAGCTCCTGGGAACGATGTATCTGGCGAGAGGTGCCGGGAGGAAACCTACTGCTCTCGTGCTCCACGGCTTCCCCGGCTTCGAAAAGAACTATGACATAGCCCGAGCCCTCAGAGAGCTCGGCTACAACGCTCTCATCTTCCACTACCGCGGCTGCTGGGGAAGCGAGGGCGGCTACGACCTAACCAAGATCCCGACAGACGTCAAATCCGCCATCGATACCATCCAAGCTAGACCCGACGTCGATCCAGATAAGATCATAGCCGTGGGTCACAGCATGGGCTCCTATGCGGCTGTCGTGACCGCTGCACAGGATTCGAGGATCAAGGCTGTGGTGGCGATATCCGGGTCAGGAGACTTGAGGATGAGCCCTCCGCCCGAGAGAAAGAGGACTGAAAATACTCTGCAGTTCCTAAAAGGGATCACCTTCGAAGAGTTTGTGGCACAGCGCAGGGTCCAAGCCGAGAAACTCAATCCCTTTGACCATGTCGCGAAAATCTCGCCTAGATCCATCCTCATCATTCATGGAACCGAGGACGCCATAGTCAAACCCGAACAGGCGAAGATCCTGTACGAACACGCGAAGCAGCCTAAGAAGCTGGTCTTGATAGAGGGCGCGGATCACGTCTACACAGACCAAAGACAGCAGCTGCTGAACACTATCCTGAGGTGGATTCGCAGGTCCACCTGATGCTCTGAAGAGAGCAAACGGTTCTCGCCTCTCTTTTCTGAGATACGCTGAACTACAGCTCTCGCGTTCGCGTCCATGTCTGTCGTAGGCCTCAAAGGCACCAAACTAAGATTGGAAGAAACCGAGGACTTCCTCAACAAGGAAATTGCTGAACAGTCTCGGCTTTGGAACAGTCGAGTTGTATGAGGGACCGGTTGCTGAGTCCCAACCAGAAGATAAACCGAGTTGAGGTCGCCCCTGGAACTGCCACTCAATCCCTTGAAGGTCAACCATGCCTGTTTGCTTATATATTGCTGACTTTCATCTTAGTCAATCATGAGCGAGCGGCGTCTCCACGTAGCCAAACGGTTCATGGTCAAAGAGCTTACCTCCTACCAAGATGAACTATTCAGCCTTCTGTTCAGGGACATCTCAGTTTTCAGCCAGGGTATAGCTGACCGCGTCTTCGGTCAGAGGGATAGGAGGATCTCCGTATACGGGGTTAGGGGTCTAGGAAAGACGACCGCTATGCAGGGCGCAATCTGGGCTGGTCTCAGAGAAGAGAAGGCAGATCGCTGCATCCCAGTCAACGTCGTAGTCTCGGGTGTCAGGGGTGTTGGAAACCAAAGACAGCTGTCAGACCTGTTCTATAGGTCGGTCATCCTCGGTGTGTACCAGGTTGCAAGAGCCTCTGGGCTCAAGAATGGACTCGTGGAAGTAGCTACTAGGTACGCTCCGTGGGTGGCTAGGAAGATAACCGAGGCGGTCGGAATCGTCTTTGGCCCGGTTGCGCTTGCCTCCGGCCTGTCGGAGAAAGGGGTGAAATGGCTGGTTGGACGCTTGGGCTACTCGAACATCGACTCTTTGGTAGCCTCGAAGAGCCTCGACTCCCAGCAGGCAGCTACACTCTTGATCGATAGGCTGGAAGATCTGCGCGCGAAACCTATCTTCATAATAGACGAGCTGGACAAGGTTGAGGATGATACGGTTCTGTCAGACTTCTTCGACGGAAACCAGGCTTGGTTTCAGGGAAAGCAGGGGATAATCTCTCTTTCGTACACCTTTGGAGAGTCGTTGGGGAAGACTCTGGTCACTTCTGCCAGCCGCATTTCGAGCATAGAGAGGTTCCCGGGCATCACTTCATTCGAAGATGCGGCTGAGATAGTAAGGAGGAGAGTTGAGCTTGGGCTCTCACAGATCGAAAGGAGTGAGGAGGCCGCGAAGGAGGCGGCAATAGACATGATGCCAGATGAAACGATTAGGTCCATACTAAATGTTTCAGCACCCAACACCTACATCATGCTGGAGAGAACATCTCAAGCAATGGACAAAGCCATCAGCTCAAGGGCAGCGAGCGTCTCCCCGGATCACGTCTACACCGAGCCGGCAGAGGAGGCTAGCCCCGCAAGGCTCGAGGCATCGATTCTGCAGGAGCTTACTGCCGGCAGGCTATCTCCTTCGGTGATTTCTGACAGGCTCCAACGGGATCGAGGACTGATAACAAGAACCTTGAAGAGGATGATGGCCAGGGACTGGGTTGGCAGGATCGGGGCGGGAAAACGTGCCTATTACTACATCACCGCCAGAGGTGAAGCAGCTCACCGAAGAGTGAGAGGCAGTTGACCGCACCATACGTCAACAATATTTAAGCCCGACCTGATGGTTGACCATTCCTCCTACTAGAAGGCTTAGCATATCATAGGTTGCCCCTGGCATCGGTAACCGGTCCAAACCAAGATCTAGCAGAGCAAAGTTATTTCTCACTGGAAGCTGACATTCGTCGTGGAGAGGGGGAAACACAGGATGTTGATGACTCTGACTTAGCTATCCAAGATCATCAGTTCCCGAAAGGTGAACGTATCGATTAGCGACGAGCTCTGCGGCTGGTCTTGGAGGCAGCCTCCGCTTCTCCACGCCTACGAGGGTGTCCAGCTTCCCGTAAGTGAGGTCTACGCCGACTTGTGTGGCACGGGCAGAGATGTCTATCTGAAGCATGTTCTGAGGCGGAAGCCGGCGATCAGCTCATCTCAGAAAGGAGAATTGAAAGGTTCCAGGCTTTTTCAACCGCCCGCCACGGCTGGGAGGAAGGCTATCTTATCCCCGTTTCCCAGCTTTGTCTCCAGCCTCTGGAGGTGCCTGATGTCCCTCTCGTTCACTGTAATTATTATGAACCTCCTGGGGCCTCCCGTCGTGGGATCGATAATTCTGTCTCTGAAGTCTCCGCCGTACCTTAGGATCAGAGCTTCCAACGCCCCTCCAACAGTTTGCTGTCCCTCAATTTCAAGGTCTAGTTCGTGGGTTCCGGTTACTCCCCTCAGCCCTCCGAAGAACTGAATCTTCACTCCTGCCATAGCGTCTTCCCTCCAACTACGTCTCGGTTGCCTTGAGCAGAGCCTCTGTCGTCGGCTCGATCTGAACGGGCTTCTCAACTATCTGGGAGGCGGTCTCCTGAGCCTTGAAGCCGCTGCCTGTGACTAGGAGGACTACTCTCTCGTCGGGGTCTATCTCGCCCGCCTGCCTTAGTCTTATGTAACTCGCCAGAGAGATCGCTCCGGCTGGCTCCGCGAAGATCCCCTCATGCCTCGCTAGGAGCTTGATCGCCTCCAGGGTCTCGGTGTCGGATGGTGCGTCTGCGGCGCCCTTTGTCTCCTCGATGGCTCGGATCGTCTCGTATCCGCTCGCGGGGGTTCCGATGGCTAGGCTCTTCACTAGGGTGGAGGGCTTCTCCACGGGGGAGAGGTCTGCCTTCTCCTTGAAAGCCTGGACGATTGGTGAGCATCCCAGGGGCTGTGAGGCTACGAGCCTTGTCTCGTACTCAGGCACCCAGTCGAGCGACTCAAGCTGCTTAAAGCCTCGGTGTGCGGCACATAGGAGCCCCCCGCTCGCTACTGGGACCACTACAACGTCCGGGGTTTTCCAGCCGAGCTGCTCGCACACTTCATACGCGATTGTCTTGGAGCCCTCCACGTAGAACGGTCGTATGTTGATGTTCGCCATCCCCCAGCCCAGCCGCTCAGCCGCTAGCACTCCCAGTCTGTTGCTGTCGTCGTAGGTGCCTCTGACCGCGATTATCCTCGCTCCGAAGTTCGCCGTCTGGACGATCTTGTTCGCCTCTATATCCGCTGGAACCAGCACAACACACCTCAGACCCGCCTTGGAGGCGTGCGCTGCAACAGCTCCCGCTAGGTTCCCGGTCGAGGCGCAGCCGACTGTGCTTATCCCGAACTCGATGCACTTTGAGACCCCTATAGACGCAGGCCGGTCCTTGAAGCTGAGCGTCGGGTTCGCGGTGTCGTCCTTGATGTACAGCTCCTTTGCTCCCAGTCTCTCCCCGAGCCTCCGGCAGTGGATCAGCGGGGTCCCGCCGTCGCCCATGTCTACTGCTTTCTCGGGATCCTCCAGCGGTAGGAGTTCCGAGTACCGCCAGAGGTTGAACGGTCGCCTTCTCAGAGCCTCCTTGTCCGCGACTTTGGACAGGACGTTGTCGTCATATTCGACCTCTAGGGGACCCCAGCACTTGTCGCACGCGAGTTTGGGGGTGGCGGGGTATCTCTCGCCGCATTCCTTGCACTTTAGCCCGAGGACTCTGCTCATCTTGTCTTACCACTGGTAATTTTCTCTTTACTTTTATTACCGGTGGTTGTATTACTGTTGAGGATTTAAGTCTTGCTGAAAATTACTTCGAATAATCAGAAATCTCACGGCACCTGCTGAGGCTCTAGGGCAGGCTGGGCTTTCCCGCGCGACCCCCGATGCTGAAAGAACCCTTATCTGAAGAGTCGCAAAAAGAGGCTAACCGTATGGCAAGGACTACTGCGCGACCTGAGACCTCTTTCTCTCCGTTCCTAGTTTTGGCTAGTCTGCTCATTCTGGCGATCTCAGGGGTGGCTCTGGGGTACATGTGGCTTGAGACCAGGTCAGTGGCGATGCCGACACCTGCTGCGTTGGCGATCGAGGAGATTTCCCTTAGGCAGGAGGTGGAAGGAAACTTCATCTATGTATACGTCAGGAACACCGGCTCCACAAACGCGACTGTAGTTGAGGTCTACGTCAACAATAGAACGATGGTATATGCAAAGGGTTTCGCGCTTTCCGGATTATACATAGTTGGTAACCTGTCCGCCGGGGACAGGTGGACGGTCACCTCAGTTCGCTCAATCTGGGGTTCTGAGGTCAGTCTCGTGAGTAGAACTCGATACTCCGAGATAAAACCGGGGGAGCTGTTGGAGATCAAGATAAGCTTCGGTCAGGAGGGGTGGCAGAGCAAGGTGGACTACGTGGTCAGGGCTGTGGCTTTGGGTGGCGTCTGGGATGAGGGAAGAGCCTCCGTCAAGTGAGCAGCCTTCCATCAGTCCTCGGTCGTCTTGAAAATCGGTCCCTGTGTTTCATGCGTCAAGCAGAGTGGAATGCCGGGGAGTCTGAACTTATGCGGTTCTAGGCGACCCCCGCCCCGCTAAGATACTCCGCGACCCTAGCAACGCCCTCCTCGATCCTTTCTTCGGGCTCAGAGACGAATGTAAACCTGCAGTGTCTCCGCCCGTTCTCTCCGAAGTGCTCTCCCGGGATTATAGCCACCTCCTTCTTACGTAGGAGGTCCATGCAGAACTCCTCGTCCGCCATCTTCAAGGGCTCGATGTACTCGTGGAGGTCTATGAATATGTAGAACGCCCCGTACGGGCGGACGATCTTCCCCTTGGGTAGATACTTGCGCAAGCACTTCTCCATGGCGTCTCTTCGGGTCTTGTATATGGGGATAGCCCACCTCAGGTACCTCTCCTTCGCGTCGCCCGTCATGAACCGGATCAGCCCGAACTGTGTCAGGGTGTCGGGGCAGAGCGTCACGTACTGCTTCAGCTTCTCGGCAGCTTCGATTATCTCCGATGGGCCGTACATATAGCCGACTCGAAGCCCGGGGATCGCCGCCTCCTTGGAGAAGCTGCACATCGTCAGCACATTCTGACGGGCCTTCTCCATGGCGCTAACCCAGACGTGCTCGCCCTCGTAGATTATATGCTTGTAGGCGTCGTCGCAGTAGAGGTAGAACCCGTGATCGACAGCTAGGTCCAGGATGGCCCGAGCAGTATCCCTTCTGATCACTCTCCCCGTCGGGTTGTCGGGGGAGAGCAGCATGAACGCCTTCGTCTTCTTGGTGATCAGCTTCTTGAATCTCTCCACATCAGGCTGGAAGCCCTCTCCAACGTACACGGGGAGCTTCACGACCTTCGCCCCGACCACCTTGATGGTCTCGGGGTAGCCCAGGTATGTTGGGTCTGTGACTATGATCTCGTCCCCCGGGTTTGTGGTCGACATGAGGGAGAGGAGTATTCCCTCTGTGCTGCCCGTGGTCACCAAAAGTTCCTTCCTCGGGTCCACGTCGATCTTGCCGTACCTCTTCAGATCTTGGCTGATCAGGTCGAGGAGGTCGATGATTCCCCTCGTGCCCATGTAGGCGGAGGCGCTCTGTGGGTCCTTGGAGAGACACTCCTTCATCCCTTCGACCAGCTCTTTGGCTGGAGGAAGGCTGGGGGCGCCGCCGCCGAAGGAGATTATGTTCTGTCTCTTCTTTGCTTCCGCCAGGAGCGCGGTGATTTTCCTGATGGGAGAGGCTTCGATATGCGCGATTCTCTTAGACAGACCTAGCAACTTTCGGATCCCTTCAGCAAGGGTAAGGTCATACCCTAGGTTCGTATATAAACTTGAGTGGATCGGGGGAGATCACGGCTCTACACGAATTTGGGTCTCATTGAGAGGCGCTCAGGAAGGTAGGGAGGCAGTCTGGGCTTACCTCCGATCTCAGCGTCCAGCCGCGAGATCAGTTCGTCCAGTCTCATCTGCCTCTGCTCCCTCGTCGTCCTTATCCTCACCGACAGGCTCTTCTCGTTTTCCTCGACTTTGCCCACCACGGCCGCGTAGGGCACCCACTCCGTTTCGGCGTCCCTGATCTTGCTTGAGACCGTCTGCTCTCGGTCGTCCAAGTCCACTCTGAGGTCCCGTCCCCTGAGCTCCCCGAGGACCTTTTCTGCGTACTCTTGCTGGTCGGGCGAGACGGGGATGACTCTCACTTGGGTCGGGCTCAGCCAGACCGGTAGCATCGGGGGTCTATTCTTCCTTATCGCCTTCTCGGCGTGTTCTAGGAGTGCGTAGATCCACCTTTCGGTGGATCCGACGGAGCTGTGGAGGATTATGCAGCCCTTCCTCGTGCCGTCTGCGTCCGTATAGAAGATTTCGTACCGCTCCGAGTCCTCCACGTCGAGTTGGATCGTGCTGAGCTGGGCATTTCCTCCGACGGAGTCGAGGGTCTGGAACTCGTGCTTCACCACCCAGTAGTGCTTCATCTCCGGCAGGAGCTCTATCAGGGCGGGCTTCTTCACTATGCCCAGCAGCTTCGTGAACCAGCCCCGGTTTTTCAAGTAGAAGTCCTTCACGACCCTGAAGGCGACCACGTAGTCGATCTCCATGGAGTCGGCGAGCTTCGTGTAGTAGCGGAGAAGCTCCTCGTACTCCTCCATGCCCTGGGCAAGGTCTCTGCAGAAGCAGTGGATGTCAGGCATTGTAAAGGCTCTGAGTCGTTTTAGGCCGACGCACTCTCCCTCCTGCTCCAGCCTGAAGGAGGGGGAGAGCTCGTAGACCCTGAGAGGGAGCTGCTTGTAGCTGACTGTAGCGTCCCTTATCATCCGGAAGAGGCCGAAGTCCCCCGCGAACCTCAGAATCAGCTCCTTGTCGTCCGCCGGGAGACGGTAGTTCCTCTCCCTGAACCTCTCGACCTGCCCGGCTATGTCGGGCTGATCGGCGCGGTAGAGAAGAGGCGTCTCGATCTTGACGGCGTGAAGCTCTCTCACTGCCAGGGTGCTCGCGTACTCCTCCAGTAGCTCTTTCAGCAGAGCCCCCTTGGGGTAGAATCTGAAGTGGCCGATGTCTGAGGCTGGCTCGTAGTCGACGAGTTCGAGCCTTCTCATCAGCCTTATGTGGGCTGGTGGCTCATGGGGGGCCTTGCCGACCTCCTCGCTGATCACGAACTGCTTGAGATCCGGGTATTCGGCGAGGGTCTTGGACTCTTCGACTCGGCTCAGGTCTAGGGGGTGCTCACTCCCGTCCGGCTCTAGGATTATCAGCTCCCCCTTCTCGATCACTTCCTGAGCCGCTTCCTTCTCATCTCTCTCCTCCCCCTCAGCCGTTATGGAGCGGGAGAGCTCCCCAAGAGGATGGCCCTTACACTTGAGCTCGAAGCTCTTGTACCACCCGAACTTCGCTCTCGTAACCTCGTAGCCGCGCCCTCTCAGCCCGGACTCTACCTTTTTCAGGACCTCCACAGCCTTCGCGGGCGAGCTCAGCTCTGAGCTTAGGTGGGCGTATGGGTAGAGGACAACATTCTTCGCCTTGATGCGCTCAGCCGTGTCAACGATGCTGCTCACGGTCTTGTCAGCCACGGCTGTGGGGTTGCCCTCATCCCCCTTCTCGACGGTCGCGAAGACTACGAGGGGTTCCTCCACCCTCTTCGGCTTCTCATCCCCCTCTTCTAGGGGTTCTGCCTGCCTTAGAGCCCGCTGCTTGACCTGATACTCGATGTAGTCGCAGTGCAGGAGAAGTATCCTCAAACCCACAACCTCGTGTCTAGAATTCTTTTCGTATGTCTTGGAGGCGTCGCCCGTTGGTCGGCTATACGGACCACCGCCACCTCTCTATCATCCTCTCTTTTTTGAGCTTCTTCTTCAGCTCCTTGTAGTGGTCCTCACAGAGAAAGACTCGACCCTTCTCTGGGACTGTGAGTTTCGCCGACCCGGCGCGCTCGGCGGAAATTGACCTTACCGCCTTGTTTCCGCAACCGGCTACACTGCAGTTGACGCCCTTGCTCACCCTTCCCATTTAAAAACAAACACCCTCTACTTATGAGATGAAATATTACTCCAAAGTAGTCTCATAAAAGGTTGGTCGTTTCTCGTGGACTTGGAGAAATATAGAGCGCTTTTTCCTATAGTTGAGCGGTTTGCTTATCTCAACTACGCCGCCACTGGACCGATGCGAGGCCTGTCACGAGCGCGAGAAGGTCCTCCGCTGGCTCCTCGTGAGGTGTTTTCTCCTCTCGCTCGTTCATGACTTCTATCCTCGCGCCGATATCCTCTGCATGGTTCCTCAAGAGCCAGCTCCTCTCTCAACCCCCCTTTCATGCGTCCAATTTAACACCCACTTCGTTTAGGAACTGATGGACTATAGGCATATGGAGAAGCCGTTCGCAAGGAGTTGAGAACGATGCACTCACATAGAAACATGTATAGACGATTACTTAGCATTCGAGGCATCCCCAACAATAATGCCATCGAACGTTTGCACGATACTATAAGAGAGCGAGACAAGGTGCTTTGAGGAATCAAGAAAGATGATTCACCAATCATTGAAGGCATCAGAAACTACTACAACTTCATACGACCGCATCAGACCCTTGATGGCAAAACTCCTGCTGAGGTAGCTGGGATGGGAATCTCAGGAGAGAACAGATGATTAGCTTTAATACAGAATGCATCCAAGAAAACCAACTAGAATAGTACACCAAATTGACAAAACTTCAGGAACACTCCGCCTCCAAGTACAAAGACAAAAACTCATTGCAAGTCATTATCACAATACCAAGTGAGACAATAGAAAAACTTGGTTGAGTCGAGGGTGGGAAACTGGAAGAAGAGGTTGAGGGGAATACGTTACTTCCAAGACCGACCATAAAGGAATAAAGAGGTAGAAGCATGAGGCAGGATCAAGAACTGATTCCGCATATTAACTATGCTGAACTACCTAAAAAACATACGTCTACTTACCTGATGCATAAGTTTTGGGCCAGAAAACCGTACAATGTGGTTTCTGACTATATTGAACATTACTCAAAGAAAGGAGAGATCGTATTAGATCCATTTTGTGGAAGTGGTGTAACTGCCATAGAAGCAATAAAGAGTGGAAGAAAGGCGATTGCTATTGATATAGATCCCTTGGCAATCTTCGTTGCCAGAATGACTGCTTTGCCTGTGGATCTTACCAAGTTTGAGCAAACTTTCAAAGAAATCGAGAGCAAAGTCAAGGGTGCCATAGTCGATTTATATAGAATCAAATGTCCAAAATGTGATAAGAATACAGCGGTTGTAGAAAGAAGACTGATTAGCTTTGTAGTTGACTGTCCGCATTGTGAAAGAGAAATTATCATGGGGAAAGCTCGACGCCCAAAAGGAAAAAGCCAAAACATCTATCTCTGTCCATATTGCGAAAAGGAATTTAGTTACGCCAATCAAGAGATTAAACGAGAAGTTTGTACAGAAGCTAGGTATCGGTGCAACAAATGCGGGGCTAATGGCACTATAGTTGATCCTCCAACTAAACCTGAAATTGAACCTGAATTTTGGTATCCAAGAATAGACCTATGTTATCCATCTGGTAAACCGTTCAGAGCAAAGAGAAGATTTGGACGTGTAGCGGAACTTTTTACGAGGAGAAACTTGTCAGCTTTGTCCATTTTATATCATGAGATTGAGCGACTACCAGAGACAAGAAGAGAAGAACAGAACGTAAAGGATCTGATGAAGTTTACCTTCTCCTCCATGCTTCATTTGGTTAGTCGATTGATAATGTTGAAAAGAGGAGAGGAGGCCGGATGGAACACGCCAGAGTACTTGGTACTTGGGGTTCATCCCGAATACAATGTTTGGGATCGATTTGAAAACCGAAACGAAAAAACCCTAAGAGGAAAAAAGATCGAGACGGAAATCCCCTATAAAGAGGCAAAAGATTTCCACGATCTTTTGGATGAATGCAATGTCTTGTTTTGCCGTAGATCTGCTCTCGACTTGGAGAATATACCGTCTGAAACAGTTGACTATGTTTTTACTGATCCTCCCTACGGCGGGTCGATTCAATATTTCGAACTGAATATGCTACGATCAGCATGGCTAGCTGGCGAAAAGAACGATGAAAGGTTTCCTCTTGACTGGTGGAAAGACGAGATAACAATAAACCCGCAACAGGAGAAGAACTTTGATTATTACCACACTCGTTTACATTCGGCGTTTCGAGAAATCTATAGGGTTCTAAAACCCAACAAATACATGACAGTAACCTTTCACAACAAGGAGATAAAGATCTACAATTCGATCATAAGGTCTGCCGTATTTGCTGGTTTTGAACTAGATAATCTCTTCTATCAACCATCAGCTCATGTTTCCTCAAAATCTGGCTTCCATCCCTATACTAGTGCGGAGGGAGATTTCTACATTAGATTCAGAAAACCAGAGCGAGAAATTTCTATCAAGGAATTGAATGAACGAGAAATTGATAAAACAAGAGCAAATAGGATAATTCTAGATTCGATTGTGGGGATTCTCATTGAGAGAGGGGAACCTAGTACCTTTACAGATATTCTCAAGGGGCAAAGCCGAATCTATTCCGAGTTGAAGAAACATGGATACCATTTCTTTGGAGCCAACCCAGAAAACATAGAAAAAGTACTAAGAGAAAATGAAGAGAAGGAATTTATGTTTTTAGAGGGGAAAGGATGGTGGTTCAAAGATCCAAGCAAACACCATCCCGATGTCCCCTTACTAGAGAGGATTGAAAGAGCTGTAGTTCAACGTCTCACTCGTGAAGTCGCCTCTTTCGATGATATTCTTCAAGAAATCTACTTGAACTTCAGGAATGCGCAAACTCCAGATCCAACGAGTGTATCTAATGTTCTAAAAGAGTATGCTGAGTTTGCACCAAACAGAAAATGGAGGTTAAAACCCGTCGTTCGAAAACGGCAACAAGAGCATAGTAGAATGATCGTCTACTTAGCCGAAATAGGACGAAAAACTGGGTACAACATTTGGATAGGACAGAAGGAACAGGGAAACACCTTCGGCAAGAAACTTCTGTCTAGTTGGTGTGATTTCGAAAAACTATCGCTAATTCATGTCTCGCCTAATTTGATAGATCAATACCTCAAACAAATTGATGTTATGTGGATACGGAGCGATAAGGTGGCATACGCATTTGATGTTGAATATACTACGGCTATCACGGAAGCGTTCAACCGATGTTCAAACATTCCTGAAGACCATCAAGCAAAGAGGTTCATCATAATTCCAGAGGAAAGAGAAGCCCTTCTGTTTAGAAAGATAAGCTCAGAGCTATTAAAGGACAGGGTTGAGAAGGAAAAATGGCGGTTTATATTCTTTGATGACCTTTGGCGGTTCTATGAGGAAAACAAGAGGAAAAAACAAATTGATTTAGACGAGTTTGAAGGAATATCTAAGACTCCTGTAGAGAAGAGGAAAAAACAAGAAGCGCTTGAAAGCTTCATAAAATGAAGAAAGTAATTAGTCTTGGGAAAAGCTACCAACCGTGTTCAACAACCGCATGCAATAACCCAAAACGCAACAGTACCCACTAAAGAAGGTGCAAAGCTAGTAGGTACATCGAAAGAGGGCTTTCCCATTGTTGGAACAGTGCGTGTCAGCTTAGCACGTACGCTCTAAATCACATATCGTTGAAGGAAAGTTGGATTTTATGGGGGAATGATGAATAGTTCCAGAATGGGCGACTTGGGAGGTTAAATGTCCATACTGTAATGTCGGGATTGAGAATATAGATATCTGCCTGACTTGTAGCTCATCCTCACCAGTTAAAGCTTCAAGTACGGTGGAACTTCTAACCTAAAGGATAGGGCTGCTAACCAATACCGCAGAATAGATGGTGATCAAGGTAAAGGACGTGGTTATTTCTCTTGGACTTGGAGAGATATAGAGCGCTTTTTCCTATTGTCGAAAGGTTTGTCTATCTCAACCATGCTGCTACTGGACCGGCTGCGAGGCCCGTCACGAGCGCGATTGGCGAGGCCCTGAAGCTCTGGCTGGAGGACGAGAACCCTTACGAGAAGTGGCTGAACGAGTTCACCGAGGCCAAAGAGCTCTTCGCGCGACTGATCGGGGCTCGAAGCCACGAAATCGCCACCACGCTCAACACCTCCATGGGCATCAGTGTGGTGGCGGGCATGATCAGATACCGAGCAGGGGACAACATAGTCATCAACGACATGGAGTTCCCCGGCAACGTGTACCCCTGGCTCAACCAGCAGAAGAAGGGTGTGGAGGTAAGGCTGGTCAGAAGCGTTGGAGGATGCGTCCTTCCAGATGATGTCGAGAGAGTGGTCGACGACAGGACTAGGGTTCTTGCAGTCAGTCATGTTCAGTACGTGAACGGGTTCAGATCAGATCTGAAACTTTTGGCGGACATCGCGCATCGTCACGGCGCCTGTCTCTGCGTGGACGCGATTCAGTCTGTAGGAGTCTTGCGGGTGGATGTCAAGCGAGACGCAGTGGACTTTCTCGCCACAGGAGGCTACAAATGGCTACTCTCACCCGAGGGAATAGGGTTCCTGTACGTCGACGAGAGGCTGATCGAGGAGTTTGAGGCGGAGTACGTGGGCTGGACGAGCGTGGAGCGCTCCGAGTCGTTCGACACCTCAAAGTTCTGTCTGAAGAAGACGGCCTCAAGGTTCGAGACGGGTACGCCGAACTTTCTGGGGTATGTGGGGGCTGAGGCGGCGATGAGGCTCCTGATGGAGGTCGGATTGGACAGAATCGAAAGCAGGGTTCTTGAGCTGAATGATTACCTCATCACGCGGTTGCAGGATATGGGGCTCGAGCTCCAGACCCCGATGGGGAGAGAGTGCCGCTCAGGCATTGTCAACTTCAAGGTGGACGACCCAAAGGAAACGCTTGCAGGGCTTCGAAGGGAGAACGTCATCGTCTCGATTCGTGGCGGCGGAATAAGAGTGTCTCCCCACTTCTACAACACCGTAGAGGAGATAGACCGGCTTTTGGACCTTGTTAGGAGGGGGTAGAGGCTCAGCCGCTTAGCCTCTTGGGGCTTCTGAGGGCGGGTCCATGCTTACAAAGATCAAAGAGAGCTTCCAAAACCTCGTGGCGGGTTTAGCCAGGGCAGCCCACGGCTTGGGCTTCACTCCCAACGCGATGAGCGCTCTGGGGCTGGCGCTGTCTCTAGCCTCAGCCGCCGCCTTCTACGTTTGGGGTGGTGTCCCTCGTCTCGTGCCCCTCGCGGGGGTGCTCTTCCTCCTTTCCGGGTTGTGCGACGCATTGGACGGCGTCATGGCTAAGATCTATAACGAGGCGACTGTCTTTGGGGGCATACTTGACTCGGTCATCGATCGAGTTTCTGAGGCTGCGGTCTTCCTCGCCCTCACACTCGGGGGGCTCTGCGAGCCCCTGTGGGGTTTGCTGGCTCTCGTCGGCTCCTACCTCGTCAGCTACACCAGGTCCAGAGCCGAGGCTGCGGGCGTTCCGATGGAGACCGTGGGCATCGCAGAGCGCGCCGAGAGGATCGTCATTCTGGTGGGCGCGAGTTTTCTAGCTCCGGTTTTGGGTGGGGCCATGAACTATGGTGCGGGTTTGATAGGTCTTCTGTCCTTCATAACCTTCGGGCAGAGGCTTGTTCACGCCTGGGGGAGAGCCTCTAAGAGAGCTTCTTAATGGTCTCCGCGATCAGCTTCTTCCCAGATTCGAAGGCTTCCTTGCCCTTCTGGGTTGTCGCGTAGTACTTTCTGTCCGGTCGTCCGAGCGTCGGGTTCTGCTCGACTCTGATCAGACCCTCGCGCTCCATCTTGTAGAGAACAACGTATGTGGTCACGGTGGCTGCTGAGAGTCCGAAGCGGCTCTCGAGTATTTTGCTGATCTCGTAGGCGTACATCGGTCGCTCGAGGAGAAGGCGGGTGATGTAGAGCCAGAGGTTCTCCTTGGTAAGCTTGTTCTCAAGCCTCTGGTAAGCCAACTCCAGCCTCCCCTGCGTCTGTCAAGGGATCAGTCAGCTTGACGTTTCTTGAGCGGTCTTGGTGACCTATTGGGTGTGGGTCGGGGGCATCTCACCCCTCAGAGTCTTGCGCGAAATCTTCGCGTGTCTCTCGCCCGTACCTTGACGACCTTGTGGTGTATGGCGCAAGAGACGCAGTAGTACTTCACAACCGCCTGGCGGGCTATCTGGGCTCCGCTTTGCCGGAGCTCCCTCGCTAAGGGCGCGTCCACGAGAGACACCCAGCGCGTTACCCGCTTGGCCTTGTCCCTGGGCACGAGGTGGCCGCAGTTGCTGCACTGGACGTGCGCTGCCTGTCCCTTTCCGCCCTTGGCTCTGCCCCTGCTCTTCCTCTTCTTGGGCGTCTGTGTCTTCCTCCTTCAAACCAGCTGGTAGTCCGTCTAATATGAAGGTTTTGTCAGTAGGATCTCGCTAGTCTCGCCAGGTGCTTGCTTGGGGCCCCGCATACGCACTTTTCGGAAGGCGGGAGTTTAGCGTCTTCCTCGCAAGGTATCCCAAGAACCTTGGCCTCAGTTTCGTTTTCAATCCTGTTTCCGCAGGTCTCAGATCCGCACCAAGAGATCTCCACAACGCCTTTGCCCTCGTTGATCAGCCGCTTTGCCTCCGTGAGGCTGTTCGTTCTGTGGACGTGGTCTCGCAGCCACTTCCAAGCCCTCTCACCCAAGCTCTTCTCGATCTCCTGGATCAGTCCCTTCACGCTTTGAGAGAGCTGGCTCATTGATGCCCTTGTTCTCTCTGAGGTGTCCCTTCGAACAAGTGTTATTTCGTTCTTGGCGAGGTCTTGCGGTCCTATTTCGACTCTGACGGGTACACCCTTCAGCTCCCACTCGTAGAACTTGGATCCGGGTGTTGCGTCTGCTCTGTCGTCCAGTTTGACCCTTAGACCAGCTTGTTCCAGTTCGCTCTTGGCTTTCTTGCACTGTTTGGCTAGCTCTTCAGCAACCCCCTTGTACGGTATCGGTACTATCACCGCTTGGATGGGCGCGACTGTGGGAGGGAGGACCAGTCCGCGGTCGTCTCCGTGGATCGCGATAACTGCGGCGATAATCCTCTCGGAGATGCCGTAGCTTGTCTGCCAGACGTACTCGCGAGTCCCCTGAGGGGTCTCGAAGGTCAGGTCGAAAGCCTTCCCGAAGTTCTGGCCGAGGTCGTGGGTTGTCCCGATCTGGAGGCTTCTTCCGTCTGGGAAGATCGTGTCGAAGGCGTAGGTCGTAAGAGCGCCGGCGAACTTGTCCCAGTCTGGTCTCTTTGAGAGCAGGTATGGTACCCTGAGCTGGTCGAAGATCTTGGTGTAGACTTCGTTCGCGATCGCGTTCTGCGCTAGAGCGTCCTCGTGCGTCGCGTGGAATGAGTGAGCTTCCTTGAAGGTGGACACCTCTCTGAGCCTGATTAGCGGTCTCGTTGCCTTTGTCTCGTAGCGGAAGATGCTTGAGATCTGGTAGAGCCTCTTCGGCAGGTCGGCGTGGGATCGGACCCAGAGCTTGATCATGGGGGTTATGACGGTCTCGCTTGTGGGTCTGAGCGCGAGCTTCACGTCGAGCGGGGTGGTTCCGCCGTGGGTGACCCAGTAGGACTCGCCCTCGAAGCTCCTTATGTGCTCCGCCTCCTTTGCTAGTAGGTCCTGGGGCACGAGTGTCGGGAAGAGCATCTCCTCGTGTCCGGTCGAGTCGAGCTCGCTTCTCATGATTTGAATGATGTGCTGGCGGAGCTTGAATCCCAGAGGAAGCCACACCCCGCACCCCTTAACGGGGTATCGATAGTCCACGATGCCAGCTCTCTCGATGATGTCCCTGAACCATTCGCCGAAGTCCGAGGACCAGCGCTCTCTCTTCACTGTCAACCGCGGGAATCCTCCGCTTGCCTGATGAGTCGATCCGGCGTGACTTAAACGTTGCCAGAAGGTTGGATCTAGCCACTCCGGTTTAGGTATCTCATCAACATCGGCATCAGCTCGGTTCCGTGGGAGAGAACGCCCAGGCTTCCCGTCTGGCAGGTCTTTTCACAGAATTTCTCGATTCCGTCTCTTGAAACTCCTCTACCGGCGACTACCAGCGGAACCGGATGGTCGGTGTGCTCCTTCTGCTTCCAAGATGTGGTGTGATCGGCTGTCACGCAGATGAGATACCTGTCCAAGTCTATCTTGGGTACAAGGTTTCCGAGGAAGCTTCTGTCGATTCTGGCGATATTTCTCACCTTGCGGTGGGCGTCACCGTCGTGGCTCGGGATGTCGGGACCTTTGATGTGCACGTAGATGCAGTCGTAGGACTCGATCTTCTCCAGAACCGTTTCAGCTCTGATCCTGTAGTCCCCCGCGATGTCTCCGCTGGGTGGGGGTAGGTCGATCAGGCTCATTCCGGCTACCGTGGCGATCCCTCTCTCGACTGGCATGTCTGCTAGGCACGCGAAGCGAGCGTGGAACTTCCCGTCCATGCTCGGTAGCTTTGGCAGGGTCGATCCGGCGTCGCGAGTTAGGATGAGGTTCGCCTTGGGCTTCCCTTTCCTCACTCTCTCTAGGTTGACTGGGTGTTGGTCCAGCACCTTGTGGGACTTTCGCGTGAACTCATTGACGACCAGCGCAGCGTTCCGAGCCGCCTCGCCGCTCTCTAGAGGAGTGCACTCCTGAAGGGTTGAGCTGGCGCCGGAGATGGCGACGCCCAAGCCTTGAACTCTTGCGTAGTGGGGGTCGGTGTTTGATATCGCACTGGAGAAGGGGGCTGCCTTGCTCCTGATCACCAGGACGCATCTATATTCGATCGTGCCCTTCAACTCCAAGCTCGCGGGGTATCCTTCGAGCCTCACCTGTTCGTTCACGGCTTGGCTGAGCTGGGAGGCTTCCTCAGGCGTGATTTCGCGTCCTGCCCTTCGGTCCAGTATCTGGTTGTTCGGTCCGAGGGTCGCGAAGTTGCACCTTAGGGCTAGGTTTCCCTCCTCGATTCTGATCCCAGATCCCAGAGCCTCCAGGGGGCCTCTGCCGGTGTGGTACTTGAAGGGATCATAGCCGAGGATTGAGATTACAGCTACGTCACTCTCCGGGGCCATCCCCTTTCTGACCGCGTACATCAGCCCCGTGGCGCCTTCTCGAGAGAGGAGGTTCATGTGGGGTGTTTCGGCGACCTCGAGTGGGGTCTTTCCGCCCAGCTCTTCCTCGGGGATGTCGCCCATTCCGTCGATGACTGTAACGATCAGTTTCAAAACGGCTGCCTTCCTCGGTCGATGGTTCGTTGTCGCAGGGGTATAAAATATATTATGCCTATAAAATATCCTGGAGCCGACAGACATCCTCGCGGCAGAGCCCAGGGCATTGGAAAAGATGGTTTCGTGGACCCCCTTCCGCCTAAGGGAGTCGCCTCGTGGGGCGTTCAAGCTTTTGAAAATCTTTTTATGGTTGGGTGCCGTAATTATCTGACAATTTTACACTTTGACAAGAGAAAGAGGGAGGAAGACCATTGGAGAAGAAGAAGCTCTACGACGGTCTAGTCAAGATCTTTGGACCTGACAACGTCACGATGGAGTACGCGGACCTCCTGGCCGTTTCCAGCGTCGACAACAGGCTGAGGAAGCTGTCCGTCTACGTGCCAAAGTACCGGGAGAAGTTTCTGCCAGACGCTGTGGCCACGCCCACGACTAAGGAGCAGATCGTGGAGCTGGTGAAGTTCGCGAACAGGAACAAGATTCCTCTGATTCCGCGCGCGGGAGGGACCTCGCTCGTCGGGCAGCTCGTTGCAGTGAAGGGCGGCGTGATCGTCAACATGGCTGCGATGAACAAGGTCAAGGAGATCAACACGCGGGCTAGGTACGCCATCGTCGAGCCCGGTGTCATGTACAAGGACCTGAACGCGGAGCTCCACAGGCTCGGGTACTGGTTCCCACCAGATCCTGGCAGCGCCTACACGTGTCACGTCGGGGGTATGGTTGGGACGAACGCTAGTGGCATGAGGGCGTGCAAGTACGGTACTACCGCGGACTTCGTCATCGGTCTCGAGGTGGTTCTGCCCACTGGAGAAGTCGTGAAGATCGGTGGGAAGACTCTGAAGTCGTCTTCAGCCCTTGAGGTCAAGTCGCTCTTCGTGGGCTCTGGTGGTACTTTGGGGATAATCACGGAGATTACCTTCAGAATAGACCCGAAGCCAGCGTACGAGGTGACCGCTGTTGCGGGCTTCCCAAGCATTGAGGACGCGGGGGAGACCGCTGCAGAGGTGCTGGGAAGTGGAATCATTCCTGCATCTATGGAGATCGCAGCGATGCCGGGCGTGGCGGCGATAAACATACCGCTGTCCGATGAGTTGAAGGTCTTCACGCCCGCTGATGGCGTTGAGGCGAATCTCATCCTGAGGACGGATTCGTCTGTTGAGGTGGCTGCGCAGGAAGAGATGAAGAAGATTCTGGAGATATGTCGGAAGCATCACGCGGTTAAGGTGAAGGAGTACACGGCTGATCAGGCGGCGAAGCTCTGGAGGTCTCGGGCTGACATTGCTGCCTCGGGTGGTCGAGCTGCTCAGACGCTAAATCCGCTCAAGGAGCACGGGATGGCGGGCGGTGATGTCATAGGCGATCTCGGCGTTCCGCTGGATAAGATCCCTGAGCTGATCAGGCGAGGCAGTGCGATCTGCAGCAAGTATGGTTTCAAGATGACTTTCATCGGGCATATTGGAGATGGAAACATCCACGTGGGCTTCGGGTATCCGTTCTCGAAGGAGGGCGCTCTCATGGCTGCGCAGTGTGAGAAGGAGTTGGTCGAGTTCACGGTTGGCCTAGGAGGAACCATCACCGCGGAGCACGGGATAGGGCTGTGGAAGTCGCACTTGGTACCGATCGAGCATTCAACAAGCCTGCTCCTCATGAGGAAGATCAAGAAGGCGCTCGACCCAAACGACATCATGAACCCTGGCAAGTACAACCTAGACTATCTGCCGGAGGTCGTTCGGGCTGAGAACTGGTTCAAGGAGGAGAAGTAGATGAGTGTCATTCCAGAGGCTAGAGACGAGAGGTTAGAGGCTTCAAAGAACGAGATGATAGTCTGCTCTCTCTGCGGCATATGTGTGCCGGAGTGTCCGACGTTCCAAGCGACGAAGCTGGAAGGATTTGCGCCTAGGGGGCGAATCGCGCTTCAGGAGTTGCTGATGCGGGGTAGAGCGAAGACCAGTCAGGACTACGTGGACAGGATCTTCAGCTGTGCCACGTGCAAGCGGTGCAACCAGGTCTGCCCAGCCAAGGTCGAGCAGTTCGAGATGAACGAGAGAGCCAGAGCCAATCTGGTGAGGAAGGGGGTGGCTCCGCCCCAAGCATGGGTGCCAATGACCGAGAACATCACGAAGATGGGCAACCCGCAGGGCATGCCTCCGAAGTCGCGAAACGAGCTCTTCCAAGGGATGTTGCAGAAGCCGCATGACCCGCACAACCCTCACGTGAAGTCGGACACGCTCTTCTTCGTCGGGTGCACCTACACCTTCAGAACCCAGAACGTTCCGCGGGTGACGGCCAAGATACTCGAAGCATTGAACTACCCCTTCATGCTCCTGGGCGAGGAGGAGCCGTGCTGCTCCGACCCCTTCTACATAGTTGGAATGAGGGACAACTTCGCGAGCGCTGCGAAGAAGAACACCGCACTCTTCAAGGAGCACGGGGTGAAGCGGATCGTGACCATATGCCCGCTCTGCACGAAGTCGCTCAGAGAGAACTACCCGTCGTATCTGGGATCCAAGGACTTCGAAGTGCTGCACATCTCCGAGCTGCTGTCGAAGCTGATCGCGGAGGGTAGAGTCAAGTTTAAGGAGAAGGTGCCCTTGAACGTGCTGTACCACGACCCATGCCACTTAGGAAGACACCTGGGCGTGTTTGAGCCTCCGAGGGACGTCCTTAGGAGCATACCAGGGCTGAAGTTCACCGACCTTGAGGGCTACTCCAAGGAGCTCGCCTGGTGCTGCGGTGGAGCCATACGCGCCGGGTACCCGCGAATAGCTTCCAACGTGAGCGACGGGATAATCGAGAACGCCCGCAAGGTAGGCGCGGACACGATTATCACCGCATGTCCGATGTGCATACACAGCATCATGGTGGCTTCGAATTTCGAGCTGAAGGTCTACGACCTGGCTGAGGTCACCGCTGCTGCGATGGGCATCCAGAAGCTCGGGTCGGGGCTAATCGAGTAGCGCCGACTTTTCTTCCTTTCTTCTTTCCAGATTTTCACGTGATAGAACTGTACCTCACACGATTGATTCTCTTAACCATACCATCAGTCTGCCCTCTCGCTCATCAGCTCTCTGGGATTAGGTCAACCCTCGCCCCCAAATTCTTTTGGAATGTTCTTGTGAGGGTTTGACCTCGTAACCTCAGTCTTTCTTGGTGTATGTGCGCGAAGGGCGGTTCCTTTTGTTGACATAGCTTCTACGTTAAGAGCAGGGGATGGTCATGGGTTTGCTGTTGGTTCGCGAATATGTGGGAGGAGGAAGCTAGTCTTCCACTGTACGCGTCCAACCTCTTTTCTCGTGGGGCGAAGGCTTAAAGCCAGTTACCCCTAGCTTGGAAATCGGACCCGAGCAGTTTGGCCGACACCGTCGATCCGTACGATTTTGCTCTCGCCTTCTTCATAGCTGCCCTTGCGCCAAGCGTGCTTTACCTGTTCTTCGTATTGACTAGAAACAGGTCTGGAGTCTTGCCCTTGAGAAAGGTCCTCTCGATGTTCGTCTTCGGGGCTTCGAGTTTCGCGGTGTACGCCATAGTGTTGGAGGGTATCGTGATCATTCTCCTATCGTCTTTGCAACTTGCAACTCCGTTGATGTCGTCCCTCGTTGTAGCCCCTCTCATAGAGGAGGCGTTGAAGCCGTTGCCGGTTTGGAGGCTGGGAAGGAAGGCTCTAGCCGAAGTGGACGACGGAGTGGTCTATGGAGTCGCGTCTGGTTTGGGGTTCGCGGCAACGGAGAACCTGATCCTAGAGTTTCAGGCTCTTCTTGGCGGAGGGATGGCTGAATGGCTTAGGCTCTCTGCGATTCGGTCGGTGTCTTCGACTTTGATCCATCCTGCGGCGACTGGGCTTGTTGGTTGGATGATCGGCAAGATGTCTGTGGAGCGCAAAGGTGTGAGCTGGGTTCTTCTCGGGTACTTCGGGGCTTCTCTGCTTCACTCGCTTCACAACTACCTAGCTGTGGATTTCTGGTGGGCGTCCGTCTTTCTGGCGGTTTCTGTCTTTGCGCTGGTTGTTAGAAGAGTAAGGTGAGAGGGAGATGTGCTCACCCACAAGCCAGCTGCAAGATTTATAGAAGTTCAGCATACACAGTCGTGAGCGGTATGGTAGACCTAGTACAGGCATTCATCGCAAGCATCCCCTACCTTCTCGCTGCTGTGGCTGTCTTCGTGGGTGCTTGGGTATCGCTTCGTCTTGTTAGACACCTTTTCGCTAAGTTGCGAGAACGAAAGTTCGTTCCCGAGGTCTTGAACGCTCTGGAGCTCGTTTCCAAGTACGCGATCATGGTTGCGGCGGCTGCGCTGTTCATACTTGAGGTGGCTATCGCCTTTGGATACTCGGACATTCTCTTGGAGTTGGTTGGCGGATGGTTCACGGCCAACCTTGGTCGCATGTTGTTCGTCGTTGTGGCTTTGGTCTCTGTCTGGATAATCGTGCGTTTTCTCGCAGTCTTCTTTGAGGATCTCAAGAAGAGGACGAGGTTCCAGCCCCAGGTAATTGACCTAGCCGCGGTCGCCATCAGATACTTTGTGTACGCTATTGTCGGTGTCTTAGTCATTATGACGGTCCTGACGATGATGGGAATCCCCGCGATAGGCGAATCCCTCATGACCATCTTCGCGGTGCTGCTTGGCTTGGTTGTTTCTTTCGCCGCAACGAGCACCATAGGCAACGCGATTGCGGGTTTCATCCTGATGAGCTGGCGGCCGTTCACGGAGGGAAACCGAGTGGAGATTGGTGGCGGCACGTACGGCGATGTTACAGACTTCGAAGTGCTGTTCACAAAGGTGAGAACCACCAATAACGAGCTGGTGAGCGTTCCGAACCTACTCGTGTTGGGCAATAAGATCGTCAACTACAGCGGGCTGGGAAAGTGTATTGTTCACCAGGAGGTCAGTGTCGAGTATCATCATGACCGGAGGCTTGTCGAAGACCTGCTTCTGAGGGCCGTATCGATGACGGATGGGTTGCTTCAGGAGCCGAAGCCGTTCGTGTTGATGAAGAAGCTGGGTGACTTCGGTGCTTTCTACGAGGTCAAAGCTTACACGGATCGACCCAACACGCTTGTCCTCACCTACTCTGACCTGATGAAGAACATAGTAGACGTGTTCAATCAGGCAGGGATTGACCTTCTGAGCCCGCAGTACTTTGTCGGGCGTATCGTGAGGGGGGAGGGTCAGAGCTTTCCCGGTGCGAGGGGTAGCGTGGAGACTCCGGCTAACCGTTAGCTGGCTCGAGTCTATCTAGGAGCTCTTTGATCTTCCTGTTGACCTCGGTTGTTATGGTGTCCTCGCGGGCTGGGTTGGCGATCCTTAGGCTGAGTTGCACTAGCATGGACTTCTTTCCCATCTTCTTGACCGTGACCTTGGGGGCGTGTTGTCTGGCGAGTTCACCCGCGATCTCTGCTCCGATCTTGGTCAGCTCCTCCTCCAGAGTTGCCAGTGAAGCGTTCCTATCTACGGCAAATTGTATGTCTAGTTGTGCTGCTCCCTCCGCCGTTCGGTTGACAATAGCTTGGTTTGTGAGTAGGGAGTTCGGGATCACAACTCTTTCGTTCTTCGTCGTAAGCAGGATCGTGCTGACCGGGTTCATCTCTATCACCCGCCCGCTGTAGTCGCCAACGCTTATCCAGTCGCCTATCTTGAAGTACTGCTGAACGGCTAACACCTGTTCAGAGAAGAGGCTTGCCAGAGTGTCCCGGGTAGCGAGAACCGCCGCGACCCCGATCAGAGCGAAGATTAAGAGGAGTATCGTCACGTCGAGACCGATGTTGGACAGGGCGATCAACGCGGCGATAAGCCATATGAACCATGTACCCAAGACCTTGATCCTCGATCCTATGATTGCTCCGACTCTGGGCGTGGCTCTGTCGACGACGGCTCTGTAGAACCTGACCAGCACATACGCAGCGACTATTACGACAGCGGCCGTCAACACCTTCCAAAGTACGTTAATCAAGGTGGTCTCGAACTGGCTTCCCGTGGGCAAGCTCATCCTCTATCCAACCACCGTGGATCTAGAACGGGCTCGTAAGTCGATGTTCCGCCTTTTCTACCGACTGAGGCGAGCCTATTACGAACAATTGATCATCTGCCTGGACGACGGTTTCCTTTGAAGGGAAGAGCAGTCCTGATCGCCTGCATATAGCGCATACTCTACAGTCCTTGGGAAGCTCAAGATCCTCCATCGACTTCCCAATGGCGGCACCATCGGAGGGAACCCTGACAAGCGATATTCTGCAGGTCTCCTCCCTCGACGCAAACAAGACGGAGATTGTGCGACGCTCAATGGCGTTCTCGAAAGATGCTAGCGTCTCCTTGAGTGGGCAGATAGTGACATCTGCCCCAGCCCGCTTGAACTCTTCCTCTCTCTCCGCGTCGTTGACTCGGGCGATCACATATGGCACGCCGAACTTGGCTTTGCTCAGTCGACAGGCTGCGAGGTTCTCGTCATCGTTGGTGGTTACGGCGAAGAGCGCGTCGACCCCGCTCATCTCAAGGCCTCGGAATGATTCCTCCTTTGTCCCGTCGCCAGTGAAGATCATCGCCTCATACCTTGTGGACAGCTCATCGCATCTCTTGTCGTCTTTCTCGACGATGGCTACCTTGTCTCCTCTGGCCGTGAGATACTTTACGATTCTTTCCCCGACGTAACCTCCACCGACGACAACTATGAACAAGTTGTATCGACCCGTCCATTCTCTGGACTGTCGTGTCAAGATGATCTTGGGCATGAAATTTAAACTTAGAGCCGATCTTCTGTTTTGGAGGGTTCAAGCTTGGTCCTAGCTAGGAGGACTGATCGTAGCTTTGCAGCGAGGCGCATGAGACAGCCCGAGGGCCCAATCAAGATCAGAAGAGTGGTCCGAGAAGGGATATTGGGAGTGCTGATCGCGACCACGAGCGGGGTCATAGCCGGTCTGGGGTTAGCTATGATGCGGGGCACTCTGGAGAGGATGGCGGGGATGCTTGTCATGATCCCTCCATTCCTCGATATGCGCGGTAACATCAGTGGATCCCTCAGCTCGAGGCTCGGGACAGCCCTGCACAAAGGTACGATCAAACCTATCTACCGCTTGTCCGCTTACACGGTGCAGAACCTTCTGGGATCGATGGTTCTGGGGTCGGTGATGTCGGTTATAATAGGGATCTTCGCGTACACTGTATGTTTGGTGCTGGGGTACACCAACGCTGGAGTGGTCAGTCTCACGCTTACATCGTTCATCGGGGGAGTGTTAGCCAACCTCATAATGATCTTTCTAACATTCCTCTCAACGGTCTTCTTTTTCCATCGAGGGCTAGACCCCGACACTGTTATGGGACCATACGTGACCGCGATTGGTGATGTTGTCAGCATCATCAGCCTCTTCGTGGCTGCTCAATTCGTTCTCGGGGGTTGGTAATGGTGAGTAGAGAGGCTTGGACAATAATACGAGAGGGTTTTGCTCCTAATCTTGCGGCGATGGCGTTGAGTACGCTTGGCGGCGCCATCCTGAACTCGAGGGTCGAGGCACTCTTGGCGTTGCCCGCGCTCCTATTGCTGGCTCCTCCTCTCGCCGACATGGCCGGGGAATTTGGCACCATAATCGGTGCGAGACTGGCTACTGCGCTGAAGCTTGGTTACATCCGTCCTCGGGTTCTTCACAGAAGTCCGGTGTTGAGAAAGAATGTCGTCGCGCTTCTCATTACGGGTTGCTTTGCCTCGCTGTATTTGGGGGTCGCTGTGTTGGTCATATCATACATCTCGGGTTTGCCTTTGATTGAACCAGCAAAGCTGATAGGAGTTGCCTTCGTCTCGGGGATAATGCTCGTGGTCGTCACCTTGGTGTCCGGCATCATGCTTTCCGCCCTCTCCATACGTTATAGAAAGGATCCAAGCGACACTACGATCCCGGTTATCACCTCAATTGCGGACACTGTTGGGGCGATCTTCCTCCTACTAGCAGCCCAATTGTTGAATGTGATCTAGCGACCTGAGGGTCTTATGCTCTGCGTCCTCCGTGGGCAGTTTTACGGCAGAACTCGTGACACAGGCTTCCTGTCGCCGCACGAAGTCATGGGCATTCGGCAGGATTAGCTCTAAGGTTAAGAACTTGCTTGAGGATACTAACAGTGCTCTTGATCAGCCTGTCTCCGGGATCCGACTTCGTTCAGCCAGGAGGAATGCGTCGTCAGGATCGCTGAGGCTTTCACCTTCAGCTACCCGAAGATAGGTGGAACAGAGGTATTCATACACACGCTAGCCAAGGGTTTGATGCATAGAGGGCACGAGTCCTTCGTATTCAGCATGAAGTCCATGGGAGAGAGCTCCACTGAGGTCATCGAGGGTGTCCCGTACCACAGGGAGCTCGATGGCATGGGGATGGTAATGTCCTCGGCTTCACTGTTCGAGATCGAGGGAAAGTTCGCGGACATGGTGGTGCGCAGGTGTTTGGAGTACAGGGTAGATGTACTACACATTCACTACGAGGCGGCGATGCTCACAGCTGGGAAGGTCAAGGAGGCGCTTGGGATTCCAGTCGTTCTCACCCTCCACAACACAACCTCATGGTTGAAGAGGCAGTGGGCGAGGCCGATGGATCGACGAGCAGAAGAGCTCGATATGATCGTAAACAGCGGTTGGCGCAACGTTGATGCCTACGTCGCCATTAGCGACTATGTAAGGCGGAGTTTCCCTGTCTCGGAGGTCCGGGAGAGAATAAAGGTGATACACAACGGGATAAACACGGACTTCTTTGGGTACAACCCCTCGCTGAGGCGAGAACTGAGGCGACGAATGGGCTTCCGCGAAGACGATATCGTACTGCTGAATCCGGGCAGGTTCTCCGAGGATAAGGGACAGCACATACTGATCGAGGCTTTGAAGATCCTCCATCTGACCTGGCCTGGAATTCGTCTTGTCCTGACGGGTCCGGTGGACGAGAACGTAGCCTATCGGGAGGAGGTAATTGAGATGGGTCGGAGGCTGGGGCTGCAGTCGATACTCACGTATCAATCGTTCGATAAGGAGTTGATGGCTGGTGTCTATTCGATGTCAGATCTGGTTGTTTCTCCGGTGAATGTGAAGGACTTCGGTTTCCTGTTGACGGTGGCAGAAGCGCTAGCCTGCGAAAGAGCCGTCGTGGTTAGCAAGGCTCCCTTCTTGGATGAGATGTTGCCTGGAGGCTGTGATCAGGTGATCACCGTTGAGCGGACCCCTCAAGGCGTGGCTGATGGCGTTGAAAGAGCTCTCGCTTCTGGCATTCAAAGGAGCTCTTCCAAATCCGGTCGCGAGGTGATAGTCAGCAACTTCTCTGAGGCTCGAATGGTTCGGGATTATGAGTCAGTCTTTAGGAGTCTGAAAGAGGTTTGAGAACTTGAAGGTGCTCTCGGTTAGCCAGTCGTTCTATCCGCACGCAGGGGGCGTATCGTACTACCTGCTCTGGCTCGGTCGCAGACTTCACGAGCTAGGTCATGAACTGACAATATTGCACCTCCGCTCCCTCACCGCACCCGCTGAAGAGGTCGTTGAGACTTTGAAGGTCTTCGGGGGGTTCCCAGGGAGACGCCGCCCGAGGAGAACCATTTCCGTGAGAAGTATGGAGTTGGGGGAAGCGAGAGGATGATCCTCTGTGTTGCGAGGATCGACCAGTTGAAGACGCGGAGTGGTAAACAGATTTAGCCAACTGGTAGATTTGTACTATAGTGGAGAATTTCATTTGGTCCAGTTGAAACTCTGCGTAAACACCCAAACACCACTCGTGAGATTCAACATCGCTCAGGGAGAGCTTGAGCAATGGTATGGGGAATTACGCGGTCCCCTGGATCTGGGGCTCCTCACTGAAGGGATAGACTTTCAATTCACGCCTGGAGGCGTGACGAGAATGGTGTTCCCCCTCCTTAAGAGGATGCTGACTGGGGGGATCGTTGAAGATGCCCACTGGGTTTCCCTCAATCCCACAGGCCCAGAGGAAGTCACCGTAGATAGAATCACCCTACATCACGTATCGCTTGTAGCTGAAAGAATGAAGGGATATGGATACACAAAAGAGGCTATATGGAAAGCCCTCCACGGTATACCCCAAGAGCTGGAGTCCGCTAGCCAACTACTCTGGCAGGATGAGTTCTCCGATTTCGCCTACTACAATAGACTGTCGGCTGAGCGCATCATACAGCTCGACAGAACGTACGACTTCGACCTCTTCTACGTCCACGACTTTCAGCAGTTGCCCGTTGGGCACATGCTACACACGCTAAAGCCGAAGGTCTTCCGGTGGCATATCCCGTTCGACGAATCCGTGGTCCCTGCTGAATGGAAGGAGTTTCTATCCACATACCTCAACAGCTACGATGCGATAGTAGTAAGCTGCAAGAAGTATCTGGAGGCTCTCAGTTTATTCAACTACACAGGAAAAGCCCACTACGTTTATCCATACATAGACCCAAGCCCGTACACGGAGCCTACTGAAACGGACCTCGATGAGCTTTGCCAAAGCTTGGAGATCCGTGATGAAGACAGGGTTGTCCTAGTAGTGGCCAGGCTTGATCCAATGAAGGGTCAAGATAGGGCAATACAAGCCGTGGCCAGAGTGGTTGAAGATATCCCAAACGTTAGACTCGTCTTGGTTGGAAATGGCAGTTTCTCCAGCTCAAAGCAGGGCATCGGCCTTTCTAAAGCGGATAAATGGTTGAACGAGCTGCAAACCTTGGCCGTGAGACTAGGGATCAGGGACCAGGTGGTTTTCGCAGGACACTTGTCCCAACGTCAACTCAATGCCGCGTATAAGAGGTGTGACCTTACGGTTTTACCCTCCGTTAGAGAAGGATTTGGGCTCGTCGTTATTGAAAGCTGGCTCTATCGAAAACCAACCATTGTGACCTCTAGGGCTGGTATTGCTGAGCTTATAGAAGAAGGACGAAACGGCCTTCTATTCGACCCCGATGACTCTCTTACTCTAGCTGAAAAGGTCTCCGACCTTCTACTTGATCAGAAATTGGCAAGGGTTTTAGGGAGGAATGGTTTTGCCACATCCAAGGAGTGTCTTATAGATAGAGGTGTGAAGGAAGAGTTAGAAGTCATCCTCGGGCTGATGTGATGTGGTTGTAGATCTGAACTTCGAGTTCCTATACCCTGTGATCACCTTCGCAGGCATCCTTCTCGCAACGTGGGTCGTCGCCCGTTTTCTTAGCGCCCTCCTAGGGAGGCTTCTCAAACATGTCACACCCTTTGTAGCCGTTCAGGCTAGGCGCTTCACATGGGTCCTCATTTGGTTGCTGGGAATCATTCTCGCCTTCGAACAGGTTGGTCTAAGGGTGGATCTTCTACTCTTACTCATTGGTCTTTTTGGAGCTGTTTTTGTCGTGGCAAACGCAGAAACGTTGCGGAACATTGCTTCTAAATATTTTTCAGATGTATACATACCCCTTAAGGTAGGAGACTCGATCAAGGTCCGTGATTATTCCGGTAAGGTAATTGAGATAAACCTCATGAGCACGATTCTACTAACAGATAATGAAGAGCTGATTTCTATCCCCAACTCCATCCTTCTCCGGGAGCCAGTTTTGAACACCACCCCTCATGCATGGAAGGAGGTAACAGTTCCTATAGTAATTGGTAGTGAAATCGATTTAGCTGAGTTTGAAAGCGAGGTTTTGAGGAGTTGCAATAAGCTCAAGCTACACTTAGATGAACGTTTTCCACCCATAATAACCGTCAAGAGTAGAGATCAAAGATCGGTGAATCTTGTTTTGACATTAATGGTTAAAGAACCTAGCAGGAAGGAAGCTATCATCTCCGACATAAGTTCTAAGGTTACGGAGATCGTGGAGAGAATGCAGCGGGAGATGAGATGAAAAAAGAAGACCACATCCCTGGAAGCTGTTGTTAAGGTGCTCAGTGACAAAGCGTTGGCTGAGATGTAGAGAAAGAGGGGCAGGGAGATCTTCGAGAGGGATCTCAGCTTGGACAGAGGAATCAGGGACACCCTTGAGCTCTACGAGGAGGTACTCGGCTCGGATGTGCACGTTCTTGGGAAAGAATGACGTTGATGAACTCCACAACACCCTCTCCGTAGGACCTTCTGCAAACCATGTCTGCGACCCGCTTCGCCTCATCCACAGCGTTCGCCACCGCAGCCGAGAAGTCGGCTACTCGAAGCATGGGGATGTCATTCTCAGCGTCGCCTATGCACGCCAACCCGTGACCGGTCAACCCCATCAGCCTAACCGCCTCTAACACCCCTCTGCCTTTGTCGACCCCGGCTGGCAGGACCATCAGGGAATCCCGGTTGTACTCGATGTGAGCCACAACTCCCGCCTTCTCCAACTCTCCTCTAACCCTGGGCTCATTCCACCGCTTCGTGGCGACTATAACCTCTCCCACCTCAAGCTGACCTTCTAGGTTCTTGAGGGCGTTTCTTATTCTGGCGCTCTCCAGTTCTCCCAACGCTGTCTTGGTCATGGATCGCGAAAGGTAGATTACCGCGCCGTTCTCTGCTACCAAGGCGTCCAAGACTTTCAACCGTTGGCTCAAACGGATCAGAAAGTCCAGCATTCTCCCTGAGACGACTATGACTGTGATTCCTCTGCGAGCAGCCTCCTGCACCGCCCTGACGACTTCAGGGGACAGACGAAGTGACTCATCAGTCATCGTTCGATCGTAATCGCATGCCAGAACCTTGATGAAATGTTTCGATCTCACACGACTTAGTTGATACGCGGGGCTAAAATGCTAACTTTAATTCCCTATCGCGATATTGACAGAGAATTAACGGTTTGGAGTTTGAGTCCGATGTCGAAAGCGTCTGAGAAGAAGGACTGGATTGTTCCGGAGCACTCCCACTGTATGGTGTGTTCGAGACCTGTCCAGTCGAGCAAGTGGTTTTGCAGTGATGAGTGTGAGATGAAGTACAATGCGTTGATGAAGAAGCGGAAGACCCGGTACTACCTCTCGATGTCGGCAGCGTTTCTCCCGATTGTGATCATCGTGCTCTACTTTGTCTTCATTGGGAGATAGCATAAGTCGCCCGCTATCCCCCAAATTACATTTATGCTGGATCTCCTGAACCAACTGGTTATCAGGGGTGAAGAGTTTGCGTGGAGCTCTGAGCAGTGTAAGGGTTTTGGATCTCACGCATGCGATGGCTGGTCCTATGTGTACCATGTTCTTGGCGGGTATGGGCGCCGAGGTCTTGAAGATCGAGCCGCCTTGGGGGGAGATGACCCGCTTCTTTCCTCCGCTCGTGAAGGGAGTCAGTCCCTTCTTCGCATATCTTGACCGGTGCAAGAAGGGAATCACGCTGAACCTGAAGAAGGAGGAAGCCGTCAAGATCTTCAAGGAGCTTGTGAAGCGGTCGGATGTGGTCGTCGAGAACTTCAGCGCGGGCGTGATGGATCGGCTGGGCTTGGGGTACGATGTGCTGAGTGGCGTCAATCCTCGGATCGTCTTCGTGTCCATCACAGGCTTCGGTCAGACAGGTCCCTACTCGACCAGGCTCTCCTTCGATCCGATAGCCCAGGCGGTTAGTGGCTTCATGACCCTGACGGGTCAGGAGACCGACTCGCCAGGTTGTCCAGTTCAGGTGGCTGAGGCCATTGGGGACTCGGTTCCGGCTATGCAGGCGGTTATCGGCATACTCGCGGCTCTGTACAACAGGCAGTTCACGGGTCGCGGGCAGAGGATCGACCTGGCTCAAGTCGACTCGCTCGTGTCGATCTTCCCCTCTATTGCCTTCTGGACGATGGCGGGAATAACATTCCGCGACGCCCTGAACAAGTTCCAGGTGGGACCATCTGGTCTCTTCCAAGCCAAGGACGGATATGTGGCTGTCACCGCTCCCGAAGGAGACATCCAGGACCGCCTGCTGAAGGTCATGGGCGAGAAAAGCTTCGAGATGCCTAAGTTCAAGGAGTGGGTTCAGAGTCGAGGGGTCGATGAGGTGGTGAAGCTCCTGGTTGAGGCTAGGATACCTGTTGGTCAGGTCTTGGACCTGAGTCGAGTCATAAGTGATCCTCACGTTCAGGCTCGGGAGATGGTGGTCGAGGTCGACTGCCCTGGAGTTGGGAAGGTGAAGATGCCGGGCTTCTCGATCAGGTTCTCTGAGACTCCGGGAGCCCTTAACGAGCCTCATCCGACGCTGGGCCAACACAACGAGGAGGTTTTCACCAAGTTGCTCGGCTACAATAAGGGAGACCTAGCTCGGCTCAAGCAGGAACAAGTGATTTAGTGAGCTGGGAGCCACTAGAAGGCTCTCCGTTTCATCGTTTTTAAGCCTCTGTTGTTCTAGTGAAACATTTAAACGGGTGGCGCCATGTAGTATTACGCCAAATTTTCCAAGTGAAAAACACGGGGAATGAGCCTTGATAGAGATCAGGTTTCACGGAAGGGGTGGGCAGGGTGCGGTCACAGCGGCTGAGATCCTCGCCGACGCGATCTTCAGGGAGGGCAAGCACACGCAGAAGATTCCTCTCTACGGGTCTGAGAGGCGGGGCGCGCCGGTCACCGCCTTCGTCAGAATCGATGACAAGCCGATCACGATAACGAGCGGTGTTTACACGCCCGACTGTGTCTTCATCCTCGACCCTAAGCTCCCCAAGATCACCAACGTGGCAGCGGGACTTAAGCCGGGCGGGATCGCCATAATGAACTCCGCCCGCGTACCGGAGGAGGTGGATCTCGGCGTGAAGCTCTCGAAGGTAGCCACGCTGGACGCGACAGGCGTGGCGATAGAGGTGTTCGGTCCCACCGCTATCCCCATAACGAACACGGCTATGCTTGGGGCGCTGAGCGCCTCGACCGGGTGGGTTAAGCTTGACTCGCTTTTCGAGCCGATCACGGAGAGATTTTCGGGTCAGGTGGGCGAGAGGAACATTACCGCGGCTAAGCTTGGCTATGAGAGGGTGAAGGTTAAGGAGTACTAGGAGGTGCGACGGGTTGAAGTATAGACATCCATACGAAGAGCTTGGTTTGGGTCCCAACGCGGGTGCCGGGTCTAGGAAGCACGTTATAGCGACCGGAACGTGGAGGGCGTTCAAGCCTGTGGTCGATACGGAGAAGTGCACAAGATGCGGTCTCTGCGAGACCTACTGCCCCGACGGAACGATCAAGAAGACCGATGAGGGCGCCGTTGTGGACTACGCTTACTGCAAGGGCTGCGGTGTATGCGCCAATGAGTGTCGAGTCCGCGCGATAGAGATGGTGAGGGAGACCGATTAGGAGGGATGTGTTTGGCGACGAAGAAGCTGTTGGACGGGAATCACGCCGCCGCTTACGGCGTGAAGCTGGTGAGGGCTGAGGTTCTCGGGATCTATCCGATTACCCCCCAGACCGAGCTGGCGAACCAGCTAGCCGACTTCGTGGCGAGTGGGGAACTGAAGGCCAAGTACATCACCGTCGAGAGTGAGCACGCGGCAATGAGCGTTTGCGCTGGGGGCTCTGCCGCCGGCGCGAGGGTCTTCACCGCCTCCAGCTCTCAGGGGATTGTCTTCATGGAGGAGCTACTCTGGCAGGTTCCAGGGATGCGTTTGCCAGTTGTAATGGCAATCGTAAACAGGTCGATAGCGTTCCCAGGGTCCCTGCGAACCGATCACAACGACTCGCTGCTCCAGCGGGACAATGGCTGGATACAGATGTACTGTGAGAATGCCCAGGAAATCATTGACGCCTGCATCCAAGCCTACAAGATAGCCGAGGATAGTCGTGTCTATCTGCCAACGATCTTCGCCTATGACGGGTATGTGATTTCTCACACTGCCATGCCCGTCGAGATTCCCGATCAGGAGGATGTTGATGCGTTCCTGCCGCCCTACAGGCATGAGTACGTTTACTTGGACCCAAAGAGGTACAAGCCGGTGATCACTCACGAACCGCATTCAGAGGTGGGTATGGAGTACCGCTTCCAGATGGAGGAGGCTCAGAACAACGCCCGATCGGTGATCGAAGAGGTCGATAGGGAGTACGGCAAGATGTTTGGCAGGAGCTATGGAGGACCCGTGGAGAAGTACCGGTGCGAGGATGCCGAAGCAGTCTTGGTGACCATGGGCTCAATCACGGGGACTGCTAGGGTTGTTGTGGACGAGATGAGAAGGGAGGGAAAGCCCATAGGTCTCGTCAAGCTCAGAGTCTTCAGACCGTTCCCGGTTGAGGAGATGCAGGAGATTGGCAGAAACGTGAGAGCTATCGGCTTCGTGGACAGAAACATCTCCCACGGCTCTGCTGGAGGAGGAGTGGGCACAGTAGAAACCGCGAGGGCCCTGTACACGCTGGATGAGAGGCCAGTTTTGATCGGCTTCTACGCGGGGCTTGTCGGAAAGGACGTGGTTCCAGGGGACATCAGATACATGGCGGAAAGGACTCTGAAGGCTGCTGAGACCGGAAAGGCTGAGAGGCAAGTGGAGTGGATCGGTTTGAGGAAACAAGCTGAGAGTGTTCAGGTGAAAGTCTAGGAGGGATGAAAAGTGCAGGAAGAGATACGTCTGCCCGGGCATGTGCTTTGCCCCGGCTGTGCCGGAGCGATAGCTGAGAGGCTGATCTTCAACACGCTGGGTAGGAACATAATACTCTTCGGCGGAGGCGTCTGTGCCAGCGGAGGAGCGGCGAACGCCACGGTTCCATCTTTCAGTCTTCACTTCTCTGGCGTCGGGGCGGGTGCGGCTGGAATAGCAGCGGCGTTGGAGGCTAAGGGTGTAAAAGACGTGACGGTGGTGGCGATGAACGGGGACGGAGCAATATCCGACATAGGCTTCTCCAAGCTCAGCGCCTGCGCCGAGAGGGGCGACAATATAATGCAGTTCTGCATGGACAACGAGGCGTACATGAACACGGGCATCCAGCGGAGCGGTCTCACGCCTTGGGGCGCGTGGACGACGACAACGCCGAAAGGAAAGCAGGTGGGCAGGAAGAAGGATCTGCCGATGATCATGGCTAGCCACAACATCCCGTACGTGGCAACGCTCTCCCCCGCCTACCCCAAGGACTTCACCACGAAGGTGAGCAAGGCCGCTGGAATTGAGGGGTTCAAGTACCTCCACGTCATGGTGCCGTGTCCCACGGGGTGGAGGTTCTCCTTCGACAAGACGATAGAGGTCGCGAGGCTCGCGGTGCAGACAGGGATATGGCCGCTGTATGAGGTCGATCAAGGGGTGCTCAGGATCACCCAGGTCGTGAAGGAGAGGAAGCCGGTAATCGAGTACCTGAAGCTTCAGGGGAGATTCAGGCAGCTAGGCGAGAAGGAAACCCAGACCATCCAAGTGTCGGTCGACGAAGCTTCGGCTAGACTCCAGCAGATGGACGGAAAGAGAATCTACTGAGGCGCCGCGCCGGATTCTTTCTCTTGTTTTTCCTTGGCTATGGGTTTTCTACCTTTTTCCAGTCGTCTCCCTAATCAACCTCATCAGGAGCTGGTTGTTGGGAGGTCTGATCGTCTTCGATACGATTGAGGTGGACAGTCCGGCTGTCAATGGCTCAAGGGGGGTAAGGACGTTTTCGCGGAGGCTGAGGATGTCCCTGTCTATCGCTTGGAACATGTACTCGTACCCTCCGATCGTCGCCTCCGCCCTCAGTATCCTTGGCTGAGTTCTGAAGAATCTGAACAGCTCCTCGCGTACAGCAGCGTCCACAGTGGTCCGCGTTCCGACGTAGGCGATGGCGTTCAATCCAAACTTCGAGTAGTCGATGTCCACTGTGAACCTCCTCACAACCCCTCTCTCGGCTAGTCGGGTGACTCTCCTAGCCACGGTTTTTTCATCGCTGCTCACCTGTCTCGCCAGCTTTCTGAAAGGAATTCGGGCGTTATCGAGCAAGGCCTCAAGTATGTCGAGGTCTAGCTTGTCAAGCTTCAGATGGTTTTGGCCGCTTCCACCTGAGGCGTTTTCGGCGTCTCTTTTCGTCATATTTCCTAGATTCCTCGTCTCGATGCGACAAAAATCGGCTATTCCAGCACTAGATATATAAAGAGATGTGGTGGTTAATACCCTTATCCTCACATCGAAGGTTCGTCGAAAGAAGGAGTCGTACCATGTCCGTGGAGATTGAGTGCAAGAAGTGCAAGAAGAAGTTCAAGACCTACGAAGGAATCGCTATCTATACATGTCCACACTGTGGACACAAGTGGCGCGTAGCTTAGTCGTCTCACCTAGAGTTTCGAGTCCGGGAACTTCAGTCAAGAGGCTAGGTCTCCATACATCCTTAGGTGTAGGTCTCGTATCCATCTTTTTGATTCGAGATTCCTCTTCCCGCTCGATAGGAGTATCTTCATAAGCGCTCGGCGCGAATCTGTCTCCAATAAATCTGGCGGTCTTTCGGGTTGGCTAGGCACGAGAGGGAGGATTCTCACTCGCACTGCACGGTTTGCATGAGGAGGATTCCTGAGGATGCACACTTCTGTAGCGAGGAGTGCGAGGAGAGGTTCAAGGAGGACATGGTCTCGAGAAGAAGGAAGTGGTATATCTCGCTCATTCCCTTCATACTGTTCGCGACGACATCTGCTCTAACAATCTACATGTTTGTGACCATGGTGCTCCTGAGGGTGTAGGGCAAAGGCTTCTCCTTCTGTGGTCCGGTGAATCGCTTTAAATCCGCTTGAGTAGGATAAACCCATCCTTGAGGAGCTGTGAGATTCGTTGATCGAGATACGCATCCACGGTCGAGGGGGGCAAGGCTCTGTCGTTGCGAGCAAGATCGCTGGAACAGCTGCCAGCCTTGAGGGAAAGTATGCCCAGGGTTTGCCTTTCTACGGATTCGAGAGGCGGGGTGCGCCGGTCCAGGTGTACTTGAGGTTCGACACGAAGCCCATCACCATCTCCAGTCGGGTGTACAACCCGGATGGGATCATCGTGCTAGATCCAGTCCTAGCTCAGACCAAGGAGATAGTCGCTGTGGGTCTGAAGGAGGGCGGTTTCGCGGTCTTGAACACTCGGAAGAAGCCGGAGGAGATCGATCTCGGGGTGAGGCTTTCGAAGATAGGGGTGGTAGACGCGACTGGAGTCGCTCTGAAGACGATCGGTTCGCCGATAACGAACACGGCGATTCTGGGCGCCTTCTGCGCCACGACAAAGCTGTTGAAGCTTGAGTCCGTGGTCGATGCGGTGAAGGCTGTTCTTCCAGAGAGGTATCACGAGAGTAACATTAAGGCGGTCACAGTGTCGAGTGACGAGACCGTGGTGAGGGAGGGATGAAGAGATGAGCAAGGAGAAGAAGACGCCTGAGGGTGTGGGCGTTCCCGTCACTGAGAGGCAGGTCGCGGCGACTAAGAAGAGGATATCCGCTTGGGCTTGGAGAGTGTTCAGACCTGTGTTCGACCTCGGCGAGTGCAAGATGTGCTGGGCGTGTTACGACTACTGCCCCGAAGGCGTGATCAGCAAGTCGGATAACGGTCCCGTCGTGGATCTGGATACCTGCAAGGGTTGCGGGGTCTGCGCGACGGAGTGTCGTTTCAAGGCGATAAAGATGGAGAGGGAGGAAGTCTAGATGGGCGAGCAGAAGATTGACTTCATAAACGGAAACGAGGCTGTTGCGTACGCGGTGAAGGCGGCTAGGGTTCAGGTAGTGGTTGCCTACCCTATCACGCCTCAGTCCCCAGTCACGGAGAAGCTCTCCGAGTACGTGGCTAACGGTGAGCTAGGGGCTTCGTTCGTCGAGATCGAGGGGGAGCACAGCTGCTTCGCGGCGGTGGGGTCGGCTTCCGGGACAGGTTGTCGCGTCTTCACCGCCACATGTGGTCCAGGTCTGGCTTACGGACATGAGAACGTTCAGAGGATGCACATCTCCAGATTCCCGGTTGTTATCGCCGTTCCCAACAGAGCCTTGGGGACCACGATATTCTGTGATCACTCGGACACGATGGCAGAGGCTACGTGCGGCTGGATCCAGCTCTACACTGAGAACTCTCAGGAGGTTCTCGACACGGTCATCCAAGCGTTCAAGGTGGCTGAGGATCACCGCGTTCTGATGCCAGTGATGGTCTGTTACGACGGGTATGTGACCTCTCACACGGGTGAGACGATCAGGCTGCCGGCTCAGGAAGATGTGGACATTTTTCTCCCGCCGCGGAAGGCTCTGTACACGACCGATCCGTCCCAGCCGCTGGTAACCGAGGCTATGAACATCCCTGTAGCGGAGTGGGAGCATGAGCAGGCGATGCAGAGCGCGAAGGCTGTGATCAGGGAGGCGAACGAGGAGTACGCCAAGATCTTCGGCAGGATCTATGGGAATGGGCTCACGGAGAGGTTCATGTGTGAGGGCGCTGAGGCTGTGCTTGTGACGATGTCTTCCACGATGGGAACGGCTAGGGAGGTGGTGGCTGAGATGAGAAGCCAGGGGTATAGGATAGGTCTTCTGAAGCTGAAGTCCTTCAGACCCTTCCCGACCGAGGACTTCAGGCAGTTGGCCGGGGAGGTGAAGGCTGTCGGGGTTCTGGAGCGGAACGAGACTCACGGTTCAGGCTGTGGGGAGGCGTTCAAGGAGGTAAGGAGCGCGATGTATGACGCGTCGGTGAGACCGAAGACGATCAACTTCATTGGAGGTCTCGGAGGCTCGGATGTGAGAATACAGGATGTGAGGTTTGCCTGTGAGAAGACTCTGGAGGCGGCGAGGACCGGCAGGGTGGAGAAGGAGGTTCACTGGCTCGTGCCTGAGCTTATGCCGGCGGAAAGAGAGAGAACGGGGGCTGGTTAACCATGGCTGAGGAGATAGTTGAAAGGGTCACCATAGCTCCGACCGGGTCTTGTCAGGGTTGTGGGATGAGCCTGATCGCGAGGCACGCGTTGGACACCCTGGGGAAGAACACCTGTGTTGTCATTCCGGCCTCGTGCGGCGGCTGGGCTGGACTTATGGAGTGTGCCAGGTCGCCCACTGTATTCCCCTCAGCCGCGGCTGCGGCTACGGGAGCGGCCCGAGGCTTTGAGGCTCTCGGCAAGAAGGTGAACGTGGTGGTGATCGCGGGGGACGGCGGAACCTACGACATCGGCCTTCAGTCCCTGTCGGGGGCTGCCGAGCGAGGCGAGAACATAATCTGGATCTGCCAGAACAACGAGGCTTACATGAACACGGGAATCCAGCGGAGCGGCGCCACGCCCAGGTGGGCTTGGACGACCACAACCCCAGTCGGTAGGGTCACGAAAGGGAAGCAGGCTTGGAACAAGGACATGGCTGCGATCCTTGAGGCACACGGCGTTCCGTACGTTGCCAAGGCCTCCGTGGCGTTCATCCCTGACTACAGGCGGAAGCTGAAGAAGGCTCAGAGGATAACGACCGAGGAGAGGAGAGGGCTGTCGTACATCGAAGTGCTGAACACATGCCCGACCGGGTGGAGGTACTCGCCCGATCAGATGATCCGAGTGGCGAGGCTGGCGGTTCAGACTGGCTTGTGGCCGCTCTACGAGGTTGAGGACGGCGTGTTCAGGCTGACCTACAGGCCCAAGGAGATACTCCCGATGGCGGAGTACTTGAAGATCCAGGGCAGATTCTCCCACTTGTCTGAGGAGCAGATCAAGACGACCCAAACTAGGGTTACCGATAGGTGGGAGAAGGTGCTGGAGAGGGCTGACGCGGCGGCTAAGGCTAGTGGCTGATTCTGCTCCCCAACCCCCTTTCTTTTACTCGTGAAACCCGTTCTAGGCTCTCTTTGAGAGGATCTCTACGAGCTTCGCTGCTCTGATCGGGTTGAAGACGCCGCACGTGCAACATCTTGCCAGAATTCGTCCGGCTTCTTCTGGCGCAATTCTCTCACGTTTGACGTCCTTAGCCAGTTTGTAGACTAGGTTCCGTGAGATCAGGGCATGCCCGCACATCGTGAGGGTGTCGATTGCTTCACTATCCTTTGGGAGGAGGTCCGTCCTACCCCAGACCCCGAGCGAGATGTTCACAGTGTGAGGTTTCAGACCCACCATTCTGACAGCTCGAGCTACCTGGTCATAGAGGCCGCTCACCACCACCGACATTCCGAGGTCGGCTTCCTTTAGCGCCTTGAGGGCTTTCCTAACTGACTCGATTTCTGTGTACACGGCGTGGATGATCGATGTGTCGGTGACCCTTTCCAGTATCTTCCTGAGATTGAAGCCCCTTGTGAGTATGCTCCCCGTTTTCATGTCGCCTACGTTGGCAGGGTTGAACCTCTCCATTATCTCCAGGGCTTTAGCGAGATCGGGGGCGGCGCCTTTGTCGTTGAAACCCCGACATGATATCACCAGAACGACATAATCACCTTTCAGAGAGTCGAGGCTCCCGGTCCTGTGTAGCGTGTGTGTCAACCCCTTCTCCTCCTAAACTGGTGCACGAGGCTTTCCTAGGCCGACGTTGACCTTCATGTTTGGTCGGTACTTGATTCCCATCTTTTCCAGGAGCTTCAGGGCTGGTATGGTGCCGTCGGGCTCGACACGGTTTATCATGCTGACGGACATGACGGTGTTGATCCTTTTCGAGGCGTCCTGAAGCGCTCTCAGTACGTTCTCAGCCTTCTCCATACTCGTCCTGATCTCAAGTACCACCGAGAGAACTCTGACCGGGCGGAGCTTGTCGTCCCTGAGCTTTCCGGACTTTGGGTCGATTAGCTGGGTCACGGGGTTCTCGCGCTCGAAGACGACTCCGAGGGGCGCAACGGCTGTCGTGACCTTCTCGATGTCTTCGAACGTGGCTGATAACCCGGGTCTTCCGAGCTCAACTCCGAATCCGGCGTCGCCCCGCTTGAATCGACCTGTAACGTCGTTCGTCTTCATCTCCTCGGTCCCCCGTCCGGCAACCCTGGTGACCTTCCAGTCTTTGGTCGGGCATGCGAAGTTCCACATCAAGTCCCTTGGCCACTCCAACTCCCCCCCGACCTCGATCGCTTCGGTTGGACAGTCGACCGAGCGATAGCAGACCCAGCACTCCACGCACTTGTCCGGGTCGATATCGGCTTTTCTCTCCGGTCTGAGGGTGATCGCGCTCATGGGACAGTATGGGATGCACAGCGCGCAGCCGACACATTTCGCTGGGTTTATCCTCGGCATTCGTCGGACCTCCGATCCAGAGGTGATCAGGCTACCTCGGCAAAAAGCTTGAGTTAAAACAAAAAGGGGTTTATGGGTGATCAAGGCAATATGCATGGAGCAGCGGTGGTGGAGGATGTCTGTTGGTGATATGAAGAGCGTCAGGGTTCACGCTAGAGGCGTCACCCAAACCTCCGCAGCCACGCAGCTGGTGAGGTTGATAGCGGAGGCGGCGGTGATGGAAGGGAAGGACTCGGTTGCGTGGGGATACTACAACGACTCCCCGGACAGGATCAACGTTCCTGTCAAATGGTATGCTGGTGTGAGTTCGAAGCCGATTGTGGTCTCTCCTCCGTACGAGCCTCCTGTTGTCGAGGCGTCGGTTGTCCTTGAACCAGCGCTGTTGAAGGCTTGGACGACTGGAGAGGGTGTGGGCGGGGTGGACGTTATGGAAGGCTTGAGCAGCAACGGGGTTCTGGCTGTCAATACTGAGTCTAAATTGGATGAGTTGCGCTGCTTCCTCCCGAAGTCGGGTTTTACCGGTAGGGTGGTCACGCTCGCTGCGAGTAGACTGGATCGAAGCCTTTACGTGCCGATGGCTGCGGTGGTGGCCCACGCCACCGGCATAGTCTCTGTCAAACAGCTGGGCGATCTGGTCGGGAAGAGTCTCGGCGAGGATAAGAGGTTGGTCGTAGACCGCGCTTGCAGAGAGGCGGTGGTTGAGGGGGTGTGATCGGGATGAGCTACGGTTTGAAGAAGCCGCTTCCCTCTTGGAAGGAGATGCCTCCCGGTGTTGTTGTCCCGGCGGTTCCGCTTGGTGGAAAGAACATGTGGTACAAGACCGGAAACTGGAGGAGTCTTCGTCCGGTTGTGGACAAGAAGAAATGCACTAAGTGTAGGATCTGCTGGCTCTACTGTCCCGACTCGGCGATACGGTACGAGCTGCTTGAGGCGGATCTCGAGTACTGCAAGGGCTGCGGCATCTGCTCCCGAGAGTGTCCCGTGAAGGCGATAACCATGGTCTCGGAGATGAGGTTCAGACCGGGTGAGTAGGCATGGTCAGAAGAGTCGTTACAGGGGTTATCGCGATCGCCAACGCGGTGAAGCTCGCGGATGTGGACGTGATCACCGCCTATCCCATCAGGCCTTACACTGGGGTTATGAACGAGCTGGCTAGGATGATCGCGGATGGAGAGTTCGACGCGGAGTACATAGTCTCTGACTGTGAGCACTCCCAGTTCGAGATGGCTAAGCACGCCTCGATGGCTGGAGCGAGGGTCTTCACGGGTAGCGCGGGGATAGGTTTTGCGTACGCGTACGAGCCTATCGTAGTAACAGCCTCGGACCGGGCTCCAGTGGTTGCGATGCTGGGGGACAGAACACTCGACGATCCGGGGTGCTTCGGTGTAGAGCACACAGATGCCCTCGCCGACCGGGACTTGGGGTGGATAATGTTCTTCGCAGAGAACGCGCAGGAGGCTTTGGACCTAACTCTAATGGCTTACAGGGTCGCCGAGGACGCGAGGGTGCTCCTTCCGGCTCTCGTGTGCTGCGATGGACACTTCATAACGCACGTCTACAGGCCTATCGAGATACCTGAGAGCGCGCAGGTGAAGGCTTTCCTTCCGCCCTACAATCGCCAGTATCTTTTGGACCCGGACCGACCAGTATCGATCGCTCCCCAGGTTGGGTCTTCGGGTGAGCATGCGTACGAGTTCAGGAGGCAGATGGTTGAGGCGATGGGGGCGGCTCGAGAGGTCATCAGCAGAGCCTCCGAGGGCTTCGGGAAGATATTCGGGAGGAAGTACCCGCCCTTCATAGAGGAGTACATGGTCCAAGACGCTGACGCCGTGTTGATAATCCTCGGGAACATGAGCATGAACGCTAGGGAGGCAGCGAGGCAGCTCCGGGCGAAGGGTGAGAAGGTGGGGGTGGTCAGGATAAGGGCCTATAGACCGTTCCCGGACACGGAGCTTCAAAGAGCATTGGCAAGCGCCAGGGCTGTGGGGGTGGTTGACTGCAACTTCTCCTACGGTTCACCCATGGGAGGTGGGATAGTGTACCACGATGTCCGTTCCTCTCTCTATGAGTTGTCCAAGCCTCCGCCTGTGGTCGACTTCTTCGCGGGGCTCGGTGGCAGAGAGGTCACCGTAGAGGACTTCATCGGCATGTTCAGGATACTGCTCACCGCAGCAAGGACGAGAAAGGCGGAGAAAAACGTGTACTGGATCGGTTTGAGGGAGTGATGGGTCATGGTTCTTGAAGTGAAGTCGGTAAATGATGTCCCGCGAGAGGAGTACTACGCCTCCGGGCACCGAACTTGTGCGGGATGCGGACCAGCCATCGCTTGTAAGCTCGCCGCCAAGGCTGCTGGACCAAGAACCGTCATTCTGGGGGCAACGGGCTGTATGTACGTGGCTAACACCAGCTACTACCTTACCCCGTGGGTCGTGCCCTGGATGCACACTCAGCTGGGTGCAGGAGGCTCGGCGGGTGCGGGTACAGCGGCGGCGTTCCGGGCGCTGATGAGGAAGGGGAAGATGAGAGGGGAGAAAATCAACGTGATCGCTCTATGTGGCGACGGTGCAACGGCGGATATCGGTATGAACGCTCTCTCGGGCGGGATGCTGTCGGGTCAGGACTTTCTCTACATCTGCTACGACAATCAGTCGTACGCGAATACCGGAATTCAGGCTTCGGGTACAACGCCCTGGGGTGCCTGGACCACGTTCACCCCGCCGGGTAGAGCATCTCCCACAGGAAACGTGAGACTAAACAAGAACCTGGCAAGACTTGTCGCTACGGGTCATCCGAGTGTCGAGTACGTTGCGACCGCGTCGATAGCTTTTCCTTTCGACTTCATGACGAAGGTTAGAAAGGGTTTGGCTGTGGATGGGCCTGCCTTCATCCAGGTTCAGACGCCATGTCCGAAGGGGTGGAGGTTCGATAGCAGCCGAACAATCGAGGTTGGGAGGCTCTCGGTGGAGACTGGTAGCTGGTTCCTGTACGAGGTAGTCAGGGGGGGTCTTCGGTTGACTTACCGACCTAGGGAGCTACTGCCGGTCGCGGAGTATGTCAGGGCTCAGGGACGGTTCGCTCACTTGAGTGAGACCGATATTGAGACGGTCCAGAAGAGAGTTGACGAGGCGTGTAGGGAGATAGGGCTGGCGCCTTCATCGGAGCGCTAGCTGAGAGACCGGGTGAAACTCTGCTAGGAGATAGGGCTGATGTTGCGGATCTTCTGGGACGCGCACATCCACTCGAAGTACAGTCGAGCCACGAGCGCGAGCATGGAGATACCCGAGATCTGCCGATACGCCCAGATGAAGGGATTGAACCTCGTCGGTTCAGGCGACTTCACACACCCCAGATGGCTCGCAGAGCTGAAGAGCTCGCTTATGGAGGTTCCCGAAACAGATCTGTACCTACCGACGGGAACAGCCAACCCCTCCGTCTACATCATGATAACCGGTGAGGTCTCCACTATCTTCGAGCACGAAGGTGTGACGAAGAAGATACACCATGTGATACTAACTCCCAGCCTCGAGGTGGCTGAGCAGATTAACGACCGGCTGGCGAAGCACGGTGACCTGTTGGCGGATGGGCGACCGACCCTGAACACGTCCGCGTCGGAGCTGGTCGAGGAGGTGATGAGCCTGTCCGAAAGGAATGAGGTGATCCCTGCCCATGCGTGGACGCCGTGGTTCAGCATCTTCGGAGCGAACAGCGGCTTCGACAGGGTTGAGGACTGCTACCAAGATATGACAAAGTACATTCACGCCCTTGAGACGGGGCTTAGCTCGGACCCTGCGATGAACTGGAGGCTGAGCTCGCTCGACCGGTACACGCTTGTGTCGAACAGTGACTGCCACAGCCCCTACCCCTTCAGGATCGGTAGGGAGGCGAACGTGCTTGAGCTGGACCGGTTGACCTACGACTTGGTCGTTGACGCGGTTCGCAAGAAGGATCCGGGGCGGTTCAAGTTCACGATTGAGACCGACCCATCGTATGGCAAGTATCACTGGACAGGGCACAGAGCGTGCAACGTCTCGATGTCGGCTAGAGAGGCGGTGAAGGTAGGCGGTAGGTGCCCTGTTTGCCATCGAAAGATGACCAAGGGTGTTGAGGAGAGGGTGGAGGAGCTGGCGGATCGTCCACCGAGCTATCGTCCCGACAACGCTGTTGGGTACGTCCACCTCCTGCCGCTGCAGGAGATCATAGCGACGGTTATCGGGTCTGAAAGCCCCTCGACCCCAAAGGTCTGGCAGGCTTACGATGTGCTAGTCACTAGGCTTGGCGCCGAATACTCGATTCTTTTGGATGTGCCTAGAGGGGAACTTGCAAAAGTGGCGGGACCCGAGGTCGCTGAGGCTATAATCCGGGTTAGAGAAGGAGCCGCGAAAGTGGTTCCGGGGTTCGACGGGGTCTACGGTCGTTTGATCCTCTTCCCTGAGCTGGAGGAGGAGCGTTCTCGCAGAGAGACCCGGGGGAAGAGGCAGCCTAGCCTGGACAGGTTTATGTAGACGGGGGCTAGGTCAAACTTCCTCTAAAACGTTTGCCAGAGCCAAGAAGGCGATAATCACAGTAGTGATATGCCATGTCGAGTACAAATCCAAGTCGCCAATAGAAACAAAACGGCTTCAACGCTCCTCGGCGTGCGAAATTAAATTCGATGCCCAGTCTCTTAGCGGAAAAGAAGCCTATGAAGAGCCATTTTCTACGTGAAGAAGAGACATGTTCTTAGTTTAGTTGGACAGCCTATACCTGTCGATGATTGGAGATGGTGAAAGTCAAATCCTTGAGAGAATGGCTCGAGAATTATGTGATGAGTGTCCCAATTGGTTCCCTAAGATTTGAAAAGTATCTTGTCGAGAAAGGCTCAAAAAACCCTGTGAATGGCGCACTAAACCATGCTTTAGGGATCATCCATAGTTCGGGGCTGGATGTTCGTGATTCGAGAGAGTTGCTACGACTTGTTTCTCAACGCTCATCGAAAATCCTAGAACTATTAGACGATGAGCGTGAACAACTTCGTCGCTGGATTTTTCTGGGAAACATGGATTGCTCCTTCAAAGAATTGAGTAAGGAAGCGGGGGTGGCAAAGCAAGCAATTGAAGAGTATCTGGCTCTTTGTGCATTTGTCGTAAGATCCAAACCCGAAAACGAGCTGGATAGCAAACTGTATCGGAACAAGCTAGCTTTTCTTCTCTATCATTGGGAGGCTATGCGACTAGCGCAGTGCTCTCTGCTTGATGCTCTTTGTGCATTCTACACCGCTTCATTCGTGTGTTTGAGAGTCATCCTTGAAATGGAAATCAAGGGAGCGTTCTACGACTGCTTGGCCAAAAGGGAATTCCGAGAGAATCTCACGATGAAAATAAGAGTTCGAGATAGATGGCTCCCCCTTAAGCCCATATATAAAAGAGATAATCGACGAAAACACGGACAAGAAGCTGGAAGAGATTTCCATCGCAGTCCTAGATCTGATTCAAGAACATGCCCCACACATACCCCGGGGACTGAATGTGTCCAGAGAAATTATCCCTCAACTGGAAAGATGGAAAATTCTAGAAGATGCGGGGAAAGTGGCAAAACTTTACGATGAGCTATCTGGAGACATACATGCAGCACCGTGGAGGACAGATGTTTGGAGATCTATCGAGGAACAATCGAACCTGATGTGGCAAACTCCAACCATTATGTCGAAGGACTTTAGAGGATATTTGCAAGATCTCGTTGAGGTTTTGGATTTCGGAGGCCTAATTCTACTCAACATCTTCAAAGATGATATCAAGAGAAACGACCTAACAAGGCGGAACCTCAATACCGAACTAGACTATCTAAAGCAAAACAGGGTACCTTTGACGAGAACTGCCAAGAAATTAGCGCTATTGATCGTCTGATTCCCATCTCCATCCTTATGGAGAGTTAAACCCGATGCCCAGACAAACTCTCGGTTATTAGTGTAGCTTTGAACCTGAACCCTGTCCCAGATGGGTCTTACCTGATGAGTGGAATTTTCAAGAGACAAGGTTCCCCCTAGATGTGAACTAGGCCTCGATACTGTTACTCGAGCAAAACAGACGTTCTAACTACTTGAAATTCTATTGATTCTTCTTGCAGGATATGAGAAAGACATTTTTGAAAATTATCTAACACCTTTTTTGACAGAAGGTCGACTACACAATTGGAGCAGATAACGTACTCTATTGGTCTTGATCCTTTATCGTACTCAACTCTTTTCAAGCGACAATGCGTGTGTAGAACGTAACCAAGCTTGCAACGTCTTTTTTTTCGTCTTTGCTTGGCGCAAGTACACTAAAATCTATTAAAATGTCGCCTTGAGTTGTACAGGTTGCACTTAATCTTCCAAACTGTACCTTAGTGACAAACCTTAGAACAGATGATCCGAGTTCCCTAAGTCTATTGAAGACGAGAAATCTCTTCAAACATTCACAATCATGTAAAAGGTTACATCTGGATGAAATCTGCACAATATCCTGTACGCTGCGTATCTTGTCGGTTTGGATCTTTGCTCTGTCGCAAAATGTGGCGTGTAAAGCTCTTTTCAAAATATTCAGTAATTTGCGCTTTTTGATATATTTGATCGTATATGTATCGTATGGTAGGTCTATTTCGACAGGTTGTATTTGCGATTGATAATAGATTTGAAGTTTTTTGGTATTCAATACGTATTCCTCTATGGTCTTGCAGGGATGCAAGCTTATCACGCTGAGTCCATTTTTTTCTAGTCTTTGGAGCCCTTCTTGGTACCCAACGTAACACACCACCTTTACGACCTCTTTTGCGCCTGTTTTGTCTTCTTCTTTCCATGACTTGAAAAATCCGTCCAGTTCATTTCCGGTACGTATTGAATCTGCTGCGATCATAAATTTCCCATAGCGGGCTTTTGTAAAGAACAAACGTGCACCTGACAGACTATCTACAAGTGTCACAACCTTGCCGCTGCTTATGATTTGGGGAGCAACTTGGTGGAATAGAAGATTGGCCTTTCTTCCCATCATCAAAACGCCGTCACAATCAGTCTCAGAAACAATCTTAACGACCGAACTCAACTCATCATGAATAGATGATATCATTTTTTGAAGGTCTTCCAGCTTTGGCTCTGAGTACATTTCATCGATGCTCGTAGGCACCTTCGACAACCGCAAGTTCTCCCAACTCGCGGATAAATATGTGATTGCTTGCGTGACTCGCCTCTTAACTGTTGTCAGCAGAGCGTAGATGAAACTACGAATTTTCGTACTATATTCGGAAAACGATATGTTTTATAAGGGGATTGTTGTCTGAATGTAGACCCGGTGAGGTGAATGAAGAGAAGGGGAGGCCCGCTTTCGAATCCTTTCAAAGTGGCTGCGGAGGTATACCGGCTTACAGAAGTGGACAAGCGAAGAGCTTGGTATACCAAGTTAGTTGAGAACCTAAGAGATGCTATGGCCCCATCAACCGTCGAGAAGGCAATTCATGAATTGATCACTTGGGGTATCGTGAAAGAGCAGTTCGGTCAGACAGAGGCGGGTCGTGCCGGAAGGTTGCTCTACATATCTGGTGAGGCAAAGGACGTCATCAAATCAGTCTACGAGACGTATTGGAAGAGCAGGGAAGCCAGATGAATCGGAACGTGAGGAGATGCCAGCTGTTCATCTGAGCACCGAGAAAGAGGCAAAAGTGGTTCAGATAAGGGGGTTTGTAACCCCCCTCCTGTCTTTTCTTCCTCGCTCAATACCCGATTACACAGATCACGGTGTTATCCATTCGGAGAATTTGTCACACTTACTTGAGAACTTCCAAGAAAACCTTCAAGATGAATCATTTAACCAAGAAGAGTTGTTCATATTTCAAATTTCCATATGGCTTCATGACGTGGGCTGTATTCTATGCAAACAGAAAGAAAAACCTATACATCACGAAAAATCTGCGCTGCTACTTGACAGTAATCCATTTAGATTCGTTCGCGATCTAATAGATCCGGATTTTTTGGCTTGTGCAAAATATGTAATTTTGGCGCATCAACACAGCTTTTCTTTTAAGGATTTGCCTCAGACAAACATTCACTACAAAGTACGTCTACCCATGATTTGTGCAATATTCCGTTTGATCGACGCGTGCGACATATCCAGAGCTAGGGTTAGACCGATAGTCTACGATATCCTTAATGACCACAACCTGATTGATAAAGAGAGCAAGAAATGGTGGGAAGCCCATATTAACATAACAAGTGTAGTTTTCAACAAAGGATACATTGACGTTGCTGTCAAGGATGAGATCAAAGCTAAGGTTCTCATAAACCATTTGCGCAGAGACTTGCGTAGCATAAACCGGGAACTAGAACAACTAGACAATTATCGAGGTTGGAAGAAGTTTAAGATCAGAGTGCAAAGGCTATGATGATTCGTCTTCAACGGAACTACGTTGAAAGAAACCGCGGGCTGTTTGAATTCCAACCTCTAGAACTTCCACCAAACAGCACAGAATACGTGGTAGGGTGGCTGCTCAGGTTTGCCCGAGACTATGTGAGAAACCCACTCATTACCGAATGACAAAGACACGGTGGCACGAAAAAAGGCGCTAAAAACAGCTCTCGGAGTGCCATAGAGTCAGTCTGCGCGGTGCACGGACGCAGAGTTAAATTTGATGCCTAGACAAACTCTCATTTAACATGGACCGTGTAGCACATGCTGGGAGGTGGGCTAGGGCTGTTTATCTGCCCTTTTTAGAAGTTCGCCAAACCTGTCGGTGTCCCCCTTCACCCAAGCAGCCTAGGTTCCTTTCAGCTCTCTCAGCTTCTTAGTCACAAGATCCCTGAACCCCGGGTCCTCAAACAGCCGGTCCATGATAGCATCCGGCTCTCGACGGACCTCGATCTGCTCGCGCAGCCGCTTGACCTCAGCTCGGAGATCCTCAACTTCCTTAACCGGACCCTGCGGGATCGTGGTTAAGAACGGCTCAGCCTTGGCGTACTCAGCTCTCAGCTCCTTAACCGCCTCGGGTGGGAGCTTCACAGCTAGACCGTAACGGGTCACAAGATCGCGCCCCGCCTTCCACCCTGAAAAGTATCGCTGATAAGATTCCTTCAGCCCCGGGGTTGCCAGTAGCCTGTTCTCCCCGTACTTCTTGAGCACATACGGCCTCTCCCCTATGCCCAGAGTTCTCAGGTGGCGCCGGATCATGTCAGTTAACCAGACTTCCTCACACTGAGCAGGCTCCCCCCTCTCGGTTGCTATCACAGGGCTCTCAGGTGTCAGCTTCTCCCCCTCTCTGATCCGCTGCTCCAAGTATTCTCGAAGATACTCGCAGCCCTCCGCGATCATGAAAGTCTCATGCCTCACGCTTCGCCCCTTGTCGAAGTGGTTGCCAGCTTCATCGAACTTCGGGACGCTGATCCGCATAGGCGTCTTCTCCCCAGTCACCTTTTCGCCGTCGATCTTGAGCTCCACTAGATGCTTGAGTTCTGCTCCTGAGGGCTCTGATGAACTCCCTTAGATCCTCGCTTCTTCCGGATGCGAGGACGTAACCTTCCTCGTGAGGCTTCAAGGACACTCGGCTTTTTGAGGCAACCTCTTCGATTCGACTCAGCGGAGTCTGGGGGGAGATTCTAATCCTGATCCATCTCCCGCTCCTCGGCAGCCCCGGTATGAACCTGATCTCGCCGCCCGCTCCCCTCGGCTTCCACTCACCTCTCCTGACCTTGTCCAGTCTCTCCAAGAACTCCTCGACGATCTCGGTGTACCCTGCCTTCCGGGCTATCTCAACAAGCGTTCTCTCAGCCCGCTTCAGGTATGCCTGGACCTGTGATAGTATGTGAACGGCTTCAGGGTCCGTCCTGTAGCCGCTTATGAGGGCCTTCGCCGATCGTAGTTCGGTGCTGGTCTCCGCCGGAACGGCTACGCCGAGTTTCCTCAGGGTTGAGGCTAGCTCGCAGAGGGTGATCCATATTCCTTCATACATGTCGGCTGGGTCGTTTGCTTCCAACCGCGTTCAACTCTCACCGTGCTTTTTGGATCTTGTTAACACCGAGAACAACCGGCTACTTCGTATGGGGTGGGTTGCAAAAGGAAGCGGGGAGAGGTTGAAAAAGGTGGCTGGGTCTACTTCTTCTTTCCCCGCTCGGCGATGTCCTTCTTCGTGAACTCGACCAGCGCCTCGCCCTTGAGCAGGTTCTTCAGCTCCGCCTGCAGGTTTGTGGTCTCGATCACCATGAACCAGCCCTGGTTGTAGGGGTCTTCGTTGACGGCGGTGGGCTTCTTCTCGAGGATCGGGTTGACCTCGACAACTGTGCCGCTAACCGGTGACTTTAGCTGACCCACCCACTTGCCTGTCTCGATGCTTGCGAAAGCGCCGCCTTGAGTTAGAACGCTGCCAGACCTCCGCGTTCTGATGAAGAGGAGTTTGCCTGCGAGATCGACGCCGAAGGCGTCCAAGCCGATTCTGACCTTCTTTCCGTCAGCTTCGATCTTAGCCCAAGTGCGGTCCTTGGTGTAGTAGAGGTCATCCGGAAAGTCGTACTTGTCTACCTTAACCATGCCGAAACACCTTCAGACTACGTTGTGTTGTTCCATATTTCTATCTTACGGGCGTGCGGCTGTCGCGGAAAGATGGCTTGTATAGAGCATCGTCGGCTCGCGCTGGTGGGCGAGACCGTCCTATGGGTGTGACATAACCCTTTTTAGCCCCGTTTATGTTAGATGGGGCAAGGCTGACTCCGCATGGGTGAGACTAGGCCGCTGAAGGTTTCTCTCGTGGAGTCTTATCCAGTCGAGTTTGCCAACGACCTAGGGTTGGCAAGCAAGACCCTGGATGAGGCGGCTGAGATTCTGAGGTCTAGGAAGTACGGCCTCTTCTACCAGTGCCGAACAAGCGTTCTCACGGAGTCCGAGAGGGCTTCCTTCACCAAGATTCGCTCGAAGATGCCTAGCGGGTTTGGTGTTCTTCTGGATCCGCTGACTGTATCCTTCGCGGTCAAGGATGCCTGCGATGTCTCTGGGGTGAGCTACATCTGGTTGGACTTGGACGGGGATGGTGACGCGGGGAACTGCGCTTGGATCGAGTCTAAGGATCACGATCACGTGCTCGGACTGACGATTGGCTTCCTTGAGAGGCACTTGGAGAAGTATGTCATCGACGCTTACGCCCGGTCTACCCGAGAGAGTATGTCCAGGCTCTGGAACGCTGAGCTCGATTACTCGAGTTGCTGGCTCTGTGGTTCAAACTCGATGGTGAGGCGACTCGCGAAGCTGAAGGATCATAAGCTCCGAACTTGGGTCTGTCCCAGCTGTAACTTTCATGTTGTCGTGCCCGATGACACCCTCCAGCTTCTCGGGGAGTGTACGAAGTAGCGCCTGCTGCGTGGATTTGTACGGTGGGGTCTGGCATGTCCGCGGCCTGCGGTGAGGGTGAGGATGTTCTGCTCTACTTGGACGAGAGGAGAAACTACCTGGTCAGAGTGAGGTCTGGACAGGACTTTCACACCGATCGGGGCTTCATCCACCTGTCGGACTTGGTGGGGGTCAAGTACGGGAGTAGAGTGAAGACTAGCTTGGGAAGCGAGTTCACTGTTCTGAAGCCGTCGATCCGAGATTACGTGATGAAGGCGGGCAGGGCGACGCAGATCATGTACCCCAAGGATATCGGGGTGGCTTTGGTTTACCTCGGGGTGGGTCCGGGCTCGAGGGTTGTGGAGGCGGGAACGGGTAGCGGCGCCTTGACGAGCGCCTTGGCGTACTACGTCAAGCCCAGCGGTAGGGTCTTCAGCTACGAGTTGAGGGAGGAGTTCACTGAGAGAGCTAGGCGGAACTTGGAGAGGGCGGGGCTTCTTGAGTACGTCGAGCTGAGGTCTGGCGACGTTACCGTTAAGATCGATGAGCGGGACGTGGACGCCGTGATATTCGACTTAGCCACTCCTTGGCTTGGCGTCGGAAACGCGTACGAGGCTCTTAGAGGGGGCGGAGGCTTCGCCTCGTTCAGTCCGACGGTGGAACAGGTTGTGAAGACGGTTGAGACTCTGCGGGATTGGGGTTTTGTCTGCGTGGAGACGGTTGAGTGTATGCTGAGGAGGATTAAGGTTAAGGCGGGGGAGACGAGACCCGAAACGCTTATGATCGGACACACGGGGTACCTCTCCTTTGCCCGCAAGGCGCTTCGTTGAGGAGTCTGCGGGCCTGTCTCGGTGGTCGTGATGAAGTCGTCGGGCGACGCTTCGGGGGCATTCGTGAAGGCTCTCGTCTTCGTGGGTCTATCGGGGGTGATCATCGGCACACCCTTCCTCAGCTGGCTTCTTGAGTCCAGATTCCGCCTCTCGAAGCCTGTGGTGATCGTGGGTTCGTCCGTGGTCTTGTTGTGTTCGATGCTGCTCCTCCTCTATCTGCTCGGCAGAGGCGAGGCTGGGAGTGGTGGATGGGTGCGAGGGTTGAAGGGTCTCTTCTCGGGAAAGAAGCCGCCAGAGAACGGTTAGCGAGCCACTGTTTCCAGTGCCTCGTTAGTCGACCTGCTGAGCATGGCTCCGCAGCCTCTCCCGTATCAGCTTGTTGGCGAGCTGGGGATCAGCTCTACCCTCTGTCTTCTTCATCAGTTGCCCCACTAGATAGTGGACGGCTTTCTCGTCCGTCTGGGCGTCCCTCACGGCGTTGGGAAACTCCCTGAAGACGGATTCGATGAGCTTGTCCAGAACCTCGTGCTCCGAGATGCGCACGAGTCCGTGGCGGCGAGCTATGTCTCTCGGGCTCGAACCGGTCTTGACCATCTCGTGCAGGATCTTCTTGCCTATTTTCCCACTTATCACTCCCTCGTCGATCATCTTCAGCATCTCCACGAGGTTTGCGGGGGTTATCTTTGACTCTCCGATCTCGATGCTCTGTCCGTGGAGGCATCGGAGGAGGTCGGTTGTGACCCAGTTGCATATCTGTCGGGCGTTCGAGTAGAGGTGGGTGCACTTCTCGAAGAAGTCCGCGAGGGCTTTTTCGCTGGTCAGAACGCTGGCGGAGGATGGGGGCAAGCCGTACTGCTTCACAAACCTGTCCTTTCTGGCGTCGGGCAGCTCTGGCATTCTCCGCCTGATGCTCTCGATCGTCTCAGCTGGAATTCGTATGGGTGTGAGGTCGGGCTCGGGGAAGTAGCGGTAGTCCTGCTCCTCCTCCTTTGTCCTGAGGGTTATGGTCGTCCTCCTTGTCTCGTCCCAGTGTCTGGTCTCTTGTCCGGTCTTCAAGCCTCTCGCCAGAAGGGATCTCTGCCTCATGATCTCGAAGTTTAGAGCCCTCTCAACCTCCTTGAAGGACGAGATGTTCTTGATCTCGGTTCGGGCGCCCCCTGCGAGCGAGATGTTAGCGTCGCACCTCATGGCTCCCTCGAGGCTGCCGTCTGAAACCCCGAGGTGCTCCAGTATCGACCTTAGCTTCTGGAGGAGTAGGCGGGCTTCCTTGGGGGACGTCAGATCCGGCTCGGTCACTATCTCGAGCAGGGCGATGCCTGCCCTGTTGTAGTCGACTAGGGTGTAGGGAGAGGTGTCGATGGCTCCGAGGTGGACGAGTCTGGCGGGATCCTCCTCCAGCTGCAGCCTCCTGATCCTCACAGTTATCTTGGTCCCGTTCTCCTCCACGGATATCGTCCCGGAGGCGGCGATCGGAACTCCGCCTCCGCCGTCATACTGGGAGATTTGGAAGTTCTTGGACATGTCTGGGTAATAGTAGTTCTTTCGGTAGAAGACGGTCTCTTCCGAGATTTGGCTGGAGAGGGCTTCGGCGACCATTATGGCGTCTTCTACGGCTTTCTGGTTGGGACGGGGGAGGGTTCCTGGTATCCCGAGGCAGATGGGGCAGACCGTCGTGTTCGGTTCCTTTCCCCTGTAGTCCGATGGACATCCGCAGAAGAGCTTGGTCTTGAGGTTTGTGAGTTGACAGTGCACCTCGAGACCTATCTTGACTTGGGCTTTCTCCATCGTGCTCACCTTAGGGGCGGGCTTGTGGCTTCGAGGCGGGAGCTTTTCTCGAAGGCATTAGCCACTCTCAGGATCAGCTCTTCCGCGAAGGGTCGACCAATGATCTGCATTCCTATTGGCAAGCCCTCAAAGAACCCGCATGGTGTTGAGATGGCGGGGAGCCCCGCGAGGTTGACGGGAACGGTGTCTACGTCGCACATGTAGAGCTCTAGGGGGTCTTTGATCTTCTCTCCCACTTTGAATGGTGGAAGCGGCATGGTGGGTCCGACGAGCACGTCGAACCTGCTGAAGGCTCTCTCGAAGTCTCTTCGAACGAGGGTTCGCACTTGGAGCGCCTTGACGTAGTAGCGGTCGTAGTAGCCGGCGGAGAGGGCAAAAGAGCCGAGGATTACTCTCCTCCTGACTTCCGCTCCAAATCCCCTCTTCCTTGTCTTGGAGTATGTGTCATCCCATTCGAGGGATTCATCGGGGGCTCTGTAGCCGTACCTGAGTCCGTCGTATCGGGCTAGGTTGGAGCTGGCTTCGGACATCGCTATCAGGTAGTAGGCTGGTAGCGAGTACTCGAGGCTTGGGAGGGAGATTTCCTCACACCCGTACGTGATGTCTTCAAGGGTGTCCACTCCTCGCATGACGGTCTTCGTGACGCCCTCGTGGGTTCCCTCGCCGAAGAGCTCCTTAACGACTCCAACCCTGACCTTCAAAATCGGCTTCTTGAGATGACTCTTGTAGTCCTTCACACCCAGGTTTGCTGTTGTACAGTCTCTCTCGTCGTGTCCGGCTATGACGGTGAGGAGTGTCGCGCAGTCCTCCACGGTCTTTGCTAGGGGGCCGATCTGCTCGAGGCTGTTCGCGTAGGCGATCAGTCCGTACCTGCTTACGAGCCCGTATGTGGGCTTGAGCCCGACTATGGAGCAGAAGCTTGCGGGGCATCTGACCGAGCCTCCCGTGTCTGAGCCGAGGGCGAGGATAGCCTCGCCGCATGCAACCGCGGCGGCGCTCCCCCCTGAGGAGCCTCCCGGGACACGGGTTAGGTCCCACGGGTTGTAGGTTGGACCGAAGTGGCTGTTCTCTGTGGAGGTGCCCATCGCGAACTCGTCCATGTTCGTCTTTCCGATCACGATGCCGTCCGCCCTCTTGATTCGTTCGACCACCGTGGCATCGTATGGAGGGATGAAATTCTCGAGCATGTGAGACGAGCAGGTTGTGCGGGTTCCTTGCACGCACATGTTGTCTTTTATCGCGACGACTATTCCCGCCAGCCTTCCAACGGGTTTCTTCTCCTTGATCCTCTGGTCTATCTGTCTGGCTTTCTGTCTCGCGCCCTCCTCGTCGAGGGTGATGTAGGCGTGGACTTTCCTCTCAACCGCGTGTATCCTCTCGATCACCGAGTCTACGCACTCTTCAGCCGTCGCTTTCCCGGAGGCTATCAATCTGGCGATTTCCGAGGCGGTTAGCTCGTAGAGCTCGGTCATATGGGTGCTCCTCAGACGATTCGAGGCGCCTTGAAGAAGTTCCCTTCGACTTTGGAGGCGTTTGACAGCGCCTTCTTGCGTGGTAGCGTCCTTTGTGGGGAGTCGTCACGGAAGACGTTGACCAGTTCGATCACGTGGTGGGTGGGAGGGACATCGGTGAGGTGGATCTGATCTATCTTGTGAAAGTAGTCGAGCATGCGGTCGAGTTGCTCGGTGAGCTGAGTCTTCTCGTCCTCAGCGAGTTCGATCTTCGCGAGGACGGCTGCATGCTCGACCTCATTAATGGTGATGCGTCGAGTCCTTTTCTCATGAGGCTCCGGCATGAACACACCTTGGGTACGAGATAGAAGAGGGTCGGGGCTTTAATACTTCGCTGATTGCTGGGATGTCGTTCAGCTGATAGAACGGGTAGTTTTCAAAACGTGAAAAAGGGGGTGGCTAGGGCTTCTTCGCCTTCTGGAGAGCCTCAACGGCTGGGAGCTTCTTTCCGCTTAGGTACTCCATCAGAGCCCCGCCCCCCGAGCTGACGTAAGAGATCCCTTTGGCGAGGCTAAGCTTCTCCAAGGCGGCTACCGTGTGTCCTCCTCCCGCGATTGAGAACGCTTTGCTCTTGGCTATAGCCTCGAAGACCCTCTTCGTCCCCGGGAGGAACTCGTCGTTCTCGTAGACGCCCATTGGACCGTTGATGACGATGGTCTTTGCCTTGCTTATGATATCGCAGTACTTGGCTATCGACTTGGGGCCGATGTCGAAGATCGGGTGATCGGTGGGGAGCTTTGAGACGTCGATTTCCTTCCGCTTTCCTCCAACCTCAACCGCCAGGTCTTCGGGCAGGACCACCCTCCCCCCGTACTTCTTCAGGATCTCTTTGATCTGCGGCGTGTACTGCTCGAGCTCCTTTTCCCTGAGGTAGTCCCTGTTCTTCGGGCCTAGGTCTCTGCCTGTTGCTTGGAGGAAGAGGTTTGCTATCACGCCTCCCGTGATCACCTGGTCTGCTATCCCTTGACCCAGGACGTAGTCCGATATCTTCGCCGCGTCGTCAGCCTTCGCTCCCCCCAGCACATAGACGCAGGGTTTTGCCGTGGTCTTGGTCGCTCTCTCAAGGGCGTCGAGCTCCTTCTCCATCAGCCTGCCCGCCACGGTCGGCAGTACCGGTGTGAACCCGACGGTTGAGGCGTGGGCTCTGTGGGCGGCGGCAAAGGCGTCGTTGACGAAGACCTGGGCTAGCGGAGCAAGCTTCGCTACAAGTTCCGACTTGGTGTGCTCTTCCACGGTCTTCTTGTCGGTCTCGCTGGGGAAGACCCGTACGTTCTCCAGGACGAGAACTTCGCCCTTTTTCAGTTGTCTGATCGCGCTCTGCGCCTTCTCGCCGAATATGTCGTTCACGTACCTTACCGGCGTCTTCGCTAGGATGTTGCTGAGGACCTTGGTGTGCTCTTCGAGCGTGGAGAAATCCGGATCTCCGGGTCTCCCCTGATGTGCCAGGACGACGACCTTTGCGCCCTTTTCGCTTAGCTCCCTTATTGTCGGGGCGTGAGCCCTGATCCTAGAGTCGTCTTGTATCCTTTTCGTGTTCGGGTCGAGTGGGGAGTTGAAGTCCACCCTCACGAGTGTTGTCTTGCCGCTGAAGTCGAGGTCGTCCATCGTTGAGAATGTCTTCACTACCTCCACCAGCCGTTCGGTTACTTCTTGGCCATGTACTTAATCAGGTCGACGAGTCGGCAGGAGTATCCCCACTCGTTGTCGTACCAGGCGAGGACCTTGGCGACATCCCCCTTGCCGCCGACCACAATCGTAAGCGGTCCGTCCACTATGGCTGAGTGTGGGTTTCCGACCACGTCCACCGAGACGATGGGGTCCTCGGTGTACTCTAAAATGCCCCTCAGCTTTCCAGAGGCGGCAGCTTTGAAGGCGCTGTTGATCTCGTCTTTCGTGGTTTCCCTCTTCAGCCTGACGACGAGGTCGTTGATAGACACATCTGGTACGGGAACCCTGAGCGCTAGTCCGTCCAGCTTGCCCTGGAGCTCTGGGATAACAAGACCGATTGCTGACGCGGCTCCTGTGGTTGTTGGTATGATCGAGAGGCTTGCGGCACGGGCTCTCCTCAGGTCTCTGTGTGGCAGGTCTAGGACCCTCTGATCGTTGGTGTACGCGTGACATGTGGTCATGAAGCCCTTCTCTATCCCAAAGGTCTCGTTCAGCACCTTGGTGACCGGGGCTAAGCAGTTGGTCGTGCACGAGGCCATGGATACGACATGATGCTTGCCTGGCTCATACTTCTCCATGTTCACCCCTGGGACGACGGTCACGTCAGCGTCCTTTGACGGCGCGGAGATAATGACCTTCTTGGCGCCTGCCTTCAGGTGCTTCTCGGCACCAGCCTTCTCCGTGAAGGCCCCCGTGGACTCAAGAACGTAGTCGACCCCATGCGCCTTCCATGGCAGAGTGGCTGGATCCTTCTCGGTGAGGATCTTTATATCCTTCCCGTTTACAGTGATAGCGCCTTCCTTCGGCTTGACCTCGCCCTGAAAGACCCCGAAGACCGAGTCGTACTTGAGGAGGTGGGCGAGGGTCTTGGCGTCGGTGATGTCGTTTATGGCGACGATCTCGTGCTCCCTGCTGAACTCGGCGTCCTTGACCGCGGCCCTGAAGAAGTTCCGTCCGATCCTTCCGAATCCATTTATCGCTACTTCCATCAATCACTCCCTCCTAGGAGGACGCTTCTCAAGCCAGCTTGCTCTGAGCTGGCACGTTTCAAGTTTGATGTGCGGGCTTAAAAGAAGATTCACTCTCGTGAGCTAGGAGGCTTTTGAGCCTCGTCCGTCAGCCTCAGAATGAGTTCCTTCCCCTCTCTGATCCTCTCGATCGCGCGTTTACACTCAGGGCAGGTCCAAGTTGAGTTCTCTATCCTGTCCTTCAATGTCCTTGTTTCAATGGCTCTTTCTGAGATCCTGCTCTCAGCCGCCCTCAGCTGAGGGAGTGGGGCGTAGAACCGAGCGCAAATCGCGCAGGGTTGTAGGTCGACTTGAACCCTAACCTCAGCAGCGTCCCTCCGCTCTGTCGCCAGCGTATACTCCCCTGTCAGGGTAATCGCCTTTTCAGGACAAATCTCTTGGCAGAGCGCGCAGAAGGTGCACCTGTCATAGAGGAACCGCGTTGTCCTCCTTCGTTCTTCGTCGACTACCTCTATGGCTGAAGCGGGGCAGATGCGTTCACAGGCACCGCAGCCTGTGCACTTCTTCTGATCAACTGTGATCTTCCCTCTGTAACCCTCCGGAGTGGGCCACTTATCAGCGGCCAGTTCCATCCCCAAGGCTTTTGAGATCGTGTGAATGATCGCTTGGGGACGGGGTGGGCAGCCTGGAATGTAGAGGTCTATCTTCACCAACACATCGGCGGGTCCGACCACGCTGTAGCTCTTGTCGAAGATCCCCTTTGAGAGCGCACACTCGCCGATCGCGATGACCAACTTTGGTTGAGGGGTCCTCTCAAGAACCCGTTTGACCTCTTCTCTTCCCTTCTCTACCACTGGGCCCGTCAGGACTATGACGTTAGCCTTCTCAGGTCGATCAACGACTCTTGCTCCCATCTTCTCCAGGTCGTATCTTCTGGCTAGGCACCCTAGGACCTCGATGTCGCATCCGTTGCAGGAGCCGGCGTCCAACCTGAAAATCCGTAGATCGTTTGAAGTTGTCATGCTCTCGACCTCCTCGCGAGCTCGAGCAGGCTCCATGCTCTCCTGCCTCCGTTGGCAGCGTCGATCACGGTCACCCTGTCGGTGCAGGAGAAGCAGGGGTCTATGCTCTCCACTATGACCGGAAAGTCAGATAGCCTCTCACCCTCCGCCATCTGGAGAATCGAGTAGTCGTTGACGTAGGAGGGGGTCTTGATCTTGACCCTCTCGGGGATGTTCGACCCATTCGCCTTCACGAAGTACGCGAGCTCCCCACGCGGCGCCTCAACTCTGTCGAGCCCCTCACCCGTGGGGGGCTGAGCTGGATCCCTCCTTAGATCTCCCTCTGGCATACCCGAGATCGTCGTCCTTATGATGTTGATCGACTCCGTGATTTCCTTCAGCCGCACCAGCCCTCTCGCCAGCGCGTCGCCTCCGTCCTCCACCGCGACATCGAATCCTGACTCATCGTAGGCTAGGTAGGGGTCGACCCTTCGTATGTCCTCCTCCACCCCGGACCCTCTGAGTACGGGTCCGACTACCCCAAGCGATCTTGCCTCCTCCCTCGTGAGGACCCCGACGCCCTTTAGCCTCTCGGCCATCTCTCGGGTTTTGAGCGTCTCCCCTATGCTTGGGAGAGACTTCTCAACAGCGTCAACCGTGGCTTTCACTCCACTCACGCCTTCTAAGGTGAGGTCCCTCCTCACTCCGCCGACCGCGTTCAAAGCTCGGCTGACCCTGTTGCCCGCGATCAGCTCCGAGAGGTCCATCACCCTTTCCCGCACGCCCATTGCCATGTCGAAGAGCTTCGTGTTGCCCAAGGTGTGGCCCAGCAGACCGAACCAGAGGAGGTGGCTGTGCAACCTCTCGATCTCCGCCACCACGGTTCTGATGCGTGATGCTCTGTCTGGTATATCCAATCCCAACACGCCCTCTACGGTCAGGGCGTAGCAGGTCGAGTGGTGGGTGGAGCAGATTCCACACACTTTCTCGGCGAGTACTACGTTCTGGGTGTATGTGCGCTCGGTCATGAGCTTCTCGATGCCCCTGTGGACGTATCCGATCTCCATGTCAGCCTCGATGATCCTCCCGTCCTTGACCGTGAGCGTGAACGCTTCCGGCTCCTTGAGGGAGGCGTGGTAGGGTCCGATGCGGATGATCTCGCTCATCTACACCAGCCTCCTAGCCAAATCCATGACCGGGCTCCGATGCACATCCAGAGCTAGCTCTTCCCCGGTCACACCCATCGAAAGAGCGATCAGTTCCATGAGATGGACCATGGGAAGCTGGAACGAGGCGCCGAACTTCCTTAGCAAGACCTGGCCGCTCTCGAACTGGACGATGCAGGCGGGGCAGACGTGGACTACACAGTCGGCACCGGCTCCCTGGATCCGCCTCATCTTGGGGAGCAGCCGGTGTTCGAGGGAGAAGTCTCGGCGGTGGGTCATCGTCGGGTATCCACAGCAGAGCCTCTCCAGACCATACTCCACGACCTCTGCGCCAGTCATCCTGGCCAGACTCTTCATCATGTCGGGCTTCCTCCAGATGTCGCCGTCCTCGGCACACCGGAAGAGGTGGCAGCCGTACTGGAGCGCTGCCTTGATGTGGAGGGTCCTGCTCACCTGCTCCCTGATCCTGTTCACTCCGATCTCGTCGAGCACCTCCACAACGTGCTTGACCTTTACTCCGCCATCGTACCTGTAGCCGAACTCGGAGAGCAGCTTGTTCACGTCCTCTCTCAACTCATTGTCACTCAGAGCCTCCTCAGCCTCCACGAGGGTCTCGTAGCAGCCGTTGCAGACCGTTACCAAGCCGAGCCCGGCCTTCTGGGCGATGGCTAGGTTCCGGGCTGAGAGTGTCAGATAGGCTCTGTAGTCCACTATCCGGGATGTTATCGGCTCAGGACAGCAAGAGAGACCGGGCAGATCTGTGAGGTGTACTCCGAGCCTCTCGAAAACCTTCCTCGTGGCCGCCTCGACGCTCGGTATTCTGAACGGTATCACGCATCCGAGGAAGGCGGCGTACTCTGCGGGCGTCTCACTTCTCCCTCCGGGCGAGCTTATTCGTTCGCCAGTCGAACCCAACCTTCTCATCCAACCCGAGTCTGCGGCAGATCTCTTGGACCTCGCTGAGGGCCTTCTGGTTGGTGCAGGCCACATCAAGCTTCGGCAAGCCCGCCTGCTCCCTCCGCCTATCCAACGTGGTGGTTCTTGGCTGCACACAGCCCGATGACAGGAGCAGCTCGATCGGGACGCACTGCTCCGCCGGAGTCTCGCTTCGGAGGGGTTCCCTGAGAGGCTTCTCGCTGAAGCCTCCGGCCTTTGCTATCAGCTCCCCCGGGTGCTCGTGCCACTCGAAGGCTACCCCGAAGAGGTCTGATATCTCTCGCTCTATCCAACTCGCCGCCCTGACTACACCAGAAATGGATGGGACTCGCGGGTCCTCCTTTGGGACCCTAGTCTCGAGGCTGACCACCCTCCCTCCGAGGCTGAAGAGGTAGTGGAGCCTGAACCAGAGCCCCTCGTCCAGGCAGGTGGTGGTTATGAACCTTGAGTTCGGTTGTTCCATCATCTTCTCAGCTGCCTCAGGCAGCTTGTCCGGTGTTACAGCGTGTTTTTCAAGCTCTGCCAATCGCCTCACTCCCTCTAGTTTCCTTGGAGGAGTACGTTCTGCGCAAGTGCCGAAGTGCCTCCTCCCTGTCGACGACTTTGATCGCCCTCGGTGAACAGAACTTGGCACACTGGGGATCCCCATCACAGAAGTCGCACTTGACAGCGCTCTTCCTCTCGGGCTCCAGCCTCGGGTGCGAGATGGGGCAGGTGAGGGTGCAGGTTCTACAGGAGATGCACTTCATCTCGTTTATCTTTATGAGTCCCGTCTTCTCGTCCTTCGCCGCGGCCTCACTTGGACAGGATCTAGCGCAGAGGGGGAGCTCGCAGTGTTGGCAGAGGATGCTCTCGAATGCCTCGGTCTTTTCATCAAAAAGCGGGTGGCAGTACGCCTTCCCCGGATCCGCGGATCGGTAGTGCTTGAAAGCGCACGCTATCTCGCAATATCCGCACGCCGTACATCTGGACGGGTCGTAGATGAGCACCTTCTGCCCAGCATACGCATTGGTCAATTATCTCACCCCGAGGCTCCAGCTAACTACTCAAGGGTTGCTCCATGAAGGCTCAAGATTTGCAACTGATTAAAGCTAGGCTTGATTTAGAGTTATTCTTCATTTGATGACGATCGAATCTGCCGACTGGGAGTGATATATAAATCAGATACCTTTTTGCCTCGATCGTTCTAAAGAACTCGTTAACTCTGGGGTCACATTGAGGTGAATGGTTTGGTTAGGGTCGATGGCTATGAAGTTCGGGAAGGATTGCATTATTCAAAGGACCACATGTGGGTTAAAGTTGAAGGCGGCAAAGCAAGGATCGGCGTAACAGACTACGCCCAGAAGCAGCTGGGTGAGCTAGTGTTCGCTGAGCTCCCAAGTGCGGGGGAAAAGATCGTTGAGGGCAAACCCCTAGGATCATTGGAGTCTATGAAGGCAGTGTCGGACCTCGTTTCCCCCCTGAGCGGGACAGTTGAAGAAGTAAACGAGGCGGTAAGGAGTTCTCCCGATATGCTAAATGCTGATCCCTACGGCGAGGGGTGGCTCATAGTCGTGTCTCCAGATAACTTGGAAGAGGATTTGAAGAACCTCATGAGCGGTGAAGTGGTGGTAAGATGGCATAAAGACTTGATAGAAGGAGGATGAGGAAGAGTTGTCGAGGAGAATAGTTATAGTAGGTGCGAATGCCGCGGGGACCGACGCGGCCGTGGCCGCGAGAAAAACAGACAGAGAAGTCCAGATCACGCTGATCGATAGAGAAGATAAGGGGGCATACTCAAGGTGTGGTCTGCCCTTCGTTCTCGGAGGTCACATACAGTCATTTGAAAACCTGATCGTGTATCCCCCCTCTTTCTATCGCATGATGAAATTTGACTTGAGATTGGAAACTACTTGTACCCGAATCGACACGAAAGCCAGAACTGTAGATGTAGAAGACAAGAACGGAAGACAGGAGACACTAGAATACGATAGCCTAGTCTTGGCCACCGGTTCCCACTCGTTCACGCCGCCTATTGAGGGATTAGGCAAGGATGGAATCTTCTCCCTTCATACTATCGAGGATGGAAGAAGGATTCGGGAAGCTATGAGAAGTGCCAAGTCCGCAGTGGTCATAGGCTCGGGTCTGATCGGACTGGAGGCAGCGATAGCCTTCTTGGAGAATGGCATCAAGGCAACGGTCATTGAGATGCTCCCGTGTGTCCTGCCCAGACTTCTGGATCAAGATATGGCTAGAGATGTGCAAGAAAAACTTGAGCAGAAAGGAATTGAGATCATCACCGGGAGATCCGCGGAAGAGATCACCGGGGAAGGAGAGGTTAGGGGCGTGTCCGTTGAGGGAAGGGAAATCCCGGCAGATATGGTCCTGAACGCTGCCGGAGTTCGACCCAACACTGAACTAGCTCAGAAAGCAGGCATCGCCATTGGCGAGACTGGAGGTATAAGGACCGACATTCGGATGCGAACCAGCGCCGGGGATGTTTATGCGGCGGGAGACTGCGCCGAGACCACTGATATGGTCACGCAGAAGGCGGTTCTGCCTTTGTTGGGGGGGACGGCGGTTAGGGAGGGAAAGGTTGCGGGGACCAACGCCGCTGGAGGTTATTCGCTTTTTCCGGGATCTCTTGGCTCCGCCGTTTCTCAGCTCTCTGATCTGGAGGTGGGCGCCACCGGCTTAACCGAACAATTAGCATCAAAGTTCGGCATCGAGGTCGCGGTTGGTAAGATAAGCGGTCACACTAAGGCCTCGTATTACCCTGGAGCTTTGCCGATAAAGGTGAAGCTGCTCGTAGAGAAGGAGACCAAAAGGATCGTGGGCGGGCAGATCGTTGGTGGAGAGGAAGTGACCCATCGTATAAACGCCCTTTCTCTGGCTATCCAGAGGCAGATGACCGTTTATGAGCTGGTGAAGGCTGACACCTGCTACGCTCCTTCCGTCTGCGAGACTTGGGAGCCGATTGTCCTAGCCGCCGAGATTGCTATCAGAAGACTTTGACCTCAGCCGTTATGCGTAATGCTGTTCGTGGAGCTATCCCTCGTTGGATTGCAATGGAGTCCATGAACCTGAAGTTTATATGAGTCGGTAGGCAATATTCCCTAACTTTAACAGTTTGTCCACCAAGAGCTTGCTCCGGAACCTTTGTGGCTGGTGTCGGAGGGGTAGGTGTGTACGGTTACGCTGGGACGATACTCCGGGTAGACCTCAGCACGGGCAGTGTGAAGACCGAGCCTCTCCAAGAGAGTTTTGCTAGGCTCTACCTGGGTGGTACGGGCTTCGGCTTGAAGATGCTGATGGACAGCCAGAAGCCTGGCATCGACCCTCTCAGCCCTGAGAACCCTCTCACATTCACCGTGGGGCCGCTCGCCGGCACGATGGCTCCGGCGGCTGGGTCTAAGCACGGCATCTTCGCTAAGTCCCCGGAGTCGAGCCTGCTGGGTGAATCCTACTCCCAGGGCTTCTTGGGGGCTGAGCTTAGGAGAGCGGGCTATGATATTCTCTTGGTAAAGGGGAAGTCTGAGAGTCCGGTCTACCTTTGGATAGACGATGAGTCTGTGGAGTTGAAGAACGCCTCCCGCCTTTGGGGGAGAACCAACTGGGAGACGGAGGATGCTATTAGAGAGGAGCTCGGCGACGTGTGCGTCAGGGTGGCTTCGATAGGACCGGCTGGGGAGAACCTAGCACGCCTCGCGAGCGTTATAAACGACAGGTACCGAGCTGCGGGCAGGACCGGACTGGGCGCGGTGATGGGGTCAAAGAGGCTGAAGGCGGTTGCTGTGAGGGGCTCCCACGATGTGCAGATCGCCGAGCCTGAGAAGTTCAAGGAGTTCTGTAAGGTCCTCTACGAGAGGGCAAGGGGGCCGGCGACCGCCAAGTACCGAACGCTCGGAACCCCCGAGAACGTACTCGTGCTCAACAAGCTTGCCGCATTGCCAACGAGGAACTGGCAGAGCGCGAACTTCGAGGGGGCTGAGAAGATCAGCGGTGAGTACTTGAACGAGCGCCTCGTAGCCAAGATAGAGGCGTGCTCCGGCTGTCCCATGAGGTGTGAGCACGTCGCGCTTGTTTCTGAGGGTCCATACAAGGGAACCCCGTGTAGGGTGGAGTACCAGCCGACATACGCCTTCGGGTCGTGCTGCGGGGTCGACAGGCTGGATGCTATCGTAAAATCGATTGAACAGTGTGACTTGTACGGTCTGGATGCCATCTCGACCGGTGTGACGATCGCCTTTGCCATGGAGTGTTTTGAGAAGGGCATCCTGGACACCAACGAGACCGATGGATTGGAGCTGAGGTTCGGGAATGCCGAGGCGATGGTCGAGATGATAAAGAGGATGGCTACTCGCAAGAACCTCGGCGACGTGCTGGCGGACGGCGTGAAGAGGGCTTCTGAGAGGATTGGAAAGGGCTCTGAGGAGTTCGCCATGCACATCAAGGGTGTCGAGATGACCGGGTACGACATACGTGGCTTGAAGACAGCCGCGCTTGGCTACGCCGTTTCGAGGAGGGGAGCTTGCCACCTTAGGCACGGCGCCTACGACCCAGATGTTAAGGGGAGAGTCGATCGGTTCAAGGCTGAGAAAGGCCGAGGGAAGATGGTTGTAGACCTTGAGGATTTATACTGCGTCATAGACTCGCTCATTCTCTGCAAGTTCTCTAGAGGTATCTGGAACGGGCCGTACGAGGACATGGCGCGGATCTACTCCCTCGTAACGGGCATACCCATGGAGGCTTCGGAGATGAGGAAGGCTGGGGAGAGGATCAGCAACCTCGGTAGGCTGTACAACCTCCGGGAGGGGTTGAGGAGGAGTGACGATACTGTTCCACCTAGAGTTATGAACCTTCCGATCCCCGATGGCGTGGCTGAGGGGAGCAGGGTTACGCAGAAGGAACTTGACTTGCTCCTCGACGACTACTACGAGGCTAGGGGCTGGACGCGCGAGGGCGTTCCGAAGCCCGAGAAGCTTCGTGAGCTCGGCTTGGAGCAGTACCTCTCGGTTGTCGAGAGGGTAGGGCAGGGGTGAGGACGTGCCGAAGGTCTCGTACAAGTTCGTCGCGTGCGACCCGGACAAGTGCACGGGCTGTGGGATATGCGAGTACGTCTGCTCGCTGGAGAAGGAGAAGGTCTTCAACCCGAAGAAATCTAGGATAAGGTCGCTCAGGCTCTACCCGATGGTAAGCATCTCCATGACGTGCAGGAACTGTGAGGACCCTGTCTGTGTCTCCGCCTGCCCCCGGAAGGCTTTGGAGCAGTCGAAGGAGACGGGGGTTATTCTGGTTGATGATGAGAAGTGCGACGGCTGCGGGTGGTGTATCGAGGCGTGTGAGTTTGGGGCGATCACCATCCATCCGGAGACTCGTGTCGTAGTCATCTGCGACCTCTGTGAGGGTAAGCCGAAGTGCGTGGAATGGTGCCCTGAGGAGGCCCTGGAGTTAACGACGAAAGAGGGTCTGGCTCAGAAGGCGAGGGTGGCTGCAGCCAAGAAGCTCTTCAAGACGGCGCTGGAAGGATTCCTAGAGAAGGAAGAGGGCAAGTCATCCTAGACCGCGTTTAACTTCTCAAGGAGCGACCGCGTGTTAACCCTGTGAAGCGACAAGCCTAGATCCTGCGGGTTGAGTTTCATGGCGAGACCGAGCAGCTGCGTGTAGAAGAGAACCGGTATGTCGTAGTGCTCTCCCCACTTGTCTGCGATCTGGAGTTGGCCCATGTCGAATCTGAAGAAGCAGAAGGGGCAGGTTGTTACCAGGCAGTCGACCTTGGCGTCTCCTAGGCTCTTCATGAGCCTGTGGTTGAGCTCTAGGGCGATCTCCTCGCTGACCCCGCCGAAGAACGCGCCGCAGCCTATGCAGCAGCCCTTCTTCTGGTCGTAGTATACGGTCTTCGCTCCCAGCGTTTCTACAAGATTGTCCAGGACTGTGGGTGATTCCGGGTCGTCGAACTCGACAAAGTCGTGCGGCCTGACCAAGTGACAACCATAGAACGTAGCCACTCTCAGGTCGTTCAACGGTCTCTTCACGACGGCTTTCAGCTTTTCGAGCCCCACGTCCTCGTACAGTGCCTTGATGATGTGGGTCACCTCGGTGGTTCCTTTGAACTCTCGATTTGCCGCTGCTAGGATCTCGTTGACCTCGCTTCTGAGCTTGGGGTCCTTCTTGAGGACGCTGTTTGTCTTTGATAGAGTCTCGAAGCAGCTTGCGCAGAGCGTGAGTATCTTGAGCTTGCGCTCCTCTGCGAGGCATATGTTTCGAGCGGTTAGGGCTAGACCAGTCGTGTAGTCCATGCCGTGGACGAGGCAGACGGGTGAGCAGCAGCTGAAGTCCTCCACCGTGACCGGTTCGATTCCCAGCTCGTCTAGGACTTTTCTGGATGCTTTCTCGTAGCTTATCTCCCTAACCGATGCGAGGCAGCCGACGAAGAGCGCGTACTTCAAGCCCCTCCCTCCGCTCGCTTTATCTTCTCCACGAGCCGGGTCTTGTCCACGATCTTCTTTATCTCGTCCATAGCCTTCTTCGAGGCGGTTAGACCTATCCTGGATAGGCCTACGTCGCTCCTCTGCTCGTCTGTGAACTCGTCTGCCGCCACTGTCCTCCCGGTTTCACAGAGCGTCTTGACGAGGGTCGCGGGCGCCTTCGCCACATGTCCATCCTCCACAGCTAGGTTCCTCATCGCGAGCCAGAGCTCTGTCAGTTTGAGACCTTGGGGACAGCGCTCGTCGCACTTGTGGCAGAACGAGCAGATCCAGATGGCGTCGCCGGAGAGGACCTTATCTCGAAGCCCCAGCTGAGCCCACTGGAGTATCAGTCTGGGGTAGAATATCTGGGGGACAACGGAAGCTTCGGGGCAGCTCCCGACACAGCTTCCGCACTGGATGCAGAGGTTGAGCTTCGAGCCTCCGATCTTTGAGGCGAGTTCGTCTAGGAACCTGGGCTTAGCTCTCGCGGGTTTTCGTGGTCTCTTTGTCGTTGCTTTCTTCGTGGTCTTCCTGCTCAAGGGTCGTCCACCGGACCGGTATCGGTCCTCGGCTCTAGCCTCAATCCCGTCTCTTCAAACCCCCTGCAGCCGCTTCGGGAGGGCCAGTTCAAGCCGATGTGTTCCATATAGAAGCCTGTCTGCGGGACTTAAACTTTCTGCATACTCGAGCCTCGTCTCGGCGTATTGGGGCTCCTCGGTTTTTTGGGTCTCGTCTCCTCCGTATAGTGACAAGAGTTGGAGAATGTGCGCGAGGTTGGGAGCTAGCCGATCAGAGTCTGATTGCTCGTACAGCGACCTCGGCTTCGATTGGGGATGTTCTAGAGGATTCCAGTGTAGGTGGTTGTGGCGGGACAGCCCACGCATCTTCCGCTCTTATAGCTTTCGCACTGCACGCATCTGTTTCCGCATGGAGCCACTTCAGCCTTCTCGGGGTAGATCCTGACGCAGACGTTGTCCGGGTAGATCGGGGGCTCTGAGTATTGGACGTAGACTATCCGAACGTTGCTGAGTCCGCGGAGGGACTCGATTAAAGACTCGAGGGTTGAGTTGTTCTCACCGTAGCCATAGACGTTAAGGTTTGTCTCTCCTGAGGGCTGGAGGATTGTCAACACCCGGGGGCATCTCTTTAGCAACTCTATGGTTTTCTGTCTCTCCTCAACTCCCTTTACCTCCAAGCCCACGTATGCCGTGCGATAACCGAGCTTTCGAAGGTTAAGGCCTACGTTGACCCCGATCAGACCTCGCCCAAAGAGCTTATCGATCCTCTTTGTGATTGTGGGGCGGCTTGACTTCGTATCTTGAGCTATCCTCTTGACCGGTCTCCGGGGGTCCTCGCTTAGGATGTTTATGATCTTCATGTCGAGGTTGTCAATCTTGTCGTTCCGCATCTCGATCACGCCAAGTTTTTGTTTGAATCACACCGTTTACTCTTTGTAAAGGTTTGCGTTATACTTAAGTGTATTCTCGGACGGCTTGAGTCGATACACAAATGAAAGGTGAGCTGGCTCTGCCTGCCTTTTTTGCAGACTTTTACACTTTGCAAAAAGATTTTAAGCACCTGACGGTATATTGTTGGCACTCAAAATGTTCTGGGGGCATTTAAGGGCTTGGTGGTCGCTTTGAGTGAACCTTTCGAGGTGTCTGCGGTTGGGTAGCGTAGAAGAGACGATAGACCTATCCAAGCTGGATCCGAGCTTCAAGTACGAGATAGCTGGAACTCCGGAAGGTAGGACGTTATTCTGTTGTTATCAGTGTGGCACCTGCAGCTCCAGCTGTCCTCTCTCCGAGATGTTCGACATCAAGCCTCACCTGGTCATAAGGATGACCCAGCTTGGGATGCGGGAGGAGGTTCTCAGCTGCAAGACGATTTGGCTGTGCGCGACCTGCTTCAACTGCGTGGAGAGGTGCCCCCAGAAGTGCGAGCTCTCGAGCGTCATGTTCGCGATCAAGAACCTGGCCTCCAAGGAAAAGGGAGTTCCTCCGGGCTTGAGAGCGCTGGTTCAGAATATATACAACCTAGGGCGCTCAGCCGAGGTCTCTGATTTTGAGGAGGAGGACAGGGCTAACCTGAAGCTTCCGAAGACTCCCGGGGTAGACGTCGAGGCTATCCGGAGGATTCTCGATAGGACCGGGATGAACAGGCTCCTCGAGGGAGGGGCTAGGTAGGCGGTGGGGATGAAGTACGCGCTCTATCTCGGTTGTACGATCCCGTCAAGGATGAACCACTACGACGCCTCCACGAGGAGGGTGGCTGAGGGTCTTGGAATCGAGCTTGTGGACCTAGAGGGTGCGGGGTGCTGTGGTCCCGTCTTCGTTCGTTCGATAAACAGGGCGACCTACGTCGCGATGGCGGCGAGGAACCTGGCCCTGGCGGAGAGGATGGGGCTGGATGTTGTCACCCTGTGCAACGGCTGCTTTGGAGCGCTCGTTGAGGCTAGACACGTGCTCAAGGAGGATGAGCGTCTCAGGGTTGAGGTTAACGGGATTCTCAAGGAGGAGGGACTGGAGTTCAAGGGCTCCTCCAGTGTTAAGCACTTCGTGCAGGTCTTGTACCATGACTACGGTCTGAGCAAGATCAAGAGCAGGGTCGTGAACCCTTTCAGGGGCTTGAAGACGGCTGTCCACTACGGCTGCCACGTGCTACGCCCTTCCGAGATCACTAAATTCGACCGGGCTGAGGATCCGAGTCTGCTGGACCGGCTGGTCGAGGTCACGGGGACGAAGAGCGTCAACTGGCTTCTCAAGACGATGTGCTGTGGGGCTCCGACCCTAGCCGCAAGCGAGGAGACAGCGCTGCAGCTCGTTAAGATGAAGCTGGATAGCGCGAAGAAGGCTGGGGCTGACTGCATGGTCACTATATGTCCGTTCTGCGAGGTTATGTTCGACACCCAGCAGCTTAAGATAGCCTTCGAGACCGGGCAGAGCTATGACCTGCCCGCGCTCTTCTACCCGCAGCTTCTCGGCTTGTCCATGGGGCTCAAGCCGGACGATGTTGGTCTGGGCATGAACCGGATTCCGGCGGAGAAGGTGCTAGACTTTCTATCAAAGAAGGAGGGATGAAGCTTGGCGACAACAGACTCGGCGAAGGCTTCGGCGTTGGTCATCGGGGGTGGCGTGGCGGGAATTCAGGCAGCTACAGACCTGGCGAATCGGGGCTGCAAGGTCTACCTCGTGGAGAAGACGCCGAGTATCGGGGGTAGGATGGCTCAGCTCGACAAGACCTTCCCGACTCTCGACTGTTCGATGTGCATCCTAGCTCCCAAGATGATCGACTGCTACCGCAACCCGAACGTGAAGCTCCTCGCTTACTCCGAGGTGAAGAAGGTCTCTGGCTCGGTTGGGAACTTCACCGTTGAGGTGGTTAGGCATCCCAGGTACGTGGATGAGGCTAGGTGCACGGGGTGTGGGCAGTGCGCGGAGAAGTGCCCCAGGAAGGTTCCGAACGAGTTCGAGATGGGGCTGGCTGACAGGAAGGCTATCTACATGCCCTTCCCCCAGGCTGTTCCGCGCCTCATGACGATCGACCCCGAGAACTGCCTCTACCTGACCAAGGGGATCTGTAGGGTCTGCGAGAAGTTCTGTCAGGCCAAGGCGATAGACTTCGATCAGAAGCCGGAGAAGGTGACGCTCAACGTTGGCGCGATCGTTGTGGCAACCGGCTTCAACATTCTCAACCCCGCGGTCTTCAAGCAGTATGGTTACGGCAAGTACAAGAATGTCATCACCGCGCTGGAGTTCGAGCGGCTGATCTGCGCGTCTGGTCCTACCGGGGGGCATCTCGTCCGCCCATCTGACGGCAAGATTCCGCGGAGCATCGCTTTCATCCAGTGCGTCGGGTCGAGGGATGCGCGGATAGGAACTCCCGACTGCTCGGGTGTCTGCTGCATGTACGCGGCTAAGGAGTCGATCCTGATCAAGGAGCACGAGCCGAAGACTGATGTCCACGTTCTGTACATGGATCTGAGGGTCTACGGGAAGGGTTTCCAGACCTTCGTGGATCGAGCTAGGGACGAGTTCGGGGTGAAGTACATCCGGAGTAAGCCCGGCGAGATCTCCGAGGATCCCGGGACAGGGAACCTGACGATAACATACGAGGACACGGTGGCTAGAGAGATCAAGAAGCTCACGGTGGAGATGGTCATACTCTGCGCGGCTCTCGTGCCTAGGTCTGAGACCGCCGAGCTTGTGAAGATGCTAGGGACCGAACTGGACGACTATGGCTTCCTCAAGGTGCGACATCCTCTCTATGCTCCGGTCGATACCAGCGTGCCAGGGATCTTCGTGTGTGGGTGTTGTCAAGGTCCGATGGATGTTCCTAGCTCCGTGACCCAGGCGAGCGGGGCGGCAGCGAGGGCTGCAGAGGTTCTCACACGCGAGAGGAGGGCTTGACGTGGAGAAGAACACGGTGAGCCAGATCGAGCCCAGGATCGGCGTCTTTGTCTGCCACTGCGGCGTAAACATCGGTGGGGTCGTGGATGTACCCGATGTCGTGAAATACGCCCAGGGCCTCCCTGGAGTGGTTTATGGTGAAGACAACATGTACACCTGCTCCGAGGAGGGGCTGAGCAAGATCAAGAAGGCGATCGGCGAGCACGCCTTGAACAGGGTCGTGGTGGCTTCCTGCACTCCGAGGACTCACGAGCCCCTCTTCAGGTCGGCGGTTGCGGACTCGGGACTGAACCCGTATCTGATGGAGATGGTCAACATCAGGGAGCAGTGTTCTTGGGTTCACTCCCACGAGTCGGAGAAGGCGACGGAGAAGGCTAAGGACCTTGTCAGGATGGCGGTTGCCAAGGCTAGTCTCTTAGAACCTCAGAAGGAGGCGGAGATGCCTGTTGCTGACTCCGCACTTGTTGTTGGCGCTGGGATTGCAGGCATGACCACCGCAGTCAGCCTTGCCAAGCAAGGATTCGGCGTCTACCTAGTCGAGAAGGAGTCGGAGATCGGGGGGCTTGCTCGGCGGTTGAACTCTCTTTACCCCACAATGTCCGACCCGAACGAGGTTCTGGGTCCACTGACCGAGCAGGTGAAGAGCCTGCGTAACATTCACCTGCTAACCTCAACCAAGGTGACGGATGTCAAGGGGTACGTCGGGAACTTCGATGTCACGGCGCTCAGGGGGAAGGCTGAGGAGCTGAAGTTCAACGTAGGCACGATCATAGTCGCAACGGGCGCCGAGGCGTACAAGCCTGAGGAGAGGTACGGCTACGGTAGGTACACCGGAGTGATAACCCAACTTGAGCTTGAGAGGATGCTGAAGGAGGGCGAGCTGGACAGCCCGAAGTCGGTTGTCATGATCCAGTGTGTAGGCTCGAGGGAGGAGGGCAGGCCCTACTGCTCCCGGATCTGCTGCATGAACGCGATCAAGAACGCCCTCATCATAAAGGAGAGGTCACCTGAGACCCAGGTCTACATGCTTTACCGCGACATCCAGGCTTACGGGAAGAACTACGAGGAGTACTACACAAACGCCCGCGAGTCGGGTGTTGTCTTCATCCTCTACGACAAGGACAAGAAACCAGAGGTTTCCCGCTCGGGAAGGAAGCTCAAGGTCTCTGTCTTCAACGTTTTCATGCACCAGCAGGTGACGTTGGACGCCGATCTAGTCGTCCTCTCAACTCCCCTAGTTCAGCACGAGGAGGGAAGGAACCTCGCGCGCATACTACGCGTACCTCTTGGCCCCGACGGCTTCTTCATGGAGGCTCACGCCAAGCTCCGTCCCATCGACTTCGCCACCGACGGGATATACGTGTGCGGGACAGCCCAGAGCCCGAAGAACATACCCGAGAGCATTGCACAGGCGTACGGGGCTGCTTCGAGGGCGGGGATCCTCATGGCGGCGGGGAAGGTGACTGCTGAGGCTATCACGGCGATGGTCGACGAGGAGATCTGCCGGGGCTGCGGAAGGTGTGAGGAGGCTTGTGAGTTCAACGCCATCACCGTCGAGGACACAGGTGGTTCGAAGCTGACCGCGAAGGTGAGAGAGGCGGTCTGCAAGGGGTGCGGTGTGTGCTCGGTCACCTGTCCCACGGGGGCGATCACGATGAGGCATTTCACCAACAAGCAGATCAACGCCATGCTGAAGGCGGCGTTGGCGCCTGGGAGGGGTTAGGATGACCGCTGAGCCCAAGATACTAGCGTTCACGTGCAACTGGTGCAGCTACGCTGGCGCGGACTTAGCGGGCACCAGTCGGATCCAGTACCCGCCGAACATCAGGATCATTAGGCTGATGTGCAGCGGGAGGGTGGACCCGACTTGGATTCTGAGGGCGTTTGAGCTCGGCGCTGACGGGGTGCTCGTCTCGGGCTGCCATCCTCAGGACTGCCACTACGTGAGCGGAAACGAGAAGGCGGAGGAACGGGTCAACTCCGTGAAGAGGACCATGCGACTTCTAGGGCTGGAGGCTGAGAGACTCCGACTAGAGTGGATCTCCGCCTCGGAGGGAGGAAGGTTCGCTGAGGTGGTCAAGGACTTTACCGAGAAGCTGAGCAAGATGGGTTCGACTCCGTTCCAGACCGCGAGGGGTGGTGAGTGATGGAGACTCGAATGGAAGACGCGATGGAGAAGACGAACGTTCGCTACTGCCTGAAGTGCGGGAAGTGCACGGGTAGCTGTCCGCTCGCCAGAGTCAACCCCGAGTACTCGCCGAGACAGATGGTTGAGAGGGCGACCCTGGGCTTCAAAGACCGAGTCCTTCGGAGCAAGGGTGTCTGGTGGTGCTTGACCTGTCGGCTCTGTAGCGAGAGGTGCCCCCAGGATGTTCGGTACCCTGATTTCATAAGGGCGTGCAGGGCTGAGGCGGCGTCCCTAGGAGTAGAGCACAGGTGCGCGCACGGAGATATGCTGGCGGAGCTGCAGCGGGCGATGACCGTTCCTCGGCTGAAGCAGAACCGTCTCGGGTGGATTCCGAAGAAAGCGAGTGTTTCGACGAAGGGTGACCTTCTGTACTTCGTCGGTTGCCTCCCGTATTTTGACGCGATAATGGAGAAGGTGAAGCCTGACAGCATAGCGATCGGACAGAGCGTGATACAAGTCCTCAACAGTTCTGGGATCACCCCGGCGGTTATGCCGAACGAGAGGTGTTGCGGGCACGACCTCCTGTGGACTGGCGATACCGAGTCGTTTGAGAAGCTGGCTCGCCTGAACATGGAGGAGATCAGGAAGACCGGCGCCAAGACTGTGGTTTTTAGCTGCCCGGAGGGTTATCGAACGTTCAAGCTTGACTATGCCGACATCCTCGGTGAGCTTCCCTTCGAGGTCTTGCACACATCCGAGCTCTTCTCAAAATTGATTGATGAGGGGAAGCTGAAGTTCAGCCAGAAGATCAACAGGAAGGTGGTCTATCACGATCCCTGCAGGCTGGGAAGGCACATGAGAGTATTCGACTCTCCGAGGAAGGTGCTCTCCAGCATTCCTGGCATCCAGCTCGTGGAGATGGGACGAAGCAGGGCTGAGGCGATGTGCTGCGGGGTTGATGCATGGATGTGCAACAGCAACTCCAAGCAGATGCAGGTGGAGAGACTGCAGGAGGCGAAGATGAGTGGAGCGGACATGCTCGTGACGACCTGCCCGAAGTGCCAGATCCACTTCAGATGTGTTATGAACGAGAAACTACCGAAGGCGGTCTTCCCAGTCCCTGATGAGGCCAAGATAGAGGTGGCAGACCTGTCCGAACTTGTTGCGAAGGCGTTGGGTTCATGAGGTGATAGAGATGGACGAGAAACCTTCTGTTCTTGTGATTGGTGGTGGGGTTGCCGGGATCCAAGTTTCTACTGACTTGGCCAACCGTGGCCTCCAAGTCTACTTGGTGGAGAAGCTGACAAGCATCGGAGGGAGGATGGCTCAGTTCGACAAGACTTATCCTACCCTTGACTGCTCCATCTGCATCCTCGCTCCCAAGATGATCGACTGCTTCCGCCACCCGAACATCAAGGTGCTCTCCTACTCCGAGGTGAAGAAGGTTTCAGGGAAGGCAGGGGACTTCACGGTTGAAGTCCTGAGGAAGCCGAGATACGTGGATGAGGCTAGGTGCACGGGGTGTGGGCAGTGCGCGGAGAAGTGCCCCAAGAAGATCCCAAATGAGTGGGAGTTCAGCATGGCTGACAGGAAGGCTATCTACATGCCCTTCCCCCAGGCTGTTCCGCGCCTCATGACGATAGATCCACAAAACTGCCTCTACCTGACCAAGGGGATCTGTAGGGTCTGTGAGAAGTTCTGTCAGGCTAAGGCGATAGACTTCAGCCAGAAGCCGGAAACGGTCAAGATCAGGGTTGCGTCGATCGTCTTAGCGACCGGCTTCGACATGCTGAACCCCTCAAAGATCACGGAGTACGGTTATGGAAAGTACAAGAATGTGATCACTTCCTTGGAGTTCGAGCGGCTGATCTGCGCCTCGGGTCCTACCGGGGGGCATCTCGTCCGCCCGTCGGATCACGCGAAGCCCAAGAGGGTCGCGTTCATCCTCTGCGTCGGCTCGCGAGACGTTAAGGAGGGGATGATGTACTGCTCGAATGTCTGTTGCCTCTACAGCGCGAAGGACGCTATCCTGGTGAAGGAGCACGAGCCCGATGTGGATGTGGTGATATTCTACACCGACCTGAGGGCATACTCGAAGGGCTCCAGGGAGTTCATCGACCGTGCGATAAGTGACTACGGCATCAAGTACGTTAGGGGTCGTCCGGGCGAGGTCCGTGAGGATCCAGACATTAAGAGTCTTACGATCTGGTACGAGGACACTCTCAGCCGGAAGGTCGAGAAGCTTCAGGCTGACCTCGTCGTTCTGTCCACAGCCTGTGTTCCCAGCAGCGACGCCCAAGAGCTTGCGAAGACGCTTGGGCTCGAGCTGGATGAGTATGGCTTCTTCAGGGTGGCTGACCCGCTTTACGCTCCATTGGACACCACGGTCCCAGGTGTTTATGCCTGTGGCTTCTGCACGGGTCCAAAGGATATCTCGGACTCGGTTGCCCAGGCTAGCGGCGTTGCCGCAAAGGCGGCTGAGGTCGTCGTGGCTGCTTCGAAGGGATCGAAAACCGCCGGGATGAAGGGGGGTTAGTGGTTGGGAGAGGTAACAGGAGAGGAGAAGCCTAGGATCGGAGTGTTCGTCTGCCATTGTGGGACGAACATAGGCGGAATAGTCAAGGTACCTGAGGTGGTTGAGTACGCGAAGACCTTGCCAGATGTGGTCTTCGCCGATCAAAACCTTTACACCTGCTCGGAGGAGGGGTTGGCGGCCATAAAGTTGGCTGTTAAGGAGCACAACCTGAACCGCGTGGTCGTCGCCTCCTGCTCCCCGAGGACGCACGAGCCTCTGTTCAGGGCGGCGTGTGAGAGCGTTGGCGTGAACAAGTACCTGTTCGACCTTGTGAACATCAGGGATCACTGCTCGTGGGTGCACATGCGGGAGCCCGGGAAGGCGACGGAGAAGGCTAAGGACCTCGTCAGAATGGCGGTGGCCCGGGCGAGGTACCTCGAGGCACAGCAGGAGACCAAGGTTTCCATCACAAAGTCCGCGGTGGTGATCGGAGGAGGCGTGGCGGGCATGACCACCGCGGTCAGCCTAGCTGATCAGGGGTTTGATGTCACCCTTGTAGAGAAGGAGGCCGAGCTCGGGGGTTTGCTGAATCACCTCCACCTGCTCTACCCGGGAATGAAGAGCGCGAGTGAGACCCTCGCGCCGATCAAGAGGATGGTCGAGGAGCATTCCCGCATCAAGGTGATGACCTCGACGACCTTGAAGAGCGTCAAGGGTTTCGTGGGCAACTTCGACGTCGCCCTCCAGAGCGACGGTGAGGAGTCTCAGCTCAAGGTTGGCACGATCATCGTCGCGACCGGCGCGGCTGTTCTGCAGCCCAAGGGGCTGTACGGCTATGGAGAGCTGAGGGGCGTGATCACTCAGCTGGAGCTTGAGGAGATGCTCAGGTCGGGGAAGTTGAGGAAGCCGAAGAGCGTTGTGATGATCCTGTGTGCGGGGTCGAGGATTCCCGAGCGGCCTTACTGCTCCAGGGTCTGCTGCATGAACGCGATCAAGAACGCTCTCGTGATCAAGGAGAAGTATCCTGACTCGAACGTGTACATTCTCTACCGCGACATCCAGGCTTACGGGAGGAACTACGAGGAGTACTATCGGCAGGCGCGCGAGGAGGGCGTCACCTTCGTGATGTTTCTCAAGGAGAAGCTGCCCGAGGTCTCCCCGGAGGGCAGGGAGATCAAGGTGTCGGTCTACGACCCGCTTCTCGGGGAGCAACTTGACCTCAAGGCTGACCTAGTGGTGCTCTCAACCCCGTTCGTGCAGCGGGAGACGGGCAAGGAGCTCTCCCAGACCCTGAGGGTTCCGTTAAGCCCGGACGGCTTCTTCATGGAGGCTCACGCCAAGCTCCGCCCCGTCGACTTCGCCACGGAGGGGATATTCCTGTGTGGAACCGCTCGTGGACCCGCGGATGTTCCTGAGAGCGTCGGACAGGCGTTCGGGGCGGCTGCTCGAGCGGCGATACCGATGGCTCTTGGGCAGGTGATGGCTGAGGCGGTCACGCCTATGGTGGACGTTGACATCTGCGTTGGCTGTGGCTTGTGTGAGCGTCTCTGCCCTTACGGCGCTATCAAGGTTGAGAAGACTCCGAAGGGGAAGAAGGCGAGCGTCGCCGAGGCGGCGTGCAAGGGGTGTGGGGTCTGTGGTGGGTCATGTCCGAACCAGGCGATCACGATGAGGCACTTCACTAACAAACAGATTCTCGCGCAGGTGGAGGCTGCGTTCGCGAGGTAGGTGACGGGGATGAGCGAGAAGTTCGAGCCTAAGATCTTGGCGTTCACGTGCAACTGGTGCAGCTACGCTGGGGCAGACATGGCTGGCACCAGCCGGATCCAGTACCCGCCGAACATCAGGATCATTAGGCTGATGTGCAGCGGGAGGGTGGACCCAATGTTCATCCTGAGCGCGTTCAAGGCTGGCGCTGACGGGGTGCTCGTCTCGGGCTGCCACCCTCAGGACTGCCACTACATAAACGGAAACGAGAAGGCGGTCACGAGGGTCGAGTTCACCAAGAAGATGATGGAGAAGATCGGGCTCAACCCCGAGAGGCTTCAGTTGGAGTGGATCTCTGCCTCTGAGGGAGCGAAGTTCGCTGATGTGGTTTCGAAGATGGTGGAGAAGGTAACCGAGCTGGGACCCAACCCGCTGAGGAGGCGAGCGGCATGAGCCACGCGAAGACAGTGGAGAAGATGGAGGAGAAGGGCTTCGAACCCAGAATCCTGGCGCTGACCTGCAACTGGTGCACCTACGCGGGTGCGGACTTGGCTGGGACGAGCAGAGTCCAGTACCCGACCAACGTTCGGATAGTGAGGGTGATGTGCTCGGCGAGGATCAACCCGGCATTCGTGCTGGAGGCGCTGAGGTCCGGGGCCGATGGGGTGCTCGTCGGGGGCTGCCATCCCGGAGACTGCCACTACATCTCTGGCAACTTCAAGACCCAGCGGAGGATCGCTCTCCTCAAGAAACTCCTCGACCAGCTTGGCGTCGAGCCCGAGAGGCTTCGGCTGGAGTGGATCTCCGCCTCCGAGGGGGAGAAGTTCGCCAGGGTGGTTCGGGATATGGTTGAGGATCTCAAGAGGATCGGTCCTAGCCCGTTAAGGAGGGATGTGGCTTGAAGGGCACGGTTCTAGTCGTAGGTGGGGGAATAGCGGGGATACAGACCGCGCTTGACCTAGGCGACCAGGGTTTCAAGGTGTACATCGTGGAGCGGACGCCGAGCATCGGAGGTAGGATGGCTCAACTCGACAAGACGTTCCCAACGATGGACTGCTCGGCGTGTATCCTGACTCCGAAGATGGTTGACGCGGCAAGACACCCGAACATCAAGTTGCTGACCTACTCGGAGGTCAAGGAAGTAACCGGCGAGCCGGGCAGGTTCAGAGTCAAGATCCTCAGAAAGGCTAGGGGAGTGGATGAGGAGAAGTGCACCGGATGTGGGAGGTGTGCGGAGTACTGTCCGGTCGAGCTTCCGAACGAGTTCGACATGAACCTCGGTGTGAGGAAGGCGATATACGTCCCGTTTCCGCAGGCTGTCCCCCTCGTGTACACCATAGACTCGGAGAACTGTATCAAGTGCGAGCTGTGCTCCGAGATGTGTGAAGCCGGGGCTGTGGTCAAGGATCAGCAGCCCAGCGAGGTTGTGCTTGATGTTGACGCGATCGTGCTGGCGACCGGATTCGACTCGTTCGAGGCTAAGCTGGAGAGGGAGTACGGATACGGCGTTTTTGATAATGTCGTCAACGGGCTGGAGGTTGAAAGGCTTAACAACGCCTCAGGCCCAACTGGAGGACACCTGATCAGACCCTCAGACGGCAGAATCCCGAGGAGAATCGCGTTTGTACAGTGTGTTGGGTCGAGGGATGAGCGGCTCCAGAACCCGTACTGCTCCCGGGTCTGCTGCATGTACGCGGTCAAGAACGCGGTTCTAATCAAAGAGCACCTGCCAGAAGTGGAGATCACGATCTACTACATGGATCTTAGGGCTTTCGGAAAAGGATTTGAAGAGTTCTACAAGAGGGCGGAGGAGGAGTACGGGGTCAAATTCGTCAGGGGTCGGGTCTCGTCGATCGTCGAGGATCCCGCCACAAAGAATCTGACGATCGAGGCGTGGGACACGATCAGCGGCAAGCCGTTCAAGCAGGAGGTGGATCTCGCCGTCCTCTCAACAGGTCTCATGCCCAGCGGCGGGTCCAGCGAGCTGGCGAAGATGCTTGGTTTGGAGCTGGATGAGACCGGCTTCGTCAAGGAGCTCAACCTGAAGTTCGCGCCTGTCGAGACCAGCGTGAAGGGGATTTTTCTCGCCGGGGTGTCGCAGGGTCCCAAGGATATCCCTGACAGCGTCGCGCAGGCTAGCGCCGCGGCCTCCAGAGCCGCGGTCTTCGTGGCTTCGGGCAAGGGAGGGAGATGAGTTGGAAGAACCTAGAGTGGGAGTCTACATCTGCAACTGCGGGATCAACATCGGAGCCGTTGTGGATGTGGATAGCGTGGCGGAGTACGCCAAGACCTTGCCCAACGTCGTCGTTTCGAGAGCGTACGTGTACATGTGCTCCGATCCGGGTCAGGAGTTGATCAAGAAGGACGCAAAGGAGTTCAATCTCAACCGGGTTGTCGTCGCCTCCTGCTCCCCGAGGATGCACGAACCCACTTTCAGGGCGGTGCTCGAGGAGGTGGGCATGAACAAGTACCTCTACGAACACGTGAACCTGCGGGAGCACTGCTCTTGGGTGCACATGCACGAGCCGGAGAAGGCGACGGAGAAGGCTAAGGACCTCGTCAGGATGGCGGTGATGCGGGCGAGGCTTCTGGAGCCTCAGGAGAGGCGGGAGGTGGACGTGCTGGGCGAGGCGCTGGTCATAGGCGGAGGGATTTCGGGCATCCAGACCTCCATCGACCTCGCAGACAACGGCTTCAAGGTCCACCTGGTGGAGCGAGCCCCCAGCCTCGGTGGAAGGGTAGCTCAGCTCCACAGGCTGTACCCTATTGGCGAGGATGCAAGGAGAATCCTCAAGGAGAAGATGGATCAGGTCGCCCGTCACCCGAACGTCGACTTGCTCTCGTACTCCGAGGTTTCCGAGGTGGGCGGTTACATCGGAAACTACACGGTGAAAGTGACCAAGAAACCGAGGGTTGTGGACCTCGAGAAGTGCACTGCATGTGGGAAGTGCGCTCAGGTCTGCCCCGTCGAGGTTCCGAACGAGTTCAACCTGGGCCTCGACAAGAGGAAGGCTGTCTACACGCCGTTCAGAGGGGCGGTTCCCGGCGCTTACGTCGTCGACCTCGCGAGCTGCACCAGGTGTGGGACGTGTGTGGAGGCATGCCCGGAGGGCGCGATCGACTTCGACCAGAAGCCCCAGGATGTGGAGTTCAAGGTCGGAACGATCGTGGTAGCCTCGGGGGGCGAGATCTTCGACGCAACGAAGAAGAAGGAGTACGGCTTCGGCAGACTCGGGGGCGTCATAAACAACCTCCAGCTCAACAGGATCCTCGATTCCGAGGGACCGACGGGAGGACAGCTGGTTCGCCCCTCGGATGGGGCGGTCCCGAAGAGGATCGCGTTCATCCAGTGCGTTGGGTCTAGGGACCCGGAGATAGGCATCAGGTACTGCTCGAGGTACTGCTGTATGGCGATGCTGAGCGAGGTGACCGAGATACTGGAGCGGGTGCCGAAGGCGGAGATCTACGTGTTCCACACCGACATACGCGCGTTTGGGAAGGGAGCGGAGGAGCTCTACAGGAAGGTCAGGGAGAGCGGGCACGTCACGTTCGTACACGGGAAGGTCTCCGAGGTGACCGGGATGGGCGACGGGACCCTGGTCGTCAAAGCCTTCGACGACATGCTGGGGAGCAAGATGGTGGTGCCCGTGGACCTCCTGGTCCTGGCAACCGGGCTCGGGCCGAGCTCTGGAGCTGAGGAGCTGGCGAGGACTCTTAACGTGGTTAGGGGGCCAGACGGCTTCTTCCTTGAGGCTCACCCCAAGCTTAGACCGTTGGATACGGCTACCGACGGTGTCTTCTTGGCGGGGGTGGCTCAGGGTCCGAAGGACATAACCGATACTGTTTCCCAGGCTAGTGGCGCGGCGTCGAGGGCGTCGGTTCCGATGGCAAAGGGCAAGGTTGAGCTGGAGTCGATCTACGCGGTTGTGGATGAGGACAGGTGTAGCGGCTGTAGGGTGTGCGAGGGGATATGCGCGTACTCGGCGATCAAGGTGGAGGAGGCTGAGGGTGGGAAGCTCCGGTCGAAGGTGACCGAGGCGCAGTGTAAGGGCTGCGGGGCCTGCGCGGCAGCCTGTCCCTCGGGTGCGATCAGCATGAAGCACTTCAAGGACGAGCAGTTGCTGGCGATGATTAGGGCACTCTGTTCGTAGGTGGTCAGAATGGAAGAAGACGTGGAAAGAATCAGAGAGATGCTCGATGCGACAACGGACGCGGCGTCGAGGTTTAGGATTCGATGGTTGATCGGAAGAGTAGAGGACCTCAAGCTGTCCAAGAAGGTCGATGAGGCTAAGCTGTCGGCGTTCATGGACAAGACTCTGGATGAGGAGCTGGAGAGGAGCCTAATCCTGCTGAAGCTCGCGAAGGAGCCGATGACGGTCCTTGAGCTATCCGAGGCGACCCGCCTTGAACCCAAGCGGATCGTCACTCACCTGATCGCCCTGAGAAAGAAGAGGCTTGTCACGGAGAAGGGTGAGAAGGAAGGGGCGTACGTGTACTCAACCGGGTAGGAGGGGAGTGGGAGTGGAGAAGAGCGTCGACAAGGGAGAAAAGATGAAGTTTGCCTTCTACTGGGCTGCCAGCTGCGGAGGATGCGAGATAGCCGTTCTGGATGTGGACGAGAAGATACTTGACGTCTTGAAGATCGCCGACGTCGTCTTCTGGCCTGTGGCAATGGATGTCAAGTACAAGGACGTGGAGGCTATGCCCGACAAGAGCATAGATGTCTGCTTCTTCAACGGGTCCGTAAGGAACTCAGAGCAGGAACACCTAGCCAAGCTCTTGCGGAAGAAGTCCAAGGTGCTGGTGGCTTTCGGTGCCTGCGCCCATCTGGGGGGCATTCCAGGCCTCGCCAATGTCTCGAATCGAGAGGAGATCTTCAAGCTCGTTTATGACGAGACGCCCTCGACGAACAACCATGGAGGCGTAAGGCCCAAGACCCTCACCAAGGTCGAGGAGGGGGAGCTCACGTTGCCGGAGTTCTACGACACCGTGAAAGCCTTGGATCAGGTGGTTGATGTAGACTACTACCTGCCGGGATGTCCGCCTCCGGTCAAGCTCATTGTGAACGCTGTGCAGGCTATTGCCCAGGGCAAGTTGCCTCCGAAAGGCTCGGTCCTCGCCCCGGAGAAATCTGTCTGCGACGAGTGTCCGAGGAAGAGGGAGCAGAAGAAGGTGCCGGCGATAAAGCGGGTCTACGAGATGACTCCCGACACGGAGAAGTGTCTTCTGGAGCAGGGGATACTCTGCATGGGGCCGGCGACCAGAGCCGGGTGCGAGGCTCAGTGCATCAGCGCGAACATGCCCTGCACCGGATGCGGAGGTCCGTGTCCGAACGCCCTGGAACAGGGAGCGGCTATGGTCAGTGCCCTTTCGTCTGTTCTGGGTTTGGGCGAGGAGAAGAACCCTGACTATGACGTCCAGAAGCTGATGGACCAGATAAAGGATCCTTTGGGGTCCTTCTACAAGTACTCTCTGCCTCACTCGATCCTTCCAAGGAGGGTGATGAAGAAATGAGCGAGAAGTGGATAACCATCGATCCCATAACCCGCCTGGAGGGTCATGGGAAGATACAGATCTTCCTCGACGAGAAGGGAGAAGTCAAGAACTCCTACTTCCAGGTTCCGGAGCTCCGCGGGTTCGAGAAGTTCTGCCAGGGGAGGAGAGCCGAAGACCTTCCCATAATCACTCCGAGGATATGCGGGGTCTGCCCTGTCGCCCATCACATGGCTTCCACGAAGGCTTTGGACGCGGCGTTTCACGTCGAACCCACGTCAGCGGCTAAGAAGCTCAGGGAGCTCCTGTACATGGGCTACTACCTGTACGACCACACACTCCACTTCTACTACCTGGGCGGACCGGACTTTGTGATGGGCCCCGACGCGCCTGTCGAGGAGAGGAATGTAATCGGCGTCATAAAGAAGGTCGGCTTGGACGTGGCTGGAGAGGTGATCAAGCACAGGGCGTACGGTCAGAAGATCATCGCCATGATGGGGGGAAAGGCTACCCATCCCACCTGCGGGTTGCCGGGTGGTGTCTCCAAGCCGCTGACCGAGGAGGAGAGGCAAGAGATCGAGAAGATGCTGAGATCTGGCGTCGAGTTCGCTAAGTTCACGTTGAAGCTCTTCCACGATGTTGTCCTCAAGAACACGAAGTACGTTGACCTCATCCTCAGTGCGCCCTACACGCAGCGGACCTACTACATGGGACTTGTGGACGAGAAGAACAAGGTAAACTTCTATGACGGAAAACTCCGCGTGGTCGACCCGAGCGGAAGGGAGTTCGCCAAGTTCCCCGCCTCAGAGTATCTCGACCACATCGAGGAGCGTGTGGAGGAGTGGAGCTACGTCAAGTTCCCCTACCTGAAGAAGGTCGGGTGGAGGGGGCTGGTGGACGGATCTGCGAGCGGCGTCTATAGGGTGGCTCCCCTCGCGAGGCTGAACGTGGCTGACGGTATGGCGACGCCTCTCGCCCAGGAGGAGTACGAGGTCATGTACAAGACGTTGGGAGGGAAGCCGGTGCACCACACGCTCGCCTTCCACTGGGCTAGGCTTGTAGAGCTCCTCTATGCGACGGAGAGAGGCTTGGAGCTGATAGCCGATCCTGAGATCACGAGTAAGGATGTTCGGAGCCCTGTGGGAGAGCCCGGCGAGGGGGTCGGGGTAGTCGAGGCTTGCAGGGGTAGTCTCTTTCACCACTACAAGCTCAACAATGAAGGATTAGTCGAGAAGGTCAACCTGATAGTGGCCACGGTGCAGAATGTGCCGTCGGTGTGCATGTCGGTGAGGGATGCGGCTAAGGGTCTCATCCACGGCGGAGAGGTGAACGACGGACTGCTGAACATGGTGGAGATGGCTTTCAGGGCGTATGATCCGTGCTTCGGGTGTGCCACTCACTTCGCGATAGGCCAGACCCCTCTAGAGGTTAAGATATTCAACCACGAAGGAGAGCTGCTGAAGACTATACGCAGACCTTGATAGGGCTAGTTGAACACAGGTGCCGATGGATACGGTGAGTCTGGAGAAGGATCTGCGGGCATGGCTCTCCGGTGCGAGGAGAGTTGTGGTCGCGGGTGTCGGGAACTCGCTCAGGAAGGACGACTTCGTCGGGGCTGAGATCGTAAGGAGCCTGCATGGGCGGGTTTCCGAGGACGTTTTCCTGATAGAGTGCGAGACCGTCCCTGAGAGCTTTCTCGAGCCGATAATCGAGTTCAAGCCGACTCACGTCTTGGTCCTCGACGCCGCCCTCTTAGGTCTGAAACCGGGCTCATCCAAGCTCTTGGAGCCCAATGCGATGCCGGGTGTTTCCGTGTTGAGCCATGCTCTGCCCCTCAAGGTGTTCTCTGAGTATGTCGCAAGAATGGCTGGGGCAAGGGTCGGTTTGCTCGCTATTCAGCCCAAGGAAACGGATTTTGGAGAGGGATTGACAGAGGAGCTGAGAAGAGTCGCTAGGGATCTGGCTGATCTGCTTTCTGAAGTGCTTCCTTGAAGCATGTTCTGTGAGCTTTTCTTAGGCTGTTTGAGGAAGTCTAGTGGCTCGATGACTGGTCCATCGGGGTGGCAACGCTTAAAAGCGGGGTCAGTAACACGTATGCCCACCCCACAGAAAAGGAGGGAAAGAAATGGAAAGGCGAGGGTACAGACGCGGCGGCGGAGGCTACCAAGGCGGCGACCGAGGCGACAGACCGTACAGGCCATTCGGAAGAGCTTTTGCAACACTGCCGAAACCGGTGAAGGAAGGAGACATCGTTGAACTCACAATCGAGGCTGTTGGAAGCAAGGGCGATGGAATCGCAAAGATCAAGGGTTTCATCGTGTTCGTCCCGAACACGAAGACCGGCGACAAGGTGAAGGTGAAGATAGTAAGCGTCAGGCCGAACTTCGCCCTAGGTCAGATCGCGGAGCCGGGCGAAGAGGCTGCTGCGGCTCCAGCAGAAGCCGCTCCATCTGAAGAAACGGTTGAAGAAGGCGAGACTGAAGAGGAAGAGGAGTAGGACCGCCTTCATCGGGGCTTACCTGACATTCTGTAATTTCTTGCTTGGTTTTTGGGTCCCGCTACGACCGTTACGTTGTATTGTTTGAGTGTTTCTAGACTATGGGCATACTTGTTTTTCTGTGCAACTGCGGGAACACGCTGGATCGAGAAGTGGATTTTGCATCGCTGACTGATTTTGTAAGGTCCGTTGATGGTGTGGGGCTGGTCAAGGTTCACCGCTTTCTCTGTCAGCCCTAGGGCTTACAGGAAATCAGAGCTTGCATGGATCAGAAGCCAAGCAGCCTCGTCATAGCGGCTTGTTCCAAGTATGTATGTTTTCCATCCTTCGAGCAGAGCGCCGAAGAAGCGGGAATGAACCCGTTCTTGATATCCCGGGTCTTTGTTGTCGACCGGAGCTCTTCTTCTCCTTTCGCTTCCTTAACAGTTCCGTGTCGAGTTCCACTGCCCGATCGTGAATGATAAATAACTTGACAGATCGAACCATCTGGCAGCGGTGATGCGCAGGATGATGGAGAAGATCACAACGTTGGAGAAGGCCGCGAAACTGGTCGAGAGTGGAAACTCGATAGCGATCGGTGGCTTCACCGTCTACAGGAAGCCCATGGCGTTCGTTCGGGAGCTACTGCGAACTGATGTCAGAGACCTCAACGTACTCGGCTGGACCAGCGGCATAGACGTTGACATGCTGGCGGGCGCCGGTAGGCTCAGGAGGGTCGAGCTCTCCTACGTCGGTCTGGACTTCCTAGGGCTGGCCCCCAGCTACAGAAGGGCAGTTGAGAGTGGTGAACTCCAGGTGATCGAGTACACCGAGCTCACGTCCGCTATGAGGTTCAAGGTCGGCGCGATGGGCATGAACTTCTTCCCAGCCAAGAGCCTCTTCGGGAGCGATTTGTTGAGGCACAACCCTGATGTCAGAGAGATCAAGTGTCCCTTCACGGGGGAGGTCTTCCACGCCGTGCCGGCGGCGAGGCCGGATGTCACTGTCCTGCACGCTCCCATGGCGGATGTCTATGGCAATGTAGTCTACCTGCCCTCGAGCAACAGGAACATCGAGTGGGACATCCCGATGGCTGAGTGCGCCAAGAAGGTCGTGGTGACGGTTGAGAAGATCGTCGAGTACGACTATATGCTGAGCAACCCGCTCCTAACGAAGATCCCCAGGTTCAAGGTCGACGCTGTGGTGGAGGTCCCCTACGGAGCTCACCCGACAGACCACGACTCGTACTACAAGGTGGACAAGGACCATCTGCGGGCTTACGCCGAGGCTTCGAGGAAGCCCGAGACGTTCAAGCAGTACTTGGATGAGTACGTGTACGGTGTGAAGGACCACTGGGAGTACATGAACAAGGTTGGCGGGATCAAGAGGATGGTCGAGCTCAGACCGGCGGAGGAGTGAGAGCGTGAAGAAGTACGCCAAGGACTACACCATCGAGGAGCTCATGGCCACGGTCGTCTCGCGGGAGATGAGGAGCGCGAGGAACGGGTTCATCGGCACCGGTACGGGAGGGCGAACGTACACGCTCGCCGTGGGGATTCCGCTCGCCGGTATGAGTCTGGCGCGAATGACCAGCAACCCGGATCTCTCGATCCTGTTCAGCTACAAGGTCAACCCCGTCATTGAGGAGATGCCCTCCCCCGACTCCCTGACGAGCCCTTACGAGCTTATGAACTGGAGGTGTGAGGCCAATCTCGCCTACGACGCGATCTTCCTGATGGCGATGCGGGGTGAGATCGACACGGGCTTCGGCTCTGCGGCTCAGATAGACAGGTTCGGGAACGCGAACATCGTGGCGATCGGGGACTACCGTAAGCCGAAGGTGCGGCTGATCGGGCCCATCTTCCAGACCGAGCACTTCGCCCTCTTCGGCAGGGAGATCCTGCTGATGGATCACGAGAGGAGGAACTTCGTCGAGAGGGTCGACTTCGTCTCGGGTGTGGGGTATCTTGAGGGAGGAGACTCGAGGAGGAGGGCTGGGCTGAAGCGGGGCGGACCCGACAAGATAATAACGAACCTAGCGGTCCTCGACTTCGATGAGAAGACTAGAGGGGTGAGGGTTCTCTCCCTCCACCCAGGAGTTGAAGCGTCCGAGGTTCAGAAGAACACCGGGTTCGAGCTGGTGATCCCGAGGGGCGTGCCTGAGACCGAACCGCCGAGTGTGGATGAGGTCGAGCTGCTGAGGACGAAGGTGGATCCGCGCCGCATCATGCTCGGGACCTCTTAGGTCTGGAAACCTAGGCAAGCCTCTATGTCTCCCTCATTTTCTTGTGAGGGGTGGAATAGCATCAATGCTAAATACCGACGTGATAGCTCCGATGATCTGGGTCGACTTGGGATGACGTGCTACTTCAGACACTTGCAGGAGATATTTAAGCTGGCGAACATCCAGGTTACTCGAGAAAACAGGAAAGAGATCGATCGGGTGCTGCACGAGATCGTGGGCGTTGGCTACAAGGACTGCCCCTCAGCCTGGAGGGGATTGAAGAACAGACTCAAGGATGAGCGGTTCAAGCTGGAGCTTGTCGCCGAGCTCAAGGCTCGAGTAGCGAAGCCCCAAGCCTCGTCAAAGTTCGTGCGCTGAGGCAGGAAGGAATGGTTCTTCTCCTCTCTGAGTTCACGGGGGCTCTGGCGGCTGTCGGCTTTTGGGTGACTGGCTGGTTGATCACCTCGATAGCCGTCTACCTCGCCGCTAGGGCTGTTACGGGAGGTGAGGCGACCCTCAAGGCTGCGCTCTTGCTCACCTCCCTCGGCGTTGCGATCGTGGCTGTCTCATCGGCGCTCGCTGGAAGCCTCTTGGGGTCGACGATCGGCGTTGTGGCGGCTCTCGTGGTATGGCTGTGCCTGATTAAGTACTCCTTCAGGGCAGGGTGGCTGGGCGCCTTCGCGATAGCGATACTGGCTACCGTTATCGTCGCTGGAATCGGCTATATCCTCTCCCTGGTCGTCGTCTTCTCACTCCTGTGAGAAGTCCCCGCGCCGAGCCCGCTGGCTTCTTCCTCTGTATTACGGCTGTCAAGAGGGCAAGCTGTTATAAAATTGTCCGAGAGACCAAGAGATCAGAGGGAGATGTTGATGGACGAGATAACCTATGATGTCGTGGAGGTTGGCGAGGATTGGCTCCCCCCGACTCCCACCGAGATCGCACCGTACAAGATACAGAGGTACTCATATGCCGTGGACGACTGGGATCCCATAAGCATCCCGGTTCGGGAGGGGTGTATCGGTCAAGCCGCCCTTTGTGCCAATGACGCGCTGGCAGCCTATAGGACCAAGTACAAAGGCCTGTCGGGTCTCCACGCGAAGCACGAGATGGAGATTCTAAACCCGCCTCGACTCGGTGCTAAGGTTACAGTCACGGGAAGACATGTGGACAAGTATGTGAAACGTGGTATTCCGTATCGCGTGTTTGAGGGTCAGGTGGTGGACGAGAACGGTGTGGTCTACCTTCGCAGCCGAGCGCACGAGACGTGCGGAGCCCCTAGCATCGGAAAGGCGAAAGGTGCCCCGGAGGAGCCGGTTCAACGGGACGTGCCAACCCTGGTGTCTGACGTGCAGACGCCGTGTGTCTACGAGAGGATCCCGATCGGGGCTCAGGTCACTCCGATGTGCAAGCAGATCACGCTCGAGCAGATAGTCGCCTTCACGGGGATGGGTCACAAGAACTTCCACACGGACGTGGAGTTTGCCAGAAGCCTCGGCTTGCCCAACGCGATCGCTCAGGGGATGATGTCCGGTTGCTACGTCTCGGAGCTTATGACGAGGTTCTTCGGCTGGGGCTGGCGGAGAGGCGGAAGGATGAGCGTATACTTCATCAACGCCGTGTTCGCCGGTGACACTCTCTACGTGAGCGGCACTGTCAAAGAGAAGGTGCCTGAAGGCGACGCGACCAGAGTGGTTCTCGACGTGTGGTGCGAGAATCAGTCGGGCAAGAAGACGACAGTTGGCACTGCAAGCGGTCTGGTGTACAAGTCAGAGTAAGGCATCGCGCCTTGGTTGAGCGCGACTGCCATCTTTTCAGTTAGTTTTTAGGTAGTATCTGTTCTCAAGTTTGCAGTTTGCTTTCGATCAAGTAGAGCTAGGTACGTGAACCACATTCGGGGCAGAAGTTGCTCTCGAGGGGGATGTCCCTGTTGCAGCTTTTGCACTTCTTCACAGCCTTATCCGCTACGGAGGACTTCATAACCACGCTGTCCCTCACGCTGGTCCCAGCGATGTAGTCGCCGCCGACGTGGATGACCGCCTCCGGCTTGCCCGCTTCACGTTCCTTCCCCGCCACGACGAACTCCTGGGTTTTGTCATCGATGTAGCCCTCGACCCTGCCCTCGGCGATAGCCTCGTATACTATGTCCTCAACCTGCTGAGGTGGCAGGCTGAACCTGGCTGCGACCGAGGCTATCTTTACCCTTCTGCTCTCCTCAGCCTTGAGGTAGCCCACTACTCGCTTCTTCACCGCCTCGTCCATGAGGCCGATCCTCTCTTGGCGTTCCGGGCCCGTGACGAGATCCTCAGCCCTGACTGCGGCAACACCTCCGGGAGCGACGAGAGTGATTGGCGGCATCTGCCTGAAAGTGTCCATGACTTCGTTGAAGACCGGGAGAACCTGAGACTCATCCTCGGAATTCGCCTCAACCTTGACGAGTGATGTCCTTCCCTCGGGGGGGCCTCTGATGTAAACCACCAGTCCAACCCTCTTGTTCGTGAAGATCCCCTTGGCCAAGCACTTGATGATGCCCGTAAACTGCCCCCCGAGCACGGTCGAGTCTGCTGACACCACTGAGAAGTTTTTGCTAGTGAGGGATGATGTGGCAGTATTGAAGAAGTCTCTCGGGTTCCAGCCGTCGAGCTTCTGCTCCTCTCCAGTGCGGCTCCAGCTCGCGATCAGCTGGTCAAAATCTCGTGCACCTACCCTCAGTGGGCTCAGAAGGTCGCAGACAATCTTGACTGGGTGGGGCTCCACATCCACGGTGTGCATCTTGTTGCGAACGTCGTAGTAGTGCACCGAAGCCTGGATCTCGCCCTTGATGCAGTCCTTGTACGGGCTGAACTCGAAGGTGGCTGTCACGAAGTCGTTCGGAGGGATCCTCTTGTACCTCCTCATCTCGGCGCTGCCCTTCTCCTCGCTTGGAGGCTCCAAGAGCTTGAGGCACTCGTCCGGATAGGATATGACCGACACGACGACATTGGAGATCGTGAACTCGGTGAGGTTCTGGACCTTCACCTTGTAGAGATAGTGTCCTCCCTGGAAGTCCCCGCCCCTCCCCACAAACACCTCTTCACGCTTCGGCTTGGGAGATGCCTCAGGCTTAGCCCTCGGTCTCTCTCGGCCACACTCTAGACAGAACTTGTAGGCGTCGGGGGTAATCTTGTTGCAGTTGGAGCATTGCCACGTCTTTTGCCTCTTGGTTCCGCAAGTAGGGCAAAACTCGTACCATTCCGAGGGGATAGTTTGCCCACATGAGCTGCAGAACCACTCTTCGCTTAATGAGGTCATGTCTCTAGTCGAAAGTGGTTTGAAGCGGTGTATCTGCCTTTTGGTTGGTCTCCCTTTACTTTGGGGTGGATCGTAGTCTCGCCTCCGAAAACGGTCCTAGCCCAACTTTGCCCCGCACTTGCCGCAGAATTTCGCTCCCGGCGGTAAGGCTGTACCGCATCTAGGACAAGTTGGCTTGGCTGGCTTGGGCGGAGTGACAGGCTTTGGTGGAGACGGGACAGGTGGTGCGATCACTGACATAACTGGGGGCTTGGGAGGAGCTGCTGCAATCTTGCGGCGCCTCATCCTCCTTCGATGTAGTCCAAAACCGATAATCGCACAAATGAATATCAGGGCGATCAAGGTCAGTAGAACAGGAAGCACGTTCACTTGAACAGAAAGATTGGCCGAAGAGCTTGATGACTTGAAAACGGTAGAACCGGTTTCGGTTCCGTCGAATCGTACAGTGAACTGATACGTTCCTAATTTGTACGCAACGTCGGTTGAATGTGAATAGTAACCATTAGCGTCTGTTCTCTTGGTAGTTGAGCCTCCGGTCCATTCAAGGCTTACCGACTTGTCTGCTATCCCTGCCCCTGTATCTGCTCGGGTTAGTCTGCCACTGATGGCTATGGTAGCTCTTGTGTTCTCCGTGATTTGGGAGGGGCTCAACGTTATGGTGAGCGATGTTGTCACGAGATCCTTAGGAGCGACGGTGATGTCCACATAGTTTGAACCTTGGGTGTAGCCGGATGCGCTTACGGTCACCGATATTCGATAGGTAGTTTGGGACGAGGCCGATGGGGCTGTCCAAGTCACTGGGTTGCCAGTAGTCGAGCTGAGCGATCCGCCAGTCGCCGTCCAAGAGTAACTGACGGACGGACTGCTCCCGTCACTAACTGTCACTGTGGCACGGACGGTGCTAGAGCCCCCACTCCTCACTGTTCCAGGATCAGCCGACACGGTACATTGTAACGACTTTGGCGCTACAGTGACATTCACGTAGCCTGAGTATGAGGTGTATCCAGATGCACTCACGGTCACAGATATCCGATACGTGGCTTGGGATGAGACCGTGGGCGCCCTCCAGGACACGGGGTTTCTCGAAGTCGAGTTGAGCGATCCGCCAGTCGCCGTCCAAGAGTACTGAAGGGCTGGGCTGCTTCCGTCGCTGGTTGTCACCGCGACACGGATTGTGCTGGAGCCACCACTATCCACCGTGCTAGGATCAGCCGATACGGTACCTCGTAAAAACGGTGGTTTGACGATAACATCCGCAAAGCCTGAGTATGAGGTGTATCCAGATGCACTCACGGTCACAGATATCCGATACGTGGTTTCATACGAAACCTTGGGCGCTATCCAGGTTACCGGGTTAGAAGTTGTTGAGTTGAGCGAACCTCCGGTAGCAGTCCAAGAGTATCTGACGGTTGGCTTGCTTCCGTCGCTGGTTGTCACCGCGACACGGATTGTGCTGGAGCCACCACTATCCACCGTGCTAGGATCAGCCGACACAGTGCCTCGTAACGAAAGTTGTGCTTCAACGGCGGGAATGCTTGTTACGAGCGATGAATAAACAAATAACAATAAGACGATGAGCGAGAGGTGTTTCTCATAGCCTGATCTTGCTCTCAAACCCTCTCCCTTGTACGAGTTGCCTTGGATAGATTCTTAAGACTTGTCAGATCTGCCGTGAGTTTTGATAACGAGACGGCGATTGCTGACTAGATGTAGGCTCGAATCCTCTGATTTGCAAACGAAGTCTTTTAACCAAGTGCGTTTGGAATCAGAGCACGGAGGGTGATAGATGGCTAAACAAGCGGTGAAGACCACGGTGAGCGTGATTAAGGCTGACGTCGGGTCCCTAGCGGGACACCACACCGTCCACCCAGACCAGCTCGAACTTGCTAGAAAGAACCTCGAAGCTGCGAAGAAGAAGGGTTTAATCCACGACTACCACGTCTTCCACGCCGGTGACGACATCGAGCTACTCATGACTCACAGGAAGGGCGTTGACAACCCCGACATCCACAAGCTGGCGTGGGACACCTTCACCGACATAACCCAGAACGTCTCGAGGAAGCTCAAGCTGTACGCGGCGGGTCAGGACCTGCTCGTAGAGGCTTTCTCAGGGAACGTCAAGGGCATGGGTCCGGGGGTGGCTGAGATCGAGTTTGAGGAGAGACCCAGCGACCCGATCATTGTCTTTGCGGCTGACAAGACCGAACCCGGGGCGTGGAACCTCCCTCTGTACAAGATCTTCGCGGATCCGTTCAACACAGCCGGCTTGGTGATCGACCCCGTTCTGCAGGGCGGGTTTAGATTTCAGGTTTTGGACGTGAGGGAGAATCGGAGTGTGACTCTGAAGTGCCCGGAGGAGGCTTATGCCCTGCTCGCCCTGATAGGCACGACTGGACGCTACGTGATCAGTCGAATCTACAGGCATGATGGCTTCTGGGCGGCTGTGGCTAGCACAACTCGGCTTTCACTCATCAAAGGCAGCTACGTAGGGAAGGACGACCCGGTTCTCATCGTTCGGGCCCAGCACGGCTTGCCAGCGGTTGGTGAGGTTCTGGAACCCTTCTCGAGACCGCACCTCGTCGCGGGTTGGATGCGTGGTTCTCACACCGGTCCCATGATGCCGGTTTCGCAGAAGGATGCGGTATGCTCGCGGTTTGATGGTCCGCCGAGGGTGGTGGCGCTGGGCTTCCAGGTTGCGAACAGCCAGCTGGTTGGTCCAGCCGACCTGTTTGCCGACCCTGGCTTCGACCGGGCGAGGAAGATAGCGAACGAGATAGCCGACTACATGCGTGCTCAGGGTCCGTTCGAGCCTCACAGGCTGGGTCCGGAGGAGATGGAGTACACCACGCTGCCGAAGGTCATGGCTGCGCTCAAGGACAGGTGGGCTAAGGAGAAGTAGGGGCTTCTCCTCTCTCTTTTCTCTCTGTTTTCGGTGCTCTTTGTACCAAGCGTTTCTGTGCGGGTTGCTTGGCTCCTAGTTTGTCTCGCTAGGGGTTTTGCGGCGGTTGCTGGGGCGTCTCGGGCGGCTTCTGGGCTTCTCCTCGAGCCCTCGCCCTAAAGGCGATGACTCTTTCGCGTAGCGTTGCGTCGAACTCGTTGATCAGGTCCACGTCGAAGGTGACGTATTGCTTAGACCCCTTTTCGTCCCTGTAGCTTAGAAGCATGTACGTCTTGGCTTGCGCGACTCGTCGCGTGCCTATGAAGGGGATCATTGCGCTGAGTGGTATCCTCTGGGGCACTAGCTGGGCTCCAGACAGCCTTTCGTATGGTATTGTGAGCTGGATCTCTGGGATTTCAAGTTTGTCGGATGTTGCGATGAGATGGACATCTTGGGGCTTTGGGTTTTTTTCGTAGCCTCCGAGGTATTTTGCCTCGTAACTCACTTCTTGCGACGGTGTTCCCTCCGTGGGCTCTATTTCGAAGCGATTGTGTTCCTTGGACGAGTCTGCACCTAATAAACTCAGTTGGTGGCTTTGCGGCTAGAGGGATGTCTCGGCGGCACCCCGCCCCTCAGTAGGGGAGTGGTACCCCGAGGTTAGTTAGCTCTCTTCTCGTGTCTTTGTAGAGCAGGGTGTACTCCTGTGAGGGCGTTATCGTCTTGACATCATAGCACTCCTGGAACGTCTTGCCTAGCGGGGCGTCCTTGATGTTGTCCTCATACCGCTTGAGCAGTCCTTTGAGGATCTCGTTCGCGTCTTGGCGAGTTGTCTTGGCCTTAGCGATGCCATAGCCGACCTCGCAGGCGATTCTTGCCTCCATGGGGGTGGTTCTGTCCTTGTTTCGGTTTCTCGCCGAGAAGAACTCCCAGAGGTGTGCGCCTGAGACGGTACTCGTTAGCCCGTGGGCGGCTGCCTCTAGGAGGGCCATTTTGGTGCAGGGTCCGGCGGCGCCTATCCCGTTGGAGAGGCTGAGGAAGGGTGAGTTCCTCGTCAGGGCTTGGTAGACGAGGCTGGTCATCCAGAGGAGCTCCCTGGTGGTGTTGCAGAACTGGACTATGTGGAAGGGGAAGAAGACGTCGAGGTGACCTTGGTTCACCATCAACCCTTGGAGGTGGGAGGCAACGCTGACGACCGCTGTCCCCTCGGCTCCCCCAGCGTATCCTCCGACCATCGGCCCGAAGAGCGCCATGACGATGTATCCTCCCTCGTGGAAGTTCACCATTCTGTTGAGCCCTCCGTAGTCCATCTTCAGCTCTGCGATCGATCCGACCATGCGGCCGTCGCGGCATCTCACTCCCCAGTTGGGGTTGCTGGCGGCGATCTGGGCGGCGTCGGAGAGGGCGCTCTGGACATCAGCCAGGTAGATGCCGGGGCGCCCCACCCTTCGGACAGCCTCCCTTATCATCATCGCGTGTGCCATTCCCGACCCTATGTCAGATGGGCTTCCACCCCTGACCTTCCTGCCCAGGAGTTCATCCAGCACGGGTGCACCGACCCCGTCTGCGAGTGGTTCCATGGCGTAGGCCATCTCAACTGGCACGAAGAGCTCCTCTGAGAAGGGCAGGCTCGGGCTGAAGACGCTGAACGGTCTCCTGCCGTCCTCAATCTTCCGTCGGTACACCTCTCTGCTCTCCTTGTCTTCTCCCACCACCAGCTTCTCCGGGAAGAGGCTGAGCGCTTCACGGATCTCAGCCTCCGTAAATAGCATCCTCCGGTGTGTGGTGGTGCAGAGGGTTCCTACATCAAGGTAGAGTTCCAGCCCAGCCTTCCATAATTCGTCTGCCATCGAGTCGTCTGCGGGGATGACGTTCTCGGGGTCGAACGATATGCTGTGCTTCTTCACCATCTCGCGGACTTTGGGGTAGAGAAGCCTGATGTCGAAGTCTCTCTCGAGGCAGATCGGCCCGGTCTCGGACCTGTCGAGGACAGTGGGAATTCTCCATGGAGGTGTCATTGGCTCGCTACCTCCTTCTCCCCTTGGCGATGTCCTGAGCCACCCTAACCGCCCCCGAAGCGTCTTTGGCCCAAGCGTCGGCGCCGATCTGGTCAGCCCACTCCTTCGTGGTGGGTCCTCCGCCAACGATCACGGCGAATCGGTTCCTTATCCCCATCGCGGTGAGAAGGTCGATGACCTCCTTCTGGGAGGGCATGCTCGTCGTCATGAGGGCGGATAGGGCGATGATGTCTGCACCAGTCTCAAGGGCTCGGTTGATTATCTCCATGGAGGGTCGATCCCTTCCGAGGTCGTGGACGGTGAAGTCGCTGACGCTGAACATTGTGGCTACGATGTTCTTCCCGATGTCGTGGATATCGCCGGAGACGGTGGCTACCACGACCTTGCCTAGCTTCTTGCTTTCCAAGTCCGTTTTGACTCTCTCGCTGACACCTGTGAGGAGGATACTGGTCGCGGATTTCATCGCCTCTGCCGCCAGCAGTATGTCGGCCAGGTAGAATTCTCCTCTCTCGAACCTCTCGCCCACAATCCTCGCCGCCGGTGATATGGCCTCACGGATGGCGGTTAGGGGATCGATCCGAAGTTTGAGAATCTTCTCCGCATGTCTTTTCGCGGACTCTTCGTCGCAGTCTACGATGCTTTTCTTCAGACTTGCGATCAACTCTACTTGGCTCATCTTGGCCCCGCCTCCTCCTGGTGTCTATGGGTTTGGCTGTCGATTTCAGCTTTTGGCGTCAGGCATTTGATATCTGCTCCTCACGACTCTCCGGAAGCATGATGCTCTTCAAGAGAAAGAGAGGCTTGACCGGGGTATCGTCCTTTCCGTGATCTCATCAGGTTAGTGTTTGCGTGGTGAATGCTCGGATTGCACGTCTGGTGACGGTCGGGGTTCGTGCAAGCCTTCAGGCATTTTAAGGTTCCTTCAGAATGTCCTGGAGCTCCCCCAGCCTTTGAATCACGAAGCTGGCGTGGGGCTTAAGCTCGGGGTCCGGTCGATACGCTACACCAAGTCCTGCTGCCTCCAGAAAGCTCCTGTCGAATCTGCTGTCTCCCACCGCCACCGTTGCTGAGAGAGGAATCCTAAGCCTCTTTGCTAGCTCCGCGAGGCTTCGACCCTTGTCGTACAAGTCAACCCTGTAGACGACCTCGCCGGTTAGGAAGCCCTTCTCATCGATGACGAGCTCGTTCGCCAGGACGTGGTTGATGCCGAGTCTTCTTCCGACCTTTTCGGCTAGCACGCTCAAACCGCAGGTTACTATCGCGGTTTCGTAGCCTGAGCGCCTCAGGTCCCGAACCACTTCATGTGCGTCGGGCGCTAGTCGATAGTCCGATAGAAGATTCCGGATTGTGCTTATGTGAAGCCTTTCGGGCCAGAGCGCCACGTCTCGCCTCATGAACTCAGCATAGTCGATCTCCCTTCTCTCGTACGCTGCCAAGTTTTGGTCGGCGCTGCTGAGAGTTTCGAAGTGCTTGTGAAGCTTGACCCATGAGCTCGACTCCACGAGGAGTGTTCCGTCCAGATCAAAGGATACGAGTCTGTAGCGGGTTCTTGTCAAGAAGCGTGCCACTTCCCGAGGCTGTTCTCGTTAGTGACTTCGTCTTGTGCGCTGTTGGGAGAAGGAAGCTACTTCGTCCTCTCTCGCCTCTTCTCCCTCGCCCTCTTCTCCCGCCGCTTTTTCTTCTTCTTCGTCTTTTCGCTCCTGTGTTTCCGCGCCATTCTCGCTCACCGGAATGAGGCTGGGTCAACTATTCTTCGAGTCGTGCTTGATTTAAGGATATTCAGTCGAGAGTTTCGACGGTAGGGAATAAAACCTAAGTACCTCGTCTGATCCTAGTCTAGCTCCTAGACTATCAGTGAAGGAGGAACACGCTTGTCACTAGCGCCTTTTGTCCCAAGCCCGTTTATCGTTATCGAGAGGATGCTTCAGATCGCAGACGTGAAACCCGGCGAAACCATCTACGACCTCGGATGCGGGAACGGGAGGATCCTGATCACCGCGGCTGGGAAGTTCGGTGCCAAGGCTGTCGGCATCGAGCTGAACGAGAGTCTCGCCAGCGAGGCACAGCAGAAGGCGAAGGAGCTCAACTTGGAGAACATGGTCACGGTGATACGCGGCAACTTCCAGGATGTGGACATAAGTCCGGCTGATGTCGTGACCCTGTATCTCACCACCAGCGCGAACACCGCGGTCAAGCCAAACCTTGAGAAGAAGCTTCGGAGGGGGACGAGGGTCGTCTCTCACGACTTCGAGATCATCGGGTGGAAGGCTGTCAAGGTCGAAGAGGTCGCGGAGAACGACGGGTACACCCACACGATCTACTACTACCGCAGACCCTAGCCCGACTCGGCGAAAGTTTACTTGTCTGCCGGTGCTTGGTTTAGTAAGGGCTTAAGCCGCCGTGAACCAGTCTTATTGGCATAGTCGCGGAGAGCCCCCGGGTGTTTTGAAGTTGAGTGCTAGACCTTCGGGTCGATGTGAGGCTGGTCCAGGCCTGAGGGTAGGGGATGTCATGGTGAAGAACCCTCTGGCGATGGAGAAGAGAGAGCTTGTGAGCAACGCCCGGAGGATGATGGAGAAGCGGGGTGTCAGCAGGGTTCTGATCACCGACAGGGGGAGGCTGGTGGGTATTGTCACGGAGCGCGACCTAGTCGAGAGGCTGAGCAGCTACAGAACCGGGAAGGTTACTTCGACCAAGCTGCGTCTGGCAGGCTGCATGGGTGTGCGTCTTGCGGGACCTGACAGGCTGATCGTGGTGGAGCCGGAGGCAAAAGTTGGGGAAGCGGCTAGGCTTATGATAGAGAACGGGATCAGCGGGCTTCCTGTCGTGGAGGGCGGTAGCATCGTAGGAATCTTGACGAAGACGGATCTCGTGCGCCTCTGCCTGGGGATTCGAGGAGTCCGTGTGAAGGACGTGATGACCAAGAACCCTATTGTGGTGTCTAGGGCGACTTCGGTGCTGAGCGCTCGGGAGCGCTTGCTTAAGGAGAGCGTCACCGTACTGCCGGTGGTGGACGATGGGAAGATCGTTGGTCTGCTGACAGAGTCTGATGTAGCCCGTTACCTGGAGTCGTTCAGGAGGCAGTCCGACCTCAAGCACCTGTCATCGAAGATTCGGGAGCTTGCTGTGGATGATGTGGTGAGGAGGGATGTTCCGACTGTGCGCGCTGACACGCCTGTGTCTGAGGCTGCGCGGATTATGCTGGAGAGGCACATGAAGGGGGTTCCGGTGACCGACAAGAGTGGTCGTCTGGCTGGAATTGTGACAAAGACGGACCTGGCAAGGCTCGTCTTGTGGAGGTCGGTTTAGAGCCTCTTCTATTATTCGGGATCATATTAAGCGTCCGTTCAATATCGAAAACCATATATTCGTCTCTCTCTCACACGCTACGAGCGACTCTGAGCGCTGAGTCTGCGAGCTGCGTTGGTGTCAAGGGTATTATCGATTCGAGGTGTTTTCGATTGAGAGACGTGCTAGTGAGTGAGCTGAGGCAGATCCCCCTAGAAGAGCAGCGGATGGAGATCTGTGAGAGAAAGGGTCTCGGCCATCCGGACTACATCTGCGACGCGATTATGAATGAGGTCTCGATCCGTCTGTCCAAGGACTACCTTAGGAGGTTCGGGGCCATCCTGCATCACAACACGGACAAGGCGTTGCTGGTGGCGGGGGAGGCCGAGAACAGGTTAGGAGGGGGGGTCATTAAGAAGCCGATGCTGCTGGTCTTCGGGGACCGAGCTACCTTCGGTGTTGAGGACGAGAGAGTCCCGGTTGAGGATATTACCGTAGGGGCGGCGAAGGATTGGATCAGGAAGAACCTAAGGTTCGTAGATCCGGAGGAGCATGTCAATTATCAGGTGGAGCTGAAGCAGGGCTCAGCCGAGCTGACGGACATCTTCAAGAGAAAGGGGGATTTCTTGGGGGCGAACGACACATCCGCAGCCGTCGGGTTCGCTCCGCTGACCGAGACCGAGAGTGTCGTCCTTGAGACTGAGCGTTTTCTCAACTCCAGAGAGTTCAAGAGGAGGCACCCCGAATCGGGTGAGGACATCAAGGTCATGGGGCTGAGAAAGGACAGCCAGCTGCAGCTTACGATCGCCATGGCGTTCGTCGACAGGTTCATCGACAGCGAGTCGAGGTACTTCGGCAGGAAGAGCGAGATCATAGACGAGGTCGAGGAGTTCGTCGCCTCTAGGGCCCAGGACAAGAAGGTTAGCGTCCATCTGAACACGCTCGACGCGAGGGGGAGGGGGGTCGGTGGGATGTACCTCACAGTTACGGGTACGTCTGCCGAGAGTGCGGACTGCGGTCAGGTGGGCCGCGGCAACAGGGTCAATGGGATAATCCCCCTGAACCGACCGACGAGCTCCGAGGCGGCGGCGGGCAAGAATCCTGTCAGCCACATAGGGAAGATCTACAACCTACTCTCCTACCACATGGCTGACAGGATCTACGCCGAGGTGCCGGGGATTAGGGAGGTCTACGTCTGGCTGCTGAGCCAGATCGGGCAGCGAATCAATGAGCCCAAGATCACCGCGGCGCAGCTAGTCCTGAAGCCCGGGACACGGATCAAGGATGTATCAGGGAGCGTGGAGGAGGTTCTCGCCTCCGAGCTGGACAATATCGGACGCTTCACCAAAGAGCTGGCTGAGGGCAAGATTCCGGTCTGCTAAGGATCTGGGCTAGGTGTGCTCCAAGCTGGGTCCAGCCAGACTCCAATTATTTGCATGTTTTTGGTCTAGTCGGCTTTGAGTTGACTTGCTTCACCACTCTTCGGTTCGATCGTTTTCTCGGGTAAAGGTGAAATTGTGCCAGGGTTCAATTCCAACTCGGGGAGTTTGATGGTCAAGGTTACGGGGCATCGGGGCGCCGCCGCCCTCGAGCCTGAGAACACGATCAGGTCCGTCCGTAAGGCGTTGGATCTTGGAGTGGACCAGGTGGAGATCGATGTCCACCTCACCAGGGATGGAAAGCTCATCGTGATGCACGACGAGCGTGTGGACAGGACGACGAATGGTCGGGGATACGTTCGGGATCTCACTCTGGAGGAGATACGGAAGCTCGATGCTGGGAAGGGGGAGCGGGTGCCGACTCTGCAGGAGGTTATCGATGTGGTTCGTGGAAGAGCCATCCTGCAGATCGAGCTGAAGGGGTTGGATGTTGAGAGGTACACGGTAGACACCGTGGAAAAGAACAGACTGGTTGATGGGGTGATGCTGACCTCATTCAGGCACGGCGCGGTCAGGAGGACGAAGGAGCTCAATCCCCGTCTCAAGACCGGGGTGCTCTTCTACTGCTACCCTGTTCGAGCGTGCCAACTGGCGCTGGATGCCAGGGCCAACGCGATCCACCCCAACGTGGACTTCGTTGATCGCGTCATGGTCGAGGAGGCTCACCGCCTCGGACTTGAGGTTAGGGTCTGGAACTCGGATGACGAGGAGCAGATGAGGCGGCTGGTCGCCCTGGGGGTCGATGCCATAGGAAGCAATAGACCCGACCTTCTAGTGAGGATCGTCAAAGAGAGGGGAGCGTAAAGCTGTAAGAGATTGCCTGCATGTCTCAAAGAGTGTTAGCTCACGGGCTCGATGACGGTAAAACGCTGTCGTATCAGAGAAAACGCTAAAATATGACATTTGTACTGGTGGATTTGAACCCTATCCGCGAACACAGGTCCAGCCTTGGGTGTGAGCAAGCATGAGAGTCTACCTGTTTGAGGAAGGAAGTGCGAGGATGAGGTCGCTCCTAGGTGGTAAGGGAGCGGATCTCGCCGAGATGACGATAATCGGCCTCCCCGTTCCGCCGGGCATTACGATTACCACCGAAGCCTGTAAGGAATACGCCACGGCGGGGCGAAGGCTCCCGGACGGTTTGGAGGAGGAGGTCATCGAGAAACTCAAGTCGATTGAGGCAAAGACTGGCAGAATCTTCGGGAGCCCTACCAACCCTCTCTTGGTCTCGGTCCGGTCTGGGGCTCCCATCTCGATGCCGGGTATGATGGACACTGTTCTGAACTTGGGCTTGAACGATCAGACTGTTAAGGGTTTGATAGCTCAGACGGGCAGCGAGAGGTTCGCCTATGATGCCTATCGACGCCTTGTCCAGATGTTTGGAAAGGTCGTCCTCGGGGTGAAGCACGAGGAGTTCGAGAAGATCCTGGACAAGTCCAAGGCGAGGCTCGGGGTGCGATTTGATATAGAGCTCGACGCCGAAGCCCTGAAGGAGATCGTCAAAGAGTACAAGGCCCTGATCAAGGCTGAGACGGGTCGAGACTTCCCGGACGACTCACTCGAGCAACTCCGCCTTGCGGTCGCGGCGGTCTTCGACTCCTGGAACACCCCTAGAGCCATCGTCTATAGGCGGGTGAACAAGATACCTGAGGACCTCGGCACAGCCGTGAACATTCAGACGATGGTCTTCGGAAACACTGGTCCAAACTCAGGTACGGGTGTTGCTTTCACTAGGAATCCCTCGACTGGCGAGAAGAAGCTGTATGGGGAGTATCTGATGAATGCTCAGGGAGAGGATGTGGTCGCTGGGATCCGCACTCCAAAGCCGGTGGACCAGCTCGCCGTCGAGGCGGCGAAGATGTACGCTGAGCTCGACAGGATCTGCCGCCTGTTGGAGCAGCACTACAAGGAGATGCAGGACATCGAGTTCACAATGCAGGACGGCAGGTTCTACATGCTCCAGACTCGGACGGGCAAGCGGACGGCTCAGGCCGCGGTGAAGATCGCTGTGGACATGGTAAAGGAGGGATTGATCACCAAGGAGACGGCAATTTTCAGGGTTCAGCCCTCCCAGCTGGACCAGCTCCTCCATCGGAGAATTGATCCCGACGCGAAGATTGATGTTATCGCGAAGGGGCTTCCCGCCTCTCCTGGAGCGGCCTCGGGAATAGTAATTTTCGACGTGGATGAGGCGGACAGGAGGGGTACCACAGGGGAAAAGGTGATCCTCGTCAGGAACGAGACTACACCCGAGGATATTCACGGTATGGTGGCGGCTCAAGGGGTCCTGACGAGCCGCGGAGGGATGACCAGTCACGCTGCCGTGGTCGCTAGGGGGATGGGCAAGCCGTGTGTGGCGGGGTGTGAGGACATCAAGATCGACTTTGGGCACGATATGTTCTCGGTGGGCGATGTGGTGGTTCGGAAGGGCGATGTGATAACAATAGACGGCGCTGCAGGGCAGGTTATCATGGGTACGGTGCCGATGATAGATCCCGAGCTCAGCCCCGAGATCAGAGAGCTCCTCGGCTGGGCGGACGAAATCAGGACACTAGGCGTGAGGGCGAATGCCGATACTCCCGAGGCTGCAGCCAAGGCGCGCGACTTCGGTGCTGAGGGGATCGGTCTCTGCCGGACCGAGAGGATGTTCAACGCCCAGGACAGGCTCCCAATCGTTCAAGAGATGATCCTTGCAGGATCTGATGAGGAGAGAAAGAAGGCGTTGGACAAGCTGATGCCCATGCAGAAGGGCGACTTCAAAGAGATCTTCAGGGTCATGGATGGTCTTCCCGTCACGATCAGGTGCCTAGACCCGCCCCTCCACGAGTTTCTGCCTAACATGGAGGATCTCCTCGTGGAAGTCACGACGATGAAGTGTCAGGGAGTGAGCGAGGCGAAGATCGCGGAGAAGGAGAGGGTGCTCAAGAAGGTCCAGGCTCTGAACGAGCACAACCCCATGCTCGGCCACAGAGGAGTCAGGCTGGGCGTCCGCTACCCAGAGATATACGAGATGCAGACCCGAGCCATCTTCGAAGCCGCTACCGATCTAGCGAAAGAGGGTGTCACGGTGAAGCTGGAGATCATGCTGCCTCTCGTTGGCCAGGCGAACGAGCTGGGTTTCCTCCGAGAGAGGCTGGAGAAGATAGGCGAGGAGGTCATGAACATGGCTGGTGTTCACCTTCACTACATGATCGGCACGATGATGGAAGTCCCGAGAGCCTGTCTCACAGCAGACGAGGTGGCGAAGTACGCTGAGTTCTTCTCCTACGGAACCAACGATCTGACACAGACCGTGTACGGATACAGCAGGGACGATGCGGAGAGCAAGTTCATACCCTACTACCTCGACAAGAAGATCCTCGACTCCAACCCCTTCGAGGTGCTCGACAGGAACGGGGTCGGGAAGCTGATGAAGATAGGTGTCGAGCTCGGTCGGAAGACGAGGAAGGACCTTGAGGTGGGTATCTGTGGTGAGCACGGGGGAGAGCCAAGCTCGGTTGAGTTCTGCCACGAGATAGGGCTCGACTACGTCAGCTGCTCCGCCTATCGAGTTCCAATAGCCAGGCTTGCGGCTGCTCAGGCGAAGTTGAAGGAAGAGAAGGTCAAAGTCGTTCGAGTAAACGACTGAGAAATAGCCGGCAAACCGGTCCATGCGACATGCGCGCTTTGACGCTGGCTGAGCACAGCCCGCCACCGGGTTAAAGACAAGAATGTTCGCAGATGGTTTGCGTATCTAGGCGCTTCGTCGATCTAGAGGTTGGAATCCCTGTTCCGCCTGAAAGCCATGATCGTGGGAGCGGGGTTCAGCATTCGAATCTTGAACCTTAACGCGGACGGTCTACACCCGATCCCGACTCTGCCGTGGCGTATGGCCTGAAGCACGCCATCCTCGCTCCTATCCTGTGAGTCCACGAGGGTGTACGCGTCACCAACAGTCTCGGCGAAGTGGGAGTCACTCCCAGCGAGCGCGGGCAGACCGATCCTCCGGGCGATCTCCAGGTTTCTTTTCGTGAAGTACCTTGTTAGAGGCGTGATGGAGGAGAAGACCTCAAGACCGTCCACGGGGATTCTTTGAAGGTCCGATTCCTTGAATCTGCCAAAGAACGGTACGGTTGGGTGTGGGACGATGACGATGCCGCCCTGCGCGTGAACTCTGCTGATCGCCTCGAGAGTTGGCAGGTCCTTGGGGATTCGCTCCTCGATTCCCAGCGCGAGAATCTCGCCATCGCTTGTGCTGACCTCCTCTCCCTTTATGACAAGCGGTCCCTCGGACACGCGGGTTGCTTCCTCAGCCCCTTGTAGGGTGTGGTGGTCTGTTATCGCGAGTCCGTCAAGTCCCTTCAACCGGGCGAATCTAAGAACGTCGCCGACCGAACCTCTCGAATCCGAGTAGTTTGTGTGGACATGGATGTCGATTCGAAGCAGTTGCCGTCACCATCACGACTTTCGACTCACTGACAGGGGAGATCAGGCTCACTTAAGTTTATCGAACTCGCGGGGATCCATCAACGGCTCAGCGTTTTCGACCCGTCTCTCTGCCAAGAAGACCCGGCACCACAAGCATCGCGGCGAATCCGGCCGCCATGAAGAAGCCGGGGTTGTAGCTGCCCGTAGTGTGCCTGATTTCGCCCATCATTATAGGTGAGATGAAGCTCGCGACGCTACTCACAGCCATCACTATTCCCCACGCCATCCCGGCGCGGCGGGGTCCTATTTCGGGTATGCCGGGAAGGGTCGAGAGGAGTGGCCCGACAAAGAGGTAGCTGAACAGCCCTGCAGATGCGGCTACGAACCATACAAGAGGAGTTTGAAGCACAAAGACGAAGATGACGTAGGTCAAAGCTCCGAAGACTCCTGTTATTAGTATCACCGGTTTCTTCCGACCGAGTCTGTCCGAGAGGACTCCACCGGCTAGGTTTCCAACAACTCCGACGAGAGGAACCATAGTCGATATGCTAGCGGCTAGAGTGGGAGTCCATCCGGACTCGATGAGCACAGCTGGGAGCCATGTTGAAATGACTGTCATCGAGGCCATGACGCCGAAGTGCCCGGTTGTTATCATCCAGACCTCCTTTACCCTCAAGAGGTCAGTCCAACTTCGTCCCGAATCGCTTTCAAGAACTTGGGTATGTGATCTGTCTTTTGCCAAAACGAGTAGAATTATTGTGACAGCGGAAGCCAAAACCCCAAACACTGCGAAGGGGCCTCTCCAATCCGTGTTTAATGCCATCTCCAGCGGTATTGGCGCCAAAACTCCTGCTATGTTGCCGGTGGCCCAGCCTGTAGCCTGGATGCTCATGGCGCGGGCGAGCTCCTGTTGTGGAAACCAGAGGGCTATGAGTCCGACAGCGCAGATCATTGTCAAGCTCGAGCCTAGACCCATAGTCATGCGGAATACGGCTTCCATTGAGAATGTCGTGACTATCGAGGTAATCACCTGTGAGATGGCGATGATAGTGGACCCGATGATGAGTGTCCTCCTAACACCGATCCTGTTTGATATCGCTCCGCCTATGATCTGTAGAGAGGACATCGTTAGCATAGGCAGTGACATCAGCATAGCCGCTTCGGAGTGGGACATTGAAAAGTACAATCTCATCTCGTTCAGGAGCGGCGAGTAGCTGGTGAGGCATAGGGCTGTCACGAACGTTGTGATCCATGAGACGAGAAGCATGATCCACCTGTACGGGTGTGGAGATTCGGCAGACATTAAAGGTGCCTCGGCGTTCCACGTGACTACGAGAGTTCTAGATATTAATCTTCCGTTGATCGAGACAAGACAGAAATACGGATTTCGAGAAGTAACCCTTTTTCCTGGTGGTAAGATGTCTCAATGGTCCGACTATCTCCTCTCAGAGGTCGAGAGCTATGAGGTCAGTGCCGACTCTATGGTCCTGTGGTACATTGGCGGAGCGGGGTTCGTGGTCAGAACATCCAGGTCCACCGTCTACATAGACCCGTACTTTGGGCCTTCCATCTCCCCCGATTGGGTTAGAATGATAGCGGTTCCGATTGAGCCGAGCGCTATCAGAAGGGTTGACCTTGTCGTCTCCACTCACGAGCATGAGGATCACTGCGACAGGATGGTGGTTGAGCATGTGGGAAGGAGCACGCAGGCGATGTTCATGGGTCCGGAGACATCCGTGACTAAGGCGCGTGAGTGGGGTTTTCCCTCCTCAAGGCTTGTCGAAATGAAGCCCCACATGACGAAGCGGGTTAGAGACTTTGCGATAACAGCGTTGCCAGCCCTTGACTCTCACGCCGAGAAGGCGCTCACTTTCATGCTTGAAGCGGGCGGCATCACGGTCTTCCACAGTGGAGACTCGGCGTACTTCAACGGTTTTCGAGAGTTCGGAGAGAAGTGGCGTGTCGATGTGGCTCTTCTGAATCTCGGAAGAAACCCTCCGGGAGACACCTACTACCTGACGCCCTGCGACGTGGTGAGGTCCGCGATGGACCTGGGAGCGAGGACTGTGATTCCCATGCACTGGGACCTCTGGAAGCGAGTTTGCGAGGACCCGCGGTTGGTGAAGGTCATAGCCGACGAGTGGCAGGCGAAGATACAGGTCGTTGTTCTGAGACTCGGGGACAAGTTTGAGGTTCAAAGGTTCTCCAAGACCTGACCAAGCATGTCTCCTGTCCAGAGGCTTGGATCGTCTTAGGTGCAGATAGCCTTAAGACGCGCTTTCTTATTACAAGCGCACGGGTAGGGAGGGACTCTCTCAGACAGCGTGAGTATGATGCGTCTGGGCCGGCTCGTCGTGGCTCTGTCGATCGCGGGGGGGCGTGTCCATGCCTATGGATCGAATGATCGAGAAGGCTGAGAAGCTTCTGAAGCGGGGAAGGGTGGAGCAGATGGACTTCGACAGGTACAACGTGATCGGCGACCACGGCACCTACACGGTAGTCCGGACGATTGATGGGAAGGTCGCCTGCAACTGCCCCGGCTTCAGAGGCAAGGGTAGATGCTCCCACGCCACAGCCGTTATCATCCTCACCACGAAGTTCCCGCTTAACCCGACTTGATGATCCGTGCGCAAGGCTTATAGTTGGGCTTGCGCTAGGGTTGGCGCAAAGGTGATCGAAGTGCCCTACTGTCCCAAGTGCGGTGCGCCTGTCTCTGAAGGCGCTCAGTACTGTTCGAGGTGCGGTTCGGCGATAAGGCCTGTCTCAGCTCCACCCGTGACCGTGGTTGTTGCACCCGCGCCTCCTCCTCCGCCGCCACCACCTCCTGTGCCAGCGGCTCCACCCCTGCCGATTCCTCCGCCCCCGGCACCCGCTCCGGTCTTGGCTGGCTGGGGTGCCAGGTTTGTGGCGTGGCTTATCGATATAATACTGATTGACGTAGCCGTTGAAGTGATATCGTTCGTGGTGTTGCTTCCGTTCCTAGCTTCAGGCTTCTCCCCGGTTAGAATGATGAGGGAGATGATGATAGTTCCGCCGTACTGGCAGGAATGGCCGGCTTGGGTCTTCAGATACGTCGGATCGCGAGATGCCCTGAGGTTTCTGTACTGGACTGTGCTGGAGGCTTTTAACAGGGGGCAGTCTCTTGGCAAGAAGCTTATGAGAGTCTCTGTTGTCGACACTGAGGGTAAGCCGATCGGACTGTTCAAGGCTGCGGTGGAGAGCTTTGGCAAGGGGTTCTTGCTGCCTGTGGACGTCATCATTGGGCTCATCGCCTTCGGCAGGAAGAAGCAGAGACTATTCAACGCGCTGAGTGGAACAATAGTTGTCAGGACTGGCTCCAGAAGCTAGAGGCTGTTTTCCCGTTCTTTCCATATCTCTTTATATCTGCTTGAGCCTCCAAATCAAGGACTATTCGGGGTGCGTTCAACTTGCCTAGAGGTCTCACAACCCCAGAGATTGTGGACAAGTACAAGCGGAACGTCATCGTCAGCTGTGTGAAGAAGCTCGAGCCCATAGTCCTCGTCGAGGGCAAGGGCGCCGTGGTCAAGGACTTGGACGGGAAGGAGTACATAGACTGCTGGTCGGGGATAGCGGTCTCGAACGTGGGGCACTGCCACCCTAAGGTGGTCAAGGCCGCGAAGGAACAGCTCGACCGGATGATTCACGCGTGCAACTACGTCTACCACACTGTGCCCCCGGCCCTGCTCGCGGAGAAGTTGGCCGAGATCGCCCCGGGCAAGGGGCTGCAGAAGACGTTCTTCTCAAACAGCGGCGCCGAGTCGGTCGAGTGCGCCTTGAAACTGGCTAGGAAGTCCACAAAGAAGCACGAGTTCATCGGGCTCTACTGCTCCTTCCACGGCAGGACGCTGGGGACGCTGAGCGTCACCGGCCAAGCTGGACGAAGGAGGTATGATATGGGTCCCTACCTCAGCGGCGTCTCCTTCGCCCCGGCACCCTACTGCTACCGCTGCAGTCTGGGTCAGACGTATCCCAAGTGCAACCTACAATGCGCGAGGATGATCGAGGACATTATCAGCTACTCCACATCCGGCAACGTTGCCGCCTTTATCGCCGAGCCTCTACTGGGCGAGGGGGGGATCATGGTTCCACCCGATCCGTACTTCGGGGAGGTCAAGAGGATTCTGGACAAGAATGGGATACTCCTCATCGATGATGAAGTCCAGACGGGCTTCGGTCGGACGGGCAAGATGTTTGGAATTGAGCACTACGGCGTCGAGCCCGATATCGTTTGCATGGCGAAGGGAATAGCGGGCGGTCTCCCCCTGGGGGCATGTCTCACCACTGCCAAGATAGGAGACTCCTTCGAGCCTGGTGACCACCTCTCAACGTTCGGCGGCAACCCGGTCTCGTGCGCCGCCGCGCTGGCGAACATCGACGCGATCATCGAAGAGAGGCTGCCTGAGAGAGCTGCCACCGTCGGATCGACACTCATGAGAGGTCTTAGGGGCGTTCAAAGGGCACATCCGATGATAGGCGAGGTGAGAGGCAAGGGGCTGATGATCGGAGCGGAGCTTGTCAGGGATCAGAACACCCGGGAACCCGCGCGGGAAGAAACCGAAAAGATTCGAGACAGGATGAGGGAGCTGGGCGTTCTGGTCGGCTCAGGTGGACCGAAGGCGAACGTGATTCGCTTCCAGCCGCCACTCGTGGTTACGGAGGAACAGGTCGACAGAATCGTGGAGGTCTTCGAAGAGGCGCTGCAGGAGGCTGAGAGAGGGTAGTCAGGCGGCTCAGCGCGCTGAGCCTAGGCTAGGCTTTCCCATTCTCAAAGCTCCCTCGCAGAGTTCTAGGCGGCTGATCCTCTCTCTTCCTCTGACCGGTAGACTACTTTACCGTCGATGATCGTCATCACGACCTTGATGTCCTTTATGGCGCTGGTTGGGACCTTCATCGGGTCGGCTGAGAGAACAACCAAGTCTGCAAGCTTGCCCGGTTCTATTGAGCCTTTCACATCCTCCTCTGATGTGGCGTAGGCAGCGTCCAGAGTGACCAGTCGGAGGGCTTCCTCCACCGTCAATCTCTCTTCGGGGCGCCATCCTCCAGGCGGATAGCCGTTGATCTCCTGCCTCGTCACGATCCTTTGGATGCCTATCAGTGGGTCTATCACCTCGACGGGACAGTCAGTACCGCCTGCGCACCTGACTCCGCTGTCGATCAGTTTCCTCCAAGCGTAGGACCACCTTGTCCTCCTCTTCCCGAGCCTCTTCTCCGCCCAGTACATGTCGGAGGTTACGAAGGAGAGCTGAATTGAGGCGATCAGCTTGAGCCTAGCGAGGCGCCGTATCAGAGTTGGGTCAAGAACTTGGCAGTGGTCTATCCTGTCTCGGAACCTCTTTCGAGGATGTCTCGCTTGGGCCGCTTCGATCGCATTCAGAGCTGTCTCGCAGGCCCGATCGCCTATGGCGTGGATGGCAACTGGGAACCCCGCAGCGTGGGCGCGCTGGACCAGTACGTTCAGTTCCTTCTGCCTGTGCATGAGAATCCCCCTCGAACTCGGTTCGTCCGAGTAGGGTTGTTTGAGGGCGGCAGTGCTGGCTCCCAGCGAGCCGTCTTGGAGGATCTTCAGGCCGATGATCTGAAGGCGGTGGTCTCGGGCTAGGAGTTGGTGGTCGAACTTCCGTTTCTCCAAATCCTTGAGGAGATGAGCTCTCACGAGTAGGTTTACTCGTATGTCGAGCTCCCCGTCTCTAGCCATCTTGGTGTAGGCGTCGATCATCTCCCTGTCAACACCAGGCTCAAGTACCGATGTGACCCCGACGCGGAAAGCTTCGCGCATGGCCGCTTGGATCGCCGCTCTTCTATCCTCGAAGGTGGGCGGCGGTATTATGTCTTCGACCATCTTCATGGCTGAGGCCTCCCGGAGGATTCCGGTCGGCTCTCCTGTGCGTTCGTCCTTGTCTATGGTGCCGCTTGGTGGATTGGGTGTGTTCTTGGTTATCCCGGCAGCCTTCAGGGCGGCGGAGTTGACGACGCAAGCATGTCCGCACACGCGTGTCAGGTACACGGGGTTGTTCGGTGAGACCTTATCCAAGTCCCACCGGGTCGGGTATCTCATCTCCTCCATCCTGTCCTGATCCCATCCGCCGCCTAGGATCCACTTGCCCCGCGGGGATTTTGACGCGGCCTTCTTGACCCGGTCGAGGAACTCGGTCAGGTTCTTGGCGTCTCTGAGGTTGACTTGTGTGAGGCTCTGTCCGAAGTCCGTGAAGTGTATGTGGCTGTCCATGAAGCCGGGTAGTACAGTCTTACCCTCGAGGTTCATCACGAGGGTTTCTGGTCCGATGAGCGTCCTCACCTCCGCGCTGGTTCCCACAGCAAGAATCCTGTTTCTCTTAATAGCCAATGCTTCGGCCTGGGGGTGGGAGCTGTTCATCGTGAGCACGTGACAGTTTGTCAGAACTAGGCTCGCCTTGTCTGCGCTCATGGTTTGTATCCTCTGCGTAGCTTTCTAGGGAAAGCTTTTCGGATGTTTTCACGGCTGAGCGTCCGTTTGGAGACCTTCGGGCTCCTCGTTTGATAGGTTTTCACGGGCAGAAACGAGCTGAGGCTAGGTGGCTCCGTTAGCCTGAAAGAGTTTGCTTCGAGAGCTCGTCGGCGAGTCTCTTACGCCTGCTCCTCGCCTGCGGCCAATACTCTGATGTAGTCGGCTGTGTCGGCGCAGGTGTCGGCGACCTGCTCCATGAAATCTATCAGGTCTTTGAGTATCATGACTGTGGCCGCGTCGAGTTCCTGAGCGTGCTTGATGAACAGTGCTTTTGTGGCTACGTAATCGTCGTCGACCCGATCCTCGATCTCGTCCACCTTCTGGGAGATCTCGTGAGCTTTCGCCGCATCCTTGCCGAGCATCTCGAGGCTAGCGTAGAGGGCGAGCGCGCACTCTCTCAGATCCTTGACCATCGCGACGTTAGATCGCCAGATGTCGTAGGGCACGTTCGCTTCGAGGAGGAGCTTTACGTTCCTGGCTGAGTCCTTGACGTGATCCGCTAGGACGTCGAGTCGCTTGACGAGGTGCATGAGGTCTTCGCGGGGCTTCGAGGGTAGTGAGCCCTTGGCCAGCTCCTCAAAGACCGATCTTCTGAGGGTGTCTACCTCCTTTTCCTCTAGGAAGAGTCTCTCTATGCTCTTCTCAGCGTCCTCCCTCTTTCCTTCAGCCGCCGCGCTGACCGCCCTCTCAAGCTCGTTTACAGTGCCGATCGCCCTAGTGATCTGCTTCTGGGCGAGGTCAAGGATCTTGGTCTCGCGCCTCCTCTCGAACCATCTTAACAGTTGTCCTGTCTCCACGTTTCTTTCACCTAGCTTCTGGGGTATCGCTATTCGCCTGCTTTTCGGACATTATTATACGATCGTAAAATATAAGACTAAGCAAGAAGCCGTCCTTCCCAACCACTAGCTATATACATCACAAGGAGTCACGTAACCCCAGGAGAGGTCAGGTTTGCCCTACGAGTGGGAGAAATCCCCCGGAGAGATCGCGAGGCTTGTGACCGCCTCAGAGTTCGGGGGGCTCTTCCGGAAGGAGATACTTGTTCGGGAGAACGAGCGCGCGGTTTTCCTCCTCGATGGAAAGATAATCAAGGTCTTCGATGCGGGGGTGCATGAGGTAGGTGGCTGGCTCTCGGGGTTGAGGGGTAAGGTTGAGGCCCTTTTCGTGGACTACTCCGATGTGGACCTGGACTGGAGGGTTGGAGAGCTCTGGACGGGCGACGGGTACAGGATCGGAGGACACGGGAAGCTTCGCCTCCGGCTCGCCTCGCCTGAGAAGCTCTACGCGAACTACCGGCTCACCCGGACTGTGGGTCGGTCGCTCTGCCTAACCGCCGAGGATCTGTCGGCGAGGCTTGGTCTGGAGCTCCAGAACAACATCAGCCCGGTGATTAAGGCGAGGAAGATAGACGAGCTTTACGGAAACCCCGAGGTCAGGGAAGGATGCTACAACGGGATCGACTTCGAGATGAGGAAGACCCTTGACCGCTGGGGAATCGAGCTCGTCCAGTTCAGCGTTGACTACTCGTTCCCGCAGGACTGGATTGCCTGGAAGGAGCAGACCGCCAGGCGGGGGAGGGTCATAGAGGAGATCAAGATCCAGAAGGAGGAGTCTAAGGAGAGAGTTCTGGGAGAACAGGAGCTCCAGCGGATCCAGGTCACGAGCGAGCTTGAGAGGGACAGGCTTGAGTTTCAGCAGGCTTTGGAGATGAAGAGGCAGCTGGAAGAGCAGAAGCGCCAGAGGGAAGAGGCGGAGATGGGACTGCGGCAGGCCGAGCGGGAGGTCGAGTTCAGGAGAGAAAGAGAGAGGGAAGAGGCGGAGCGGGAGGCGACGATGAAGGTCATGGAAGAGGCCGTAAAGGCTGGGACAGCAAGTCCGGAGGTCGTGCGCGCATACTTGGAGCAGCAGACGTTACGGAAGGCGGTGGAGAAAGGCGCTGCCGCGGAGGCTGCACGCGCGATTCAGGAGCGCGCATCCCTTGAGGTGCACAAGGAGTCGGAAGAGCGCGAGTACGAGCGGGCGAGAGGGCTGGTTGAGGCTCAGCGACAGCCCGTTGCCCGAGTTCAAGCCTCCTGCCCAAGCTGTGGAAAGAGACTTCCTGAGGGGGCTAGGTTCTGCCCGGAGTGCGGCGCGACTGTGTGAAGGAGGAGGTGCTATTGGAAGCTGATAGAGCGGCACGAGACGCCGTTGCGATAGAGTTGCAGAAAGCGAAGGACCTACTGAAGGCGACTGCCGAGATCGCGTATCGGGATGGGAAGAGGAAGGCTCTCCGCGAGATAAGAGGGACGGAGGACCAAGTTGAAGTCCTCATCCAGGGTGTTAGGGCGGCTCCGACCGGATTCTGGAAGCCCTCCGGCGACATCCCGAGCAATATCTTGACCTTCGATGTTCAGTTCATTGGTCAGAGCGCCAAGCTCACGAACTTTGTCAGCGAGCTCGAATCGCAGATGACGCTTGGGGCGGTGACCGAGGATCAGGCGGTGGTTCAGGCGCGGATCGCCCGGAGGATGGTGGTTGACCTCGCCAACTCGTTCAGAGAGAGGCAGAACCGCATCTCTGGGGCGGACAAGTTGGTTCAGGAGGTTATGGCGAAGCTGAGAACGGGCGACCCGAAGGGAGCCAGCCTCGCGTGGGAGTCCCTTGGGAAGATCATACTCGCCGACGTAGCCTTGAGTGCCGCCTTGTACACCGCCGTGTCGAAGTCCTCTCAGCTCGCGAGTGCTGTGGCGGGGCTCCAGGCGGTGGGAGCCCAGGCGCAGACAGTATCCGCGATCAAGGGGAACTGGGCTACAGTCATGAATATGGCGAAGAGAGGGACGGAGATCGGGGCCTTCGTGAAGACGTTCTTCGAGGTGGGCAAGCTTGTCGCGTCGATAGCCGTCCCGGGTGCTCCAGCCGTCATTGGCGTGGCAGGCTTGGCGATAGAGGCGGTCCAGCGGGTTCTTAAGAGGTAGGCTGTGCCTCGCTCAGCCGAATGTATGAGGTCAGGTGCGGGAGCCACACTCGGGGCAGAAGGCGCTCTCCACCGGTATTTCTCTGTTGCAGCTCTTACACTTCTTAACAGTCTTCTCTCCCAGAGAGGATCTTGTGACCACGCTGTCCCTAACACTTGTTCCCGCGATGTAGTCGCCGCCGACGTGGATGACCGCAGGCTTCGCCGCCGCGGCCTCCTCCTTGGTCACGAGGACAAACTCTTGGGTCTTGTCGTCGATGTAGCCCTCTATTTTACCATCGGCTATAGCCTCGTAGATTATGTCCTCAACCTGCTGGGGGGTAAGGCTGAACCTCGCCGCGACGGAGGCTATTCTGACCCTCTTCCTCTCCTCGGCTTTGAGATACCCGACTACACGCTTCCTCACAGCCTCATCCATGGAGCTTATCCTTTCTCGGCGCTCAGGGGTTGAGAGGGATTCCTCAGCCTTTGCTATGGCTTTGTTGATGAGGTCTTGAAGGTTGACGCTCGTCTGTTGTGTAGGGATGACTGGGATGGATCTCTTGGCTCCGCATTTCACGCAGAAAGTGTAGTCGCCTGGGTTGCTCTGCCCGCACCATGCGCACGCCCAGCTGGCATCCCTCCTCGCTCCGCAGTTCTGACAGAAGCTGTTGTCGCCTGGGTTTGTCTGTCCGCAGAGCGCACAGCTCCACATGTGTTCGGAAGCCAAGTCGGGCGCTTACCTCTTCGAGAAGTATGAGAACGGGTTATTTTCAAGTTTTTGGTGATGATCTGACGGGAGCTCCTTCTTTCCCGCTGAAAATTTGTGTCATGATCTGCTTTTGCTCTCGGGTCTTCGGGATTCGCGCTTTTCATCGCCAATCTTTTAATGGGCGGTCTGTCTAAACACGTGTGTGGTGGTAAGTTGCCCTTCTGCGGAAAGTGTGGAAAGGAGGTTCAGCCGAACGCGACGTTCTGTCCAAACTGCGGAGCGCCGATCAGACCGGTTCCGCCCCCACCGCCGTCCATGGGACCAGTCCCGTCGGCTCCCCCACCTGCGCCTTCCTACCCGCCAACTCCGCCGCCCACGTATCCAGCCGCTCCTCCCCCTCCACCGCCCCCATACGCTGTGTACAAGCCCAAGAGCGTGGGTATTGCAGTGCTGCTCTCCGTTCTGCTGTCCGGTCTCGGTCAGATCTATTTGGGACAGGTGAAGAGGGGCGCCGCTATCCTTGTGATCGGCATCGTCGTGGCGTATGTCTCGCTATTCGTCTTTGGGCTGATAGCCTTCGCCTACTGGGTTTGGAATGTCTATGACGCGTACAAGCTGGCGAGACGATACAATGAGGAGCTTGCCCGAACGGGTAGACCGCCCTGGTAGGGGGCGGTTCGCCTTTCTCCTGTTTGGTCGGGTGGTTTTGCTTCGGGGCTCGCCTTTGCTAGCTTGAAGCTCTCCTCAGCACCATTCTTCTTAGAGGACTGCGGATCACGAGGGTCGACCCCCTCCACTCGATCTTGGTGAGGCTGCAGAGCTCGTCGTCGGTCGTCAGGAGTGTGGGGACCTTGTTCAAGATTAGGCTGGCTGTGACGAGCGAGTTCCTCGAACCGAGGTTGTGCCTCGACGCCAAAGCAAGGGCGATCGAGCAGACCCGCTCGGTCTCGTTCAGGAACACTACATAGGGATGCTGGAGGAGCAGACCTAACCTCCTCCGCGCCTCAATGGGCCTCCACTTCTGACTTCGAACCAGAGCGCGGTATGCCTCCACCACAGTGGTTGGGCTTATCGCGATGCGAAAGTTCCGCCTCAGTCTTTGAAGGAGCATTGCACATCTCCGGTGCTCCGGATAGGCTGCGTCGAGAGCGTAGCAGAGCACCTCGGAAGTGACTCCGATTATCATCTCTTCTTCCCAGCCCTCCTTGCCCTTGAGGCGGGGAGATTGAGAGGTTTACCGGTTCTTTCCGGTTCGCTCGAGATTAATTTCCTGAACCTCTCGAAGAACGTCTCGCCCCTCCCTCTCTCTAGGATGTACCCGACGGGTGTTCTTCGGATGAGCAGGGACTTGTGGTGGTCAGTCTGGAGCTCCCTCCGGACCTCTGGTGGGATAACTATTCGACCCTTTGAGTCGACTTTCACCTCGAAGTAGGACATCAAAAATCCCACTTATATAGAGTGGGATGATTTTGCCTTTATTTCTTTTCTTCACCGGACATTTGTTCTCTTCAGCTAAAGATTTATAACTCAAGAGGTTAGAACGCCATTTTCGAAGGGGGGTTTTGTCACTCAATGCCCAAGAAGAAGAAGAAGGCGGCAGCGAAGAAGTAAGCCCGCTCTCTTTCCTTGCTCGCGGGGCCGGAGTTTGATGGCCCCGAGACTCTTTTTTGAATAACTGGTTTATCTTGGAGTTCTTTGTTTCTGCGCGGGCTTCGTTGCCGGCCTAGATTTTTGTCTAGACTCTCCAGACCTCGGCAGGCTGGTTCACGACTTGGAGAGCCCGTTGGATGTCCTTAGGATGGATTATCGTGAAACCGCATCTTGGGCATCTCCAACCCCTGATTATCGAATCGTTCTCCCTGTGGATGACGGTTTGTGTGGCTGGGATGTCGCAGAAGATGCACTTCGGGTTGGGATCGACCCACTTGGAGGCTCTCTTCCACTCCACGGACATCGGGTTGGTTTTGCTCCGTGTGTTGTTACCAACTACTGTCCAAGCTTTGGATAAAAACTTTTTGAGCTTCCTTTGGGAGACCCGAAAAAGGAGTCCCTCTCGATGGAGAATCTCTTGGCGGTTTTTGCACCGTTGTTGACCGTAGCCTTAATTATTCAGAAGGTGCAAACAGCGAATAGAATAGTATGAGGAAGCCAGTTCTCGCTGTGGGGATAATCATCCTAGCCCTAGGAGGCTTCCTAGTCGCCATTGGACCTGCGAGTCGACAGGTCCCCTACACGGATTATGTGACATCAGACAAGAGCTCACCAATATTCAGCTCTGAAACGTATACGGTGCAACCCCGCGAATACCGATACTGGTATCTCAGTGTGGATCTTTCGGGCAAGGACAGCGGAACAACCCGGATCAGAGGATCCTATTCCGTATCGGGTGGATACGGCGTTAGCTTCTATATTCTAAACAGTGCGAACTTTAACCTTTGGAAGGGCGGCTCTTCGTCCACAGCCTTGGTTCGAACTACCAACCTGCAAAGTTACACCTTCGACTCGTCTGTGAGTAATAGCGACACCTACTACTTCGTGTTCGATAACACCTACTCAACCCTCACGTCAAAGACCTTCACGGTAACGGCGAACCTCGTCTGGAAAGAAACCGATACGGTGACCAAGTATCGAACGGAGTACGACAGCTCACGCAATCAGTTTGGGGGAGTTCTGGCCGTCATAGGGCTGGTGATAACTATCGCTGGGGCGGCTGCGAAGGGGAAGAAGGCTCCTCCACCTCCTGTGGTGATGCCCGCTCCACCCCCGCCTGTGGCGCCTCCGGTTCATCCCAGTCCCCCTCCGCCGCCTGTCTACCAGCCTCCGCCTCCTCCACCAGGGTTCAAGAGATGTCCTCACTGTGGGACTCAGATGCCTGTGCAAGCGACCTTCTGCGGCGTGTGTGGGCGGAGAATCCTCTAGCCGGAAGCGCCACTCTTTTCTCCTCACCCGTACCGTAGCATTCATGGTTGACTGTTGAAGCACCTCTCACAACTCTCGGAGGGCATGGGTTTGGAGTTTGTCGATCTCACGAGGGGGGCGAGGACCGCCGTTGAGATCTGCATGGGCGTGAAGGCGGGTGAAAACGTTCTCGTTGTCACGGATACTGGAAAGCTTGGGATAGCTTCCGCCTTCGCCGCCGCCTCCAACGCAGTGGGAGCGGAGACCTCGACCATGATCATGGCCCCCAGGACGCTCAGCGGCGAGGAGCCGCCTAGAGTGGTGGCTGAGGCGATGAAGGGGGCGGACGTTCTCTTCTTGGTGACCAGCAAGTCACTGAGCCACACCGACGCAAGGGTGGAGGCGACGAAGGTCGGGGTTAGGATCGCCAGCATGCCTGGCATCACTGAGGATATGCTCACGGTTGGGGGGATGACAGCGGACTTCGACCAGGTCTCGGAGCTGGCTAGAAAGGTCGCCGCTCTTCTTTCGGGAACCAGGATGGTTCGTCTATCCACGTCCGCAGGGTCCGACCTGAGCATGAGTCTGGAGGGGCGTAGACCAGGTTCTCCGGACACCGGCATCTTCAGGGCACGGGGTGAGTGGGGAAATTTGCCGGCGGGGGAGGCGTACGTTGCCCCGGTCGAGAGCTCTGTGAACGGGGTTCTCGTTGTTGACGGGAGTCTCCTCGGCGAGCTGGTGCGTGAGCCTGTAACCTTGACCTTCGAGAAGGGAAGGCTCCTGAAGGTTGAGGGAGGGGCCGGTGCCAGGAAGTTTGAGATGTTTCTGGCGAAGCTGGAAGATGAGGGGGCGTACAGGGTCGGGGAGCTCGGGATTGGGACAAACCCCAAGGCGAGGGTTACGGGTAGAATTCTGGAGGATGAGAAGGCTCTGGGGACCGTCCACATAGCGTTTGGGAGGAACACGGACTTTGGGGGTTTGAACGAGAGCAAGATACACGAGGACGCCGTTATCCTCAATGCAACCCTCTGGCTGGACGATCTCCAGATCCTCCAGGGAGGCAGGCTGATGGTCTAGCCGAGACTTTACAAAATAACAAAGTTTAAGCCGAATAGCAAGGGAATACAAATGCCGGAGGAACGCGTTTTGATGGAGATCAGAGTTCACGGCAGAGGCGGTCAGGGCAGTGTCACAGCGTCTGAGCTCATAGCCGTCGCCGCGATCAGCGAAGGCAAGTACGCGCAGGCGATTCCAAGCTTCGGTCCCGAGAGAAGGGGCGCTCCTGTTGTGGCTTTCACTCGAATCAGCGACGACAAGATCTGGGAGAGAACGGCTATCTACAACCCGGACGTGGTTGTCGTTCTCGACCCCTCGCTGATAAAAGTCGTAAACGTCGCGGGCGGCCTTAAGTCGGGTGGAACCATCGTCGCGAACACGAAGCTAACACCCGCTGAGCTTCAGAAGCAGGTTGGTGCGAACGTGAAGTATGCCACGGTCGATGCGACTACAATAGCCCTGAAGGAGTTGGGAGCACCGATCTTCAATACGCCGATGCTCGGGGCTTTCTCCAAGGCTACGGGACTGGTACGTCTGGAGTCGCTGATTCAAGCTGCCAAGGAGAAGTTTCCAGGAGCGGCCGGAGAGAGGAACGCCAAGGCGATTGAGCGGGCGTATGATGAGACGAGGATGGTGGGAGGTTAGACCGGATGTCCAAGCTACCAAGCTACAAAGAGATGCCGATAGGGCTCGTCATAGTCGTTCCCGGGAGTAGTACCCAGTACAAGACCGGGGACTGGAGGACCTTCAAGCCCGTCAAGGACAAGGAGAAGTGCACCCAGTGCGGCTTCTGCTGGCTGTACTGTCCGGAGGGAGCGGTCAAAAAGACGAAGGACGGGGATTACGAGGTTGACTTGACGTACTGCAAAGGATGCGGGATATGCGCCCGCGAGTGTCCTGTTAAAGCACTGGTGATGGTGGAGGGGTGATACTATGGCGAAAAAGGTAGGAATTGAGGTGAGCTTCGCGGTTGCTGAGGCAGCTAGGCTGGCTGATGTCGATGTCGTAGCGGCATATCCCATAACACCTCAGACGCACATAGTCGAGAAGTTGGCTGATTTCGTTGCAAATGGTGAACTGAACGCTGAGTCGATAAAGGTTGAGAGTGAGCACTCGGCGATGAGCGCCTGCGTTGGCGCATCGGCCGCTGGTGCTAGGGTCTTTACAACCACCTCTTCGCAGGGTGTTGCTCTGATGCACGAGATGCTCTTCATAGCCTCAGCTTCTAGGTTACCTATCGTGATGGGAGTGGCGAATCGGGCGCTGTCTGCGCCGCTTAACATATGGTGCGATCACAGTGACACAATAGCTGAGCGGGATTCTGGCTGGATACAGATCTATGTGGCTGACGGTCAGGAGGCCTTCGACACAACCGTCCAAGCGTTCAAGATCGCTGAGGATGCTCGGGTGTTGCTACCGGTGATGGTGTGCCTCGATGGTTTCAGCCTGAGCCATGTCATCGAGCCGATCATTATGCTGGACAAGGAGGAGGTCCAGAAGTTCCTGCCTCCGCGGAAGGTTCTGTGGTCCCTTGACCCAGACAAGCCGATAAGCATTAGCCCAGTGGGATCGCCCGAGTACTTCTCAGAGTTCAGGCGGCAGCAGGAGGAGGCGATGCGTCAGGCGATGCCGGTGATCGAGGAGGTGGACGAGGAGTACGGGAGACTCTTTGGCAGGAAGTACGGGGTCATGCCGGGTTACAGGGTTGATGACGCTGAGATAGTCCTGGTGACGATGGGGACCATAACCGGAACGGCGAGGGTCGCTGTGGACGCCTTAAGAAAAGAAGGAGTGAAAGTCGGCTTGGTTCAGCTCAGGGTCTACAGACCGTTCCCGACGGATGAAGTGCGCAAACTAGCCGGTGCGAAGGTGATAGCCGTCTGTGACAGAGCGTTCGGGCCGGGTGCTCTCGGTGGGGCGGTGTTCAGCGAGTTCAGAGGAGTGTTGTACCCATTGAAGACTCGTCCACATGTGCTTGGCTTCGTTCTCGGACTAGGAGGTAGGGACGTTAGGGTGGAGGACTTTAGGACGATCGTGGAGAAGGCTGGGAAAGTGTCCAAGACAGGTGTGATCGAGAAGGATTGGGAGTTCATAGGGGTGAGGGAGTGATCGAGATGGCTTTCAAGACGGTTAAGGATATTCCGGACGAGGAGCTCTTCGCCTCGGGTCACCGATGCTGTGCGGGCTGCCCAGAGTCGATGCTGGCGAGGTACATCTTCAAGGCTCTCGGGAAGAACACGATCGTCATCAGCGCGACCAGCTGCCTGGAGATCGTTTCGACACCGTATCCCCAGACGGCTTGGCGTGTCCCGTGGATGCACGTCGCCTTCGAGAACGCGGGTGCCAGCGCGAGCGGTGTCGAGGCTGCTCTGAAGGCTCTTATGAGGAAGGGTAAGATCGCCCAGCGGGATATCAACGTCATCGCCTTAGGCGGGGACGGAGGAACCGCGGACATAGGTCTTCAGTCGCTCTCGGGGGCTCTTGAGCGGGGTCACGACTTCATGTACATCTGCTACGACAACGAGGCGTATATGAATACGGGCATCCAGCGGAGCGGAGCCACTCCCTTCGGCGCGTCGACCACAACGACCCCGTCTGGAAGAATCAGTATCGGCAACGAGACTTGGAAGAAGGACATGCCGGCGATTGCGGCGGCGCACCACATCCCGTACGTGGCTACGGGCTGCACCTCGTACCCGATCGATCTGATGAACAAGATCAAGAAGGGTGCGGACGTCAAGGGACCGGCGTACGTACACGTCCTGGCACCGTGCCCGACCGGCTGGAGGTTCGACTCGGCGCTGACCGTTGAGATAGGGCGTCTTGCTGTGAGGACGGGGATCTGGCCGCTCTACGAGCTCGAGAACGAGAAGTTCAGATTGACCTACCAGGTCAAGGAGAGGCTGCCGGTCAGGGAGTACATCCGCGCTCAGGGCAGATTCCGCCACCTGATGGACAAGGAGATAGCCTTGATCCAGCAGAAGGTAGACGAGATGGCGGGGAAGCTCGGTCTGGGCCCGTTGAAGGCCTAGACCTCCCAGTTCTTTTCCAACAGAATCGGTGTGGGCCGTTCTAGATAGACGTTCTTATCTAGTGTTCGGCTAACGGGGTTTGAGGGCCTCTCGTATGGGGTTCGTTGGGTTGATGTCCCTTGGACACGCGAAGCTCGCGCCGAGCTCGCACAAGTTCGGGTCACTGGAGGAACGGAAGACGCAGAACTCCGTCGGATGGGTACATCTCTTTCCAGTCGAAACCGCGCTCACTTTTCCCTCTCCCAAATGAGGAGTAGTGAGAGACATGTTTTTATCCTTTTTTTACCCCGAGAAAGCCTGCCCGAAGATCCGGCGTGCCAGCTGTACGAGAATACCAATAAATAATGTGGTAGGCATGTAAGGTAGAGCGCGGGGCGCTCGCATGCCAGTGTTCCAGTACGCAACTGATGACGAGATTAAGAGCGGGGAGACCACGGATGTATACTTCCTGAGGACTAGGGAGATCCTGAAGGCGAAGGGGCTCGATCGGGTAAAGGTTGTTGTTGAGGTCACGACCGGCCACCTTCCAAATGGCTGGTCGTGGGGTGTCTTGTGCGGGATCGAGGAAGTCGCGCACCTACTCGAGGGATGTCCTGTGGATGTGGATGTCCTGCCCGAGGGAACCGTGTTTCATTCACAAGATATGCGCGGGATCCGGATTCCGGTAATGGTCATCCGGGGGGCGTACAGCGACTTCGCGGTCCTGGACACGGCTCTTCTGGGCTTGGTCTGTCAGGCTTCAGGAATAGCTACGGCGTCGGCAAGGATCAAGAAGATCGCCGGCGATAGGCTCATCCTCTCCTTCGGCGTGAGGAGGATGCACCCGGCGATATCCCCGATGATAGACCGTTCTGCCTACATCGGGGGCTGCGACAGGGTCTCATGCGTCCTCGCTGCTAAGAGGCTGGGTGTGGAGCCGAGTGGGACTATGCCGCACACGCTTGTGATCCTGTTCGGGGATCAGGTTAAGGCTTGGAAGGCGTTCGATGAGGTCGTCTCCAAGGATGTTCCGCGCGTGGCTCTGGTGGACACTTACTACGACGAGAAGGCTGAGACTCTCATGGCGGCTGAGGCGTTGGGCGACCGGCTGTGGGGTGTGAGGCTGGACACCCCGGGCTCTAGGAGGGGCAGCATCGAGGATATCATCCGCGAGGTTCGGTGGGAGCTGGGGGTTCGAGGCTACGGACACGTCAAGATAATCGTGTCCGGCGGCCTGAACGAAGAGAGTGTACGATCCCTCTCTGAGGCTGGAGCCGACGGCTTCGGGGTTGGAACGTGGATAAGCGACGCCCCCACTGTCGACTTCTCGTTTGACATAGTTGAGGTCGAGGGCAGGGGACCCTCAGCTAAGAGGGGCAAGTACGGGGGTAGAAAGGACGTGTGGCGATGCTCGGGCTGCTTCGCTGACCTCGTGACCCCGTCTGGACAGCCTCCTCCGAAGTGTCCGAACTGTGGTCTCCGTATGAGCCCGATGCTGGAGCCGCTCATAAGAAACGGTAAGGTTGTCGCGAAGCTGCCCAAGCCGGGTGAGATCAGAAAGCGGGTACTCAACCAGGTTGCCAAGGTACAGCTGTAGCTTTGGCTGTTGCCACCTTCTCACTAGGCGTTCGGGAATGGGGCGTTCTATGCCCCTTTGGCTCTGCCAAGGCTTAAACGCCTTACAAAACAACAACATCTTGGGATGGAAATTTGCAGATCGACCCCGAGAAGTGCAATGGATGTAAGCAGTGCATCCCGTACTGTCCGGTCAACGCCATCAAGATGGTCCAGAAGAAAGTCACAATCGACGACGACACCTGCATCGAGTGCGGCAACTGCAAGCGGGCGACAGACTGCCCCACAGACGCCATATACGAGGTGCCCATGAAGTGGCCAAAGAGTATCAGGGTGTACAGTGACCCGCTGATCGAGTGGAGAAAGTTCGAGATACCGGCGGGTTTGAAGCTTGGTCCGAGGGTCACCGCAGAAGTCAAGACGAACGACGTGACGGGTAGGTATGGCGAAGGCGAGGTCGGTTTTGTCATCGAGCCGGGCCGACCTGGCGTGGCGACCAGCTTTCTAGACATTGAGAAGATCGCGAAGGCTGTCGCAAAGGCGGGTGTCGAGTGGGAGCCCAACTGCCTCACCACCAGCCTGATGGTCGACAAGAGCACAGGCAAGTTGCGCGACGACATCAAGGACGAGCGGATCATGTACGTTCTGATCGAGTTCAAGACCCGCGCCGAGAAGATTCCGAGAGTGATCGAGGCGCTGAGGAAGGTCTCGAAGGAAGTGGATACAGTCTTCAGTGTTGGACTGGTGACGAAGATCCGTGAGGATGGCTCGATTCCTGTCCTGCCGGCCCTCAAGCGGCTGAAGGTCTCATACTACCCGACGGCAAAGGTGAACATGGGGCTGGGGAGACCTCCGACGGTGGCTAGGAGCGGAGGTGCTTAGATTGACGCACACGCTTCACCGCAGAGGGACCAAGGAGTCCCTGAGCAAGGACTTCGTGGTCATAATACTCCCCGTGCCCGGCGTCAGCGACCCGAACCTGCTGCAGAAGCAGAGGAAGTTCTTCGACATAACGACCAAGCACAAGCCAGTCAACGTCGGAGACCGCTGGTTGGGCAACCTTTTCACGAAGGGCGTCACCCTGGAGAAGATCTACGCCGACCCTAAGCCGCTTCCCGTCGCGGTCTACGACAACAAGGCGGCTGTCACCGCGGTTCTCAAGGAGTTGAAAGAGGCGGATCTTGGCTTGTCTGTGGTGGTGAGCGGAGTCTTCGACGAGATCTTCGACGCCGCAAAGAAGGCTGGCTTGAAGCCGCACAGCCTCAACATGTCGCTGGGAATATGGGGGAAGACCGAGCTCTTACCCAAGGAGAACGACCTCGGAATCACCACGATGTGCGGACACTGCATGGTCACGCCGCAGCTCGTCAAGTACCTGAGGCGGCAGATCAGCGTGGGGAAGATGAAGCCTGGGGATGCGGCTAAGAAGATTGCCGGGGGATGCATCTGTGGGGCTTTCAATCCGGCGAGGGCGACGCAGCTCTTTAGGCAGTGACCGGTGCTGCGTTGCTCGTCCTTTTTATGATATCTTCTTCTGATCTCCTGGCCTCATCAGATCTTTGCCAGCCGGAACGAAGACATCGAGGAACATCTACTGTGCCAGAAATACCCAGGCAAGAAGGAAAGAGGACCTCGCCGATACCCTAAGGCAATAGCGTGCACCACAACGAAAGGGTTCATTGCCTATCTGCTCAAACCTGCTCATGAGCAGGAAAAAGCAGATGAGCAGAAAGTAACGTGTGAGCCATTCTCCATGGGTCGGGGCACAAAGTCTAATTCCTGACAACATTCGTGTCAATTGAAGAAAGCAAATTGGCAACACTCAAAGTCGACAGGTTCGGGCGTGTGGTCATACCCGAAGAAATCAAGGACAAACTAGGCCTCAAGGAAGGTTCGCCCTTGAGGATCTCCACCCGGGACTCAGAGATAGTTCTAGCCGTTGAAGACCCGAATCTGGACAAGAGGGTTGACGCCTTGACTGAGTACCTGAAACGCGAAACACCCAAACCGTTCATCCGAAAGCCCTCCAAGGAGGACTCAAAGTGGCTGTCAAGGAGATACTGCCTTCGAAAACTGGGCCTGTAGAGGGTGTTGTGGACACAGGGATAGTGGTCATAGCCCACTTCCAGAACCCAGCTCGAAAAGTCGCGTTCAAACCCTGATCTCCTTACTGCTTCAAGACACTCAAACGAAGCATGATTTGGCTAGCATGACCAAAATGAGCAAGATAAAATCCGATTTCCAAGGAGTGCGGGGCGTTAGGTTTGAACCGTCACTAGGACGGGGGATAGAAGTCATACAGAAAGCCAAAAAAATGGAGGGGACTTTGAACCGGCCCCAATGGGAGAATTCGAACCCTTTCAGGGCTCAAGCTCCGCTAGGCCAGCCCTAAGTCGTCGCGGGTGAATAAGTGATGCCCTTTGTTCAATCCTATTGAACGTTTATAAAGCTCGTTGAACATCAAACGCATGTGGTTCGTAACATCTTTGAAGTAAAGTCTTCAAGGATAGTCCGGGTTTTTTTGACCCATCCAGGGAGGACGTGGGTGCTGAGAGAACTTGCTAAAGAGGCTCAGGTATCGGTGGGAATGGCGTACTATGTGACCTCTTCGCTAGTTCAAATGGGGTTCGCGAGCAGAGACGAGTCCAACAGGCTCAACCTAACAGACCCGTATAGGCTGATCAGACAATGGGCTGCTTCCTATAACTACCTTTTCTTAAACAAGTTCTCCGAATACTATACCTTCGATACAGAGTTTGAGGCTTTTCTGTCACGACTCACCAAACTTCCTGAGCGAGTTAGAGACAGGTATGCTCTCACTTTGCACGCTGCAGCTTGGATAATAGCGCCATACGTAAGACCGACTGACTTTCACATCTACATCCACCCTGATATCGAGAGAAAGGAACTTGCGACATTTACTGAGAGCCTCAATGTTTCACCGATAGAGAGAAGCGGCAACGTAAAGCTCGTTACACCCTACGATGAAGGAGTCTTCTACGGTTCTAAGCCGGTCAATGATGTGAGGATCGTTTCGCCGATCCAACTCTACGTCGACCTCTTCAATCATCCTGGCAGGGGTGAAGAGGCTGCAGGAAAACTGCTTGAGAAGATAGCTAAGGAGTGGCGGGCTGAAGAGGTTGTACGACACCAGTAAGACCCAGATTTCACTGGGCGTCCTGATAGAGGTAAATGAGGCGCTGAGACAGTATCGTGACAGCTTTGTTCTGGCTGGAGGATGGGCCCCATACTTCATAACGAAGGGGTACTTCAACCACTGCGGCTCCATCGACATAGATATCGTTCTCAAGCCCAAGATCCTTAGAAGATATGAAAGCATACGCGAATCTATAACAAGCCTAGACTTCAGACCCACCTCAAACCCATTCAAATTTGAAAGAGAGGTTGCAAAGGATGTTAGCGTAGAGCTCGACTTCTTGTCTGAGCCTGAAGCCCTCGAAAATATTCCCCGAGAATTTGTTCGGGTGCAGGAAGGCTTGGATGCAGTTATGATCTCAGGCTCAAGTATTGTCTTCAACTTCAATTTCGAAGCTGAAGCTTCTGGGAGGCTGACTGATGGATCAGAGCTGTCGACAAATGTGAAGGTGGGGGATATCGTGAGCATGGTGGGCATGAAGGGCCACGCATTGGGCAGGCCGTTGAAGCTTGAGAAGGACTGTTACGATGTGTATTCCATCTGCGGATTTACAGGAGGCAACCCAACCAACTCCGCTGGCGAGTTTACAACGAAGTTCAAAAGAAGACGTACGACTAGAAGAGAGAAAGATTTCGTAGAGCAGGCCTTAGAGAGGATAAGAGCATACTTTCGACCTGAAAGTGGCAGAGGACCGATCGCTGTCTCGAGGTTCTACGGGATGGATGAAGGCAGGCGAATTGACGCCTATAGGAGAGTCAACACCTTTCTAGAGAATGTTCAATGATATTGAACTTATAAATAGGATATTGAACACCTCCTACTTTCAATCCTCGTTTTACGAGTCCGATCGTTGAAACAAATCCGGCAGGGAGGATACCCAAGCGACGATGAGCCTTTCAATCCTCGTTTTACGAGTCCGATCGTTGAAACATGGAGGGCACGGACAGTGTAGAGATGATGGACTGTACCTTTCAATCCTCGTTTTACGAGTCCGATCGTTGAAACTTGCGGAGGGAGGAGCAGAGGGCGAGGGAGGCTGCCTTTCAATCCTCGTTTTACGAGTCCGATCGTTGAAACTTATCCGACGCAACGAGCGACACGGAGACGAATTGACCTTTCAATCCTCGTTTTACGAGTCCGATCGTTGAAACAACACCGCACTTTTCATCGGGGCTTTGCTTCTCACTTTCAATCCTCGTTTTACGAGTCCGATCGTTGAAACGCTTGCAGAACCCGTATCTACTTTGCTTTGACTCCTCTTTCAATCCTCGTTTTACGAGTCCGATCGTTGAAACACAGCAATCATGTCGATCCGGCAGCTCGCGGGCAAGGCTTTCAATCCTCGTTTTACGAGTCCGATCGTTGAAACCGTGCCCAGCTTCCCGATGTCGATGTTGTACCAGCCTTTCAATCCTCGTTTTACGAGTCCGATCGTTGAAACTATAGGCGATTTCAGAGATCTCCAGCAAAAACTTATCTTTCAATCCTCGTTTTACGAGTCCGATCGTTGAAACTAGAGGCTTGGAGCACATGAGGGCTGTAAGGGCATTACTTTCAATCCTCGTTTTACGAGTCCGATCGTTGAAACGATATGCAGAGCCTGCAAGCACAAGCATAAGGTTGATCTTTCAATCCTCGTTTTACGAGTCCGATCGTTGAAACTGCAGGCTAAGACCATGCTGGTGAGCATAGGATACGACTTTCAATCCTCGTTTTACGAGTCCGATCGTTGAAACTGTGCATTGGCACTGCGAGGCTGCGGAACTGTTTTCTTTCAATCCTCGTTTTACGAGTCCGATCGTTGAAACCAGAGCAGCCACCAGCAGAGCAGGAGCAGCCACAAATCTTTCAATCCTCGTTTTACGAGTCCGATCGTTGAAACTGCCCCGTCAAATGGCGTGTTTTGACCGGATAAGGTAGATATTTGTTTCTCTAGGCCAGGGCTCGTGAACGACGAAAAGTCGATGAGGGGTATATAAGGTCGTTCACAATGCGGAGAACCACGCAACCTTACAACAACTACACGTTGTGCACTACTCCCTCAACGATGCCCTAAGGAGAGAAATGAAGGGCTGGGACAGCGTGGCGGAAATCAGACGGTGGAGAGAGCGTGGAAAAATTCCAAGGAGACTATTAGGACAGCCATGGACTATGGCCTTACAATTTATGACGCCTCATACGTATCTTTGGGTAAGCTGAGGGGCGTTTCTGTCTACACTGTTGACCAGAGACTTCTCAACAAGACCGAGGATGCGAATTTAGTTAATGCACCTGAAGGAGTACAAAGGGACTTAGAGTTAGGTTTCGAGGAATGCTCGCTCTTTGCCGAATCTGATTTGAGGTGGGAAGGGCACAAACTACGGCAAAACGAATTAGCTCACAGCGAGAGAGTATGACGTGTGTCCCTATCCGTCTGCTCTCAAGGAGACACTGTCTAGCAAAACTCGACCTGCAGCCGCCGTGCCAAACTCAGAGACATAGTTGATAGCCCATTTCGAGAACCTTTTGCCTTAAAGAAAAAACCCTCCAACCAAAACAACTCCAAAGAATGCCTCCTACGAGACTGCACCAGGAACTCTCTAACGTTGTTAAGACCGTAATGCCGGCAAAGCAGCTTTCAGAATGCCCTCTGAAACCTTCACATGCGTAGGTTTCCCAGCCTTCCTCAACGTATCAGCATTTCCTAGCGTTATTTTCGACACTCTTAGCGAGAGTTCCTCGGCAGCTCGGGCATCCTCTTGGGATGCCATGAACAAGAGCTTGAGGAGGCTGCCTGAGGTCGTTGATGCCTGATCCCGCATCCCGCTACTTATCACATACTTGAGGAAGTCGATGTTTCCCCTCTTCTCGACCTCCTCTAGGAATCGCTTTGCACGTTCTCTGTACGAACGTAATGGAACGCATACTCCGACATCAACCTTTGCGGGAGCCTGACCGGCGGGACCTTCCATGCCGATTGCCAAAAGGTCAGGTGAATCTTCGGATAGCGATAAGGAAAGCCACATGACAAGAGCTTCCTCTGGATAGAGGCCCGGAATCATCGTTTTCCTCAGACCGCCGAGCCTTGCATGGAAGTCTCGGTCTGTGATTTTATGAACCTCTACTGGTAGCATCAGAGTGGTCAGATAGCGGGGTCTTCCCCCTGGACCCGGCACAACAACGGTTCCAACCCGCGAGACCACATATCCTCCAAGACGGGTCAAGAACCCGCCCATAGTGTATTTTCCTACCTCGTATCCAATTTCATCGGAGCCTAGTCTCCCGTCAAAGAAGGGCCCTCTCGTAAAACTATAAAGTTCGGGTCTGAATATCGAGGGGGCTGAGTACTTGCCTCCAGTTCCCTTCATCTCATTGCTAAGCTCACGATCGTTCATACTTCTCAAATACTCAGCGTATGTGGCAAAGATATCCGTGAAAGAGGACTCTGGTGATTGATGTAGGTCTCTTTTCACACTTGCAAAGATCTTCCTGTCGTTTCCTGAAGCTGGAATATCGACTCTTCTCTTCTCTCCCTCCCCTGTGTACTCCCTGAGAACATCCGCGATCTTTTGGAACGTCTCTGCTAGGAGCTCACACATAGGAGCTCTCTTTGAAACTATGCGAGCATTGCCCTCCAATACGTAGATTTCTGCACTTAACAAGTCGATCTGATGCATGAAGCTTATCATATAGTATCTTGTTATTCCATAAGCTGGCAGTTCTATTACCAGCTCGTTCAATTCGCTCCGATAGCCTCCTTCAGCTCTTGTATAAATTTCATACGAGATGCGCTCTGTTGAACGTCGTGATCTCTATCCAAAGCATCCAAGTTATCCCCAGCTATCAAGGGATTAAGAATGAAGGAGTATAGCTTCGTCCATGTCTTGTTGCGGTCACTGGCAATACCTTCCATCCGGTTAAGGTAGCTCTCGATCTCGCTTAACCTTATCTCCTTCAACACCTCCGAGGGATCTGAGATAGAGATGCTATCAAGCAACGGTCTCAGGCTTCTGTTCCATCGATCAAAGCTCCATCCCCTCCTTCTGTCACCCAATCGAGATCTTATCTCTTCGAGAGATCTCATGGCGTTATGGTGGTTCAGGATGCTGAAGCTCAGAAGGAAGCTTTCAGTCCAGCCCAGTTGAAGCTTGTTTGAAACCCTATCGCCAATCACTGCCGAAGGCACTTCGTGGAGAAAGAAGGATGATTTCCGCGGGGATTTTGTGAACTCAAGTTGAGCCTGATAAGAATTATCCGCCTTTCCAATATCGTGCAGGAGCGAAGCGATCCGTATCACCGCCCCGACCCTCTCGGGTCCGATTTCCACTTTCCTGTTGGAGGCTACGAATATCCTGTCAGACACTATTCTCAAATACTGCCTACCTGCGAAGGTTTCTGCTCTCTTTGATGTATTCTGCAGGTGCTGGATCAGGTTTTGTCCTGGGTAAGCGTATGGTCCATTCATCCGCCGACCACACCCAGGTATCCTATCTCAGGATCAAACTTGCTTACCGCGATTCCATCGTAGCCCGCAAGCAACAGCTGAATGGAAAGCCCCTTTGAACCCATTATTCGATTCAATTCTTCTGTCCTTAGCTGAACTACGCTATCGTGTTTCACAAGTTTCATCCATCTCTTCAGCTCCCTCTCCGCTTCCTCCTCCGACAAGCCAACCGCCATCTCGTTGCTGATGTGATCCTCCATGTAGCCAGTGACTATTCCGAAGGCGTTTGTGAACCCACCAAAGGCTTCTATAGCATCTTTGGCATGAGTTCCCCCAAACCGAGGGAAGGAGTCAAGGTAAGCCAGTGCTTCCCATAACTGAAAGTCTATCCGCACTTCTTCGTTGTAGTATACTCTATCAATCAGAGTTCGGTCGAGCGCAGATCTTCGGTACAATTCGTCTATTGTGCGCTTCGTCGTGCGTTCAGAATAAGGATACGACTGTTCCTTACTTGGCTTCAACACGTAGACCTTTCCTTCGTTGTGACCCTTAGCCCTCGCGACCCTTCCGGCCCTCTGGATCAAACGGTCCGCTGGACAAGCCTCACTTATCAGCGCATCGAAGCTGAGATTCAGTCCGGATTCCACAACCTGTGTTGCTACTAGGAGTCTAGGCGTCTCTTCCATGCTGCCCAATCGGTCCATTCTCTCTCTCCTCTTGCACTCTGGCAGTTTTCCATGGAGGAGGATCGGATTGTAGTTGGTTAGCGCGCGGTATGTTTCAACCGCCTTCTCTGGCGTGTTATGGACGACCATGACTTTGTCTCCTTTGTCTAGACGATGTCGGCACAGATTCTGGAGTTCGTCTTGACCGATCAGCTCAACATCTATCTTTCTCTTGCTCCTTTCCTTCTCGAATTTCTGATCACAGCCTTCGGTGTACGTCTTGTCGATCATTTCGACGCCTGCTTTGCCAAGCCTCTCCTTGACAAACTGCTTCAGACTCGCGGGCATTGTGGCAGTCATGATTATTACTGGTACTCCTGCGACGGCCAGAGCTGATATCGCGTATGTTGATGAAGTGAGGGACTTGAACACCTGTTCTTCCGTACCTAGTGGCGAGAACAGATGGAATTCATCGAAGATGACGAGTGAGGAGTAGATCAATCCTCGGGGGAACTCAAAGTGAGCGATATCGTACTGGAAGAGCTTTGTCAGCTCAGCCGCAGGAGCCTTGTAGAAGTTTAATACGAACGTGTCGAGGGTTGTTATGACAACCCTCTTGGCGAAAAAGGGGGATCCCGGGGACCCAAGGTGTTGAATCGCCACGCTTTCTTTTTCCGAGACCTCTTCCTTCACGTCCTTACCCAGTTGATCTGCTATGCTCCTCATCGGCAGCACATGAATGACTCTTGAAAAAAGCTCGTTCCCCTTGGCAGCTATTCTTGTGAGAGCACGTGTAATGGTCGTCTTTCCGTACGCTGTGGGTAGATCTAGCATTAGAACACTTGGCTCTCTGCTTAAGATCTTCTTATCGAGCTCTCTAAATCCGTCACATATCAGGCACCTTGGTGTCCAACCTTTATTCTCGCAGAAACTGACATAGGTGGAAGCTAGTAAGCTATCAGCCTGCAACGAGCAATATCTCCTCAGGTCCGAATTCGTATGCCTTGTCGACAGCTTTCACGACTATTGGCTCGGATCTTATCGGCGTCCTCTGACCAGGGATCACGTACTCAACGAAGACTGGTGGATCATAGCGACCCCAACCACCCCTCCAAAAGCTCTCCCTGTAGAAATTCTGATCTTCCCTCACTTCCCCAGCCCTCGATGGAAAATAGAACTTTGTTTTCACCTCGCCCTTTGTTTCTCTTGGTCTTGAGAGATCGACCTTTCGGACGGAAAAGAGGGATTCTTTGCTGCCAATTCTAGTAATTGTCCAACACGCCTCTTCCAGTTTGGGTTTCCATGGGGGAGTCAGCATCGACCCCAGAACTCGTTCGTCAAGAAGATATAGCACGATGAGCCCGCCAGACGGATAGTAGACCTTCCCTGTTGTTATGGCTCCAGTCAGATATCTTGGTAGGTATCTTCTCCCACCTACCTCTCTCTCCTCCGCGGTGCTTCTTGTAAATTGCTGGAAAAGCAAAGTGTTATACTTGTTTATGTCCTCCCAGTACATCGCCGCACCTTGCAGAGACGCGGAGCACGCACATACCGTTTGCTCTAGCAGAGACACAGAACTTTCGAATCCGAGCTTCTTGCCCCGGGCCTGCTTGTTTGACTGCATAATGGATTCTCCTGCAGCTTTGCCGTCGTATTTGACGAGTCCGTTCCTGACCAGAGGGAGAGCGAGCGCTCCCATCAGCGTCGTGGGTGGGGGCAGCGGGATTGATGGTTGAAGTTTACTCGTACCCGGAATCCTAACCCAATAGCCCCAGTGGTATATCCCCTCCACCCGTAATCCGATCATTTTCCGGATTCCAATACCTTTTCAACGATCGTCTGAACAAGTCCCTCGAGAGAACTTGTAAGCTTGATCTCAACGCCTTTTGCGCTTCCTTCCTTATCGAAAGCTACGAGATCTACTATTGGCGCTGCGCCTAGTTTGTTCATCGCATTCACGTAGTCTTTGCTCCGAACTACGGTGTCTTTTACGAATTCCTTTGAGTTTCCTGGAGAAACCGTGAACATGCTGGTGGGAGAGAAGGAGGCTATTGCCGACAATGGCTCTGTGTTTGGTAGGAACCTCGACCTCTTGGCGCCATATGACATGCTGGAAGTCAGGTCTGAGAGAGCCGCGAGTGCGACCTTCACCCTTTCGGGCCTCTCTAGCTCGAGCTTCTTCTCGCCATCAGACTTCTTGCCGTAAAGCGTCGACGGCTTGGATATCCCCTCTATATCCATGTTTAGAGTCAGTGTGTAGATGGCTGAACCGACCTCTACGTTGAAAGGTATCTGGTATCTCGTCTCACCCATAGCACCTTTCTCAAGCTTGGAAGGCGCGTGTCTCACATGGAACTGGGCTTCCAAGGCTGAAGCCTTTACGTCTGCCTGCGCTGGAATCATATAGCCAACCTGGAACCTCGAGGTTCGTTTAATGGGAAAATTACCAGCATAAAGAAAACCTCCCACATCACAAACTATGTCCTTCAGGACTACCTCGATCTCGGCTCTCCGAACATCATCCACGTTCTTGGGAGGCTCTACGCCCTCTTTCTTCATTATCTCGTTGTCGGTGAACTTCAGAAATTCTCCTTGTGAAGAGTAGATCCCCACCGGCAGACCTTTTTTCACAGCATGTTCCACTAAGAAGACTTGGAATGTGTGGGCTACGGATTCGCCAGAAATAGCTGGGACAAACCTGATCTCGTAACCGTCACCTTCGCTTACTACTATAGGTGCGATTCTATGCCTGGACAGGTTGCCTATAGACTCGATCCCATTAAGGCTCTCAACGTTGACCATCAACCTAAAAGACATGCTTACATAGCCCTTCATTGTTTTGAAACCTCCTTAGCTTCGCTTCTAACAACCTCACGCGCAGCCAAGTACATCGCGTACGACGCGACGCTTCTCGCAATACGAATGTCCCTGCTAGACTCCTCTAGGAAGTCTCGCACTCGTGAAGCGGTTGCCAGAGACCCAAACAACTGGTAAGTTCTACCCCCTTTGACAGCGATCTTTATCGTATACCGTTTCCCCTCTTTCGTGTCTTCCTCAACTTGTCTTATGTAGGTCTCACCACCCGCCTTTGCCATAGCATCAAGATTTCTTGATGTCTCGTAGATCGCTCTGTAAACAGCGTCAGGTGATAGGGCATTCGCAAGTCTGTCTATGAGCGAGTAACTTCCAAGTGACATCGCAACTGAGGCTATGGTTCTTGCCACGTCTTCGTACTTCGTGATTCCTTGAGAATAGGCACTCATTCAGTCCACCATGTAATCGGTCAGGTTCCCTGCTTTTAAGAATATCGTTGCTTAGAGATCGGATATGTATCACATGAAAAAAACATATTTCACGTATGCGAAACATATATAAGAACTTTAGTCTTCTTTTTCAGATGGGAGAAATAAGTTGATCCTCTTGATCACGCTTGGCTTTGACGAGAGATTCGCGCTGAGGGCTATCCTGAGAAATGGGGTCACCCAAAGGGATGCAATCTACCTCTTCATGTCCGAAGGTGGTGACCCTAGGGCAGAGAAGGCCTTTGGCGCTTTGAGAGAGATCGTTGCAAAGGGTTTTCCCGAGCTGAAGGTGGAAAAAGTCGAGGTCCCGCTCGGAAGTTTTCCTCTCGCTGTTTCAAGGCTCAGAACATTCCTAAAGCAGTTAGCGGGCCAGAAGACAATTCTGAACCTCAGCGGCGGACAGCGGGCTCTACTTGTCTCCTTGCTCTCAGCCGCCTTAAGCCTGGACCTTGATTCCGAAGTTGAGGTGGAGACCGAAGATTCTCGAACTATCTTCCAATTCCCTTTGAAGATGCTGAAAACAATCCCGCTAGATGAGCTTGACACCAGAATATTAAAGCTGATGAGAGAGAATTACCCTCTTAAAATAAAGGATATCGCCCAAAGACTTGGAGTGAGCAAACCAACCATTTGGAGACGCCTTGAAAGAATGAGGAGAGAAGGACTGGTCACAAGAGATGAACAAAATACCTACAGCCCTACTGAGCTTGGACTGAGCAGAGCGAGCTGAGGCAAATTGCTATACCTTAATGCAGTCTCTTTTTACTCACAGCACCCATTTTTCTGCTCTGGCACCTCTGGCGGAGAGCGTTTCCTCATCAAGGACTCCGTGGACTGGACCACGGATCAGAGCCAAGAAGATAGCTGTGCACATTTATGTACATCTTCTCCATCAGGATACTTGAAAAAAGCTGAAATCACTTGGTACACACATTTCATCCTTTCTAGGAATGGATAACCCGACTCAGGAGGCACATCAACGCTTCATATTTCAAAGATAATCTTCAATCTCAGGTTCACCACCCCAGCTCGACTGCCATATTGGATGGGGTCCATGTTCAGAGGGGGACTCGGGCAAAGTCTCAGGAGAGCTATTTGCCCCGACCCAGAGCCGAGTTGTTCTAAGTGCTCTGACCAAGACAATTGCTTGTTCTTCTATTGTTACATGCGGACAAAGGCAAAACGTGGGTATGCACCTCCAGTCAAGCCCTTGGTGACTGTCCCACCTTTCTTTGGGAGAACCCTTGAGGTCGAGAAGGACTGCCAGCTGATCCTTGAAACAATCCTGTTGGGAGATTTTGATCGTTACCTTCCTCAGCTGATTAGAGGTTTGAGTTCCCTCGGGTTGTCTGGTCTGGGCTCCTTGCGTCCCTACGGCTTTAACAGGTTTGACGTGGAGAGTGGGCTGTGTGCGTTTAGTGGCAGAGAGGTTCTGAGGGAGGGAGTGCTTTACCCTAGCAACCTGCGGTCTATTGACGTTTCTGACACTCAGCCGATTGAGTCCGCCCAGGTGTCTGTTGGTTTTCGAACTCCTTTCACGGGCTCCGTCTTCCCTCCAGACTTGAGCCAACTAATCGAGCTGACTCGTCGACGCCTGATCGGCTTCGTCAACGAGTACGGAGATGGAGCCAACGTTCCCGCGTTCAGCTGTAAGGGCGAGATAGTCCATAGCTCTGTCCATTATCACAAGTTGGAACGGCGATCCACTCGGAGCGAGAAGAAGTTCTTCAGGGGGTATACTGGGGTGGTGGAGTACAGGATTGAGGAGGCTGATGCCGTTTCGAGGTGGCTGCTGGGCGTAGCCTTCGTCCTGGGCTGCGGGCCAGACTCCTCCTTCGGCTGCGGCTTTCTCCAAGACTTGGTCAAGCCAAAGTAGAGTGCCGTGGGCACAGAGATAGGGATTGTTAGGTCCGTCGGCAGTTTTCCTCGCATCGGTCTGGGAAAGATGTGAAAAACCGTAAACGCTAAGAAGTATGAATTTCATATTCCGGGGCATGGAGCAAGAGGTCACGGTCATAGGGGAGAGGGGACAGGTAGTCATACCCAAAGAGGTGCGAGTAAGGCTGGGCCTCAAGCCCAAAACGAAGCTACTCGTGATCAGAAGAGGCGATGTTGTGGTCATGAAAAAGCTGGACCTTGAGCAGGAGAGAAGAGAGTTAGAGGCGGTCTTCAGAAGGGTTGACAAAAGGATTGAGAAGTATGGCGAGATGACGGAGGAGGAGATAGACCGGATGATACACGACTACCGGACAAAAGCAGTACCCAAAGGTAAGTAGATGCTCAAGATAGTCGCGGACACGAATGTTCTCGTCTCCTCCCTCATTAGAAGAGGTAAGCCCCACGAGCTGATTCTGAGGATAGACGGTGTAGAGGTCAGACTGATGAGCTCCAGTGTTCTGATGGGCGAACTGACTTCAGTTCTGGCTGAGGAAAGGGTCGCGAAATACGTCGGTAGGGGAGACATAGAGCAATTCCTTAGATACGTCGGAAGAAGAACCACTACTGTCAAGATTAGAAGCAAGTTCAAGGTTGTAAAGGAAGACCCAAGAGATGATGTTGTTTTGAACACCGCATACAGCGGTAAGGTAGACTACATCGTCTCAGGTGACAAGCACCTGATACCCATAAGAGACTTCAAAGGAATAAAAATCGTAACCGTGGGAGAAATGCTTGACGTACTCGAGAACCCATGAGCAAAGATCGCTGTAATTACGGTTTGGGTATTGCGAGATTTGAGCAGCTCACCAAGGCTTTTTCGCTATAATCTCGAACAGACTGGTATTAGTGGCTGAGTTTAAGATCTCTTCTTAGTTGCTTGACAACGTCTATTTCAATAGATTTCTGCGACCTATCACTTTAAAAGGAGCCCATCAGAAGCGACTTCTTGTGGGAGAGGGAGACCGATGGTGGTTCTAGTCATCTACGACATCTCAAGTGATGAGGATCGCTCCAAGCTCGCAAGTCTCCTCCAAGACTATGGTCTGGAGAGGATCCAGTACAGCGGCTTCAGGGGAGAGGTCAACACCCACGACCGGCTGATCTTGGCGAAGGAGGTCAGGAAGTTCGTCACAGGAGCTAGGGACAGCGTGTACGTGATGAGACTGTGTGACGAGTGCGCGAGGACCTGTCACATAGTCTCCAACAGAGAGGTCAGCCTGGTCGACGATTCAACAGTCAAGGTAGTCTGAGAGTGAAAGCGAATGTACTTCCTCTCCGATCTCGAGCACAAGCTTCTGATCCACAAGCTACTTCCTACAGCTCGCTCCGCGAGCGTGAGCGCGGAGCTGAGGGGCTGGAACTGGCACCAACCGCCCCTGAAGCCCTACTACGACGAGCAGATCCCGATGTACCTCGCTTCCTCTAAGTACTGCCCGACGAGCCGAGATGTCTTCCTCGTCCAGGTCAAGAAGATAAGACCCCCACCTAACCCTGACGTCTCGATGGGCATTGCCCTTCATCGCGCGGTATCCGACTCTCTCCACGCGTTCGTCGACTCTAGAGATGTCTCCTTCCAAGAGTGGTGGGCGAAGAATCTGCCGCGGGAGGCGATGGGAGATCTCGAGCTGCTCAGACGGAGGGCTGAGAAGGTGTGGAACTACGTCCAAGAGGAGTGCAAAGCCAGGCACCAGAGAATCTCTGCCGACCAGCCCTTCGCCTCCGATCGTGACCTCATGGCCTCCGCCGTGCCATTCCTCTTCGAGCACAAGATATCTGGGCAGCTCCTCGGGCTGAGCGGCATCCTGAGCCTTGACTGCTACGACTACCTCCGAGGCGTCATGTTCGACATGAAGGTTGAGACCCGCCCCGAGTCCAAGCCCGAGGACTGGCACCGCATCTCCCCCGTCGGCTACTCCCTCGTCTTCGAGAGCGTCAACGAGGTTCCCGTGGACATCTGCTGCGTGCTCTACCTCGGCTTCATGGGTGACAGGATCGTGATCAAGAAGGATCTGTTCTTCGCGAACGATGACCTCCGGAGCTGGTGGGTGGAGGAGAGGGACAAGAAGCTGGAGATAGTCGGGCAGCGGAAGGATCCGGGTGTGGCGAACGCCTGCCCCCCGACTTGCATCTACCTCCGCGAATGCAGAGGAGAGTAGCTGGTTGAAGCGGCTCGTCGTCGACGGCTTCGGCAAGTACCTCGGGAGGAAGAGCGAGAGGATCTTCGTCAAGGACGGCGATTCAACCGTCTACCAAGGTCTCCCCGAGGATCTGCGGCAGGTCATCATCACTGGGCGCGGGGCGATAAGCTTCGACGCGGTCGAGCTCCTAGCCGCGAACGGGGTGGACGTGATCTTCCTAGACTCAAAGGGGGATGTAACCGCTCGACTCTCACCCCCAGAGATGAGGACCGTCCTCACCAGACGAGAGCAGTACCTAGCGTATCTCGATGCGCGGAGCGTACTCCTGTCCAAGGAGTTCATCCTCGCCAAGCTACGCAACGAGTATGCCACTCTCGGAACACTCGCCAAACGGAGGGTGGACACGGACCCAGAGTCGGCTGAGGCGATCTACACCCAAAGGGAGGAGATCCAACTCCGCATCATGGATATACAGGCTGTCGATGGCAGAAACGTCGATGAGGTACGTGGAACCATCACAGGACTGGAGGGCGCTGCGACGAGCTGCTACTGGAAGGCTATTGCAAGGGTGGTACCAGAGGACTTCCAGTTCAGCGACAGGTCTGGAAGATATGCGCCAGATCCTGTCAACGCCCTGCTCAACTACGGATACGGAATACTTGAGGGGGAGGTCTGGCGCGCCGTCCACTTCGCCGGCTTGGACCCTTATGGAGGGTTCGTGCATACAGACCGCCCAGGCAAGGCGAGCATGGTCTACGACCTGATGGAGGAATTCCGGCAGCAGCTGATCGACAAGAGCGTTCTGAAGCTCCTAACCCGCAAAGAGATCACTCCACAAGACTTCACCAGAAGAGAGCAGAGCTGCGAACTAAATGATAAGGCACGCAAAACTATCGTAACCGAGGTTCTCGGGAGGTTCGAGGAGTACGTGGTGGTCGGAGACGAGAAGGTCAGATGGTGCGACGTCATCCTCAACCAGGCCCGGAACGTTGGCAAGTACCTTCGGGGAGAGTCTACAAAATATGAAGGATTCTGGCTCAGGTGGTAGCCTCACAATCGATGTCTGGGAGATCGTCCAGTACTACTACTGCCCCCGCAAGATCTACTACCTCAGAACCTTGGGAACTCCCGTGCCTAAGAGGCGCAAGATGACCGCCGGAACCGATGAGCACACCCGAGAGATAAAGAGATCCAAGGAAAGGCGGAGCGTCTTCGGCTTTCCCGCCGAGGAGGTGGAGGATGTCCGATACAGACAGCCCATGGAGGACGGTCTCATCGGGCTGGCTGGACAGGTGGACGCCGTGGTGAGGCTCAAGAGTGGAGCGATCATACCGGTCGAGATCAAGTACTCAGACTACCCTGTGGCGTTCAGGGGACGCAGAAAGCAGCTCATCGCGTATGCCCTGCTGGCCGAGAGCAAGTTCAAGGCAAGGGTCGATAGAGGCCTTCTGTACTTTCCAGTGCAGAATCAGCAGGTGCTCGTGCCGATAACAGCCGAGGACAAGAGGAGCCTGATCGAGGATCTCGAACGCATTCGCAGGCTCATCCTTGATGAGAAAGTGCCGCAAAGAGGACCGCGCATGAAGTGTGGGTACTGTGAGGTTGCGCGGTTCTGCACAGCGTGAACGACCTTTTATACCTCTCATCGATTTTTCGTCGTTCACAAGGGCCCTCCTAGGGAAACCAATATCTACCTTCTTTAGCCAAAACAGGTCGTTTGAGGCGGCAGTTTCAACGAGAGGACTCATAAAACGAGGATTGAAAGCAGACTGGGCTGAAGTGCTGCTCAACGCAGAGCCACGTTTCAACGAGAGGACTCATAAAACGAGGATTGAAAGTACTGTTACATTGTATTACCTATATGTATATATCCCAAGTTTCAACGAGAGGACTCATAAAACGAGGATTGAAAGTTTGATCTCTCCATTCCTCCCCTCTCCTCACTCGTTCGTTTCAACGAGAGGACTCATAAAACGAGGATTGAAAGGTTTTCTCATCGTGGCCACTCGGGCGAGCAGAACGTAGTTTCAACGAGAGGACTCATAAAACGAGGATTGAAAGAACAGAAACCTGCGACACAGCAAAGGGGGTAGCCATGGTTTCAACGAGAGGACTCATAAAACGAGGATTGAAAGTTGGCGATGGCTGAGGCGAGCTCCTGAGCCTCCGGGGTTTCAACGAGAGGACTCATAAAACGAGGATTGAAAGCCAACAGTGATTCGACATCCACAAAGATGTACATTGGTTTCAACGAGAGGACTCATAAAACGAGGATTGAAAGCGTCAGTATCCTTGTGTGTTTCGATTAGCACTATAGTTTCAACGAGAGGACTCATAAAACGAGGATTGAAAGAATGGAGTCCTTGGAAAGGAGGCCATAGAACGCGAAGGTTTCAACGAGAGGACTCATAAAACGAGGATTGAAAGAGGTCGATGCCCACGCTGTTACATCGTGCCTCCGGAGTTTCAACGAGAGGACTCATAAAACGAGGATTGAAAGTGATCTTCACTTTCTGCGCTACACTCGGTATTGTGCTGTTTCAACGAGAGGACTCATAAAACGAGGATTGAAAGGTCGAGACTGGAACCG